>Ga0335081_10003704_pt1 | contig 24048 bp, 15 predicted proteins | sample Lox_Sample_35_FD_206713 | JGI IMG/M metagenome (GOLD analysis project Ga0335081, IMG submission 206713) | Soil microbial communities from Loxahatchee National Wildlife Refuge, Florida, United States - Lox_Sample_3.5 | ecosystem: Environmental > Terrestrial > Soil > Wetlands | place: USA...
AGGTCGGAGAACCTCAGGACTCCTCGCCGGATATGCCAGGCGCCCTTCTCGCGTCCCCACTCGTACGTATGATCGGGGTTGAGGTGGAGCGCAGGCTCCGAGGTGCAGGAGCGAGCGGCATATACCCTTGCATTCACCGACGAGCACACCCAAGCGCCGGCGATGGAGTCGCCCATTCGGCTCATCGCGTAAATCGAAGCGATCAGGCACCCTAACATCAACAGGCTACGCACAAGGCCCCCTATGATGTCTTATCGGCGCTGCTCGTGGCTTTTTGAAAGCTGTGCTACATTCTCGCCAAGGCTGCCATGGAACTGATCCGCACTCTGCTTGACCGGCAAGATATTGTCGAACCGCCCGTGTTGCCCGAAGAGCTACGGACGCTTTACGGCGGCGATCTTCACTTTTCCGCATCCGGGGACGGGCGCCCTTATGTCATGGGAAACTTCGTGAGCACGCTGGATGGCGTGGTCAGCTTTGCCGCGCCAGGAAAAGCGGGGGGCGGGAATATCAGCGGCTTCAATGCCGGCGACCGCTTCATCATGGGGCTGCTGCGGGCGTCAGCCGACGCGGTGATCGTGGGCGCGGCCACCCTGGCGGAGGTCAGCCAATCGCATCTGTTTGCCGCTGCATATATTTACCGGGCCGCCAGCGACGCATACGCGCGATACCGCAGCGAGATCCTGCACAAGCCGCAGTTTCCCTTGACCGTTGTCGTCAGCGGCACAGGGAATGTCGATCTGGGGAGAGCGGTCTTCCGAACTCCCGAAGTACGAACGGTGCTCCTCACCACGGAAGAGGGTGGCGCACGCCTGGCCGCCGCAGGGGCCGCATCACTTCCGTGGACCGCGGTGCGCGTCATGAAGGCGGCCGGATCGCGGCTGGACGCCGGCGCTATGCTGGAACTGCTTTGGCGAGAATTCGGCGTTCGCCTGTTGCTTCACGAAGGCGGTCCGGCCTTGTTCGGTAGCTTCGTAGCGGAGGGGCTGGTGGATGAATACTTCCTGACGGTAGCCCCGCAGCTTGCCGGGCGCAATACGGAAAGCCCGCGCCCAGGCATGATCGCAGGAGTCGAATTCCAGCCTGAAGCAGCGCCCTGGCTCGATCTCGTGAGTGTAAAACGGTGCCTGCATCACCTCTATCTGCGCTATCGGAAACGCACCGCACAAGCGTGATTCTGGCATTTGTTACGCGTTTGCTACACTAGGTGCTCTTCCACGAGGGCTTTTGGGGCAGATTCCACGCGTTGCGTTTTTCACGGATGCATTTTACGAGGCGAACGGGGTTGGCACTCTCAGCCGGGAATTCGAATGCTTCGCCAGACGTCACCAGTTTCCGTGCTTCAGTGTGCATGCAGGACCCGCCACCGAACTTAGAGTTGAAGGTTCCATCACTACACTCGAACTCAAGCGGGGTCCTCTGGCGTTTCCGCTAGACCGTGAGTTGCGCTGTGACCCTTTCCTGACCCGATACAGAGACCTCACGTTGAACGAACTGGCCTCGTTCGGAGCAGACGTCGTACACATCACTGGACCGGGGGACGTGGGCATTCTGGGCGCCTGGGTGGCTCATGATGTGCACGTGCCTCGGGTGGCTTCATGGCACACGAACTTGCAGGAATACGCAGAGAAACGCTTGTACCAGTCGCTCCGCTGGGCTCCGGAGAATCTGCGCCGGAAGATCAGCCGTGCGGCCGGGCGTGGATCGATGGATGCACTGATGCTTTTCTACAGCATGGCCCGGCTGATCATGGCGCCCAACCAGGAGACGGTTGATCTGCTGGAACAGCGCACCGGGAAACCCGCGATGCTGATGGGACACGGTGTGGACGTCGAAGTGTTCCATCCCGGCCGGCGTGCCCGTCGCGATGGAACGTTCACATTGGGTTACGTTGGACGGATCACTCCCGAGAAGAACGTTCGCGCCCTGGTGGACATCGAGCAGGCTCTCTTGCGCCGCGGCCTGCAGAACTTTCGGATGGTGCTGGTAGGCCGAGGGAGCGAAGAGAGATGGCTCAAGGCCAACCTCCGCCATGCGGAATTCCTGGGCACGCTCCGAGGGCCGGAACTCGCCCGCGTGTTCGCCGACATGGACATTTTTCTGTTTCCGTCGACCACCGACACTTTCGGACTTGTGATTCTGGAGGCCATGGCGTCCGGCGTACCCGTGATGGTCTCGCCCGGGGGCGGACCACAGCATCAGGTTCACAGTGGACAAACCGGTTTCGTCGCCGCCACGCCGGAAGAATTCGCCAGTCACATCCTGGCGCTTAGAAACGACCCCAGTTTGCATTCGCGCATGCGGGAAGGCGCGCGCCTCCACGCTTGTACAGCGTCGTGGGACGCGGTGTTCTCACAGGTCTACGCAATGTACGGGACTGTACTGGCCAGCGGGATCAAGAAATCCAAGGGGAAGAATCGTCAGGAGCGGAGCTGAATCGCGTCCGTCTCAGTTCCCCACAAGATCTGTGGGCGGTTCAATGTTCGGGGGAGCGGCCGCAGCTTGATCCTCTCTGGCAGCGGGCAGTGCGCGCCGCTCGGCCAACCGCTCCTGGACCCAGTAACGGGCCATGCGGTAACCCATCCATGCCGCTTCGCCTCTCTTCCACAACATGTGATCGCGAAGGATGTGGTTGCGAGCGGTCAATGTGACACGCCGCACACAGCGGACCGCCAGCGGCACGGGTGGAAATTCGGCCGCGCGCGCGGAACTCAGACGTGCCGTTTCGCAGGAGTTCAGCGAGATGACAGCCACGCGGCCATCCGTAGTGACGCCCTTCCTGCCATCGAGGAACGACAACCCGGTAACCCCCGAACGCCGGACATAAGACACGGAGTCGACACACCCGGTGAACACCAGGTCGCTGACCACCTTGTCGCGCTCCAGGTCCACGTCGTTCTGGATCTCATGGGTGAAGCCGAACGAACGCAGTGAGAAAGCAACCGCTACATCCTTGGTCGCCGCCGCGGCCCAGACTGTCTGGCCGCGAAATGTGTCGGGCCTCTTCCACATTCGTAGATGGTCTCTTTTGCCGAACGTGTTTAGAGACTTTTGACGGCTTATATCAGGCTCGGCGCCGTCCAATATCAACGTTCTCATCGGCGCATCGGCGTACCCGTTACCCTCGGCTACGGCGCGGACCATCCGCACCCCGGTTGCCATGGACATAGACTGCGAGCCGTTCCATCCGGCCGCGCTGAACGCGTGGTCAACGGCTTCCCGGGAACCGAGAAAGACCAGGTTGGTCGGATCCGTCGGCACGGGCCGCCGCCGGGTGTAGGTCCAGGCTGGGACGCCGGCGACCAGTTCTTCCAGGTCCGCTGACTCAGCAGGACTCACCTGCGGGTCATTGTCCGCGCACACCACAAGTTCACCGGCCGGAATCGGTTCGTCCAGTTGCAGGGACAACTCCGTTCCCGGGCCATAGCTGATTTCCGGGTCCGGAAACCGAAACACGGCTGTCTCGACGACGAACAAAGGGATCAGGAACAGCGGGTGATCTTCAATGCCAAAGAATAGCCGGGAACTCAGGCGATGGGAAAGGCTGGCCGTCGCGCGGATACCTCGGATGGAGCCATGCCGGCCTACGCGTTCGCGAGCGTTCTCGACGCCTAACAGGTGTCCGCGAAATCGGTACCTCTGGCCGTCGGGTAAACGCAGCTCGCGAAATTCGATTTCCATGCTGGCGCTCTCATGAATCAGCCCCAGACCGACCTTGTGTACGCGTTTCACCACGCCGCTTACGGTTGTCCCGGCAGGAAAGCCTCGCCGGCAGGCCGAGGAGACGACCAAAGTCTCAACGAAATCTCCCGTTCTAGAGCTGTAGGAGGACAGGGACGTCAGAAGCCGCACTTCCAAAACAGTGCCGGCAGGAACATCGCCCCAGGCTGGCAGCGCCAGAGCCAGCGCGCTTGCAGCGGCCACGGCGCAGGGGAAAAACCTCATCTGTTTATCGAGCACATCGGACAGCCGGTAGTAGTGAGGCGCAACGGTAAGGTAGGAATCCTTTCCGCCATTAAGGTCTTTGTCATTCTACAAGAAGATGACTAGTTTTGTAATACTTTTGACTTGTTTATTGCTTGCTCCGGACGTGCGAGAGAACTTAGAGACTGGATTAATGCCGCTTAAGAAATCGAACCCAATCCTGCGAGCGGAGTCTTAAGCCTTGTTGGACGGCTGTGCCTGGCGAAAGTACTCGATGGTCTGCCGCAGCCCGTCTTCCAACGTTACGCGCGGCTGCCAGCCAAGCAGGCGTTTGGCCTTGTCAATATCCGGCTTCCGCTGTTTGGGATCATCTTGCGGCAGATGCGTATGAACAATCTGTGACTTGGTCTGCGTTAAGCGCCGAATGCGCTCGGCGAATTCGAGGATCGTCATCTCCTGTGGATTGCCCAGATTGACGGGATACCGTTCGTCCGAATTCATGAGCCGGTACAAGCCGTCCACAAGATCGCTCACGTAGCAAAAGCTGCGCGTTTGTGAGCCGTCGCCAAAGACTGTCATGGGTTCTCCCATCAGCGCCTGATCCAGGAAAGCCGGTACTACCCGTCCGTCATTCAGCTTCATTCGCGGACCGTACGTATTGAAAATGCGCGCTATGTTGGTGCGCATGTTGTAAGTACGGTGGTAGGCCATCGTCAGCGCTTCCGCGAACCGCTTGCTCTCGTCGTAGCAGGACCTCGGCCCCACCGGATTGACGTTTCCCCAGTACGTCTCAACCTGCGGATGCACAAGCGGATCGCCATAGCTTTCCGATGTGGACGTCAACAGGAAACCGGCGTGGTTCGACCGTGCCAGTTCCAGCATTCCTCGTGTTCCGGCCGATCCCACATCCAGCGTTTCGATGGGGTGCTCGAGATAATCTTTTGGACTGGCAGGCGACGCCATGTGCAGCACGACATCGATCTGCCCGGTCATGGCAAAAGGCTGTGTGACGTCCTGCCGGATGAACTGGAACCTCTGGTGACTCTTCAGATGCGCCAGGTTGTGCTCGGCGCCGGTTAGAAAATTGTCGAGGCCCACCACCGTGTGGCCCTCCGCCAGCAGACGGTCACACATATGAGAACCGATAAAACCGGCGGCCCCAGAGACAATAATGCGCAAAGTGTTGAATCTCCAGTCAAATTACTCATTGTAGCGAATGCGCAGCATACCCGCTCACCGGTGTTAGTCTAATCAAAGAATTATGCAGCTCTCCCTTGCAGAAGCGCTGGTCCTTACGCTGCTCATCGTCGCGTCGGCTTCGGCTTCTTGGTTTCGGTTCCGGAAAGTGGTGCATGTCATCCGCGCGGCGAAGCCCGAGAAGACCTGGAGCCTTCGGCCAGTAGCCCCACGTTTGGCACGCTTCGTATGGGAAGTGCTCCTGCAAGGCAAAGTCATCTTCGACCGCCCTCTTCCCGGGATTGCCCATGGCTTTGTATTTTGGGGATTTTGCGCGTTTGCGCTGGTGACTGTCAACCACCTCGCCTCCGGTTACGGCCTGATTCTGATCCCGCGGGACAATCCTGCCGGCAGCATTTATTTCGGGTTTGTTGCCCTGTTCGCGGTTGCAGTCGCTGTGTCCATCGCCGGCCTCGCTGCCCGGCGATTCCTGGCGCGGCCGATCTGGCTGGGGAAAGTATCAGGTGAATCGGGGGTAATTGCGTTGCTGATTTTCCTGTTGATGGCGACCTATCTCGCCACGTATGCTCTCGCCGAGGGCACAGCCGCCGGCCGGATCAACTGGTGGGTTCACACTCTGGCGCTGCTCTCATTTCTTCCGTTGATCCCCCACACCAAACACTTGCACCTGGTGCTGAGCCCGCTGACCGTTTTCGCCCGACGCGACGGATTCAGCAAAATTCCGCCACTGGCGGACGACGAAGACTTTGGCCTGGACACGGGAAAAGACGTCACCAAGCTGATTGCACTGCAGGCCTACACATGCGTGGAGTGCGGACGCTGCACGGAATTCTGCCCCGCGTACAACACCGGAAAAGTGCTGAATCCGAAGGAGATCATCCTGGGGATGCGCAGGTATCTAAATGCGGTGGGCCCCCGCTCGGACCAACCGCTGCTCGGCGAGCACATTTCGAGCGAGGCGGCATTTCAGTGCACCACCTGTGGCGGCTGCGAGTATTCGTGTCCGGTAGGCATTCAGCACCTGCCCGTGATCATCGGCTTGCGGCGCGCCGCTGTGAACACCGGCAACTGGGAGGATGAATACGGGACTAAGCTGTTCCTGACGCTGGAACGCACGGGTAATTCACTCGGTTTTGCTTCGAGCGAGCGCCAGAAGTTCATTGAAAAGAATTCGCTGCCGCCTTATGACGGGACACAGGATTACTGCCTCTGGCTGGGCTGCATGGGCGCGTACGATCCGCACGGACGCGAAATCATTGTGGCGCTGGTGCGCGTCCTGCGCCACTTGGGCATCAGTTTCGGCGTGCTCCGCAAGGAGAAATGTAATGGCGACCCCATTCGCCGCCTTGGCAACGACTATCTGTTCTCTCAGCTCGCCGAACCGAATATCCAGCATTTAAATGAGAGCGGCGTCAAGAAGATGGTTTCCATTTGTCCCCACTGCGTACGGACGATCGGCGAGGATTGGAAAGAATTCGGCGCCGCTTTCCAGATTGAGCATCACAGCGAGTTGCTGGCCCGGCACGCGGACCGGCTTCCCACCGCAGACGCCGCTCACGAAACCATCGTGTATCACGATCCCTGCTACCTGGGCCGCTATCGAAACATCTACGACGAGCCACGAGCCGTGGTCGCACATTTTGGGGATCAGGCCGATCCGCCGCGGGCGCGCGAGCGCTCGTTCTGCTGCGGGGCTGGCGGCGGGCAGATGTTTCTGGGAGAAGAAAAGGGCAAACGCGTCAACATGGCGCGTGCCGAGGAACTCGCGGCCACCGGAGCAGCGACCGTGGGCGTGGCCTGCCCCTTCTGCCAGTCGATGTTTCGCGATGCTTTGGCCGCGGTATCCGACAAGCCTCCGAAACTGATGGACATCGCGCAGATCGCGGCCGCGGCCCTTCGCGCTTAGGCTGGGGGCTTGGCGCGGAATGCGTAGCGGAATCCATTCTCCGCGATCTTCCGCAATTCGCTTTCCGAAAAACCAAACGCACTCGCCGCTATCTCATATTCCCGCTCGAGCGTCGTACCAAACAAACCGGGATCATCGGTGTTCAGCACAATCGGCACACCGGCGTCGTAGAGCCGTCTCACGGGGTGCGCAACCAGCGAGGCGACTGCGCCCGTAGCCACATTACTCGAAAGGCAGATCTCGAGCGGAATGTCGTGTTCAGCCAGATGACGCACCAGCATGGTATCGTCCACAGCGCGGATGCCGTGCCCGATCCGTTCTGCGCCCAACCGCAGAGCATCCCATACGGAGTCGGGCCCCGCCGTCTCCCCGGCATGAGCCGTCAATCGCAACCCGTGAGCGCGCGCGAAACCATAGACTTCGCCAAACCACGCGGCCGGACCACGCTGTTCGTCGCCTCCGATCCCGAACGACACCACGCCCTGTGCCACCCGCTCGGCGGCCAGCTCCGCCACCTGCATGGCATGGTCCGCGCCGAAGTGGCGTACGGCGTCGAGATTCCACTGCACTTCAACCCTCGAACGCATGGCTTCGCGCTGCACGGCATCGTAAATCTGTCCGAAATCCTGGTGCTTCCAAAGAACCACGCCCGCCGACAGAGTGATCTCCGCGTAACTCACATTTTGGCGCTCCAGGGCCTCCAGAAGCCGCCGCGTGACGAGTGCGTAGTCCTCGGCCGAGCGCAACCGTTCGACCACCCACTTGAAACACTCCAGAAAACCCGCGAAGCTACAGAAACGGAATCTTTGACGAATTTCCTCGGCGGAAGCTTCCGGCGCCAGCTCCCGCACGGTGTCCGGCGTGACGGAGCCTTCCAGATGTAAATGCAGCTCCGCCTTTGAAAGTTCGTGATATAGCGACATCCTTGCAATAATATAGGCTCGCATGACTGTTGCGGACATCGAAGCAATTGTGGGCGGCTACCACGGTGACGCGTTCCGCGTCCTCGGCCCGCATATTGCTCAAAAGGGCGACGCCCGGCCACATTGGGAGGTCCGCGCATTTCTGCCGCAAGCCGAATCAGCCGAGGTCGTCATCGGACAGGCCGCCTTCCCCATGCTCAAACGGCACAAAGAGGGCTTCTACGTGGCCCGGCTGGACACGGAGCAGCAGCCATACCGCATCCGCATGCGACTTTCTGGTGGCGTCTCGGAGGAATTCGAGGACCCGTACCGGTTCCCTCCGCTGCTTTCCAGTTTCGACCTTCATCTGCATGGCGAAGGCACCAATTTCGAGAGCTACACCATGCTTGGCGCGCATCTGGCCGAGGTCGAGGGGATTGGGGGCACGCGATTCGCGGTGTGGGCGCCGAACGCCGAAGCCGTGACGTTAGTGGGCGATTTTAACGCCTGGGACACGCGCCGCCATCCCATGCGGCTGCGCGACGGCGGCGTTTGGGAAATCTTCCTGCCGGGTGCGTGCGAGGGCTGCGCGTACAAATACAACGTGCGTTCGCGCCTTCGAGCGTACCGGCAACTCAAAGCCGACCCCTACGCGTTCTTCTGCGAGACGCCGCCCAAATCCGCGTCTATTGTCGTGAACCTCGACAAGTACCAGTGGGGCGATGCGGAATGGATGAGCGGCCGCGCGAGCAAAGACTGGCTGCGTGAAGCGATCTCAATTTACGAAGTGCATCTGGAGAGCTGGATGCGCGGTCCGCACGGCGAGAGTCTGACTTACCGTCAAATGGCCGAGAGTCTGGTCGACTATGCCAAGGGCATGGGTTACACCCACCTGGAAATGATGCCCATGATGGAGCACCCGTTCTCGGGCTCCTGGGGCTACCAGTTGATCGGTTATTACGCCCCGACCTCGCGTTTCGGATCGCCGGAAGACTTCATGTATCTGGTCGACCGCTGCCACCAGCAGGGAATCGGGATCATTGTCGACTGGGTTCCGGCGCACTTCCCTAAAGACGCGCACGGCCTGGTCTACTTCGACGGCACGGCCCTCTACGAGCACGCCGATCCGCGCAAGGGCGAACATCGCGACTGGGGTACTTTGATTTTTAACTACGGGCGCAACGAGGTAAGGGAGTTTCTCATCTCCAACGCGCTGTTCTGGCTCAAGAAGTACCATATCGACGGTCTGCGTGTAGATGCCGTCGCCTCCATGCTCTACCTCGACTATTCACGCGAGGCGGGCGAATGGATTCCCAATCAGTACGGCGGCAACGAAAATCTGGAAGCCATCGACTTTATCCGCCGGTTCAATGAACTGGCCCACCAGGTGCCCGGCGCGATCACCATCGCCGAGGAATCCACGGCCTTCTCCGGCGTCTCGCGTCCTGTCTACCTGAACGGTCTGGGCTTCACCATGAAGTGGAACATGGGCTGGATGCACGATATGCTCGAGTATTTCAGCAAAGAGCCGGTGCATCGCAAGCATCATCATCACAGCATCACTTTCAGCATGCTGTATGCGTTCACGGAAAATTTCGTGCTGCCCATCTCCCATGACGAAGTGGTCCATGGCAAACGCTCGCTGTTGGGCAAGATGCCGGGCGACGAGTGGCAGCGCTTCGCCAATGTGCGCGCCTTTCTGGCGTACATGTACACGCACCCGGGAAAGAAACTGCTGTTCATGGGCTCGGAAATCGGACAATACGAGGAGTGGAACAGCGCGTCGGCCGTTCCCTGGGATCTGCTTCAGTTCGACTACCATCGCAGGCTGCAGAATTTCGCGCGCGAACTGAACCAGTTCTATCGCCAGAACCGCGCGCTGTATCAGGTGGATTTTCATTATTCAGGGTTCGAGTGGATAGATTTTCACGATGTGGAGAATTCCGTGATCGCCTTCGTGAGACGAGCAACGGACCCTAACGACTTTCTGCTTCTGTGCTGTAACTTCACTCCGGTGGTTCGCGCGGACTACGAATTCGGTGTGCCGGCGGCGGGGATCTACGACGAGATCTTCAACACCGACGCAGAACGTTTCGGGGGCGGTAATGTGATCAACGCCGGCGGCATTCCATCAAGGCCGGTGGTGCGACATGGACGGCAGCACAGTATCACCATCACGCTTCCTCCACTAGCGGTGACGGCGTTCCGGCGGCGCGCATAGGACCAGAGATATCTCATGAACGGAAATCGGTTTGATGTCGTCATCGTGGGTGGCGGCCACAACGGGCTGGTCACCGCGGCTTACCTGGCGCGCGCCGGGCGCAGAGTGCTGGTCCTCGAGCGGCGCGAGCTAGTGGGCGGCTGTTCCGTCACCGAGGAAATCTGGCCCGGGTATCGCGTTTCTACCGCTGCCTACCTCTCCAGCCTGCTGCAGGACCGCATCGTGCGTGAACTCGAACTGGAACGGTTCGGCTATCTCGTCGATCCCAAGGATCCCGCGTTCTTCTCCGTCTTTCCCGACGGGCGCCATTTCTTCATGTGGCAGGACGACCGGAAAACGCTGGACGAAATCGCCAAATTCTCGAAACGCGACGCCGAAACCTATCCCGTGTTCGAGCAATATCTGGAGAAACTGGCCGTCGTTGTGGAATCGCTCCTGTTAACGTCGCCGCCTGAGTTCCCTCCACACGGCGTTGTGGATTTCATCGATTACCTCAAGCTGGCCGCCCGTATGCGCAAGCTCAGCCGTCCCGAAATCGTAGGGCTGGTCAAGATTTTCACACAGAGCGCCGCTGATTTTCTCGACGAATGGTTTGAATCGGCTGAAGTCAAAGTCACGCTGGCGACCGATGGCGTGATCGGCGCCAACGGCGGCCCGCGTTCTCCCGGCACCGCATACATCCTGCTCCACCATTGCATGGGCGGGGTCGGCGGCAAGCGCGGCCTGTGGGGTTTCGTGCGGGGCGGTATGGGCGCCATCTCCGAATCCATCGCGCAATCTGCCCGCAGTAAGGGCGCCGAGATCCGCGTGAATGCCCCGGTTCAGCGCATCACGGTGAGTGGAGGACGCGTGCGCGGTGTCGTGCTGGAAAGCGGCGAGGAGATCGAAGCTCCCATCGTGGCGTCCAACCTCGATCCGCATGTGACGTTCTTGAAATTGCTGGACGACCGCGACCTCGATCCCGACTTCCGTGAATCCATCCGGCGATTTCGCATCGAAGGAACGTCGCTAAAAATCAACCTCGCGCTTTCAGGAGTCCCGGACTTTAAAGCATTACCCGGCGCCGGGCCGCAGCACCGCGCCACCATGCACATCTGCCCCTCCATCGAATACATCGAACGGGCCTGGGATGACGCCAAGTACGGACGGCCTTCGGAAAGGCCGATGCTCGAAATGACCATGCCCACCATGTACGATCCGTCGCTCGCTCCGCCGGGCCATCACATCATGGGAATCTTCATTCAGTACGCGCCTTACACCCTGAACGGCCTGAAGTGGGACGATATCCGCGAGCCTTACGGCGACCACGTCCTGAATCTCATCGAGGAGTACGCGCCCAACATCCGCTCCATCGTCGTGAACCGGCAGGTTCTCTCGCCGCTCGACCTCGAACGCCGCTTCGGCATCACGGGCGGCAATATTTTCCACGGTGAAATGAGTCTGGACCAGATGTTCGTGATGCGCCCGGTAGCGGGCTGGGCGCGGTACCGGATGCCGGTCGGCGGGCTTTATTTATGCGGCTCTGGCGCGCATCCCGGAGGCGGTGTCATGGGCGCCCCAGGATACAACGCCGCCCGCGAAATCCTGAAGTCGGGCATGGTCCCCGCCGACAAACGCCGCACCGCCTCAGTCTGGTCTTCGCCTAAATAATCCACCGCTCTACAGGGCTCAATTCATCTCGGCGATCGACTTGAACCTCGGGTTGTCGCGCAGAGAACTGAACGCCGGCTCCATGCGGAGTTGTTTGCGCATCGGCTCTATATCTTTGAGGTTATCGATCCACTTCAGGGCGCCCTCGGTGTCCCCGAGTTTGGCGCTGGCGATCGCCGCTGAATAGGAGATCCATCCGACGTTTCTGTTCCCCAGTGCCAGCGCGCGTTCGTACTGCTCGATGGAGCGGGCGTATTGTCCTGCGCCGAGCAATGCGTTGCCGAAGTTTCGACGCACTTCGCTGTCGGTGGGACGCGCAGCCGATAACGCCTCATAAGCCGATACCGCAGCCGGCCACTCGTCCCGATAGACAGCCGCGGCGGCGCTGGCTTCCGTCACGTCCGATCGCAGCGTTTGCTGAAAACCGGGCTCCAGGCGGGACCTCATAAACTCCAGTGATTGCGCGATGATCTCGCGTGAAATGTCATTATCGTCAACCAGATCAAAACCGTGATGGCCCGCGCCAAAGTTGACGAATGTGAGCGGTGCGTTAGCAGCCACAGCGCGGCTAACCAACTGATCGATCTCTCGATTCATGCCAACCCCATCCAGACCGGCACGCACATAGAAGACCGGCAGATCCAGACGGAACTGCTCCACCGGACCAGCGCCGTAATAGATCACGGCAGCTTTCAGGTATGTGCGCCGCTTGTCCATGACAATTGGCAGGCCGGCCCTAGCGTTGGCAGAGCATGCAAAAAGCACGGTCGAATCGGGATCGACGTGGAGATCGCTTCGGTGCTCCCTGAGGTATTCCATCAGCGAATCAAGATCCTCACCGATTCCGTCCGGGTGGGTGTCAAACACCACGCCCGCCAGACCCACGGTCGTGACCAGCCGGCCCCAGCCGGTGTATTGGCCCCAGCCGCGCATCTCCGGATTGCCCGTGCCGTTGAGGAATATCGCAAGCCGCAGTGGCGCGGATGGCGCGTAGCCCGCTGGCCGGTATAGATCAAACTTCAGGGTTCGGCGGTCCACCGTCCGGTAATTCACGTCGTGCAGAGCCGAAATGGATGGATCAGCCGGCAGCGGCTGCACCAGTTTCATCTGCGCGTGGGCGGAGGGGAGAACGAATGCGAGGAGGACAATCACACTGAAACGCATGCAGCTTCGACGGGGCCGCGGGCAAAATGTTAGGCCCACGGCTCAGTTCCCTACGTATTGCGCATACAGGCTGCGCGCGACGCCGGGATCGGTGGTCCCTTTGATGATGGCGCGGCCATCGGGAAAAATCGTCATCTCAAAAGGCGCGCGCACAAACCGGAGCGCGAACTCGTTTGCGCGGACCTGGCCCAAAGGAGCCAGGCGTATCTTCAATTCGGCCAGATTGAGCGGCCGCGCGGCGGCGTGGATCTGCACCGCGTTTCGTCCACACAGGCTCACCGGCGCGCGCGTGCCGCCGGCCAGATGTATAAAGTTCCGGTGGGCGCAGGTGGGGCAATCGGGATCGCGCGGCGGCTGATCGATCTGGCGGATCGAGCCGGACCATACATCGATGGTGGTAATTCGTGGAATCACAGCGTCACACCGGCCGGACAAAATCTTCATAGCGTCGGCAACTTGAAGCGAGGCGATCGCAGCCGTCAATGCATTCAGAACTCCAACCGTATCGCAGGTTGGTTGCGCGCCCACCGGAGGCTCAGGATAGACGCACCGCAGGCACGCCGTGCGACCGGGAATCACGGGCATGGTGAGGCCGTAACTGGAAACCGCCGCGCCATAGATCCAAGGAATCCCGCGGCTGACGGCAAAGTCATTGATCAGATAGCGAGTTTCGAAATTGTCGGTGCCGTCGAGAACCACTGCGGCGTCGTCCAGCAATTCCTCGGCATTGGAGGGATTGAGATCTTGAATCACGCCATGGATCTCGATCCCGGAATTCATGCGGCGAAGCTGGCGCTCCGCGGCGGCTGACTTGGGCACGGCATCGGCAGCGTCTGATTCCTCGAACAGAAACTGCCGCTGGAGATTGCTTGGTTCGACGTAATCGCGATCGACGATGGTGAGGCGGCCGACGCCGGCACGCGCCAGTGCCATGGCCTGCAGGCTACCCAAAGCTCCGCAGCCGACGATCACGGCATGTGAAGCCAGCAACCGTTCCTGGCCCTGCTCGCCGATGTGCCGAAACAGGATCTGGCGCGAGTAGCGTTCTCTTTCGCCAGAGGTCATTCCCTCACGATGGTAACAAAGTTGCTGCAGAAGCCGTACGTTATCATGAGCATGGTGTGGCTTCGCTCGGTGCACTTCCTCGTGATGACGTTTGTCGGGTGGACCTCGACCGCCCCAGCCGCTCCATTGGCCGCGAAATGGTACGAGGGCCGGCGCATCGTTGACATCCGATTCAGTCCGCCGGAGCAGCCCGTGGCCCCGGAGGACCTCGAGCAGGCGCTCACGTTAAAGAGGGGCATGCCATTGCAGATGACGGATATCCGCGAGTGCATGCAAAAACTCTTTGCCACCGGCCGATACGAAGACATTCAGGTCGATGCGGAACCGGCTGCCGACGGCGTCATTGTCCGGTTCATAACCAAAAACAGTTGGTTTGTGGGGCGCGTCTCGGTAGATGGCAACGTGGGGGAGCCTCCCAGCGCCGGACAGTTGACCGATGCCACGCGCCTGGACCTGGGCCAGCCCTTTCACGAGGACGACCTGATCCAGGCGGAGCGCGGCGCGCGCAGGTTGCTGGTCGCCAATGGCTATTACGAAAACCAGTTGCACCCCCGCGTGGAATACGACCCCAAAACGCAGCAGGCACACATACACTTTGTGGTTAAGACCGGCCCGCGTGCCAAGTACACTGCGCCGGTTGTACTGGGGAACCTCAAGGTCGCGGTGGACCAAATTGTGACGGCTACCCGGTGGAAGCGCCGTTTTATGGGTGGCTGGCATCCGGTGACGCAGACCCGTACGCGCCAAGGCGTCGACAATGTCCGTTCCCTATACCAGAAGAAGGGCCGCCTGATGTCCTCCGCGCGTCTGAAATCCATGGATTACGATCACGACACGCACCGCGCTACACCCACGTTGGATATCGACGCCGGTCCGATTATCGACATCCAGGCCGTTGGCGCAAAAGTTTCCACAAAAAAGCTGCGCCAGAATGTTCCGGTCTACGAAGAGCGCGCCGTGGACCGCGACCTCCTGGTGGAGGGACAGCGGAACCTGCGCGACGAGTTTCAGGCCGCGGGTTACTTCGAGGCTGAGGTGGAGTTCAAAGAACAAAAACTGCAAAATGACCGGCAGGAAATCGATTATCTCATCAACCTGGGATTACGCCACCAGCTAGTACGCGTGGACATCCTGGGCAATCGTTACTTCACGGCCGGCGTCATCCGTGAGCGCATGTTCATGACGCCAAAATCTTTTCAGGTGAGGCGGGGCCGCTACAGCGAGGCGTTGCAGCGCCGAGATGAGGAATCCATCGTCGATCTGTATCAACAGAACGGGTTCCGAGATGTCCAGGTGACTTCCAAGGTGGTGGACGACTACAAAGGCAAGATCGGCGATGTCGCGGTTTTCATCACAATCCAAGAAGGGCCGCAATGGTTCGTATCCAAGCTCGAGGTCGCCGGCATCCAACAACTGGACGCGGACAAAATCATTGCCACCCTCAGTTCCACGCAGGGACAGCCCTTCAGTGACTTCAGCGTGGCCGCGGACCGGGATGCCATTCTGGCGTATTACTTCACCAATGGCTTTCCGAACGCCAGTTTCGAATGGAGTTCCAAGCCCGCCGCGCAGCCTCAGAAGGTGGACTTGCGTTTTGTCGTCACGGAAGGGCGCCGGCAGTTCGTGCAGGATGTGCTGGTGGAGGGCTTGGACAATACCCGAAGAGACCTCGTCTCGCGCAACCTGCTGCTGGCGCCGGGCGATCCGCTCTCGCCCATTCGCATGGCCGACACCCAGCGGCGTCTTTACGATCTGGGAATATTTGCCACGGTCGACATGGCGATTCAAAATCCCGAGGGCAATACGCAGCGCAAATATGTGGTCTATGAGATCGACGAGGCGAAGAAATACTCGCTCGACGTGGGCGTTGGCGCGGAAATCGCGCAGATCGGCAGCAGCCAGACGAGTCTGGATGCGCCCGGTGGGTCTACGGGATTCAGCCCGCGGGTATCTTTCGATGTTTCGCGTTTGAATGTGCTAGGCCTGGGGCACACCATCAGTTTGCGAACCCGCGTCTCGAATCTGGAGCAGCGCGCGATCCTCACATATCTCGCTCCTCGAGTCCGTAACCATGACAATCTCGATCTCAGCTTCAGCGCTTTATATGACGAGACGCGGGATGTGAACACATTTTCCGGCAAGCGCGAGGAGGGATCGGTTCAGCTTTCGCAAAAGCTGTCGAAGCCTTCCAGCATTCTGTATCGTTTCAGTTATCGGCGGGTGAGCACCTCAAATTTGAAAATCGATCCCAACCTGGTGCCGTTGCTCTCGCAGCCAGCGCGCGTAGGTGTGCTTTCGAGCACCTATATTCAGGACCGGCGCGACGACCCGACCGATGCGCACAAAGGCATCTACAATACGATCGATATCGGGCTGGCATCCAAATATTTCGGCTCCCAGGTGGACTTTGGCCGCGTGCTGGCGCGGAACGCCACCTATCACCCCTTGGGAAAGAAGCTGGTGCTGGCGCGGGAAACCACGTTCGGCGCGATCGTTCCGTTTAACTACCAATCCCGGACCACCGATGTTCTGGACGCTATTCCTTTTCCCGAGCGGTTCTTTAGCGGCGGCGCCAATTCGATCCGTGGCTTCCCCGAAAACCAGGCGGGCCCGCGCGACCTGGACACGGGATTTCCCGTCGGGGGCACTGCCCTTCTGCTGAACAAGACCGAACTGCGCTTTCCTCTGATTGGAGCTAACATCGGCGGCGTGTTTTTTCACGATGCGGGCAATGTGTACAGCAAGCTCAGCAATCTCTCGTTCCGGGTGAGCCAGCGTGATCTGCAGGATTTCGATTACATGGTGCATGCAGTGGGCTTCGGCATCCGTTACCGCACCCCCATCGGCCCGGTTCGCGCGGACTTTGCGTACACCATCAACCCGCCCCGGTACTATGGCTGCAGCGGGAACATCAACGATCTCATTGCCTGCGGAAATGATCCGACGAAGCGTACCAACCACAGCATTGGCCATTTTCAGTTTTTCTTCTCCATCGGGCAGGCATTCTGATGCTGGCGCGCCTGGTTTTTCTTTCGACGCTGCTGACGTCCAGCCCGCGGGCGGAAGTGATCGACCGCATTGCGGTCACGCTCGACAACCAGATTATTACCGAAAGTGAAGTCGCGCGGGAAATCCGTCTCAGCGCGTTTCTAAATGGGGACACGCTCGATTTCAGCCCCGAAGCCAGGAGGAAGGCGGCCGACAGGCTGGTCGAACAGAAACTGGTTCGCAGGGAGATCGAACTGGAGCGCTACCTGGAACCCAGCAAAGAGGAAGTGGCGGCTATGCTAAAGCAGATTCAGGCGCAGAGATTCAAGGGCACCGAAGACTATCTCCAGGCTCTCGAGAAGTGCGGCGTCAGCGAGAGCGACCTGAATGCTCACCTGCTCTGGCAGCTCACTTTGCTGCGCTTCATCGACGCCCGCTTTCGTCCCGGGGTTCAAGTCTCGGACGAAGAAATCCACGCGTATTTTGACAGAGAGCAGCGCAAACTCCAGACCGCTAACCCCGGCAAGCAGCCGAGGTTTGAGGATTTTCGCGATCAAATCAACGAGACGCTCATCAACCAGCTCGTCGATCATCAATTGGATGACTGGCTGGCGGCGGCCCGCAAGCGCACGCGCGTCGTATTCCACCCGGAGGCTTTTCAATGAGCAGCCGAAGCCGCCTGGCTCTGATCTGGGGGAGTTCCATTCTCGGATTAGCGGTTCTGTTGGCCGTGGCGGTTGTGTTTATTGCGCGCAGCGGCTGGCTCCGCGAGCAAGTGCGCCAGCGGATTGTAACGGAGGCAGAACGGGCGACCGGAGGTCGCGTGGAGGTCGGCTCATTCGATTTCGATTGGCGCTCCTTGACGGTGCGCGTAAATGACTTCGTGATCCACGGCACCGAAGCCCCCGGAGAGCCTCCGTTGTTGCGTGTGCGGTCCGTCACCGCTGTACTGAAAATTGTTTCCTTCCTCGAGCGATTGACAGACATTCGATCGGTGGACATACAGCAGCCGCAGGTACATCTGACGGTTCGGCCCGATGGCACAACCAACGTTCCGCAGCCCAAAACGCCGTCATCCCAGAAGCCTGCCGTTGAGACTCTTCTCAATCTGGCGATCGGCCGGTTTAGCGTGCAGGATGGCTCATTTGAGGCCAACTCGAGCAAGAATCCGTGGAACGCAGCCGGTAAAAATCTGCGCGCGCAGTTTCTTTACGATCGCACGACTCCAAATTATCACGGGGACATCTCCATCCAACCGCTGCACATTCAAATCAGCGGCGACCTGCCGGTGGACATGGGAGTATCCGCTTCACTGTCCATTGGCAAGAACAGAGTCACCATTTCCACCGCGCGCCTGGATACCCCGCATTCCGATGCCGAGTTTTCTGGCGTGATCCGGAACTTTCTGTCGCCCGAGTGGCAGCTTGAGTACAACGCCCACCTGTCGATGGATGAGCTTACGCGCATGCTAAGGGTCGGCACCCGCTCCGAGGGAACCGTCTTGATTGGAGGCCGCGCATCATTCCGCGATTTCGGGCATTACCTCCTTACTGGTAGCCTGCACAGCGCCGACCTCTCGTTCCGCCAAGGTGCCTTGCAGCTTCGAGACGTGCGTGCGGACTCGGCATTCCGCGCCGATCCGGAGAAGATCGATCTCAGCGGCCTCCGTCTCTCGGCGCTCAGAGGTAATTTCAACGGCCACGCCCGCATCGAGAAGCTCGACCGCCTCCGGCTGGAAGGTGAAGTCAGCAACTTCGATGTCCGGCGCATTGCGGAACAGGCCGGCTTCCAGCGCCCGCCGTGGGATGGCTTGCTATCGGGTCCCGCAGAATTGAATGGCCTGTTGAGCGATCTGAACCGCGGCCAGTTTGACGCCCGTGCGCAACTGGTGCTTTCTCCGGCGCCGGACGCCGTGCCTGTCCATGGCGCGATCGACGCTACCTACAATGGATATCGCGGCACTCTCGATCTGGGACGATCGTTCGTGCAGCTTCCATCGACTCGCGCGGATTTTGACGGCACGCTCGGCCGGCAATTGCGGGTTCGCCTGGAAACCATGTCTCTTGGCGAATTGCTGCCCGCCATCGAATTGGCTTCGCGCGACAAGACCGCCGAATTGCCCATCGAACTGCAACACGGTTCGGCGGAATTCAATGGCACAGTTACCGGCCCCTTGAACTCCCCTCAGATTGCCGGACACCTCGCGCTCACGAACTTCATTTACTCGAAAACGAAAGTCGATTCTGTGACTGCGGATATCGCTGCCCAGAACTCATCCCTCGCGGTCCGGAACGCCAGCCTGACTCGCGGCAGTCTGCGCGTGGGCTTTGCGGCGACGGTGGCGTTGCGCGCTTGGAAACCCGATCCGGACGGAGCGGTGACGGCCTCCGGTTCCCTGCAGGGCGCCCATGTCCAGGACCTGCTGGCCCTCGCGGGCAAACCGGATCTTCCCACCACAGGGATCCTTTCCGCCTCGGCGAAGATTGCGGGAACCGTCGCCACCCCACTCGTCGACGCCGACGTTACCGTGACCACCGGGTCCTTGTACGATGAACCGTTCGACCGGCTGACCGCTCACATCCGTTACTTGAACCGGCTCGTCACCATCGCCGACGCCAAACTCAATGCCGGCGCAAAGCAGCTGAGCTTTCATGCCGCCTATGCGCACAGTCCCGGCGATTTCGAGACTGGCCAGCTGACTTTCCAAGCCGACAGCGGCCGCTTGCCGCTTGATCAATTTCACCTGCTGGAAAACCGCGGGCCCGCGATCGCGGGTGACGCGCAGTTCACTGCCAAGGGCGAAGCTGCCATCTCGAAAACCAGCGCCGGCCAACTCGCGTTCCAGCTCACTAGCCTCAACGCGGAGGTCACGGGCGAACATATGCAAGTGGCTCACAAGCCCATCGGCACCCTGCGATTCACCGCCAGAACGGCTGGGAGTTCCTTGACGGCGCATTTGGAATCGGGTTTTGCGAATTGTACGATCCGGGCGGACGGGGAGTGGCGCCTCGCGGACGATTATCCCGGCCATGCGGAGATCGCCTTCACAAAACTGGATCTGGCCTCGCTGGATGCCTGGCTGGCCCTTCCGGCGTCATCATTCAAGGTGGCCGGCCTGGTGGAGGGGAAGGCAAACATCGACGGCCCCGCGCTCAAGCCCGAAGCGTGGACGGCTACTCTCGACATCCCGCAACTGGAGATCGCTCCTCTGGCCGGCGATATCGCGGGTGGCAACCGGCAAGCCGTGACACTCCGTAATCAGGGCCCCATCCGTCTGGCCATGCAGAAACTGGTTATCCACGTGGAGAGCGCGCGCGTGGTTGCGCAGAACACCAACCTCAGCCTCACTGGAACCGTCTCCCTGAGAGAAAAGAACCCGCTCGATCTCCGCGTGACCGGCAATCTCAACCTCGAGGTTCTTGAGAACTTCAACGCGGACCTGGCCTCTTCCGGGATGCTCACCGCCGACGCCACTGTTCGCGGGCCGCTTACAGATCCATCGATCACGGGTCGCGCGCAGTTGAAGGATGCCAATCTGAACGTGGCGACGATTCCCAACGGAATCTCCAACGCCAACGGCGTCATCCTCTTTACGGGCGATCGCGCCACCATCCAGAGTTTCACGGGTGAATCGGGCGGCGGAAGCGTGAATGTGACGGGCTTTGCCTCCTACACGGGCCGCGACGTGGCCTTTCACTTCGAATTGACCGCGCGCCAGGTGCGAGTACGCTATCCCGAGGGCGTCAGCACAATGGCCAGCGCCAGATTGACTTGGACCGGCTCCACACAACGGAGCCTAGTGTCGGGAACCGCACGGATTCAGCGAACCGGCTTCAACCCTCGGACCGACTTCGCATCCATTCTGGCGAAGTCCGCCGAGCCTGTCCGCACCCCAGCGGTCCGCACCGGATTCCTGGGCGGTATGAATTTCGATATCCAGATCGATACCTCACCCGATGTCCTGGTACAGTCGGCGCTCGCTCAACAGATCCAGGCGGAAGCTTCACTAAGGCTTCGGGGCACCCTGAGCAATCCGGTCCTATTGGGCCGAATCAACATTACGCAGGGCGAGACCACCTTTTTCGGAAATAAGTACATCATCAATCAAGGCTCGATCTCGTTTTACAATCCGGTGAAGCTCGAGCCGATTTTGAATATCGACTTACAGACGCGAGCGCGCGGGATCGACGTCACTCTCACCATTTCCGGGCCCATGAATAAGCTCAACGTGACTTACCGCTCGGACCCGCCCCTGCAGTTCTCCGACATCGTAGCCCTCCTGGCGACCGGTCGAACTCCCGCATCCGACATGTCGTTGACCGCGAGAGAATCAGGCGCCGCGCAGAGTTGGCAGCAGCTGGGAGCTTCGGCATTGGTGGGGCAGGCGATTGCGAATCCGGTAGCCGGACGTTTGCAGCGTTTCTTCGGAGTCAGCCGGATAAAGATCGATCCGCAACTGACCGGCATTGAAAACCCTCAGGCCCGGCTCACCCTGGAACAGCAGGTGACTCCCGACATCACGTTTACTTACATCACCAACGTGACGCGCAGCAATCCGCAGGTAGTCCGGATTGAGTGGGCCTTGAACCGGCGCTGGTCGGTCGTCGCGGTCCGCGATGAAAGCGGCATCTTCGGCCTGGATTTTTACTACAAAAAGCGCTTGAAGTGAACTACCGAAATGTTTTGAGATGCGGCTCCGGCAGGTGCGGCGTGCCGTTGAAGCTGAAGAGCGCGAGATCGTCTTCACGCACGCGCATGGTTGTGAGCGCAGCGTTGTAGGTCACACCGGCCAAACGTAAGGTGTGTCTTGCGTTTAATCCCAGGGCCATTCCAATCCATACGGCGATCGGTGTCGCGGACGAAAAGATCGCTATGGTGTCTCCGGATGGAAAGCGTTTTATGGTTTCGAGAGCCCTGCAGACGCGTTCGCGAAATGCCTCCCAGGATTCTCCGGGAACCTCGTACCGGCCCTCCACCCACGCGCGTACCACCAGCGTGTCGCACTGCGTCCAGGCGCGGTGCACGGGTGAGTTGTCGTCGTCCAATTGGCGAAGAAGTTTCTCGTGTTCGGCCTGAAATTCGGGATCCTCAGCGCTCAAGCGCGGCGCAACAGCCTTATAGACCATGTCGAGGTCGAATTCATTCCAGTTTCGATCGATCTGAATTTCGGGCACAGCGAGGCCCGCGCGCTGCAACGCGCCGGCCACCTCGCCCGCGGTTTCCTGCTGGCGCGAGAGCGCTCCGGAGTAAAACGCCTTGAACCGGATGTTCTGCGCCGCCAGGTATTCGCCCAGGCGGCGGGCTTGTGCACGCCCAAGATCGGACAGGGTGTCGTAACGATGGCGCAGTCCGGCCTGGCCGTGCCGCATCAGGTAGAGCGAACTCAATCCAGACGCTCCGCCATCTCAACCGCCGCGCGCATGAGCCCGCGTACGCGCAAATGGAAATCTCTGAATCGCTCGTCGCGCGTCTGTCCGCGGTGGTAACGGAAATAGATCTGCTGCAGGATCACACCGAGCTTGAACAATCCGAATACCTCGTAATATCCCAGGCCGGAAACGTCGCGTCCCGCTTTCTGGGCGTAGCGGCGCACCAGTTCGGCGCGCGTGTACCAGCCGGGCTCCGCGGTGATGCCGCTTAGCGAGCCGCCCCGCATTTCCGGGTCACCGGCCTGCGTCCAGTAGCAAAGCGTGCAGCCAAGGTCTACCAGCGGGTCACCCACGGTGGCCATTTCCCAGTCGAGCACCGCCTCCACACGCCCTGGGTTCTGCAAGTCGAGCATGATGTTGTCCAGCTTGAAATCATTGTGGACGAGTGTGGGCCGGACCGATGCAGGAAGACGCTTGGAAAGCCATTCGATCAGGCGGTCCATGCCCGGCAGTTCTTCGGTCTTGGCCCGCTGCCAGCGTTCGGTCCAGCCGCGCACCTGCCTTTCGAGAAAACCGTCAGGCCTCCCGAGCGCCGCGAGCGGCTGCTGCGCGACATCGATCGAGTGCAGTTGCGCCAGGCAGTCGATAAAGCCCTCACTCGCCTTGCGGGGAAAGGCCGGATCGCCGGCAAACTCAGTGGGCATGTCGCGCCGCAGCACAACGCCTTGGCGGCGCTCCATGAGAAAGAAAGTTGCGCCGATCACTGCGGGGTCTTCACAGACCAGGTAGACGCGCGGCGCCGGCGGAAATACGGGATGAACGGCCTCGAGCACATGAAATTCCCGCGCCATATCGTGCGCCTTGGGCGCCACCGGTCCGAGCGGCGGCCGCCGCAGCACGTACTCGTGATCACCGGCGCGAACCAGGTAAGTGAGATTGGAATGGCCGCCTGGGAACTGTTCGACGCGCAAGTCATGCTCGGGGCCCTCCACTTTACCGCGCAGGTATTCACCGAGCGCACGCACGTCAATCTCTTCGCCCGCGCGAATGGGTGCAACTTCGGGAACCATCAGAAGTTAGAGAGTAACAAATTTTTCCGAATAAACGCGGCGTGAGCCTGCGCTACATTGAAATCTTGATCCATATGCGCTATCTGACCGTCATGGCGTTGCTGTTTTCGAACGCTCTTGGTGCGCCTAAAGGGGGTGCGGCCGAGTTCGACAATCTGGTTGACCGGTACTTCGATGATTTCTTCCACTACAACCCTACACGGGGAACTTCTGCAGGATTTCACCAATACGACACGCAGCTCGAAGACTATGCCCTAGCGACGACCGCCACGCGGATCCGGTCGCTGCGGCGCTTTTTGGCCGAGTTCGAGCGGTTTCCTGCCGCCAGTCTGACGATGGAAACGGTCGCCGACCGCGATCTGATCGTCCACAACATACGATCGCAATTGCTCGAGTTGGAAGACATCCGCACCTGGGAAAAGAATCCAGATAAGTATTCGAGCGGCATCGCTAACGCCGTGTTCACGATCATTAGCCGGACTTTCGCGCCCCCCAGCGAGCGGCTGAAATCCGTGATCGCGCGCGAGCGTCTCGCGAAGGCTCTGCTGGCTCAAGCCCGCAGCAACCTGCGGAATCCGCCTCGCATTTACAC
>Ga0335081_10003705_pt1 | contig 24047 bp, 22 predicted proteins | sample Lox_Sample_35_FD_206713 | JGI IMG/M metagenome (GOLD analysis project Ga0335081, IMG submission 206713) | Soil microbial communities from Loxahatchee National Wildlife Refuge, Florida, United States - Lox_Sample_3.5 | ecosystem: Environmental > Terrestrial > Soil > Wetlands | place: USA...
GTAGAAAAATGCAGCGCATCCGCCTCCAGGGCCTGACTGTCGTATTTGGTGGCGATGCGGCCCAGAGCACGGGAACGCCAAAAATCCACCACCATGGAAGCAAACAGCACCAAAAACGCGATAATGCTCGGCTCGATTTCCACATGATGAAAGAACAACCGTTGGATGGCTTCGTATACGATCCAGAAGCAAGTGAGCAGAAGTAATCCGGTTTCTACGAACGCCGAAAAATTTTCTACCTTGCCGTGGCCATATTGATGTTCCGCGTCGGCCGGCTTGTCCGAGACTCGGACCGAGAGCAGCGTAATCACCGCAGCAATCAAGTCCAGAGCCGAGTGAGCAGCTTCCGAAAGAATGCCAAGGCTTCGGGTGCTAATGCCGACGATCAGCTTCAGCCCCGTGATGACAACTGCAGCCAGAACGGAGTTTGCTGCCACGGCGCGCTTCTCGCCGCGCATCGACTCGGGACTGAAAATCGCCGGCTGCCCTGACATAGGCGCATTATAGCGGTCGGAGAATTTTCGCCCGGGTGGCGATGAACCAAGCGCAATAACCCGCGATTCGCCGAAACGACTCTATGCTAGGATTTTCATTGGCTTTGCAAAATTGAAGATGAGGTGTGGAATTCATGTTTCGTTGTGCATGCCTATGTTTATTTCTTGGAGCGGTGGCCTATGGTCAGACTACAACTCCCGCTAGCCAAACCAGTGCGCAGAAGCCGAGCGTCCCGGCGGCCAGCGCGGCTACGGCAAGCTCTGCGGCAGAACTGCCTGCCGATGCCGCGGTTATCACGATCCAGGGCAGCTGTTCCAATGCAACGGCTGGCAAGAACGCCTCGGACTGCAAAACGGTAGTCACGCGCGCCGAGTTCGAGGCCTTGATCCGCGCCTTCGCGCCAAACGTGCCGCAGGCCGCGCAGTCGCGCATGGCCATGTCGTACGGGGAAATGCTGGTGGTGGCCAACGAGGCCCACAAACGGGGTCTGGACCAAACTCCTGCTTTCCATGCGAAGATGGCGGTAAGCCGGCTTCAGCTGCTGGGCAAGGAGCTCGACTCTCAATTGCAAGCGGAAGCCGCGCAGATTCCCCAACAGGACCTCGAAGCCTACTACAAGGAACACGAGGCAAACTTCCAGGAGGCTGACCTGCAGCGCATCGCCATACCTTTGCGAAAGCAAATGGAAGCTCCGAAGGAAAAGCTGAGCGACGAGGAAACCAAAAAACGCGAGCAGGAAGCACAGAACGCCATGAAAAAAGAGGCGGAGGCGATCCACGCCCGGGCCGTTGCCGGCGAGGATTTTGACAAACTGCAGCAGGAAGTCTACAACTTTGCCGGGTTTAAGATTTCGGCTCCCAGCACGAAACTGATGAACGTTCGCAGGAGCGCTCTGCCCAACGATCAAGTGAGTGTGTTCGAGCTCAAGGCCGGAGAAATTTCTGCGCTCCTCACTACGCCTACCGGTTACGCCATTTACAAAGTCGACAAAAAAGATGCGATTCCGCTGGACAAGGCGAAGACTGAAATTGAGCAAGCGCTCAGCCGGCAGCGTTTTCAGGCTTTGCGCCAGGCCGTGATGCAATCGGGCACGCCGGTCCTGAACGATGCTTATTTCACAGCGCCATCCGCCCCCGCTCCGGCTGCGCCTGCCCCCGGCGGACAAACCGGCAACAATCAGACGCCGCCAAAACCTCCAGCTCCCGGCCCCAAATAGAAGTCGCGATGGCCGAAAACAAACCAACGGTAGTGGTGACGGGAATCTCAGGGAACCTGGGACTCCGTCTTTTGCCTCAGCTTTCCGGTTTCAACGTGGTAGGAGTAGACCTGAAACCGCCGGCCAGTGACGCCCTCACTCGTTTCGAGAGTATCGATTTGGGAGAAGAAGCCTCTTGCCGCGAGATGTTGCTTCTGCTCCGCGAAGCCCGAGCGGTGGCGGTCGTTCATCTTGCTTTTGTCATCGACCCCATCCGCACCAACGTACTCGATTCGGACCGCATGTGGCACATCAACGTTGCGGGAACGGCGCGCGTGATGGAGGCGATCACGGAAGCCAACCGTGACGAGACGCTGGTACAAAAGTTCATTTTCCCCAGCAGCGTTTCGGCCTACGGCCCTGATTTGCCGGGCCCGGTCACGGAAGATTTCCCGCTCGGCGCGCATACCTTGCCCTACGCCATTCACAAAATGGAATCCGACAAGGTGGTGCAGCTGCGGGCGCCCGCCCTGCGCGGTTGCAGTGCCTACATGCTGCGTCCGCACATTCTTGCCGGCGCCAGTGTGGAGAACTACCTCCTCGGAGCCTTCCGCGGTACGCCAAATGGAGGGGGAGTGCGCGCCGCCCGAATGCGCGAGCGCGGCGCCCGGCTGCCCTGCATGCTCCCCTACGGGCAAAAATATCTGGATCACAAAATCCAGTTTGTGCACGTCGATGACGCGGCCCGCTTGATCGCGCATATTCTCCGCAAGAGTGAACCGGAAGCGCAGCGGCTCACGATTCTCAATGTTGCCGGACGCGGAGAATCATTGACCTTTGAGCGTTGCATCCAGATGGCACACGCGAAGCTCTGGCGCGCTCCAAGCAAATATGCTTTTCGACTGGCCCTTCAGGCGTACTGGAAACTTGGGATCTCTGCGATTCCGCCCGAGGCCTGGCCCTACATGACCGGCCAATACATCATGAGCACCGACCGCCTGCAGAAGTTCTTGGGGTCAAACTATGATGATGTGATTCGCTTCACCGTGACCGACGCTTTCGCCGACTCGTTTCCCGACTCCGGGGCGGAAACCGGACAGAATACCTAGCTATTTCTTTCCTCTGTACAGTCCGGCAATGCCAAATGTGTAGGGCGTCCAGGAAGCCTCCGCGAATCCCGCCTCCCTCATGCGGTCGAGCATTTCTTCGGGGGCGTGAAAGCGTTCGACCGAAACCGGCAGATAGGCATACGGCCCTTTGACTCCCGAGATGAACGTTCCAACTGCCGGAAGTACATGTTTGAAATACACGCGATAAAACTTTCCGAGCGCGCCATTTGGCTCGCCAAAATCCAGAATGCCGCACTCCCCCCCCGGCCGCAGCACCCGCACAATTTCCCGGAAACCGGCGTCATAGTCCGCCAGATTGCGGAAGCCGAATGCCGAAGTCAGAAGATCGAAACTGGAATCGGCGAATGGCAAGCGCAACGCGTCCGCTTCCACCCATTGCAGAACACGATTTCCATCCTTCGCCACGGCCCGAACCAGCATGGCATGAGAAAAATCAATTCCTAGAATTCTTGCCCCCGACTTTCCCGCTTGTCGGCGCAGCGCGAAGGCCATATCCCCGGTGCCGCAGCACAGATCCAACGCTTGCGCATTTTTCAAGCTAAGAATGTGGGCAAAAGTTCGCGCGGCTCGCCGCCACCATAGGCGGTCCACGTTGCAGGAAAGCACATGATTGAGCAAGTCGTATCGCGGCGCGATAGCGGTAAACATCTCGCGCACGGCGCGCGCGGCCGACTCCTGGTTGATCGCGCCTGACGGAGCAGACCCGACTACGGCTCGGTTTGCTTTGGCGATTTCCAAACGTTTATCCCCGTGGCCGCTTCGCCGTCGATCTCCGGCGCAACTCACTGACCGCTTCGATCACCGCCTGCTCTGACACATCATTGTCAATCTCGACCCGTCCAATCTGTCGAGGCAGAACAAAATGCACCACCCCATCGCGTGTTTTCTTGTCCGTCTTCAGCAGACGCAGAATGGTTTTTCCCTCGCTTTCGACTTTCGGCAAGGCGCCAAGCCGAAGCGTTGCGTCGGCAATTCTTTGCGAAATCTCCGGCCCGCATTTTCCCGTTCGGGCAGCTATATCAGCCGCCGCGACCATTCCCCAGGCGACCGCTTCCCCGTGCAGATACCGGCGATAGGCGGTCGCTGCTTCCAAGGCATGGCCAATGGTGTGGCCGAAGTTCAATACCCGGCGCAAGCCGCCTTCCCGTTCGTCGCGTGAGACCACATCCGCTTTGAGTTTGACTGATTCCCCAATCACCCATTCCAGTTTCGTTGGGTCGCGCCGCAGATCTTTGACGCTAAGATCCTCCAGCACGCGGAACAACTCCACATTCCCGATCACGCCACACTTGACCGATTCATAAAGCCCGGCCCGAAATTCACGCTCCGGCAGAGTAGAGAGAACCGCCGGATCGATCAAGACCGCCAGCGGCTGCTGAAAAGTCCCCAGCAGATTCTTGCCCGCGCGGAGATTTACGCCGGTCTTGCCTCCGATCGAAGCGTCAACTTGCGCCAGCACCGTCGTCGGAATCTGTATAACTTCGACGCCGCGCATATAAATCGAGGCCAGGAGCCCCGCCACATCTCCGACGACGCCACCGCCGAATGCGACAATCACGGCATCGCGCTCGGCTCGCTGTCGCACAAGTTCTTCGCCAAGAACTTCAACCGTCGCCAATCGCTTGTGGCGCTCGCCGTCGGGCATCTCAACGAATTTCGCATCGAAACCAGCCGCAGCCACCGACGAGTGCAGTTTCTTGCCCCAGCGGCGCTTGACCGGCAGTACGGTGACCACGAAAAGCTGCTTGCGGTCCGGCAGCAGCTTGCGTAGTTCCTGCCCCGCCCGCTCCAGCAGGCCGTTTTCAATGATCGCCTCGTAAGACCGCTGAGGCACGGTGATCGTCACGCGTTTCACGGCTCCAATCATAGCGTAAGCGCACGCGGTCCTCGGGCAAGCAAAGTGTTACCATCTTTTTCTATGCAGTGTGCGCCAGCCCAAACGGATTTCCTGGTTGTGGGCGCGGGTGTAGCCGGCATGCGCGCTGCGATTGAGCTGGCTGATGCCGGTCGCGTCGTAGTTCTTGCCAAGCGCGAGATCGCCGACTCCGCCACGCAATATGCCCAGGGCGGCATCGCCGCCGCGCTCAGCGACGAGGATGAAATCAGCCTCCACCTTCAGGACACGTTGAGCGCGGGCGACGGGCTCTGCAACATCGAAGCCGCCAAAGTGCTTGTGGAAGAGGGCCCCGAACGAATCGAAGAATTAATACAGTGGGGTACAGAATTTGACCGCGAAGGCACGAAACTCGCGTTCACGCGCGAAGGCGCCCACAGCCGCAACCGCATCCTGCATGCCCACGGTGATTCCACAGGACAGGAAATTCTGCGCGCGCTCGTCGCCAAAGCCAAAGCGTTGAAAAATATCCAGGTCTGCGAATTTGAATTCTCGACTGACTTGCTGCTGCACGACGGCCGCGTCTGCGGCATTGCATTGATCAGCGAAACCGGCGAAACGCGCTACGTAGCGGCGTCGGCCGTGTTGCTGGCCAGCGGCGGACTCGGCCAGCTCTATCGCAATACGACCAATCCCCCTGTCGCCACGGGAGATGGCGTGGCCATGGCCCACCGCGGCGGCGCTGAAATCAGCGACATGGAATTTGTCCAGTTTCATCCCACCGCGCTTTATCTAAAAAACGCACCGCGCTTTTTGCTCTCCGAAGCACTGCGCGGCGAGGGCGCTTACCTGCGCAATCTCGAAATGCAACGTTTCATGCCCAAGTACCACCCCCTGGCGGAGTTGGCCCCGCGCGACGTGGTAGCGCGCGCCATTGTGCATGAACTCGAAGTCAGCCGGACCAAAGATCCGGTGGTCTATCTCGATCTCACTCACCTCGATCCTGATCACATCAAGGCCCGTTTCCCCCGCATCTACGCAACTTGCATGGAGTACAACATCGACATCACTACAGACTTGATTCCCATCCGCCCCGCCGCGCATTACGCCATGGGCGGCGTGCGAACGGGTCTGAACGCTCGCACGAGCCTGCCCGGACTCTATGCCGCGGGTGAGGCCGCGGCCACGGGCGTCCACGGCGCCAATCGGCTGGCCAGCAATTCCCTGCTTGAAGGTTTGGTCTTCGGCGCCCGCGCAGGCAGCGCCATGCGCGATGAACTGCGCAAGTCTCCGGCCAGCATGACTAAACCGCCACGCACCGCGTACTCTAACGGCCCTGTGGATGCTGGAACCGAGGTGCTCGTCCGCGAAATTCAGGATCTGATGTGGCAAGACGTCGGGATCGTCCGAAACGGCTCAGGGCTAACGCGCGCGATTGATCATTTGAGCAAGATGGCGCCTCGCGTTTCAAACCCACGAACTCGGCGCAGCTACGAAGCGCGCAATCTTCAGATCGCGGGCCTACTCGTGGCCCGCTCCGCTCTGGCCCGAGAAGAAAGCCGCGGCGCGCACTACCGCACTGACTTCCCCGCACACCATGACGCCAAGTTTCTGAAGCACTCGGTGGTCGCGGGTGGGGCAATTCGTTTCGCGTGAGGACCAGTCCGCTGGGAAAATTCCCTCACCCCATCGCAAACTGCGCGAACCTGATATCTTACAAACCCGCAAGTGATGTCGAACCAGGAAGGCAGCCATGGACCGCCGCACGTTTCTAGGTTTGATGGGAGTTGGACTTTCCAGCAAATTCGGCCGCGCCAATTTCGCGCCGCTGACACTCAGAGGGCTCGATCAGCCGCCTCCCGGGAATGCCAAAGCGTATGGCTCCGGCTATTTCGGCGAGTGGATCACCGACGAATTTGGACTTCCCGCATACCGCTATACGTGCAATCAACTTACCGACCCGAAAGCCCGCACTCCGGTTCACCCGGAATGGCGCAGCCCAACCGACCATACTCACCAGGTTGGCAATGATCGCCTGGTCGCTGCGGTCTCGAACTACGGATACGTGCAGGTGCGCCAGGACGAAGGCTCACCGAAGTTTTTGAACGACTATTCTCCTGAGAATTTCCGCTACGGCGGAGGTCTCGGATTCCTCGTCGATGGAAACAGCACCCTCACCACCTACTATCCAGGGAACGCCGACTCATTCGATCGCATCATGGGCGTCGGCTACCTGCGAAAAATCGTGCGTGGAAATAGCTATGAGATTGATCAACTGATTCTGGCTCCCTTCGGCGACGATCCTGTTTTGCTTTCTCAGGTCACAGTCACAAACCGTGGACCGGCCGCTGCGAATCCGCGCTGGATCGAATATTGGGGCTGCCACAACTATCAATTTTCGTATCGTTCGCTGATGGAAGCGTCGCTTCAGGGAGACATGGGCAAGGCCGCGCAGTTTCGCCGCGATTTTGCCGGAAGGTTCGCCCACCAGTTCTCGCAAATCGCAGATCACTCCGGTCTGATCGAGCGGCAGAAATTTCTTGGCCGTACGCCGGACGAAGAAGCGGCCTGGCAGAAAGTGCAAAGTTTGCTGAAGGAGAATCCGACGGCGTTTTTCGGCAGTCCCGTGCCGGAGTTCCCTCCGGGCGTATCTTTTGAAGACCTCAACCCTCCGTCTACCTTCCTGGTATCTCTCGACGCCCCGGCAGATGGTTTCGCCACCAACGCGGCCACTTTTTTTGGAACCGGCGGAGTCGACCATCCTTCCGGGGCAGCCAATAAACTCGATCATGATCTCGCAACCACCGGACCGGAAAGCGCATTCTTGCTGGAGCGAGATCTCGCGCTCGCGCCCGGGCAAAGCCAGACCTTACGCTTCCTCTACGGCTATCTTCCTGACGGATTCGTCCCCGAAGACCTAATTGCAAAATACTCAAAGACAGCTCCATCCCTGCAATCCGACTCAAGCTCGAAATGGAAAACATCCGGTCTTCGTTTTCGCGCCGCTTCCGAGCCCTGGGTGGAAAGAGAAACGCTCTGGCACAATTACTATCTCCGCAGCAACCTTACTTACGACAGCTTTTTCCGCGAGCACATTCTTTCGCAGGGCCACGTCTATCAATACATCATGGGATTTCAGGGAGCGGCTCGCGATCCGCTGCAGCACGCGCTGCCCTTCATTTTCAGCGATCCTGAAATTGTCCGCGGCGTGATTCGTTACACGCTGAAAGAAATTCAACCTGACGAATCGATTCCCTACGGCATCGTCGGCCAAGGCGTGCCCATGCCCGCCATCTTCCGCCCCAGCGATCTCGAAATGTGGCTGCTCTGGCTGGTCAGCGAATATGTTCTCGCCACGCGCCACAAAGCTTTTCTCGATGAACGAATTCCTCTTTATCCGCGCCGCGATGCCATCTCTTCCGACCCGACCATCCGCGAACTTCTCGCCCGCTCTTATACGCATCTCGTCGAGAACATCGGCACGGGCCAGCATGGATTGATGCGCATCTCAAACGGCGACTGGAACGACAACGTGGTCGAGGGCCACGTGCCCGCGAACTTTTCCGGCGAAGTTCGCCAGCAGGGAGAAAGCGTTCTGAACGCTGCCATGGCTTGCTACGTGCTCGACTATTACGGGGAGTTGTTGAGCTATACAGGCGATTCAAAGGCGGCCGCAGAAGCCCGCGCCAGAGCCCAAGCGCAGCGGCAGGCTGTCCGCGCGCAATGGACCGGACGCTGGTTCCGGCGCGCCTGGCTTGGCCCGCACGTCGGCTGGATCGGCGACGATCAGCTATGGCTCGAGCCGCAACCATGGGCCATCGTCGGCGCGGCAACCACTTCCGAGCAGTCGAAAAATCTCCTCGCAGCGCTGGATGAACTCGTTCGCCGGCCTTCGCCCATCGGCGCAATGCTGCTCAGCAAAGGCGATCCCACCATGGAGAATCCAACCGGCACGGGAACCAACGGCGGAATCTGGCCCTCTATCAACGGAACGCTGATCTGGGCATTGGCTCTTGCCAACGGGCAAATGGCTTGGGATGAATGGAAGAAAAATTGTCTCGCTTTGCACGCGGAAGCTTATCCCGAAGTTTGGTACGGCATTTGGAGCGGTCCCGACACTTACAATTCCGCCCTCTCGAAATATCCCGGCCAAACCATGTTCAGCGAAGCCTCGCCCGCGCGCAAACCGGTGCTCGATCTCGGCCTCAACTGGACCGACTTTCCCGTCATGAACATGCACCCCCACGCCTGGCCGCTTTACAGCGCGGCAAAATTGCTGGGCTTGGAATTCCGGGAGGCGGGAGTTTTGTTCCAGCCGCTTCTGCCCATGCCGGAGTACGAATTCACTTCTTCGCTGCTCGGATTCAAGAAATCCGCAAACGGCTACACAGGATGGTATGCGCCTGCGGTTGAAGGACGATGGGAAATTGAACTGCGGCTTTCGCCACAAGAACTGGCGCGGATGAAGCGGATTGTCGTCAACGGCTCATCCCAATCTATAACCCGCACTGAAAAAGCCATTCGACTCGCGGGCCAAAGCCAGCCCGGCGCTCCGTTGCGTTGGCAGGTAAGCTGAAAGAGCCTGGTGTCTTGATTTCCTTGCGACCTTGGCGGCCTTCTCTGCGAACTTTGCCGTTAAAGGCTTTTTCGGTGAATCCCTAACTTGTAACCGAAGCACGTCTCCGTTTAATGACCGACGCCAATATCGAAATCGCCAAAACCCCCGCCACCACCGTCAAGGCCCAGTGCGTCGGGATTTCATAGAACCGCGAGAGCAGCATCTTCGCTCCGACGAAAATCAGCACGGCTGAAAGTCCGTAGTGCAGGTACTCGAACATCTCCATCAGTCCCGCGAGCGCGAAATACATCGATCGCAAGCCAAGAATGGCGAACACATTCGACGTATAGACGATGAACGTATCGAGCGTGATCGCCAAAATTGCAGGGATCGAATCCACTGCGAAAAGTAGGTCAGTCGTCTCGACCACTAACAAAACCACCATCAATGGCGTCGCGTACAACCGTTCGCGGCGAACGAAGAAACTCCCATTCACATAATCCGGCGTCACCGGCACTATGCGGCGGAACAACCGCAGCACAGGATTTTTGTCCGGGTGAATTTCCCGGTCACCTTGCCGGATCAACTGAAGTCCGCTGTAGACCAGGAACGCCCCAAAAACATACACAATCCAGTGAAACCGCTTAATCAGTCCTACCCCCGCCAGAATGAAAAAGGCCCGCATGACCAGCGCGCCCAGAATTCCCCAGAACAAAACTCTGTGTTGATACTCATTGGGTACGCTGAAATAGCGGAAGACCAGCAAAAAAACGAAGAGATTATCGATGCTCAGCGAGAGTTCGATGATATAGCCGGTAACGAACTCCAGCGTTGCGCCGCGTCCATGCCAGAAGTAAACCAGCACGGCGAATGCGGCGGCCAGAACGACCCACACGCCGCTCCAGGCCAGCGCCTCGCGAAACTTCACCGTGTGTCCGGGACGATTCTGGAATACCCCTAAATCAAGCGCCAGCATCGCCAGGACAAACAGGTTGAAAAGAATCCAGAACAGGATCAAGCAAGGCTCCGCAAAATGCCAAGCAAATCGCGAACCGAATCCGCCAGCCGCAAGTCTATGTGAGCCGAATCTCTATTTCTCGTCCAGCAATCGCACGGTTTCCAGCACTACGCTGCCGACGATTTCCAGGCTCTTCGGGCTCAGTTTGTCCACCGTGTCCTGTGGAGTATGCCAGAAGACGTTGTCATATCCGTAATCAAAATCGATCAGGTCGGCGCAAGGCACTCCGAGCCGCAGGAAAGGGCCGTGGTCGTCTTCAAATCCGCCGGTCCGCGCGAAGAAATGAGATTGATAGCCCAGACTTGTGGCCGCCTGATAAACCAGCTCTTCCAGCCAGGGCGTGGAATTTCTGTCCTTGTCGACGTTCAGGTCGGCGTCGCCAATCATGTCCAAGAGGAGGAAAGCTTTGATCTTCTTGAGTGTGCCATCGTTCCGCCATTTTTCGGCGAGATGGCGAGTGCCGTAGACGCTGTCGGTGTCAGTCCACTGCTTAACCGCCTCTTCGCCATCGGTCCACAAAAGCCAAACGCTGTAGCCCTCGCGCTTCTTTCCTCGCAGTTGATTGGCAAGCTCCAGCAACACAGCGGAAGTAGATCCGCCATCATTGGCTCCGACATACTTCGTGTCGCGCAGCGGATAGTTCGTGTCGTAGTGGCTCGCGATTACGATGATGCCGTCTTTCGTCCCGGGGAACTTGGCGATGATGTTGCGCACGGGCAACGGCCCTGCGGGAGTCGACGCCGTGAACGCATCATCCTCCACGTCTACGCCCTTCAAATGCGAGTAGATGTAATTTTCAACTTTCTTATGATTAGCGCTGCCGATGGGACGGGGCCCAAAAGCCACGATTTCCCGAACATATTGCATCGCTCGCGCGCCGTTAAACGCCGGTGCTTCTAGCGGTTTTTGCGCGCTTATTGCGACTCCGCAACCGAGCGTCAAGCAGAGAGCAAGCGCGAATTGTTTCATTGCGATTTGCGCGCCTGCCGCGCTCTGCGCTGCTTGGGGTGCACCAGCCAGGCGATCCCGATGCTGACCACGTAAAGCGCGACCATAGGCGCGGCAAAGATGCACATGTTCAGAATGTCAGTCGTCGGCGTGATGATGGCGGCGATGATGAAAATCACCAGAATGGAATAGCGCAAATTCCGCCACATCCAGCCCGCCGAAATAATGCCCATCAGAGAGAGGAAAAACACCAGGATTGGCAGCTCAAAAATCACCCCCATGCCGATGATGATGGTAAGGAATAAATCGGTGTACTCGCCGATCGTGATCATCGGCTGAAACTGCTTGCCGTAATCGATCAGAAAATTCAGCGCCGCCGGATAAACCATCTTGTAGCCGAATACTCCGCCGGAAAGAAAAAGCGCAATGGTCGAAAACATAAATGGCATGACGTAGCGCTTCTCGTGACGATAGAGGCCCGGTGAAATAAACAGCCAGACCTGGTACAACACGAACGGCGAAGCTACAAAAAGCCCGGCTAGAAATGCGACCTTCAAGTAAAGGTTGAAGGGTTCGGTAGGGTTGAGGTAAACCAGTTTTTCCGACATCCCGTTGCGGTGCAGCGCGTCCATGATGGGACGCTGCATGATGTCGTAAATCCTGTCGGCATACTTCCAGCAGGCAAAAAAGCCCACTGTGACTGCAACGATGGACCAGATGATCCGCTTGCGCAATTCCTCGAGATGTTCGAGGAAGCTCATTGCCCGCATGGATTCTTCCGGTTGGCCAGCGGGTGGCACGGCGGCGGCGATTTCAGGCATCGGGGCCCTTGCTGGCGGGATTTAGTTCAGGTGCGGAAACCGGTTCGGATGTCGTATTCGAAGACGTTACGACCGAGCCCGCCGGGGGCAGCGATGGCGGCAGAATCGTCTGGCGATGGTTCTCCACGTCTAAGTTATTAATCTCCGACTCGATCTGCGCCCTGAATTCGTTGGAAGCTCGCTTGAATTCATTGAGGGCCTTCCCGATTTGCCGGCCAATCTCGGGTAACTTCTTTGGTCCAAAGATGATGAGGGCCAAAAAGAAGATGAAAATCATTTCTGGAAAGCCCAAATTCATGCTTCCATGATACTGCCCCTGCGACTTGCCAGCAATCGGGTAGCCTCCGGGAACGCCCGAAAAAATGTTCCGACCTGGTGTCAATTGTCGCCCTTCCCAATCGATTTACCGGCAAAGGAGAAAACCGAAATGAAAAACGTTGTCGTTCCCCTATTACTGCTGTTAGCGAGCTGGCAAGCCCCCTGGGCGCGAGCTGAGGACGCCAAAACGCCGTATCCGAGCATGGCGCCGCTCGACCAATACTTGATGGAACGAAGTGCCGAGATCGCGCTGGCACGCACTGCCGCCCCGGAATCCATCTCGGCGGATGCCGAAGTCATAGTGCTCGGACAGCATGGCTACGAAACCGCGGTCAAAGGCAAGAACGGGTTCGTGTGCATGGTGCAACGATCCTGGTTCAAGGAGACCGACGATCCGGAGTTTTGGAATCCCAAGCTGCGGGCTCCAATCTGCTTCAACCCGGCGGGGGCACGGTTCAATGTTCCGGTCGGGAACAAGAGAACCGAGTTGATATTGGCCGGACGATCCGCCGCTCAGACGTCGGAGGGAATCGAAGCGGCGTTCAACAAGAAGGAGTTGCCGACACCGGAACCGGGTGCAATGTGCTACATGATGTCCAAACAACAGTACTTGGGCGACGATGGCGGGCACTGGCACCCGCACCTGATGTTTTTCGTTCCGCCCACGGACCCTGGGGCGTGGGGTGCGGACCTGCCGGGCTCACCGGTTATAGCCGCCAAGGACACTTTGGATCGGGTGACAGTGTTTATGATTCCAGTGCGCAAATGGTCGGATGGCACGGCGGACACCGTGGCTGGGCAGTGAGGCGGGTTTGGCCGGTCGTACTGCTGACACCGTGCCTGCCCTATCGCAAAACGGCAAGGGATGGAGCACCCGCAGCAGAGCTCCCGGAACTTTCCGTCTCGATTCTGCATCGAATTACTTGCATGGATTTGCGCTTGCCCTTCTGGTTACTTTCGGAGGCCGGGAGGGTCACGGGGTCAGCAGCTTGCATGCTATACTTCGTGTAACAAGCGGGTTGCGGGCGTTTCCCCTAGCCCCACCAAAGGAAATCAAAAGATGGCCGGAAGTTCTCGTCGCCCACTCTATTTTGTTGTTTTCGTCCTGGTGATTTGCGGATTCTTGGGAATGCTTTTTGCCCAGAAGAATCCCTCCGTTTCGTCCACGGGTGACTCCGATATTCGCGACAGCCTGCGCCAGTTCACCACCGTGTACGACATGGTGGAGCAGAACTATGCCGAGCCGGTGAATCCGGACAAGGCCATCTACGATGGCGCCATCCCCGGCATGTTGCATGTGCTCGATCCGCACTCGAACTTCTTTGATCCAAAGGCCTACTCGCTGCTGCGCGAAGATCAGCGCGGCAAGTATTACGGCGTGGGCATGCAAGTGGGCCCGCGCAATAACAAAGTCATCGTCATCGCACCCTTTGTAGGCACGCCGGCGTATCGGGCAGGAATTCGTCCCGGGGACGTAATCGTCGCGGTCGATGGCAAGCCCACCGACAATATGAGCACGAGCGATGTTGCCGATCTGCTCAAGGGGCCAAAAGGGACCACGGTCCACATCACGATTCTTCGCGAGGGCACTGACAAGCCTCTCGAGTTCGCTGTTGTTCGCGATGAAATTCCCCGTTACAGCGTTGATCTCCACTTCATGATCCGGCCCGGCATTGGCTATATGCACATTTCCGGCTTCAACGAGACGACCGAACACGAAGTAGCCGATGCGCTCGATGAAATGGGCGACTTGAAAGGTTTGATTCTCGATCTTCGCCAGAACCCCGGCGGCTTGCTCAACGAGGGTGTCGGCGTAGCGGACAAATTCCTGCGTAAAGGCCAACTGATCGTTTCCCATCACGGCCGCTCTTCTCCAGAAAAGCGTTACGTTGCGGCCCATGGCAACGGAGGCAAGGAATATCCGTTGGTTGTGTTAGTCAATCGAGGCACGGCTTCCGCAGCGGAGATTGTCGCTGGAGCCATTCAAGATCACGATCGCGGCCTGATCGTCGGCGAAACTACTTTCGGCAAGGGACTGGTCCAAACTGTTTATCCGTTGGATGAAAATACCGGTCTGGCCCTTACCACGGCCAAGTACTACACGCCGAGCGGGCGGCTCATTCAGCGCGATTATTCGAACATCTCGCTTTACGATTACTACTTCAATCGCGAGAATAACGGGGACAACGGCAATCGCGAAGTCAAACTGACTGATGGCGGGCGCACAGTTTACGGCGGCGGGGGAATCACTCCGGACAAAACCCTGGAACCGATCAAAACCAATCGCTTTCAGGATTCATTGCTCCAGCATTACGCGTTCTTCAACTTTGCTAAGCACTACATGATTAACCACCATCCCACCAAGAACTTCGAGGTGGATGACGAGATTATGCAGGAATTCCGCAAATTCCTGGATAGCGAGAGCGTCCCCTACAGCGAGAGCGACCTGCTCGAGAACAACGACTGGATTCGGGCCAACATCAAAAGCGAGATCTTCGTCGATGCTTTCGGCCAGGAGGAAGGCTTGAAAGTTCGGGCCGAGACCGATCCGCAAATCCTTAAGGCTCTGGATTATCTGCCGGAAGCCAAGCAACTGGCGGAGAATGCCCGGCGAGTGCTTGCCGAGCGCTCGAATGCCGGTTCGCTGAACCGCTGATATCCGATTGATTATAAAGCTATTGAACGCCCGCCGAGGCGGGCCTTTTGACGTCCGGCCCATGGACTAATCAGCGTTGACTTGCCTATAGGCCTGTGTGAAAATCCGCTCAGAATCGGCTCCTTGGACCGGTTGGGGTATTTGGTGCATAGCTGATGATTGTTTCCTTGTCCAACACTCGGAATTTTCCCGGTTGGTCTAATCCAGCGTTTCAGCCTCCAAGCGAATGCTGAAAGAGGGGGTATGGGTTTTGGCCACGGTACTGGCCATCATTGCTGGCTGGACAGATTGGCGAACTCGACGCATCCCGAACTGGCTGACCGTGCCGGCTCTTTTGTTTGGTATAGCTCTCAACACGCTGGTATGGGGATGGCAAGGGACGAAAGATTCGCTGCTCGGTGCGGGCCTAGGGCTGGTTTTGCTGCTTCCGTTTGTGCTGGTTCGCGCTTTGGGTGCAGGTGACTGGAAGTTGGTGGGAGCCATGGGTGCTTTTGTTGGACCTCAGACCCTGATTTCGGTCCTGGTGGTCGCGATTCTGATTGCTGGAATTATGGGTGCGATCCTCATCATCCGGAAACGGCGAGTCGGGCAGACGTTGAAAAATCTCTGGCAGATGTTTCAAGCATTTCTGACGCTCCGCCTTCCCGGCCCGGAGCTCACGCTCGATAACCCTGCATCGTTAAAGATTCCCTTTGGCGTGGCCTTCGCGCTGGCGGCGGTTCTTTTCAATGCCCACCGGCTTTGGGAGCTGTTCTCATGAATTTCCGCCGGCTTATCACGCGTGAAGAGACTGGCGCCGAAATGGCTGAACTCGCGTTCGTGCTGCCGCTGCTTTTCATGCTGCTGTTTGGAATCATGTGGTTTGGGCGGGCGTTTCAGATTTATTCGACGGTCAACCAGGCCGCCCGCGCCGCTGCCGAGGCGGCGGCAGTACCGTCGTGCGCGGGCGGGAGCTGCGGCTCCCCCAATACGTTCTACGCCCAGCCTTGTTCGGGATCGGCATGCGCCCTTAAAACGAATGTAGTCGACCCGATTTTGCAGGCTGCGCATCTCGATCCCACTCAGGTACAGAACTTCAGTTCCACGAGCGCGGCCATGAACTGTGCTCCTCCCGGTCCATGTGCCGGCCCAGGGCCTCAAGAAACCGGGGTGCAGGTGAGCTTTACATATCCATATTCGTTCAAGCTGAATGGTTTTACCTGCTGCCCTCCGCAGATCGTGCCGATTACAAACGGAATCACCCTCACGGCGCAGGCGCAAGCGAGGACGGAGCAATAGTGATTTCGCGACTGCGAAACTCGGCACAGCGCCTGTTTGCTCGATTCGCGGGCAACGATGGCGCCGAGATCGTGGAATTCGTGGTTTCCCTTCCGCTCATCATGGTCACGGTGGTAGGCATTTTCGACTTCGGCACGGCTTTTGTCGTAAGGCAAAAAATCAGCAACGCGGCGCTGCAGGGCGCGCGCGTCGCAGCCAACCAGCCGATGACTGATCTCTCGAACAGCGCTGGCCCTTGCTCAGCTCCCACCTCGATTTGCGCGCTGCGCGATGTGATTGACACGACCATCACGGAAAGCAAACTGAATGACTGCGGTTTGAGCAGCGCCAACGCCGCATCGAGCGGCACCTTGGCGTGGACCTTCACCGCCAGCACTAATTGTCCCGGGAGTTTGAGTGTGAAGGTCGAACGCGGCTATGTGTATTCACCCAGCGCCGCTTTGCCCACGCCGTTCGATTCCGGCAGCTACGGGATTGAAGGCACCAGGGTGACGATCAGTTATCCGTACAAGTGGGAGTTCAATAAAGTCATTGGGTTGCTCGTTCCAGGAGCGGCTTATGCCAGCACGTCGCAGATCAGCGGCGTCGGCGTAATGCAGAACCTGAACTAGTACTGGTTTGACTTGGGACTGTTATGAGAGGCGTTACAAACCGTAAGGGCGAGCGTGGAGTGACGATCCTGCTGATCGCGGTGTGCCTCGCCGCCTTGCTGGCAATGGCGGCCCTCGCCATCGATGTTGTGACGTTGTATGTGGCGCGCATTGAGGCGCAACGTGCTGCGGACGCCTCCGCCCTGGCTGGTGCCAGGATGATCGCAGGATCAGGCTACACCAGTTCGGGCATTTCCTGGAATGCAGGCGATCCGACTCCTCTTTGCCAGACCTCGGGACCCGGGGCCGCAGCAGCCGCGAACGAACAGGCAGAAGCGGTCGCAGGTCAGAACCTGATTGCGGGTCAGCCTGCCGCGGTTCTCCAGATTACGTGCAATATGACCGCCGGCAATCCCATGATCACAGTCACGACTCAGCGCCTTAACCTACCGACATTCTTCGCGAGAATCTGGGGACGCACTGCCAGCAGCGTCAGCGCTACATCGACGGCGGAAGCCTACAATCCATCCTGGTACTCGGCGACGCCGACCCCAATTGCGGTTTCAGTCAAGCCGTGGCTGATAGCGAATTGCGATCCAACTCCGGGTAACACGAGCCCACCCAATCCCAACTGTACGGCAGGGGCATACTTTTTTAACCAGATTACCGGAGCGCCCGAAAATAACGCTTCTTATGTGGGGGCTGCTCCCGTTTCGCTCACCCACCTCCGCAATACGGACCAGCCAACCGCCGGCGGGTACTATCGAATGGATCTGCCCATTAATCCGCCGACTCCGATTTGCCCTAGCGTATCGAGTGGAAATGATTACCAGGACAATATTGAATGTACGTCGACGTTCGAGGTGAGTTGCGGTCAGCAGATCGGGCTTTCGACTAGCCCGCTTTACAACGTTCTAACCACTGGGGGTCTTAACCCGCGGACAGATCAGGGGATTGAGACTCTAACCCACGCGAGCGGCACGGGCCCAAACACTGGCCAGGATTTATTCGCACCGATAGTAGATGGCCCGGTGACGATAACTGCTGGAGCCAACAATCCCAATTTCTCAGCACTAGGGTCGTACGCCAGCATTAGTCGCAGCGACTCAATCGTCACGGTTCCAATCTATGATGGCCGGCAATACAACACCGGTACGGGCCTGTACTGTGCTCCAGGCGGGATCAATTGCACCGCGACTGACACGGTCCTTGGGTTTGCCCAGCTTGCTCTTACGGAGTCCGACGGCAACGGCGTGTTTAAGGCGATCATTTTGAACGTCGCAGGCTGTCCCGCGCCCGGGCCTCCACCAGCTGTGACGGGCGGCGGCGTTTCGGCCGTGCCAGTCCGGCTGGTTCATCAGTAAATTAAGCACCAAACGAAATTACTGCGGCGGCGCTGCGTCGTCTTTCGGCGCCTGCTGGGCCGGCGGGCTCTCCGGCTGCGGGTTCGACGGCCCGGTCTCCTCAGCCTCTGCGTCTGAAGCAGGCGCCGACTGCGCCACCGCTGGCTGTGTGTAGGTAATGGTCGGCTGCGCCACGGTCTGTCCTCTCGGGGTCAGGATGACGCTGGTGAGCTTGGATGGGTCGCCGTCCAGTCCGACAACGATGAAGTTGAAGTTTGATCCATCCAGCAGCGAAGCCAAGACCTCTCGTGCGGGACCGGGGCCAAGGCTGGTCACAACCGGTTCCTGGTCAGCGCCCGGAGGCACAGGAATGTCAGCGCCGGTCTTTTTGCGGATCTCATTCAGCACTTCTGCCAGCGTGGCGCGATTGGCCCAGATGCTCAACAAGCCCCTCTCATAGCGGACTTCCACTTTCTCTTCGGGCTTGGGCTGCGGCGGGGCCACGGCAGCGACAGGCATAACGCTCGCCGTCGTCCCCGGCGGTTGCTGCGCAGCGACCGTCGCTCCAGAACCCAGCTTGACGATGACGCTGTTGCCGGAAGGAAAAAGCTGATAGGTTTGCGGCTGTTTGAGATCGACGACCACGCGCGTGACGGGCGGATTCTTGGCAAAGAGCCCAACGCGAACGCTTTTTACCCCTCCCCGGTTTACTGGCAGGTTACGCAAGTCGTTTGCCGGCAGGGCACCGGCGAAATCGAGCACCAGTCGGTCGGGGCCCGTGATCAGCTGCACCTGCGGACGAACCGGCTCGCTGGCCGAGATCTCCAGCTCTACCGCGCTGCCACCGAGCAGCGCGACCCGGCGAATCGTGGCACCGGCTGCGAACGCCGGCAGGGAGAAACAACTCGCCGCCAAGCCGGCGCAGAACAGAAGAAACAGAATCTGCCGCAGGATTTGCCTAACCATGTTCGTGGGTTCCTAGAACTGGATTTTAGCAGCGCGACCAGCCCTCCGCTGTGACCTTCGGCCGGGGTCAGTGATGATTTTGGGACATCTGGGAAACATTGCCGTTCTTCGAAACCAGGATCGGCGTATGGCCTATTGCTTGTCGCTGGAACCACCAACTTTCGTCGTGCCGGCGAGTCTAGTGATCTCGGCCAGCTGCCGTTTGGCTTCGGCGACGTCTGCAGGCGCAGTGCTTAACTGGAGGAATTGCTGCATATGAGTTTCAGCCTCCGAATAATCGTGGCGCTGGAACACGATCATTGCCAGCAAGTACTCCAGCTTGGGTACCTGGTGTGCCTGATCGAGTTTCACTCCCCGACGCGCGCTTTGCTCTGCTCCTGAAAGATCGCCAACGTAATAGTTGCCCAAGGCGTTGTAAAGCCACATGTCGGGAAAGGAATCGGGATATCGGTCCAGCAGTTGTTTCGTAATTTTCGCCATTTCCGGCCAGTCTTTGGCCCGCATTGCCAATTCACAAAGTCCGCGATAAGGACTCACATAGGCCGGGTCCGCCACCTGGGCCTTGCTAAATGCCTGCTGCGCGCCCGCAGTGTCGTTTCTCAAAAGGCGCACGCGACCGAGTTCGAACCAGGCTTCAGCGTATTCAGGATAGATCTGGACGGCCTTCTCAAACGAGCGCTGAGCTTCTTCCAGTTGCCGTTTCTGCTCCTGCTCATTCCCCTTGGCAAAGGCTTTCTTGGCTGCCGCGGGGGCCTTGGCGCTGGTAACGCTGACGGTGGCGCCCTCCGCTGGGGTTAGACGATGGAGAACGATTCTTCCGAGATCACTGCTGCCATAGCCTGAAAGGCGGCTGCCAATCTGGATAGTTTGCGACGAGAAACCGGAAAGGACAGCTTGCAGCTGGCATTCGTGCAGGTTACGTTGGTCACCCCCTGGCGTCCGGCTGGTGTCGACGGACGCGTCCTCCTCCGACTGGCCGCCTTCGAGTGTCGAAATATGGTTGTCAAATTCGAAGCTGAAATTGCCCTTTTTGTTCGTGTGCGTCTCAGTATGTCGGGCACCGTTGCAGATCGTCTCGATTTCCGCCGCTTCGGGCAGCTCCGTCCCATCATCCACTACGACCTTCCCGCTTAAAAAAATATGCCCCAGGCTTTCCTCCGGGCTGGAAGTTTGGGGAAAGGAAGTGGGATCGGCGGGCTGAGGACCGTTGCGGCTGGAAGCACCGCGTTGGGCCCAGACACCTTGGGAAGAGACCAGGAAAGCAAAAACGAGAAAGAGGTCGAAGGCCCGCGACTTCATAGATACCCCGCAACTTAAAATTGGCCGACCTTGAGCCCGCTCACGGGATGGCCACGCCGGGAGTGATTCACCGCCCCACTCAAGAACGAACCAGTTTTTCCAGGGCGGACTTATTGCGGATGACCAGGATCGAACCCTTTAGCTGCAACAACTGCTTTTTCTTGAAATCGGAAAACAACCGGCTCACCGTCTCCCGCGTGGTGCCGATCATCTCCGCGATCTCTTCGTGAGTCAACGTTAGGCGTACCTGGGGCGGGTTGACCGAATTGTTCGACTCCGCCGACCAGCCCAACAGCAGCTTGGCGAATTTTTCTGCCGGCGAGCTGGTCAAGCCTAGAGTGCGAATTTCCTCATAAGCGGAGTAATAGTTGCGGCTGAGCTGCTCCGCCACGCGTACTGCCACTTCGCCGAAATCACGGAGGAATTGCAGCAGCGAATCCCGGGGAATGAAGTTGGCCTGTCCCGGTTCGATCATTTCAGCCGTCACTTCGTAGGGCCGATTCGAAATCGTAGCGTTCAGCCCCAGAATATCTCCCGGGTCGGAAATCTTGGTGATGATGGTCTTTCCTTCCTGAGAAGAGGTGGAGAGCTTGGCTTTCCCAGTGCACAACACAAACGCACCCCGCGGCTGCTGCCCTTCGATGAACAGCATGGCTCCGCGCGGATAGATCGCCGTGGACCGGATTTCGTTTAGGCGATGGGCCGCTGCCGGGGAGAGATTACAAAACAGGTGTTCTTCCCGCACCGGGCAGGTAAGGCAATTATCCAGGATGTTGAGGCCGTAAGGCGCACGCATGCGGGCACCAATTCCCACGCAAATTGTAGCACTGTTTGGGGCTTGTGACTGATATCACGAAGAACCGTGATGAGGGGCACCGTAAGCTGGGGCCTGGTCGAGCAAGATTCAAGCTGAACGATGCAATAGAGCATGGCCTCCGGGCCAGGTTTGGAGTGGGAGCCAGCGCGGAAAGGGGAGTCATGGCACCGACGATGGGGGTTCAGGAAACAGAAGTACAGGAAAAGATCGGCAAGACTCCGGCGCCAACACCGGCCGAGCTCTCGTCGCAGAGAATGCTGTTTTCCGACGCCCTGATCGAGTCTGGCGGATTCCAAAAACGCCGCCGCACCTGGGCGACCGTGATCTCGTTTGTCGTGCAATGCCTGCTTCTTGGTGTGTTGCTTGTTCTGCCTTTGATGTTCACGGATGCTCTGCCCAAGGCCCAGCTACTCACGTTCCTGGTGGCGCCGCCTCCGCCACCACCGCCTCCGCCGCCGGCGGCCCAGACGATGGCGAAGGTGGTCAAGCGCATGCAGAGCGAACTCTCCGAAACCGGCGGGTTGCGGACTCCGACGAGAATTCCAGAGAAAGTGCAGATGATCAAAGAGGAAGCGGCACCACCACCCGCGGGAGCGGGAGGCGTACTGGGTGGCGTCCCCGGCGGAGTTCCGGGAGGGCAGATGGGAGGCGTGATTGGTGGAATTATCAGTTCGACCAACGCCATCCCAGTGCCGAAGCTGGCGCCGGTGATGCCCAAGCGCGTGCGCATTTCACAGGGAGTTACTAGTGGAATGCTGTTGCGGAAAGTTGAGCCGGTTTATCCCACCATCGCGCGGCAAGCACGGATCTCGGGCCAGGTCGTGTTGCGGGCCGTAATTGATAAGAACGGGAACATCCAGAACCTGGAGGCCGAAAGCGGCCATCCCCTGCTGATTCCGGCAGCCATCGATGCCGTCAAACAATGGCACTATCGGCCCTACTTGCTGAATGGCCAGCCGGTAGAGGTCGAGACGATCGTAACCGTGAACTTCTCGCTCTCTCAGTGACGAGGGCCGCATGGCACGTACATTTCTTGAATCACGCATAGGGAGTTTGGCAATGGACAAAGCATACAACTGCCGCGTAGTGGCCTGGTGGACGGCGGGTCGAACAGGACTCGCCAAATGCGAGAGCGCTCCGAACACCATTCACTTCACTGCCCCTCCACAGTTTGGCGGCCTGGACGGCCGCTGGACTCCGGAAGAGCTGTTGCTGGCCGCGTTGGCCAGTTGTTTCACCACGACCTTTAAAGTAGTGGCCGAGTCATCTAACTTCGAGTACACCGATCTGGAGGTCGCTACCGAAGGTTTGGTGAGCAAGACTGAGTCCGGCTATGGCTTCAGCGAAATTGTCCTCCGTCCTACGCTGACCATCCCTGGCGAAGAAAAGAAAGAGCGGGCGCTGGACTTGCTGCAGAAGGCCAGAAATCTCTGCCTGGTCCTGCGGACCTTCAAGATCGCGGAGAAATTTGAGCCTCAGGTCGTCGTCAGCCAGCTTAGTCGGCCTGCCCTTGCCACGTCGATGCCGGTCCATCGTCTATGATGATTCTTGCATCCCAGCAGCAACTTCCTGACCGGAAGAAATCAGCAAAGCATCCAGCCTGGCAAAAGGGGCTGGTGTGCAGCCATCGTTACGGAATACGAGCCGAGTTCATACGCGATGAGTCGACCGTACCCTTCCCAGTACGTGTCCTTCTTCACTCTGAGGGATGGAACGCCGATCACCATTCGGCCCATCCGGCCGGAAGACGAGCCCTTGATGGTTCAATTCCATGGCACGCTCTCCGAGCGAAGTGTCTATCTCCGCTATTTCTGCTCGATGAGTTTGAGAACCAGAGTGGAACACAAGCGTTTGGTGCGTATTTGTTCGGCTGATTACGACCGCGAGATAGCCCTGGTGGCCGACCGGCAAGACCCCAAAACAGGCCAGCCCGTGATCCTGGCAGTCGGACGGCTCAGCCGACTGGAGTCTGGGACGGAGGCCGAGGTCGCTGTCCTAGTCTCCGACGAGTGGCAAAGGCAGGGACTGGGATCGGAGTTGCTGCGCCGCGTGGTTGATATTGCTCGTGCCGAAGGAATCAAACGCGTCTCAGGTGAGTTGCTACGTGACAATCTGGCCATGCAGGTCCTGCTGAAACGGGCAGGCTTTCGGCTCCACATGTTGGACGACGCTACGTCCCTTCGAGGGACACTCGATCTATAGAACCGCTTCCCTTTTTGGCGGTCCACAGAGACCAGCAGCGCACCGGCCACTGCTTTTATTCCACGCTCCTGCCACTTTGTGATTAAAATCACTGCGGTCACAATTCAACTCTCTCTAGAGTTCTTGTTCATGGAAGCACTGATACTGCACCGCATCCACTTCGCGTTCACCGTCGTATTTCACTATTTGTTCCCACAATTGACGATGGGACTGGCGTTGCTCATCGTCATCCTCAAGACCGGTGCTATTCGCACAAAAAACGAACGCTACAACGAGGCGGCGCGCTTCTGGGGCCGGGTTTTTGCCGTGAATTTTCTGATCGGCGTCGTCACCGGCATCCCCATGGAATTCGAGTTTGGCACCAACTGGTCGCATTTCGCGCGCCTGACGGGAGGCGTGATCGGGCAGCCGCTGGCGATGGAAGGCGTGTTTTCGTTTTTTCTGGAATCGGCTTTCTTGGGATTGTTCCTCTTCGGCGAAAAGCGGCTTTCGGCGTGGGGACATTGGGCGTCGGCTCTCCTGGTTTTTCTCGGCTCGTGGATTTCCGGCTTCTTCATCATCATCACCAATGCCTGGATG
>Ga0335081_10003706_pt1 | contig 24047 bp, 29 predicted proteins | sample Lox_Sample_35_FD_206713 | JGI IMG/M metagenome (GOLD analysis project Ga0335081, IMG submission 206713) | Soil microbial communities from Loxahatchee National Wildlife Refuge, Florida, United States - Lox_Sample_3.5 | ecosystem: Environmental > Terrestrial > Soil > Wetlands | place: USA...
ATTCCGATGGCCCTTGGCCGGGCGGTTATTGGAGCTGTTCTACTGCTCTGGGGTGTGTTTATGGTGGCAACGATAGTTCGTTCGCGTCTCGTGATCGAAGAAACGCAGGTTCGTTTCCGCGTTGTCTTTCGCGAGGAAGTCTTTCGTGTGAGCGAGATTGAAGGGTTCCGAACTGTTACAACGGGACCTCTGTCGCACCGTGTATCGCGGCGCGTGATTTGCATAAAGGGCCGACGTGAGCCTATCGAGATTGTGCCGTTTAGCCCCGATGAATTTTTGCATGGGTGGCTGCAGCAATTTCCTAATCTTGACCAATCCGATCGGACTTAGCGGTTCAGAGAGTTCGGCGCCAATGAGCGATCAATGACGACTGCTGTAAATAGGAGTTTGCACTACGCCGGCACCTGCCCTCCGGGACCGCGTCTCCCCGCTGGCAAACACCTGCCCATCTTGCTACACTGCCCGCAATGCCTGCCCCCCGAAAGGTCGTCCTCTACTCGCGCAAGGGCTGTCATCTCTGCGAAATCGTAAAAGAAAAACTGCACAAGCTCCATCGCCATGGCGGTTTCACCTGGCATGAGATCGACGTCGACTCCGACGATCAACTCCGCCGCCAGTTCACCGACGAAGTTCCCGTAGTTTTCATCGACGGCCACAAAGCCTTCAAGTACCGCATGGACGAACACGAGTTCCTGCGCAAGCTGGCGAGCTAGCAGTTAGTGTTCCGAGTGCTTCCTCAACGAACTTTGCGAAAGGCTCTGCGCGCTCCGCGGTTAAAAGCTTTTTGGTTTAAGGGAAGATCTTTAACCGCAAAGTTCGCAAAGAACAGCCGCGAAGGACGCCGAGCTAATCCTTTCGCCCTCATAAGCTACAATCTCCACCGGGATGACTCGTACGTCGCTTTATGCCGACCCGGCCGGGCTTTTTCTTCACGATCTCATTCTCGAAAGCTGCCGCCGCTTTCCTGCGAAAACCGCGATCATCGACGCTTCTTGCAATCGCAGTTTCACCTATGCCGAATACGGTGAAATCGTCGAATCGCTCGCCCGAGGATTCGTTTCCGCCGGCCTCAAGCCCGGCGAAGTGATCGCCATTTTTCTGGCAAATTCCTGGGAGTTCTGCGCCGCCTACCACGCGGCGACTCTGGCGTGCGCGATACCGACTCTCTTGAACCCGACTTACAAAGAGCGCGAAGTCCGCTTTCAACTGAAGAATTCGGAAGCTGTGATGCTTATCACGGACCGGCCCTACATTGAAGGTATCAATTTTTCCGGCTTGCCGAATCTACGCCGCGCCTACTTCATCCGCCAGGCCGCCAGCGGCACTGAGCCATTTTCGAATCTGTTACGGGCCGCGAAGGCGCCGTTTCCAATACCGGCCAACCCGCCCGACCAAACCCTGGCCGCGCTTCCTTATTCCAGCGGCACGACGGGCCTGCCCAAGGGAGTCATGCTCAGCCACACGAATCTGGTGGCGAACGTTTTCCAGCTCCTCGGGCCGCGCGCCACAGATCTCTCCGGCGCGGATGTGCTCTTATGTTTTCTTCCCCTCTATCACATCTATGGATTGAACGTCGCGCTCAATCCGATTCTCAAGCTCGGCGGCACGCTGGTGCTTGTTCCCCGTTTTCACGCCGACCAAGTCATCTCGCTGATTCGCGAACATCGCGTGACCATGATGCCCACCGTCCCTCCTGCCTTGAATGCACTGTGCCTGGCTGCTGAGCAAGGCCGATTTCCAAAAGATCACACTGTCCGCTGGGTCAAATCGGGCGCGGCTCCGCTTGCACCCGAACTGGCGCGCCGCTTCACCGCGCTGACTGGCATCCCTGTCTGCCAGGGTTATGGAATGACCGAGGCATCGCCAGTCACTCATCTGGGTTTTCTCGAACCCGAACTTTATTGCCCGGAATCAATCGGGCAGCCTCTCGCGCAAACCGATTGCCGCATCCTCGATACGGAAGAGAACGAAGTTGGGTTCGGCCAACCCGGCGAATTAGTCATGCGCGGCCGGCAATTCATGCTCGGGTACTGGAAAGAACCGCAAGCCACGGCTGCCGCGCTTCGCGATGGATGGTATTGGTCGGGGGACGTAGCCCGCCGCGATGAACGGGAGTTTTATTACATCGTCGATCGCCGCAAGGAGATGATCAAATACAAAGGCTTCGCCGTCGCTCCGGCGGAAATCGAAGCGGTGCTGCTCGAGCATCCTTCGGTGCGGGAATGTGGCGTGGTTGGCAAAGCCGACGCCGCCGCTGGAGAAATTCCAGTCGCCTTTGTTGTCCTGCGTGATGGTTTCTCATCCGGCAAAAAACGCGAAGAAGAACTCTGCGCTTTCGTTGCCGACCGCCTCACTCACTACAAGCAGCCGCGAGAGATCCACTTTGTGGATGCCGTGCCCAAAACCGCTTCAGGAAAAATTTTGCGCAGAGAATTGAAAAAAGCCTTGTCCCATGTCGATTGACTTTCAAGGGGCTTGATGAACAAGGTTCAGCCACGGACGCAACTGTTGTAAACTGCCGCCACAAACGGCATCCTAACAAGTGGGGCGGGCAACACTGGGAGATCGTACCTCGCATGAGCGAAAAGGACGCGACGGCTAGGGGAAAGGCCGAAGTTCAGCCCCGCAAGGAAGCCAAGAAGCCTTACCAGAAGCCCAGCTTCCGCTTCGAGCGTGTGTTCGAGACCATGGCTCTGGCCTGCGGCAAAATCAGCATTACGCAGAAGCACTGCCACTTCAACCGGAAGAGCTCCTAGCTCCATCTCTGCCATTCCAGCAAACAGCCAGTGCCCGCTTCCTAAGAATCGGGACCTCAGCACCCGGGCCCATGGGTTACTAAAGTGATACTAAAGACGTAATTTCTGGAGGACGGAAATGGCTCAGGCCGCCGTAAACTAGGCTGGAACTGGCTGACTGTTCTGGGTTCGCATCTGTTCATCAGGCGGCCTTGGTTAGAAGTTTCTAAACTGGCCGAACCCAGTTCCCGGTTCTGGGCGGTTTCATTTCTGGCGGCATCAGTTCTGCCGGCGAACCATCGGGAGTGGTCTCATGATGCGGGCGCAACATGGCGTGGCACGAATTTCGAGCATCATCGCTGTCCTGCTTTTCTCTCTGACCGTGGCCCAATCGGCGGTGGCGCCCGGGGCCGGTGAAGATGGCACAAAGCCAAAGCCAAAAGCTGCTGCCCCGCATTACGGCCTGCCCATCGACTGGAGCTCCCGTTACACCGTAATGACGGGTGGCGATCCGGAAGCTGCCCTGGCTTCGGGAGTGAAGGAGCCACGCGTCGTCTACAACCTTGTCCGGCGAATGGTTGCGATACGAAATGCCAGCAGCCAGGCCAAGGTGGTGGTTCCCAAGCGGATCAAGGTTGACTGGTCGGTTTCGCTCGAGACCGGGTTCGTGCCGCAGAACCAATATCCTGCGAAATATCAATTTAATGTCACTGCCGAGGACTGCAATAAGGACTACGCAGTCTTCGCGCTGACAACCACTTCAACTACTCAGGGAAACCTGGTGGGAATCAATAACCTTTACACCAGCAAGACGCCAACGCCGTGCAACTCCGGCTCTCCGTGGGTGGCATTCTCTTACGACGCAACCAATCACACGAACGGACAGCTTCGGACTTCTCCGACAATTTCCGAGGACGGCACAAAAGTCGCTTTTGTGGAAAGCGCCACGGGGCCGACCAGGTCGTATTTTCACGTCCTCGTGCTGCCGAACCCAATACCCGTTCCGCCCGCGCAAAGTGGCACGGTGATCACTCCGTTAACGCCCACAGCTTGCACCAATGGGAAGCCGACCACGCCAGGATGCATGACGACGCTCACTATTGGCAACGCGACGAACACCTTGTCCTCGGTCTGGGTTGACTACAACTCGGACACCGCGTACGTCGGACTCGACAACGGCATTCTCTACAAGATCAGCCCGGTCTTTGGCGGGGGCGCGCCGGCCCTGTCAACCGACGCCACGAACTGGCCGGTAACGGTTGTCACTTCGGGATCGAGCAAGGTGTTGACGGATCCCATCGTAGATGTTTTCTCCGGGCGCATCTTCCTGGGTGACGGAAATGGATATCTCTACGCCGTGAACTTGGCCGCTCCTGGCAAGGCGACAGCCGCACGCTTGCCGATCGGCTGGACCGACCAGGGCGCTGGGACCGCAATCGTAGATCCGCCCATCGTCGTAAACGACACCTCAAATCCCACAATCAATCAGGTATTTGCCTTTACTGGGTGCAGCAACGTTCTGGGCGTCGGCGGGGCGATCACTCAGCTGCCGGCCAACTTCACTTCGTCTACCACGGTTTCGACGGCTAATACCGTGGATTTGGGGTCGGGCACAGGAATCGGAGACTGCACCGGCAGCAACGCCCACGCCGGTGACTTTGATAACGCCTTCTGGCTCAGCGGAACCAACTCCGGCCACATGATTACCTGCGGTTTCGTGAATGCGGGTGGCGTGCCCTCCGATCCGCAAATGTATGAGTTCCCCTTTAACATTGCCACCCATGTGATTACATCTCCAGCAACCACGACATGGGTCATCAACAGCACAGCCGGCGACGAGTGTTCGCCGCTCACCGAGTTTTTTGACGGCACGACTGACCGAATATTTTTTGGCATTGGCAGCACGAGCGATGGATTTATCGAGTCTTCCAGCATCACCGCGGGATTGCCAGCGCCCACCTGCGGCGCATCTCCCACCTCTACCTGCGTGAAAGCCCCAAGCGCATTGGGCGGCACGAGCGGCATCATCGTGGATAACCAGCTCTTCGGCACAAGTGGCGGAGCCAACATTTATTTCAGCACGCTCGCGCCGGGCTCGGTGAACGGAGGCAACTGCCACGTCACTGGCGGCACGGCAACTCCCTACTGCGCGGTCAAACTCACTCAATCCGCGTTGCAGTAGACGTTTAGCGAACTAATTGAGAAGAGATCACTCGCCGGTCAGGAATTTGTACTGCGTCGGGCTTAGCGGAACTACACTCAATCTGCCTTGCCGAACCAACGGGGAATCGGCAAACAGCTTGTTGGCTTTTACTTCCGCCAGGGACACAGGCTTCGCCAGCGCGCTGCCAACCTTGATCTTCACTTGCGGATTCTTCGGGTCAGAATCATCCACCGAAACCACGCTCGCTGTTCCGACGGCGCTTTTGTGATCTCCGGTCTCATAAATGACCAGCCGTTCGCCAGGTTTCATGCCGCGCAGGTTCTTTAGCGCGACCGGATTCGAGACGCCATCCCAAATGGTGGCCTTTTCCCGTTGCAGATCGGCAAAGGAATATTCCGACGGCTCGGTTTTGAGGAGATAATCCATTTTATTTACTTCTGCACTCTTCCTTCTGATTTCTTCACTTTCTACTGCGGTTTGCTGTCGTCTTTCTTATCTTTATCGCTTGCGTGGTTGTCGTAGATCGAATACTGCCCTTCGGGCCGTTTCAACTTTACGGTGATTTCCATCGTAGGCTTATTAATATCGTAGTCTGCACCGTAGGTCTGAAATCCATCAGCCAGCACTTGCACTCGCAGCTTGCCGTAAGGCACGCCGTCGTAACTGGCCTTGCCATCCGCATCCGTCTTGAGTTCCGGGCCGCCGCGCTCCTGCTTTCCGTTCTTGCTCACCTGATGCATCACCACGGCGGCGTTGCGGATGGGCTTGCCATTGTAGTCCTTCACCACCAGAAAGTTGAGTGCTGCGGTATCGTCCTGAGCATACCCAGCCAGCGGAAACGCCGTTACCAGCGCGAATAAAACCACCGCCAATTTCATAGCGCACCAATTGTAAGAGCGAACTCGGCGGATCATCAAGTCGAAGAAACTGGGGCCTCGCGCTTGTCGCCCGAAGGGATAAATTTGTTTCGTGTATCTTGCTGAAATAACTATACTTACAATGTTTCTAGCTACCCAGTGCTTGACAGCTTTTGCTGCCAATCGATACAATTAGCACTCGACAAATCAGAGTGCTAACAGGGTATATTTTGAGTTCCAGGGGTTAGCTCGTCTGGCTTGTCTATCAGCAGTCAGCAATCTAAACCAAACTTCAACCAAGACGAATGAAAGGAGTCTCGAAGTATGGCAAAGTTTACCCCCCTGCATGATCGCATCCTGGTGCGCCGCGTGGAAGAAGCAGAAACCACCCGTGGCGGCATCATCATTCCCGACAGCGCGAAAGACAAGCCGCAAGAGGGCGAAGTCATTTCCGTCGGCAAAGGCAAAATCAACGAGGACGGCAAGGTTCGTCCCCTCGATGTGAAAGAGGGCGACCGCATTCTGTTTGGCAAGTATTCCGGCACGGAAATCAAGCTGGATGGCGAAGACTACGTCATCATGCGCGAAGAGGAAGTGCTGGGCATCATCACCGGCGCTGCCAAGAAGGAAACTGCCGGCTCCCGCAAGTGACGCTGTTTAGCGGGCGTCTGAGCCCGCCGGCGTCATCCTGAGCCGAACGCTAAGCGGAATGCAGGCAGAAGGCGAAGGATCAAGTACCTCGGACGTCCTAAAAACCCCTTAACCACAGAGGACACTGAGGTACACAGAGGAAATGCGAGGGCTGGGTTCTCTGTGAACCTCCGTGCCCTCTGTGGTTAACGATTTCATTCCTGAAGGAGAAAACGCATTATGGCAAAGCAGATCGTACATGGAGAAGAGTCGCGGCAAGCGATTCTCCGCGGCGTCAACGCTCTGGCGGACGCTGTGAAAGTCACTCTCGGCCCCAAGGGCCGCAACGTAGTTATTGAAAAGAAATTCGGTTCGCCGACCATTACCAAGGACGGCGTAACCGTAGCCAAGGAAATCGAACTGAAGGATACGCTCGAGAACATGGGCGCGCAGATGGTGCGTGAAGTAGCCAGCAAGACCTCTGATGTCGCCGGCGACGGCACCACCACCGCAACGGTTCTGGCGCAGGCCATCTATCGCGAAGGCGTAAAGACCGTTGCTGCCGGCGCGAATCCGATGGAACTGAAGCGTGGTATCGAAAAGGCTGTTACCGCCGTTTGCGGCAAGCTCGACAAAGACGGCAATCGCGAGAAAGGCGAGCTGGATAAGTTCTCCAAGCCCGTCAGCGGCGATATGATCGCGCAAGTTGGCACGGTTTCCGCCAACAACGACGATACCATCGGGCACATCATTGCTGAAGCCATGAAGAAGGTCGGCAAGGATGGCGTGATCACCGTGGAAGAGTCGAAGACGCTCGAGACCCAGCTCGACGTGGTCGAGGGCATGCAATTCGACCGCGGTTATCTCTCCCCGTATTTCGTCACCGACCCCGAGCGCATGGAAGCCGTGCTCGAGAACGCCTATATCCTGATCCACGAAAAGAAAATCAGCTCGATGAAGGACCTGCTCCCACTACTCGAACAGATCGCCAAGGGCGGCAAGCCGCTTCTGCTGATCGCGGAAGACGTTGAGGGCGAGGCGCTCGCGACTCTCGTGGTCAACAAACTTCGTGGCACGCTGCAAGTCTGCGCCGTCAAGGCGCCCGGCTTCGGCGACCGCCGCAAAGCCATGCTGCAGGACATCGCCATTCTGACCGGCGGCAAGGCCATCACCGAAGACCTCGGCATCAAGCTGGAGAACGTGCAGATCCAGGACCTCGGCCAAGCCAAGAAGATCACGGTGGATAAGGACAACACCACCCTGGTCGAAGGCAAGGGCAAGCACAATGAGATCGAGGGCCGGGTGAAGGAAATCCGCAGCCAGATCGAAAAGACCACCAGTGACTACGACCGCGAGAAGTTGCAGGAGCGGCTGGCGAAGCTGGTTGGCGGCGTGGCTGTAATCAAAGTTGGCGCGGCGACTGAGACCGAGATGAAAGAGAAGAAAGCTCGTGTCGAAGACGCCATGCATGCGACCCGCGCGGCCGTGGAAGAGGGAATTGTCCCGGGCGGCGGCGTGGCGCTCGCTCGCAGCGTCAGCGCACTCGAGAAGCTGAAGCTCGAAGGCGATGAGCATATCGGCGTCAACATTGTGAAGCGCGCTCTGACCGAGCCGCTGCGCATGATCGCCGAGAACGCCGGCCAGGAAGGCGCAGTCGTGCTGGGCAAAGTGCTCGAAGCCAAGGAAGCAAACTTCGGCTTCAACGCCCAGAGCGATCAGTACGAAGACCTGGTCAAGGCGGGCGTGCTCGATCCGACGAAAGTGGTGCGGACCGCGCTGCAGAACGCCGGCTCGATCGCGTCCTTGATGCTGACAACCGAAGCGCTGGTTGCGGAGATCCCGGAAGAGAAAAAGGGAGCTCCGATGCCCGGCGGCCACGGCGGCGGCATGGGAGATATGTACTAAGAAGCGGCTTTTAGCTAAATCAAAACCGCAGGATGCCCCACCCAAGCTTCTTTTGCTTGGGTGGGGATTTTTTTTATGTGGGCGCAGGCGTTCCTTCGGCAAGCTCAGGACAGGCCCCGCCCGTGCGAAGCCCCGCCGCTAGGCGGGCTTTTTTGTTTAAGTCCCGGACCTGATTCGGCGAACTTGCGTCCACGTGGTGGTGGCCCGCGGCTATACTCTTTTAGCGGGACAGGGGTTGCGCCTCGGAGGACAAGTGTCAACAAAGCTAGTGGAAATTGAAGTTCGGCGTTTCCTTTCTACTAAGGAGCCGGAAGTGATTTGCATTACTGGGCGCTGGGGAGTTGGCAAGACATTTGCCTGGAATCGATACCTGCAGGGCCTTCAATCTCAAGGAGGGATAGCTCTTGCACGCTATTCTTATGTCTCACTGTTCGGCGTCAACTCCCTAGATGAACTTAGGTACTCTATTTTCGAGAACTCGGTAAAATCGTCCGGGATAAACATCGAGCCGAGCCTCGAGACGCTGCAAACAAATACTGCTGCCGCCGCTGCGCGCCTTGGCAGGAAATCTCTTTGGTTCCTTCAGCAGGTCCCACTTATTAAGAACTACGTCGGCGGCCTCGGCCCCGTTTGGTTTCTGTCGGTTAAGGAAACTGTCGTCACCATGGATGACATTGAGCGTCGGGGAAAGGGGTTGTCCGTTCGCGATGTCCTGGGTCTAATCTCGAACCTGAAGGAGCTCAAGAAATGCAAGGTGTGCCTAATACTGAACGATGAGGCTCTTCAGGAAGATGATGAGGATTTTCGAAAGTATCTGGAAAAGGTCGTTGACGTATCACTGAAATTCGATCCTTCACCGGAGGAGTCTGCGCGCATCGCGCTCGCCACAGACTCGAACACAGGTAAGCAGCTGGCAGAATGCTGCATCACGCTTGGCATCTCTAACATCCGTCTGATTAAAAGGGTCGAACGCTCTGTTGTCAGAGTTCAGTCGATGTTGCAAAAGTTCGATAACCAGGTCATGGAGCATGCGATACGGTCCCTTGTCCTGTTAGGTTGGAGTGTATACGAGCCTGGTATCGCCCCGTCACTTGATTATCTCCAAAGAAGGGCGGTTCAATTAGGCCCCGACAAGGGCAAGACTGTCCCCGCGAACGAAGCGGCGTGGAATCCACTGCTTGACGCGTACGGGTTCTCCGGGATGGACGAGTTCGACCTAGTCCTGCTCGACGGCATCCGAAACGGTTTTTTTGACCCGTTCCTCATCGACAAGCATGCGTCAGAGCTGAGTGACCGGGCCAAGGCAGGGAAGCTGCGCGGCTCGTTTTGGAATGCATGGGGCATGTTTCACGATTCGTTTGATGACAATCAGGCGGAAGTCCTAAATGCGATCTACCAGTCCTTCTGGGACGGTTCCCTATACATTGACCCCATCAACCTGAGCGCTACCGTAACGTTGTTCAAGGAACTTGGAAGCCCCGAAAGGGCAGCCGAAATCATTAGGCACTATATCGCAAGTCACGAAGGAGACCGCAAGCTCTTCGACCTGGGGAACTATCCCTTCAAAGGAGACGTAAAGGACCCCGACGTCGTTCGAGCGTTCGGGGAGAAGCACTCTACATTTGAGTACACGCGGAATCCAGCGAATGTCTTACGTGCGATAGCACAGACCAATAGTTGGAATAACGGAGACATTACGACCCTATCCGCCCTTCCTGTCGCCGAGTACTACCGCGTCTTTAAGGAGACGAAGGGGCATGACCTGCATCTGATCCTTGACGCTTGTTTGCAGTTCGACAGGATTGGTAACGCCACGGAAGAGATGAAGGAGGTCTCGAAGCGGGCGAAGAGTGCTCTGAAGAGTATCGGCGAAGAGTCGGCGATCAATGCGCGGCGAGTGAGGCGATATGGCGTGGAGGTAGGCAAGGGCGAAGCCGGAGAGTGATCGCTCCTTCTGCGGAGCTGCCTTGATCCGTTACTCGCGGAAGGGCTCCCATCCGAGCTCTGCTTGGGCGGGGAGTCTCCGCGTGGGGCCGCAGCAGGATCGTGCCGACTGGTGTGCAGCCCATGCGGGGCGGGGTCAAAGCGCGTTTTTTGGCGGCACGGCTGAAGCCGTGCCCTTTCACGAATCTTTCGCGGGCGAGGCACCCGCGCCACACCACGCAGTGGCGTTATCATTTCAGCCGCCTTCCATGAGCAAGTGGACTCGAACGCGCCGCGATCCAGGCCGCAGTTACACGGACGAAGAAAAACATGAGCGCAAGCGGAAGTTTCTAGCGCGGCTGCACGAGTTGGTAGAGGCGGGCATCGAAACAGAACCAGAGTTCGTGAAAGCTGCGAAAGAAGCGGAACCGGAAATATCGAAGGAAAAGTTGAAGGAACTGATTAGGCAGTTTCGCGCCGCCGTTTACGAGCGGCAACAGCGCGATCGATAATCTCGTTGAATCTTTTCTCGGACTCGCGAAGCTCCGCCGGGCTCATCTTTTCAGCGCCAGAATCTATGATTTCGCCGAAGGTCTCGAGCAGCGTATCCATGGCAGATTTCTGCTTCGTGGCCGAAGAGGACGCGACGCGTGGCTTCCGCTGAGCTGTTTTTGGCATTACTTTTACTTTACTGCGGCGGGCGGGCGCCTTCATAGATGACCAATGTACTACTTTTTGTCGGTGGCCACGAGGTGCGAGACTTCAACTTGCCTTACAAATCGTTGATTATGCGGAATCTAGTCCGCGAGTGTGTCAGAGTCTCGGCGCTTACGGCACGGCTGAAGCCGTGCCCTTTGACGAACACTGCCTCGCTGCGCTCGGCTGGACCGGTTCCTACGGCTTTCCCCTTGACTCCGCTCGGGGCTTCGGCAAAACAGGACAGGCTCGACCCGTCCCTACGCCACCGGTCGAGTTAAGTTAGCGCCGGTCGGAGGTGCGCCCGCGCCTGGCGAGATAGCTCTGGTCGAGCGCATAGCGAATCAGCGTTTTGATCACCGCCTGCCGGCTGATGTTCATTTCTTCGGCTTTGCGATCCAGTTCATCCAGCATCGGGGCGGAGAAATCGACATTCACGCGTTGAATGGGTCGCATCATTTTGCCCCTATTGGTGAAAAACCGCGAGATGTCCTGGCCCTTGTCCGCGAGGCGAGCGATGGTTTCGGCCGAAACCGGTTGTTGAGATTTACGCATGTTCTTCATAAAGCTGTTGCTCCTCCCGAGTCGCCCGCCACAGAGTTACCAAGTGGTAGTACTCGCCTTCCTCATCTTCTCGAACCTCGAAAATCAAGCTGTACATCCGCGCTCCCACCCAGCCAATGGCTCGGAATTGCTCGGGTACACCGGACCGCTGATCAAGGTAATACGGATGAGCAAAAATCTCCTGCGCCTCCTCGAACCCGATGCCACGGCGCGGATTGGCTCTGAGCCGCGCACTTTTCCGCCGGTCAAACTGAAACCGCATAGACAGTATAACAGTTATACCAAAAAGAGCGGCCGGGTGCCCCAGGTTTGCGCCCCGGTTTTGCGCTAACCGGGGCGGCGAGCTGTCCAGCACTTTCAGTCCGCCTTTCGCGGGCGAGGGCCCCTTCGACTTCGCTCAGGGCAGGTCCGCGCCACACTACCTGGGCTGGTATTTGAATGATTCGGGGTCCTCGGTTTGGAGGTCCGAGATCTTTCCCTTGACAAGCCACCACCATTCGTAGCTTTTCTTGGTCGTATTGTTAGCGCGAAACCGATTGGTGGCTGCGGCGTATTGGGAGAGGATTACTATCACATCGCTGTTTGACGGCAGGTCGTCGACGTCGAATATCTCAAAATCCTGAAAGGGACGGTCGTCCTTTAGTAGATCGTTCAGCTTGACGAGCGTGGCGTTGATAAATGTGAGTTTAAATTTATTGAGCGCGTCGTTCGGCTTCTTTTTGGAGAGCTCGGAGATTTCGGTAAGGAACGAGTGGAGCTGTTGCTCCAGCTTTTCAAACTCCCACACATCTTCTTTCGTATCCACTTTGGTTTTTCCTCAGCTAGGACACTTACGCATAAATTCTACGTATTTCTTCTTGAGCACGTCGATAGGGTCACGCTGCTTGCAATCGTAGAGGGTGACAATTTGTTCTAAGTCAACATCGTCCAGGATGAGGATGCAGCGGCGCTGGCCGGCCCAGAGGTCGACTGTATTGCGGAAAACTTTGGCCAGAGGGTCTCTTCGCGTGAGGATTACTCCAAGCTTGCCGAACTGGTCGGTCATGTAGCGGTTAAGCTGGTTGATGTGCTCGCTTTGCAGTTCGTTGACATTTTTCATCTCCATGACGATCTGGCGGCAATCGTACTTGTTGAATAGCTCGGCAAGAAATTCATGGGAGCGGTTGTTGTAGAAGATGAGGTCACGAATAAGGACGCCAGACTCGGTGCGGGATTGGGCCTTCGCAAAGTCGAGTTGCGGGTAGAAGGCTGAGGCGAGCAAGCGCGAGAGTTCACGCTCGTATGTTTGATCGTTTTCGTCTTTTTGGCCGCTCGGGATGGCTTTGATGACTTCCAAACTTTTCCTGGCTGAGGCGATTGGAATCTGGCTAAAAAGCGGGTCGTTTTTGCAGTCGTCGGCGCTGCGCTCCTTGGCGGCGACGTATTGCTGCACGGCGCCATAGTTCTGGCGGTTGAAGGTGAGAACGGCCGGCCGGGAGTCAGCGGACGGAAGTTTTTCTTTAGGAAAATATTCAGTCAGATACTCGTTGAGGTCGAGCCAGGGCCGGAACCTGAGCCAGCGCTTGGGAACGAGGATGATGGGCTTTTTGGTTTCCGGGTTACAGGGAAGGCTAAGGCCGCGTTCGGTGATGATTTTGTTTTCTTTGTAGCTGTAGACGGGAGCGGTGAGGGAGCTCGTGGGAATTCGATATGACTGGCATTGCTGGATGGTGTAGTCAACGAGAAAAGACTTCAGGAGATTGCAAGCGATGTCGCTGATGCGGTCTTTGGAGATGTGGTCGACGAAGAATTGTATTTCTTCGAAGTGGGTGAAGCCTCGTTTGTCGTATTCAGGGATGGTGCGGAAGAGATGAAGAATTTCGCCGGCGGTTGCGTCGCCGAAGCGGCGGCCCTCGCGGGTGTGGGAGTGGCCGAATCCGACCTCGTCGCATTCGCTCAGAGCGGTGAGGATTTCTACTGCCTGGGAGTGCTTGCCTTGCTTTTCGAGGTAACCGAGGTGGTTAAAGGAGTTGATGAGCGAAGTGTGAAGAGCGTTGTCTTGCTGAGAGGGCGAGCGCCAAAGCAGGAACGGATCGAGATAGAGCGGGATATCTTCGTCGAGAAAAGGGATAGCGAAGTCAGCTTCGGCTTGTGAGATGAGGATGCCGTAGTAGTCCGTAAGGCGCGGCCGGACGATGGGCATGGGGAGATTGTAGGCTAAACCTACAGCGAGCGTCCGCGCCCGAGACTCCCCCTTGCGGCGGGGCCTTTTTTCTTTGCGGTTAAGTTTTTGTTTTTGTTTTTTCAAAACCAAAAAAACAAACAACAAAAAAAAACAAAAAAAACTCGTATATACTAGGTATCTACTAAGTAGATACATCGTGTATCCTGATTGATTCGAGGAGAGCGGATATATGGCGGGAGCACAAATCGTGAGATGGGGCAACAGCCTGGCCGTGCGGATTCCCAAGCCGGTGGCGGAAGAGGCTGGACTGGGCGAGGGAGACCGCGTACTCCTGCAAGCCGCCAAAGGGCGAATCGCGGTGCGCCGGTCCGAACGGGTGCCGACTTTGAAAGAACTGGTCGCCCAGATGACCGATGAAAACCGGCGTCCGGAAATTCCCGTAGGTCGCGAACGTGGCAAGGAGAAGGTGAAATGGTAACTCGCTACGTTCCCCAGGCCGGGGACATCGTCTGGTTGGATTTTGATCCCCAGCGCGGCCGGGAGCAGGCCAAGCGCCGTCCGGCTTTGGTATTGACTGACCAGAGCTACAACCGGGCCAGCGGACTGGCCGTGGTATGTCCGCTCACCAGCCAGCGCAAGCCTTATCCCTTTGCCCTTCCGGTAACCGTCGGCAAGGTTGAAGGCGCGGTGCTCGCGGACCATTTGAAAAGCATGGACTGGAAGGCCCGCAAGGCGGTGTTCTATTCCAAAGCTGGTTTGGCCTTGCTCAAAAAAGTGCGAGCGTACGCGGCGGTGTTGTTGGGAATTCGGTGATTCGCGCTAGGCAGGAGCACCATGCCGCAGATCAGTGGGGTGCCGTCATCTCATTACAACGTACGCCGCCTGAGAATTCCTTCCACGTCACGATGGCCGTGCAGGATCGAAACGACCTGCAGAGGTTTCGTGTCAGGACGGTAGACGACCAGGTAGGAATAAACCGGGAAGAACTTCACATCGCAGTTGGTGAGATCAGGTCGCAGGTGGCCTGCGCCGGGATTCTCCGACAGGAAAACAATCCGTTGCCGAATAACCGATTCGACACGTTCCGCCCTTTCCTCACTGGCGTTCTGCTTGAGATAACTCCAGATTTCGACCAAGTCACGCGCCGCCTCAGGCGCAACAACATAGCGAGGCTTCATTTCGACTTGGCTTTCAGTTCCTTGAGGTAGGCCTCGAGGCGGTGTTCGGGAACTCCTTCGCCTCGGTCGAGTTCAGCAATGCCGCGCTGAATCTTGGCATTGATGACTCCGCGATTTTCCTGGAGCCAGCGGTCCTGTTCTTCCTGCGTCTCAAGCAGGCGCGCCAAGACCTCTTCCACGCTGGCCGAGCCGGTTGTTTCGAGCTGTTTGCGAATGCGCTCTTGCAGCGCGGCGTCGCGGATTTCGATGTTCATAGGGATCATCGTAATCCAGGGGAGAGGAATGTCAAGCAACGCGGCGTGCGTCTGTGAAGCGGAAATCCCCCGTCCCAGCCCCAAAGAGCGCGGCTAGGACGGGCCGCCCGAAAGATTCGGAGATTCCCGAAACCAAGATGGCGCTCCAATGCCCGGCGGCCACGGCGGCGGTATGGGGGATATGTACTAAGTTAGATGCGAACCTAGATGTACGAAGCCCCGCCGCAAGGCGGGGCTTTTGTTTGGATCAAAAATAATCACGTGGGGACGGGCGCCCTCGCCCGTCCAGGCCGAGCGAAGCTCGGCAGCGCAGTCAGGCCAAAGCCCGGCCGCAACGCGGGGCTTTTGTTTGGATCAAAAATAATCGCGTGGGGACGGGCGTCCTCGCCCGTCCACGCCGAGCGAAGCTCGGCAGCACAGGCAAACCTAAGCCTCGCCGCAACGCGGGGCTTTTGTTTGGATCAAAAATAATCGCGTGGGGACGGGCGTCCTCGCCCGTCCAGGCCGAGCAAAGCTCGGCAGCGCAGTCAGACCAAAGCCCGCCGCAAGGTGGGGCTTTTTGTGAGCCAAGCGCAGCTTAGGGCGCGTAAAGCGTTCCACGAGGAACGCCACGTCATGTTGGAATTGTTAGACGGGCACGTCCCGACGGAGAAGGCTGAGAAGTTAAAGGCAAGAGGCGCGGGCAGCATGCCCGCGTCCGACCGTCAGGTCACAACGTACATCAGAATGAGCATGATGCCGAGAAGGGAAAGGTAGAATGGTGCGAGGGTGCGCGACAGAACCGCCGATGCCCAGGTTGTACTGTTATCCTCCATCGCCTCTGCATCCATTGAAAAATTGACCTCGGCATCCTCCAGATTCCGCACGTGTTCGTACAGTTTTCGGAATAGTCGCTCTTCGGAAAGGAAATAGCCATCTAGAATCCAAAAGACTCCTACCGGGAGATAGGCCAAGATTGCGTAGCCTTTCTTGGCATCTTTTGCTGCCAGCGCAAAGAGCGCTGCGACCAAAGTAACAGCCCATCCCTTCAGGTCCGCCCCATTCAGCTTGCCCTTCGCAGGCGAGGGCCCTTTCGACTTCGCTCAGGGAAGGTTCGCGCTGCAACGGGACAGCAGATCCCTCGGCTCCGCATTGGGATTCGCGAAGCGAATCCCAATGCTGCCCCTTCGGCTGCGCAATGGTTGATCTCCATCATAAACTGGCATATTATGAAGGTATGCCTATGACCTCGTTGAACATCTCTCTTCCGGAAGCGCTGAAACAATATGTCGAAGGGCAAGTGGCCTCGGGGGATTGGGGCACCCCGAGCGAATACGTCCGCGAATTGATCCGCCAGGACAAGGAGCGCCGTCTGGGCAACCTTGAACAGGAGCTGATCGCCGCGTCCAGGGGACGCAAGATAGAACTTCCCGTCGCCGAGATTCGCAAGAAGGGCCTGGCCGGGGCCCTGCGTGAACGGACACAGCGGCGGTGAAACGGCCGAGGCTGGTCCTAAGTGACGCAGCCGCTACTGATATTCTCGAACAATCGGACTGGTACATTGAGCAATCAGGCAAGTCTCTGGCCAGACGCTGGGAGAAGGCTGTCACCGCCGCACTGCTTAGCATTCTCAAAGCTCCCCTGGCAGGAACCATTTGTGCCTTTCGCGCTCCTGAGCTCCGAGATGTGAGACGCGCCATGATTGCGGGATTTGCAAAACATCTCGTCTTCTATCGTTTTTCTGAGACAGAGATATTTGTGCTCCGCATTGTCCACGGTGCAAGGGATTTGGAAAATTTACTCTAAGGTGGTGTACACCTACGGTGTGACTATTGCCGGCTTGACCTCGGCCTCTCGCAAGCGTACTCTCCACTGCGATTTCCTGGTCTTCGACTCCACCAACTTCAAGGAGACTCCGCATGGTTTCCCTATCCGCTCTCTGGCTTCCCATTCTGCTTTCGACGGTAATTGTTTTCATCGCCAGCTCGATCATGCACACGGTGCTGAAGTACCACCAGGGCGACTACCGCCCACTCCCCGAGGCCGACAAGCTCCTGGCCACGCTCCGCGCCGCCAATCTGACGCGAGGCATGTATGTTTTTCCTTTCTCCACTCACAAGGAGATGAAATCGCCGGGGGCCATCGAAAAGTACAAGCAAGGTCCGGTCGGATTCATGACCATCCTTCCGAGCGGCCCGCCGGCGATGCCGAAGTTTCTAGCGGAGTGGTTCGTGTTCTGCCTGATCGTGAGCATCTTCGTCGCCTATATCACCGGACGCACGGTCGCGCCGGGCGTGCAATATCTGGCAGTATTCCGTGTGGCGGGAACGGTGGGCTTTCTCGCCTACGGCCTCGGGCACCTGAGCGATGGAATCTGGAAAGGCCAGACCTGGTCAGCGACGATCAAAGAAGTGGTTGACGGACTGATTTATGGTCTGCTGACCGCCGGCACGTTCGGCTGGCTCTGGCCGCGTTAGCGGCAAACACGAAATTGAAGTCAAGTCTACTTTGGTGGATTTCGATGTCCACGAAAGTACCCAGGCGAGCTCACTCCGGGGAGCAGCGACGGCACGCCGGTTCCGGTTGCGCTCGAGGCGGAAGCGAGCTTTCGCATCTACTAAGGACGAGGCACGAGCCTCTAAGCAAGAGCCTCGATGTGTCCGCAGGAATTCAGTTACTTCTTTGGCCGCGATTCTGGTGGCACCATCCCCGCCACGCGATAGTAGACGACAAGCTGGCCGTAATGTTCGCCGGAGTGCTCGATCAATTCATAGGCCAGGACGACGAGCGGCTCTTTATCTTGTGACTCGGAGGCGACGACAGTTTGCAGCATCCCGGAATCGCCCTTGGCTTGAATTATGTCCGCTCCCTCTGCAAACGATTTTTTCAAGTATGCAACCACGGCTGCTTTGGTTTTGTAGTGTGAGCGGTCCTCGTCATCCACGGGCTTTTGGCCTTTTCCCACCGCGGTGAAAAGATCGTTGGAGCCAGCCACGTGGAGAAGCTGCTCGGCGAAGGTGCGCTGCGCCGGATTTGGCGTGAAGTCGTATTTGTCTTCAGGAAAGTCCTCGGCCATCGCGATCAATTGGCGGCCAATATCGTTCCAGTCTTCGCGAGTGGCTTGCGCGATGGTCATCGTCTTTCCTGAGGAACTTTGGGCGCGCGCGTAAGAGGCAAGTAGAATGAGCGCGGCGAGCACGACCGTTAACCTGGGTCTGGTCATAGATCTTCCATCCTCCTTTTCAAGTTCCTTAGACGGAAGCAATAAGAGGTGGATATCGGCGCCTCTGAAAACTGCTCCATCAGATCCGTCCACCCTCGTAGCAGCCTCCGTTGAACCCCAGGCACAACCAAGCTTCAGACCTATCCGAAGGTTGGAAGGACATTACCCTTTGGTTACAAACGTAATCTCACCCCCGTTACGGGACTTGGAAGAGAATAAGCAGCACAGCGGTTCCCCCCAGCCCTGTCGTGCATGCCAGCCACAATCCTGATCGCGGACGACCACGAGTCCAGTCTGCTTGGACTGGAAGGTCTGCTTCGTCAGCAAGGCTATCAGGTGATCACTGCGGCTGATGGCGAACAGGCCCTGGCGGCCTTTCATCGCTCGCGACCCGACCTGCTTTTGCTGGACGTCAATATGCCCAAGATGAGCGGGCTCGAGGTGTGCCGCACGGTCAAAGGCAATTCGGAGACGGCGCTGGTTCCGGTAGTCATAATCACGGCGCTGACCGCCACGAAAGATCGAGTAGCAGGGATTGAAGCGGGCGCCGATGACTTCCTCACCAAGCCGGTGGAACGCGAGCAACTGCTGGCACGGGTGCGGTCGTTGCTGCGGCAGAAGGCATTCACCGACGAGCTCGAGCGGGCAGAAGCCGTGCTATTCGCACTGGCCAGGAGCATCGAAGGAAAAGATCCATACACGCAGGGGCACTGCGAGCGGCTGGCAGAGTATTCGGTGAAACTGGGTGAGTATCTCGGCCTTCCTACAGAGGAAATAAAAGCCCTAAGCCAGGCTGGCATCGTGCATGACATCGGCAAAGTCTCGGTGCCCGATTCCATTCTGCTGAAACCCGGCCGCTTGACCCGGGCAGAGCGGGCGGTGATGCAACGTCACCCCGTGGTCGGAGAAAGAATATGCGCGCCGCTGAAATCGTTTCAATTGGTGCTGCCGATCATCCGCCATCACCACGAAAAAATGGATGGCTCGGGCTATCCCGACGGCCTGAAAGGTGAAGAAATCCCGATCACGGCGCGAGTGCTGCAAGTCGTCGACGTTTACGATGCTCTGACCACCGAGCGCCCTTATAAGCCGGCGCTCCCTAAAGAAGAGGCGTTCGAAGTGATGCGGAGAGAAACCCGCAAGGGCTGGTGGGACCCGAAAGTCTTCGCCGCGCTTGAGCAGCTTATGAGGGCCGACCACTTGAAGCTGACAGAAAACGTATCGGTCACGCGCAGATCATTAGCCGTCATGGCGGATTGAGTTCGTTCTCGCCCGGCGAGCCTCGGCAGGTTATCCTCAGAACAATCCGCACCGTTTCGATACAATTCCAGCCATGAAATCCAGCAAGCCATTGGCCGGGAAAACCGCGCTCGTGACGGGCGCCGCAAAAAGGCTGGGCCGTGCCAGCGCATTGGCTCTGGCCGAAGCCGGTGCGGACGTGGCCATCACTTTTCTGCACTCGGCCCGCGAAGCCCAACACACCGTCATTGATCTGAGCAGCTTCGGCGTGCGGGCCATTGCTTTGCGCTGCGATGTCACGCAAGAAAAAAGCGTGAAAGCGGCGGTGAAGGAAGTCCGGAAAGAGCTGGGCGGCCTCGATATTCTGGTGAATAACGCCGCAAATTACGAAGACGTCGAATTCGAGGACATAACCACCGCGCAATGGGACGCAATTTTTGCCTCCAATGCGCGCGGGCCGTTTCTGTTCTCACGGGAATCGGCGCCCATGTTGAAAGAAAGGCGAGGAAAGATCATCAACATGGGATCGCTTGGCGGACTGCGTCCATGGCCCACGCACGTACACTACTGCGCTTCAAAAGCGGCGGTGCACATGCTGACAAAAGCGATGGCCACGGCGCTCGCCCCGGAAATCGCGGTGAACTGCGTGGCGCCGGGGGTGATTGATCTGCGAGACCGGTCAGCCGCCTTCCTGAAACGGATGGCGAAGCAAACCCCCATGCGGCGTAACGGGCGTGGCGAGGACGTCGCAACCGCCGTGTTGTTTTTCGCCACAGCGCCGCACTTTATTACCGGCCAAATTCTTGCGGTCGACGGCGGCCTCGGGTTGTAGCTAAGCGCTTCTCTTTTCTGCCGTCGCCGGGCTGATTATGGCCTTGACCTCTGATATTCGATTGGCGGGGAAGCCGCCTTGTTTCGCGTGCTCGCGAATCATTTCTTCGTTGGCTGCCTCGTAAATGCAGTAAATCTTGTCGCCGACCACGTAGCTTTGCAGCCATTGAATTCGCGGGCCAAGATTTCTGAGAACGGCACAGGATTTTTGCGAAACGGCCTGCAACTCCTGCTGGCTGAGTTTTCCAACACCCGGAATTTCGCGTTCAATCACGTATTGGGGCATGATCCTCTCTCCTCTGATACGAAAACATAAACCGAAAAACCTTGCATACTATCTTTTCCTGGGTTGCGGAGGAAGCGCTTCGGGCAGTGGCGAATCGAGCGCCGAAATCGCATGTAAAGCTTGCACCGGTGTGGGATAATGGCGCCTACCCCGGGCGATCGGACTCCGAACTCTTCCGCATCTTGCGTTTTGCCGCCGGGGTGGGCCCCATCTTCGTGCTTACGAAGGAGACCCGCGATGTCGTCGCCAAATAAACCGCCGTTCGACTCCAAAGGTAAGGCAAAACTAAATGAGTCGGGCAGCCATTCGATCGTCCGCGCGGCACAGGGATCGCTACAAAGCGTGAAATCACTCAAAGTCGGGAGCGGGCAGACCTGGAGCAATCTGATGAAGAGCGATGTCGATGAGTATGCGCGGGCACAAGCCGGCGGCGGCAACCGAGGTGACGCAAGCCGGGGATTGCTCGGAGATCTGATTGCCCGAGTCCGGGGAATCTTCGTCAAGTCTTCCTAACGGTTTCTAAAGGCCGCTTTCTTTCAAAACTTTCCCTGTTGACACCATCTCAGCAGCACATTTGTAACTTCCCCTTTTCTTCTTGTATTGTGGCCAGTCGTGTGAACTCATGAGGCCCGCTTCGAGAATTATGCGGTCACGCAAGCTGCTTGGGCTGTTGCCTGCTGCATTGATGCTATGTTCCGGTTCCGGTTTTGCCCAGGCGCGGCCGGAGGACGGGGGGCACGAAATCCAGATTTGGACAGCCGGTGGTCACAGCGTTCCGGGCGGGACATCAAAAACGGGCGTTTGGAACCTGGGACTTCGGTATGGATGGATCTTGACTACGCCCCACGGGCCAGGATTTCTGAAGGGAAGATTTGAATATGTGCTCGACGCCACACCCATTTTCCTGGTTTTTCAGCCGGCCAACACGGCGTATGGCGCGGGGTTCAGCCCCCTGGGCCTGAAATGGGATTTTGCCACGCGGGGCAGTGTTGTTCCGTATCTTGAGCTCAACGGGGGCACGCTGTTCACGAACCACGACATTCCCTTTGGCACGAACACGGTCAACTTCACATCTGCCGCGGCGCTGGGCGCGCATATCTTGCGAGAGCGTTACAACTGGAGCCTGGAGGTCCGCTATCTGCACATCTCCAATGCCGGGCTGGCCACGCCCAATCCCGGAATCAACACAGTGGAGGTGCGCCTGGGCATCGGAAAATTTTCCGCGCGCAAGTGAGTCTGAGTTTGCAGCCCCGGCCTTTCACTGGATATGCTTCTAACTCGCCCGTATTCCGGAGGAGGAAAAATTTGCTTCACAGATTCGGTTTCATTCTAGGAGCAGCAACTTTGGGTTTGATTCTACTTGCACACGTCGAAGCTGACACCCCTCCCTGGGTTGCTATCAGCAACGAATACACCAACATGCTGTTGACGGTGCACATGAAGCACAGTCCTGAGTCTGGCTCCTATCAAGGCTTGAGCCAGTACGACACGGAAGTGTCGCAGCCTACCCTGGCCGACGATGACCAGGAGCGCCAGGAAACGGAGGCCGTGCTGGCCAAACTGGAGGCCGCGCTGCCACAGCAAAAACAGAAAGAAGTGGGACAAGACCTGGAGATCGTCATTCGGAAGGTGAAACTGCATTTCCGGGAAGACGATTTTGAGCGCGCCCATAAAGTGCCGTTTCTCAACGCCAGCGAGTACGTGTTTACGGGTTTGCGTATTCTGCTGGATGAGCAAACTCCGGATGAACGCCGGCCCGCCGCGGTCGTCCGCATCCGCAAGTATGCCGGTCTCGAACCCGGTTATAAACCGCTCACCGAGATTTTGAAGCAGCGTGTCATGGAGCAGATGGCCAAGCCTGGCGTCGTCTACCCGTCGCGAACAGAGATCGAAATCGAACTTGGGCGCAACTCGAATTACATTGAAGGGATTGCTTCCCTGATGCAGAAATACAACCTCACGGGATGGCAGGAGCCTTTCGAGAAGTTAAAGACACAGCTCACCGAATACGACGCGTGGACCCGGGCAAATGTGCTTCCCAAGGCGCGCACTGACTTCCGTTTGCCGCCAGAAGAGTACGCCCTGAATCTGGAAGATTTTGGCATCGACATTCCTCCCGACCAGTTGACCGTGATGGCGCATCAGGCGTTCGATCAGATTCAAGCGGAGATGAAGCCGATTGCCGCGCAAATAGCTCAGCAGCGCCATTTTTCATCGAGCGACTATCGTGACGTGATCCACGAACTCAAGAAGCAGCAACTGGTTGGCGAAGCGATCTTGCCGTTCTATCAGGACCGGCTGAAACAGATTGAGAAGATTATCGTCGAACACCAAATCGTGACTCTGCCGGACCGGCCCGCGCGGATTCGCATCGCGACCGCAGCGGAAACCGCGCAGCAGCCGGCGCCACATATGGTGCCGCCGCCGTTTCTGCATAACACAGGGCAAAAAGGCGAGTTTGTGTTGCCGCTGAATATTCCCGCCGGGCCGGGAGAAAAAGAATCACTCAAGTACGACGACTTCACCTATGACGCGGCCGCGTGGACGCTCACGGCTCACGAAGCCCGCCCGGGCCACGAGCTGCAATTTGATTCCATGCTGGAGCACGGAGTTTCCCTGGCGCGGGTGCGATACGCGTTCAACAGCACCAACGTAGAAGGCTGGGGACTTTATTCCGAATATCTCATCAAGCCCTACATGCCGCTGGAGGGGCAGTTGGTGTCACTGGACGAGCGGCTGTTGCGGGCGGCGCGTGCCTTCCTCGATCCCGAATTGCAGTCGGGAAAAATCCAGCCCGCGGACGCGTACCGGATACTGGAGCAGGACGTGGTGCAATCGCATGCCTCAGCCCAGCAGGAAGTGGAACGCTACACCTACCGCATGCCGGGTCAGGCGAACAGCTATTTCTACGGCTATACAAAATTGATTGCACTGCGCAAAGACACAGAGTCGGCGTTAGGCCTAAAGTTCAATCAGAAAAAATTCCATGATTTTATTTTGGCGCAAGGACTGTTGCCACCTGATCTGATGCGGAAGGCAGTAATGGAAGATTTTGTGCCTAACCAATAGGAGTGAACTGTGAGCGATCAGACAACGGTTCGCGGTATTGGAGTTCTGGGGATTTGGCTGGCTCTGGGCCTGATTATCGGCGGATGGGTGCTGGGCAGTGAGATCAAAGCCATCCGCCTCGGAGATCGATATGTCACGGTGAAAGGTTTGGTTGAGCGGAATGTGAAGTCCGACCTGGTGATCTGGCCGTTGAGCTATAAAGAGGCTGGCGATGATCTTTCCTCGCTTTATGCCCGGACCGAGGCCGACAAGAAAACGATTCTCGAGTTTCTCGATCAGCAGGGAATTCAGGCATCAGAAATCGAGTTGGGCGTGATCCGCGTCGTTGATACCCAGGCGAACGAATACGG
>Ga0335081_10003707_pt1 | contig 24045 bp, 22 predicted proteins | sample Lox_Sample_35_FD_206713 | JGI IMG/M metagenome (GOLD analysis project Ga0335081, IMG submission 206713) | Soil microbial communities from Loxahatchee National Wildlife Refuge, Florida, United States - Lox_Sample_3.5 | ecosystem: Environmental > Terrestrial > Soil > Wetlands | place: USA...
TTCCTCTCTTTCGTTTTGGGATGGGTTGGGTTGATGTTTGCGATGACCTGCCGCAACAGATGCCACCAGCCTTTCATGTTCCGCTTCTAACACCGAGGTCCCTCTACGTTGGAACAGATCCCTCGCGTGGACTTGGTCATGCACAAATCGACTATATCCCTTCCCTCGATGTCGAGGGAGGCCGTCCCTTGGTCGTGCTTAAAGGCAATCACAAGATGTTGATTGGCTATAACGGCTGGAAATTGGGGTCGGAGAATTCCCACTTCGTGTTCTATTACCCGCAGAACATTTCCCCAGCAGCGGCCACGGCTATGCACGCTCAAGAAGTTCTTACCCCTCTGCCATATGATGTTGACATTAGTTGCGTACGGAGATCCGGCTCTGGTCCAAAAATCTGGACAAAGACCTGATCAAAATAATGAAAGACAAAAAAACATGGTTGAAGTATAAGGAGCCCAGAATCTTGAAGCCCGACGAGGAGAAACTAGAAATCTTCGTTAGAGAGGAACCGTTCCCTGACCATGGCGTCCCGAAGGGTGCGTCGAAGAGTCCGAAGCGTCGCAGACGCGAAACTCTTTCTCGTGCTCCCGGTTCCGCCATGGAGGAACAACACCTCCTCCCTTGCTCCGGGAATAATGTCTCTCGACGGAAGAAGATGAGGTATTTCCTATTCGAGATGCACACTAATTGTGGAGGGTTTCACGTACTTCTGAGCCTGCATCGACACCAGACTCCCCGCCGGACGCTAGGTACCTTTTCATTTTAAATGCGGACTAATTCCAAGCGGCTCTGACTCCACCAACAATGGCGACTCAAATTCCCAGTGCCAACGAGACGACCTCGCTTCTGCGGAATTATATCTCCCCTTCCCCATCGACGGTCTCCCAAACTCCTTTCCCACTGGGCCCCCTCTGGCGTCGGCTAGTTCTCTCCCCTTCTCTGTCGCCAGTGTCCCAAACTCATTTCCGACTGAGTCCGCTACGGTTTTGGCAAGTTTGCTCGCCTTCCCGGACGTCGGTCCGCCGAATTCCCTTCCCACCGGGGCCCCTCTGGGGTCGGCAAGTTCTCTCCCCTTCCCCGATGCTTTTGCATTCCAAGATACAAATATCAGGTATCATCTGCGACTCCCTCGAAGGATGCTAATGGCGAGTTTGGATCCCGAAACACTCGGCGATATGTTGCTGCAGCCCGGGTATTGCCTGCCGATGCTAGGAACTAATTGTCCAGCTCTCCAACCGAACTTGGGGGGCACTTCGACCCTGATCTCTTTGACCCATCTTACGATCCGTTTCTTGAGTATCCTTCCTCTGTGGGACTCGCTAATTCGATAGGAACACGACTGAGGTTCTCGTTGATCTGGATGAGCTTCTGGAAGGGTTCAATCCCGCTTAGCCGTTTCATTTCGCAGTAGGGTCTGAGGGGGTTAGCGCCTCGGGCTAGAATTTTGCTATTTTAATTCTTGATAGTTCTGCGTGCATCGCCGGCATCGTCTTCATTTTCGTCATAGGTTCTAATTTAATTACCTAAATTTTCCTTATTGATTGTTCAAATAAATGCGACGGAGGTCATAGCCCGGTCCTCTAGATACAGCGTCGCCTGTATCTATTCACTCGCACCCTCATGTTCTCATTGCGTCAACCAAGCCCGGTTGAGATTGAAACACCGATTTGTCTGTCACCGCCGACGGAGCACTCAGCGAGCGAGCCCGTCGCAGACTGTTCTGTGAAGGAGCCAGCGCCTTGGCTGCGGGCCATCGTGCTTTGCAACCAAGGTCTTTGCAACCCCAAGATTCTTTCCAATGGTTGTCCACGAAGTACACCCTCTCCCCGCTCCCCTCTCCCCTCCCCTCTCCCCGCTCCCTCCCCCCCTCGGGCGCCCATCCACTGCTCATCCCCCCGGGTCCTGACTTGTGACCAGCAGTCCATCGCGAACGGGACAGTTAGAGTGGAGGGTTCATCCTCGATTCTGGGATTGCGCAGGAGAAGTCCCAGCGACGCCGATGACCCAAGGAACCCCAAATCCCCAAGACTCGAAGACGCGCCGGCTTCAGCGAACCCCCGCAAATCGGTGTCGTTTTCCATGTCCCAAAGGATCGAGAAAATCATAAAAACATATGCACAGTTTGAAGACTTGGCGAAAGAGAATTTTCAGAACTGGATCGAGATGTGGGCAGACGGTTCTCGGACTCTTATGCGCGCACTAATAATAGTAAAACCGGCCATTTCCCCTCTCGGGGATCCGTTTCAGTGGCAACGATATTATGGATGTCGATACCAGTTTCGGAGAAAGCCAGAGGACAAGGGTTCCGCCAAATATTACAACCGCTGGAAAATCTCCGAGAGCATCGGCGATAAAACATTGTCGCAACTCCTTTTAACCAAGTTGAATGAGATTGGTTTGCCATTCGCGCTGTCGGCATCTCTTCAAGAATGGCTCACCACGAATGATATGTTCCGCCGCTGGGGTTCTGTTCTCCCGAATTCCAAGGATCCCGCAATTGCCAATAGGCTGGACGATAGTTACGAAGTAAGTCCTTGGTGCGCCAAAATAGCTCTTCGAATCCCCGCTGACGGTAATCAGGTTTGGAACAGTATTGTCCAAGAAGATCCGTTATATCTGTTCACGGACCGGCCATACATGGACATTGTGTCTGATCTGATTTGGGCCGCATTGTCGCCGTTGCTCGACTACCTCGAGCTCCTCTACGGCCCCGTGCGTCGATTCGACACCGCAGAACCGGTCGATGAGTGGACGTCACAGATAAGAACGATCGACGGTACAGCTGTCAACGACCTGGGGAAAGTTGTTGCGCCGAATTTCCGTTACGGACATTGTGAGTCAGTGGACCTGTTAACCCTCGAGGAAGAACCGATGAATGCGCTCCACAAGGTCACAAGTCTGGCGAAATCCTCGATGAAAAAGGCACGTCTTACTGTCCAAGTGCCCGCGCACCCGACAGACAGTTTTTGGACAAAAAAGTCATATCATTGGAAGCCCTGTGGCGATCGCTATAAATTCTCTGTGACCAGATTCGGATGGTCAACGGAGGATGCAAATTGGTGGGCGACAAGATCCGCCATGGAGATTATTCGATGCGCACGGGAAAATGGTGCTCCAAAGCGTCTTGTTCGATCCCCCTCCCGGGATTGCCAGGCCTTGCTTCTTGGCCGCCAACTCCACACTCTATGGGAAACGGGTTCCAACGCTTTCAAAGACTTCTCTGCCGATACTGAGTTCTGGTCCCGGGCTAAATCGACCCTCGATGGGATGATTGTCCAATCGACGGAATTTAAATTGCTCCTGAAATATTACCAGGTAAAACAATTCCATCATTTTGTTCGACGCCCGCTTTTCAGCAGCGTTATTGAGGTGCCATTTACTAATTCGTAGGTGTTCCCCTTGTTACGAATGAAGCGAGTGGGTGAGGCGTTGGAATTACTCAAGGAAATTAAGAAATTGTTACCACACGAAACTGGGTTCAGGCGCGATCGGCACAAGTTTGAGGGATGTGTCGAGAGAGTTTTGGTTGGCGATGAAATTTTCCACTTGTATAAAGAACAGCAGATGAGAAAGGAAATAAATGAGGTTCAAAGGGTTGTCTATATGTAACTACATAATGTGTATCGGACAATGAAATGTGGTCGGAAGGTATGAGAATTCGCTGTCCAAGCTACGAAAATATTTGCTTGTAATTCCTGTCAAAATCGCAGTGTCGCAATGGTGCAATGTCGCAATGGGGCAAAGAATGTAACATATTCACGACTGAGCCATTCCACAAGAACAAGAATAATCCATTTTCACTCTTGTCGTCCAATCAAATCATACCATGCGACGGCAGCGAATCCATGATGAAATCGTAAGACAATCATCCGAAGACGACGCAAGGAGAGGGAAGACAAGACGGGATAATTCCGGTGTTCTCGATATCATTGCGTCTCAATGTCCAGGGGAAGCGATTGTTCTCGCAAGCCAGGTTCGGTCGCCGTGACGGTGTGCACCTAGACAAGGTTAGCGCAGAGAACAAATGAGATGATCGTGCCGAGTTGATCGTGTCGACGGGATATTAAACGAAGTGACAAGCAAAGGTGTACTGCGCAGCTAGAATAGTTTTCAGTAGGAAAATAAAAGGGAGGGGAAATACATTTCCTTCATATCAACAAGTTCCTGGAAGATACACGAGAAATTTTTATAGCAATGTCGACATGGTCTGGATATTCAGTATGAGAGTGAGAGCCGAGATAACGTTGAAAAAGTTCTGTATGAGATACGCAGTGGGATTGCACCTGTTGGCGTGGTGAAATATTGTCTGTGAATTATCTCCCACGTTAATTGTAGATATCAGATAATTGAACAGAAACCACCGGTCCACCTGACTGGGTTGAGATAGCCTCAATTATATCTCGGCTAATCCATTTATTTCTTTATTTATTACATCCGATAGGAATCCTATGACCTGACCTCGGAAACTCATCTCTTGAAAGCTCCATAGACACTAAAATAATGCAAGACTCCATCCATGGAGAAATGAACCCAAGAATTAAAAACGATCTGCTGGAGCAGATGGAGAGACCACTCTCGGAATGTGGGGAATTCATAGGGAATTAACCTATTCTTTATGCATGAGGATGGGACAGCAACAAGCTCCCAAGCTGTGGTCACACATCTATTCTTCCCATTATTGTTGTTGAATATTTCCTGTGTGCCCTATGTCCTATTCCATCATCCCCTGTTTCACGTCTTTCCTTCCTAAATCCAGTATTTCCATATCTAGATCCTTCCGCCGGTATTTTTGTCGACATGCTGGCTTCAATGTTCTCTATTGTCCAAGTTTAATGAATGCACCAGAATCATCTCTGGAAAAAGCTGAGACACAAGAGACAAAAACACTTCCGAGCTTAGTCAATTCGCTGAATCTCCTTGTGTCATGGGCTTTTCGATCTGACCAATTGATCTGACCAATACTTGCTGTGCTGCAGGTCTAAACATCTCCAAGTTTCGGAATTTACCGCTGTGCATGAGGTCTATTCCCCATGTCGGATATACTTATAGTCCAGTCAACCAGGTGTTGAAGATAGCAGACTATACCTATTTGAGCTATTGAATCTCGTGGTGAAATCTATTTTGCTATCTGACCAGGGATTGTGGAGCTGCAAGCACCAATATAATCAATTTTCGAAATTTGGTACTGCGCATGAGCTGTATTCTCCACCTTTGATATACTCACACTGCAATCAACTACGCATTGAGAATCATAGACTACTGTAGAATCGTTTGGAATGATGGATTGGTCGCCTCTCGCGCCTTGCAACCCACAAATACGTATTTGTGGATACATGGCAATTTGAGAAGGCTTGATTAATTGAATATGTGTGTATCTACATATATATATCTAGGGCTAAACCTAGGAAATAACCAGCGCAACCACATGATCAGAGATTACAAACCTGTAAAACTCCCAGCAAAGCCAGAATCGACACCGCTGCCTCTTACATAATACCGCAAGAGTGACGTGTGCTATCAACAGTCGGCAAAATCAAATAAATGTCTTCCGCTGTGTCTCCTCCCCGCCAGGCGACACCCCTTCCGCCCTCGAGCCCCGCAAACGAAAACAACGGTCTTCCTATCCGCAGGGTTCTACCTCCCCTTCCCCTGGCCCCGATCGCAAAGTTTCTCGAATTCACTCGCCCCCGGCAAAAATCAGCCCACAATCATCTCGCAACTCCTTGTATCAAGCGCTAACAACATCTCCACCCTCCCCGTCCGGACCCAAAGAGTATCTCGGAACCATTCATCCCTCTGCGTTGCCACTTTATATGGAGCGTATTGCCAACGTCGCGCTAACGCAAATCGACGCCAAGGCTCGTAAAGAATCGGAAAAAGTTGGGGCGAAGAATCTTGCTAAACTTTTGAAAAACCGCTGTAATGACGCTTCCCTCCAAGCTAACCGTTACATAGGTGGCGAATACCTTCACCCGACTGTGCGTGATATTTTGGACACAGTCCTTGGAGGCGATGTCAAGACCCCTTCTCAAATTATTGATGCTTGGACACCTCCTCAATTTGCGGATGTTCGTCAATACATTCGCGACTCGTACAACACCGAAAATGAGGGCTATTACCTCGGTTCTTTCAACGGAATTAGGCTACGAGGCTTCATGACTGGTGGACTGGAGTGTCAAGGCTCCGCATGCAATAATTTCAGCGGCCCCGGGGCCATCGTCATCAAACACACTGGCGTCACTGAAGAAATTCCAGCTGTTGTATTGGGGAGTATTGCAGGGACTGGCACAGCGTTGATCATTGATTGCGATCGTAATATATACCTCTATTCTCCTCCTAATGCGCTCGACCGGCCATTGCCCGGCACAGGAAGTAAGCTCTTCCTCATCAGCCAACGCGGAGCGGAGCTGCAAGACGGCAACACCATCGATGCAAAAGTGGTTGAAAATGGCCTCTTTCGAATGAATGAAACTACGGAAATGTTTGATCCGGAGAGAGACTTGTTCTTCGGCCTCGATAGAGAGGACGAGAGTAGCAGCGATACGACGGAGGGGGAGAGCGAAGCCGAGTCTGAAGATGAAGAATACGGAGAAGAAAGCGATTATGAAAGTGACACCGAAGCCGAGTAATTTGTATTGCGATACGTTTCTCAATTGTTAGTATTGGTTTATTGTGGATCTATATTGTGGGAATTCTCGATCTCAATGGGCTTTATAAGGAGTTATGTAGATGGAATTGATAGCCAAGTCCTGGCAATTCCAGACCCCTTCCATCGAGTATTCTTTTTTCAAAATCAACCCGACACGGAACTCTCATGAGCCACCCCTGCTCGCCCAAGTTCAGAGGCCGAATTTCGGGCCCCGAATTGGAAATATAACGGACACATACTCTTTGATAAATTAGACTTTCCCGGCGCCAATATGTCAGAATATGTGTCAATATTGTGTACACGATCGTCAGGAATGGATAGAGGCGGTGAGAGGAGGCTCTGTTGAGGCAGTGGAGCTGTAAATAGAAATAGCACTGCCACCAGGCTGTGTAGACCTATAATTAGAAGGTGGCACTGCTGCTGGGGTTTATAATACAGCAGCAGTGCCCTGTCAGTTGGATAGACACCATGGTCAATACCCAGGCCCCTGCACACGTGCAAGGTACCCCTCCTGTTCGGATCCTGTGATCAGATCACCTGGTGAAATGACATCCATATCATCAACATCCAATTCCCCAGTGCCTTCTTTATCCACAGCACTCTCAATCCTCGAAGTTCCACTGCAATACCTTGATGCTTTTCGTGCAAGATGTAAGAAACGCGCAGTAAAGTTAGCAGGACGTATGGATATAAGGACATAAAGCATGTTGTTATCAGGATTGTAATAGAAATGAACCCATGATGGTAAATGCAGTAGATAATTCACTGGGCTGGAGGATAATTTATTGATTGATTGATTGAGCCCACTGGAACGATTGAGCTTGCCCTGAAAGATACAAGGGTTCTCCCTCTGTCCGGCATGCAGAAGCCAAACTAGAAAGCCATCCAGTTATCACATCGTTCCCAATCGTTTCAATCAAAGTGGCCATTATCTCGATCACTATCATATCAGCTACAATGATGCGAGATCTCCCATGTTATGGTTTTGCACGTTAATACTGAAAGTTCACCATCCTCGTCGTCATGAATCAGCTCCATCGTTGGAAACCCTGATAACGGTGAGATCTCCCATGTAATTGCTTTGCATGTAAAAACTGAAAGCACATCTCTGTTAGTCGGTGCTATGAATCAGTTCTGTCACCGTTGGAAATCCCGTGCCCTGAATCACCGCGCGAGAAACACCTGGTAAGCCTGAGATCTCCCATATTATTGCTTTGCATGTAAAAGGTGAAAGCATCTGATATCGCAGGCAAAATCTTCAGCGATCAGTCGGATTATTACAGCTGGCATTATTATGTTCTTAGGCCTCCGGAAGTGGGTAGCACTACACCTCGGCGATCATCAGTCAGATATCACAGAATCACGCCTTGACGATCACGAAATCTCGAAATCGGCAATCAGAAATCGCAAGGTTTAGTCGTTCCATTCCGACTTCCATTCTGAGCCTCTTCCTTTCATCTCTGAACCGCCGACATTCCAGGAGAAGGTATTTCAATGTCTCCTTTCGGTACGCACATTTGCAGTAGGGGCTTGCTGCCTTGCCAAAGCAGTGGATATGATGTGGACCTGTCGTTGATGTCAGATGCTGCTGGATTTTCGCGAAAGGTGGTTCAGATTAAATGTCACGAACACAGCGCACTGGCCCCAGGCTTCAGGAACTGCAATAATATTCAAACACACCGGCAATTGAGTAAGCCAGTAATCAAAGCCACTTCAAACTGCTCCATTTTCCTCGTTGTTTCATGACAGTTTATGCAACCATTCCATTATTTTTCTTCTGAATGGCGAAGCTCCATCATTGCCCGCAATGTACACATTAGAAATTGATGGTACGTCGCCATACCGGGGTCAATAGGACGAATCAATCACAAACAGGCCTATACCGATTTAGTAGGGGTCTATGATTAGACCGCAATTCAGAGGGATAATGGACGGACAGTCATTCCAGCGGACATTGACGAAATTCTTAGCTACTAAAGGTAGTAAAAATAGACAAAATGGTTTCAGATCAAATAGATTCATTATTCATGGAATCATTTTCGGACATGAATGATTTCTCCAAATTATGTTGATAGTAGCAATCGAACACGGGGAAAATTCTTAAACGAATTTGGGAAGTTTGAGATAGGGCGAATCAGCATTTTTCCATCGCTTCAAGCCTTCTTCAAACGTCTGATAAACCTTCATGGGACATCCGGTCGTTTCTTTACGATCGCCTAAATCGGAAACGCTCAACGACCGGAGGACATTGTTGGAATAGTTTCGGCCTGTTCCTGTGCCCTCTGGCGGTTCTGGAGAAGCATGAGTATTGGTCGTTTCCTTGAGTTGAATGGATTCCTTACCGTCTTGGCATCACCAAGGGGGCTCGTTGTGTTGGTTGGGCACCTCCGAAACGAGAGGCGGCGTGTGTTGTAGGTGAATTCCCCAGGTCCGAAGGGGAGTGAGACCTGAATTCGCCAGATTTCCCTCTGAATTGACTGGCGCCCTTTGGCGTCCAAGATATTTCTGTCAGATTTAGAATAACGAGACCCGTTAGATCTCGTTTGATAGAGTCAGAATTCAAGGGACGCCGTTCGTTCAACAAACTCGACTAAGCTTAGTCTTCGGTACCGCCGATGACGTTGTACCACTCGTAATCTCTTACGTTGTTCAAGAAACCGAATGGATTGGTGTTGAGAAATTAAGGAACGCCTGCGTCTTGGATTTCATGGCGAGTTTATAGACCCAGGGAGTGCGAGGTTGAGAATCGCAGGGAGACCAAAGGCCCCGGCTTCGGAAAGACCGAAGGCTGGTAGCGAATGATGGACGGATCCCATCGCCTTGTAATTTTGATCGAACTCAGGTAACACTTATACCAAAAGACGGACCATGGACCAAGACAGGAAACAGGGAGCCGATCTACATGAGCTGTGGTACAATATCTAAATGAAACTTCAATCATTTCAGGCCCCACGTGCCCCAACAAGACATTCACATGATCATGACTTGTTCCCACCAATTCCTAAAACACCTAGCAAATCTCGGAAGATGCCTATCTGTTATCATTTTAGATATTTGGGGTAATTACTACGCCTCGTCCCCTCCAAAACTTTGACCTGCGCAACGTTGTCGGGGTCAGCAAGGGTTTGAATCACCACCAAGTTGATTGCCTCATCTGACAAGGCAAGCAGTTGGTCTTCGCTCACTGTCTTTGTCTGGTTCAAGAGTTTCTGCGCGAGTCCCTCCATCCTTGCCGCCTCTTTGCGCCATTGGGTTGTCACAACAGGACTTGGAATAACAACTGCACAAAGAGACTAACAGTTAGCAGAGTAAGTTTAAGAAAAGATTACCAAACGCATAACCTCAGCTGTCGTCCAGTCTGGCACCTCGACTTTCTGTGGGTGACATAAAATTTGGAGGAATAGTTTGGTGAACGTTTGACAATTCCAAAACACGAAGTGATAGCTGCCAAGCTCTTCAAATCCTTTCAACAACTGCTTTCCTATTGGATAAGTGAACGGTCAAGAAGGTCAACAACCAATCCAGTTCACCTTAGTAAATCCATATGGGGTTGTGCCGACACGCGTTACAGAGTGCTTAGACCACTCCTCCATCCAGGTCACGGACTGGAAGACCATTTTATGGTTGGAAGGATTGTAAAGAAGATGGAAAAGCATACGGCTATCATCTGGAAAATCGCATACAACGCCCCAGTGGGTTGCAAAATGAGGTACTGCAAAGTTGGAAAAGCTTTTCTCCGCAACAAATGTGGATACTGGGGACAATCCAACGGCCGACTGCGTGCCGTTTGACTCCGGCTGATGGACCGGGTCAGAATGGAGAGTTGAACGAAGTTTGTCCTGATTTTGTTTGGACAACTCAAACTTCGAGCTCAGCCCATCAACAAGGGCTTCGACGGTCATTGTTGCGGCGATGGAATGGAAATGAGAATCAGTTGCGAAGATGGGGGCAAATTCGATTGGCGGAAGTGGGCTTATCGGATCGGGAGCGAAAGGGGTCACGTGCCACATTCATGGCCTTCCTGCCACCCTACCATACACATACATGTGCCGCCATTGCCTCGGCCGCTCTCGCAACGCTCCTCTCCCCGCCCCACAGCTCTGCTTCCACTATGCGTCACCAGTCGCATCTCGATCACCTGGAGGACACGATTATCCATTAACGCTAACACTTTGCCGAGCCATTGCCGGCAATTTCCATAGCTCCGCAATGGAATCTCCGCCAAGCGCGGCGGCCGGGTGGGCAAGTAGCGACACTACCGAGGGTCTTCATAAGAGGCAGGAGTAACCCTGCTGAATTACATATCAACGCCAAATTTGAAACCCGCCATGAATATCATGGAAATCGAACACAACGCCACGCCTGGGAATGCCTTTACCCGACGCGGAGTGTCTCTCGATGGACGCAGCCAACCGCTATGGCCTCTATCGCTTCGCGTACAGTACATCCGTCTTCTATGTTCGCACTCACTCCAGCACTAATCTCGACGACGACGACTTTGCGTTCGTTCCTGCCATACATAAGCTTTTAACCCCTCCACACGCCGGCTGTAATTGGGCGGAAATCAAGAATGGCAACCAAATAACTTGGGAACATAAGCCGCTCAAGGGAGTTTCTGATCCCTGGCATCCTAAGAATATCGACTTACCAGAACTTCGACCGATCCGTTTCTTACCACGCACATGCAAAGTCCTCTAAGACGCCCAACCTAAGATCGCACGCTTTAAATACCCTGGATTGAAAGGAGACGCTCGTTTATCGAATCATCGACAATAAACACATCGGCCCTCGGTTTCTTGGTCAATTATTGGAAGAAGGCCGTGTCATAGGCATTCTATTGGAATATATTTCCCATGATCATTCGGGAAGATTAGAGATTTAGACGTCTGTTTGGACGTTTTACGCAGATTGCATGAGGTCAATGTTCTGCACAAAGATGCAAATAGATACAATTTTATGGTTAGGGATGGATGTTGCTGGTTGTGCGATTTTGAAGATTCCGAAATCGATGTAATTGATGACAGACTGGAGAAGGAAGAAGAAAGTCTTGCAATGGCTTTGCAGGACAATTTCCAGGACGGTGAGGATGACTGGTCTCGTTATGGGCAGCGGTTAGCAGAAGAGAGACTTGGAGAATATCGTTTATAGCGATGTCAGGTCGTGCGGTTCCAACACACCTATTTCCCAGAACGTTCTTAAGCCACAACGTACCAAGCTTTACATGTTTGTTGTGATAGCCGCTATTGTCTCTATTGCTGCTATTTGCTGAGGCGGTGAGATGAGGGCGGTGATGAAGGCAGTGTAGACCGTTAAATACAAATGGACCTTTACAGCGGCAACCCTCCCATCTCCCCCGGGGGTATATTTGTCGGTAAAATAGGGTATTCTGTAATTAATGTGGGCTTGATTATGAATCTCGTTTATTGTCACGGTTACCCATGATGTGACGCTATCTCAGCTATAGGATCTAGCTTCCTGGATGGTCCACATCCATTGCTGGTATCGTCGAGGTTCCTCTAACTATCTAGCTGGCTACCGTGCTCAAATGGGCATTCGTCCTGTTTCATTGACCTATTTCAGAGTGTGTGCGATCGCGGACATCCAAAGTAACTTTTCAATCCGCATTCCACACACTCCCACTTCCCTGACCAACTTTGCGCGTTGCTTATCCTATCGGGGGCAGTACAGAAGAACAGTTTCGATAGCTTCACTGTCACTTTCACATCCGGGGATTCTGTGTGGCTGGAGAGGAGCAAGGACGCGAGAGGATTCGGCCGGACGAAAAGCCCTACAGGGTTTCTTCAGAATATGTCTTGAACAAAGTACACAAACCCAAGTCAACCATCCCTGACACCTTGAAGTTCCGAAATCTGCCGCCAAGGCAATCGCTTCCAGCTCTATCGGACCAAGCCTCTCCCACTGAATCGTGATCTGGCGAGCGATAGGCTCTTCCCATGTTGTCATTCCGAAACTTCGCAACCAGAATTGACAAAGACGTGAGATGCTGCCGGGTAGTTGGAGGGATGGCTGAATTGTGCCCGATACCAGTGTCCTCGCTGGGACGCGACAATTCTGGAGACATCATCTTGCTGTTTAACAGAGACGCTCGGGAGGTGTTCCAATCGTGTGTCAGGCATCAGTCCCTTGTGTTCCAGCTTTAGCCAATCTAGAAACTTAAAACCGTTAGTCAATGATGGGATCTGTTGATACCAGCCTGCTGTGCCATCCGCTGCAACGTCAGATAACACCTATAGTTTAACACGGATATCATAGGTCGTGTTCCAATCAAGCATGATCAGCCCCAATCTAAGGATGACTGCGGTGTCAGCAAAAGGAAGTACGGATATTGAGATTAGAACATCGGCATGTTCAACATCAAAATGCTGAAGCATTAACAAAGAATAGGAATACCCATACCAATAGTGCAGTCCTTCTCATTCTCATTTTCCTTATCATTACAGAGATTCTAGTAGTATATTGATTGTGGATGGTTGACCAAGCAATCACTGTAACCGAGTATTTTGAATAGGCATCAATTATTAACTCCATCAGATCTGACAGATCCGGTAGGTCCGAATGGTGATGACGTTGCTGAGAAATAATGTTCTTCACCCCAGTCAGAGTCTGGATTTTTCTGACCGCTGAGATGAGGAGGGATTGACCGGGTTGTTCAGGCTGTGGATGCCTCGGATCGCCGCTTGGCGTGAGACATTTCATGAATGAGGGAGGGTTGGGAAGTGCCATATCTGCTGCCAGTTGGAAATCAGATTACAATTATTAAAGAAACCAATGTTCGACTACGGAAGCGTCATTCGAATCGTTCGCGTGGATGCCAACTAACCGGCAACGTAGCGCCCACCATCCCCACGTTTTTATTATATGCAATTTGGGGGTGTATTGCGTTTTACGGTGAAATATTCAGTGGCACTCTAAGTTCCATAGTTTTAAACTCCTGGGGGGTAACGAGGTTAGTTGATTGGATGCCCAGTGACTTGGAATGGTATTTCAGACGAAAACTATGGATGCTTGAAGTACATTCGCTTACGCTCCTAACGAATAAACAACCCGGTTAAAGCAGTGCAAAGCGTATATATCAGAAAGTAGCCTTTTGACCATGCCTACGTCTAAACAAGATTTTTGCAGACATATCAGGAAGTGTACGTATCCCAAATTCCCAATTCTGAGGCCTCATTGCATTCTCTGTCTTGATATCATATCTTGTCAAAACAAAGGAAAGCAACAACTTGAGCTCATTGACAGCAAAAAATCTACCGGGACTAACGTTAGCCTCGCCATCAGATCGTATAGACCAAGCGTGTTCTCCGTGACCAAATACAAGAAATTCAGGCCCTGTGTTGACTGAATGGTATTTTGAGGATTCCCCATCCAATTCCCTCCTTTTACTGAATCGAAACCCATCGAAGTCGGCAGCATTTGGGTAAACGGCATCGTCAAGATGAACGCCTCCAGAACAAGAGGCAAGCGTGACACCTGCGGGTACCGTAACACCATTGGAGAACGTGTATGGTTTCATGACTTTTCTGAATGTGCCAACAACAAATTAGAAAGGCGCCACGGACTCTTGGAAACATACTTCCGCCAGCCATATTGAGCCGGAGAGACTCCTTAATAAAAGAATCGAGTTTCCTCATCTTCATCAAACTAGATTTCTGCAATCCATGCGTGCCTAAAATAGATTCAATTTCCTCGCGAAGTGGTTCGATATGTTCGGGATGTCCGACGAGATCGTATATCGCATGTGTGAAAGACTATCGTCAGCGAAGAAGAAATGAGGATAACCAGAGAAGTGGTATGTAAGGCTGCGAAGTTGACCATAAGTATGCGTGAGATCAATTCATCTGTTCTCGCCTCTTCACCCGATGCGGAATCCATGAGAAATTGAAGAAGATCAGGCTTGATTCAGCGATCAAAACTTGGAGAAGAGTACCGGTTGTTTGGGGTTATTTGCGCCGTGCTCGACCCTGGCACGACGGGCATCGATGACTGGCCAGAGGTGGTTTCGAAAGACCTTTCGAGACTGATGGAGGTCGCGGAACCAAAGCGCCAGAAACCTTTGCATAAGTCCAGAGAACGAAGGGAGTCCACGGTCTGAGAAATTTGGGGGAAAAGCTGAGCAATTGGCCGTATTGTGCAACTTTAGTCGCATTCTCGATTGCGGCTTGCAAAAATTCTCGTTCACGACCTAACGTTATTGCTCTTGGCCAGACGAAACGGTTTACAAATGGGCTGGCCCACAAAGGCCCGATAGATGGTTCTGGCGACGAGCTGTAAAGATGTGTCCCACATGGCGATTTGTGTCCACTCTAACAATAAACACAGCTCTTTCTCAGGACTTACCCTCGCTCACAGTGGTATCGATTATATCGCCAAAGGCAGAGTCCAACTCGTCAGCAAGAGAAGGTAGTATCCGAGAAATATTTTGGGTCAATTGATTGCGAATAATCGGAATATGGTAGAGGTTATGGACATCTCCACTTAACGTGGCCTCAAAATCGAGGTCTTCTAAAGCCGCCGCAAGAAAGTTGAAGCTTCTTCCGAGATCGTCGAAGAGCTCTTTCAAATGAGACCGGTCAACGACAACTACGCCAAACGGATAATTGTACAAAGAAAGCCGGAAAAAGCCTTCAGGAAACTGTACCATTAGTTTTATTTCGAGCGTAGCAGAGTACCAATTTATAGCCCTTGAGCGACGTATTCTTTGCGTGTAAAAGAAGCCAGAAGGTGTCGAATGAGCGACCAAACCATGATTCATCGAAAACATAGACGCGTGGAATGCGCCACAAGGCGGCCTAAACCATGAGTTCTGGAGGCCGGGAGATTAGTACCATCCTCTTCCGCCTGACCAGAAGCGTAACCGTAGACCAGAAAAGAAAAGCAATGACAAGGGACAGGACAACGTGTTCATGATCACGAAGCAAAGACTTGTTGGCGGGAAATTTCCATGACAGCACTCTGCGTGCCAATTGCAGAACGAGGCCCATTGGTTCCGCTGGATTGTTGTGCGGGACGGGGGAACCTAGGAGCGGAAGCCTTGAGAGTGTGGTTGTCGACGGGGATTCAGGGGTCGATGGATTCGGGGCCCCGACGCTCCGGGACTGTCTGATGTCCGAAAATTGGCTCCCTTCACCCTCGAAGTGCAGGGGTTCGGGACGATCGTCCAATCAGGAGACTGTGCAACCACATATTATTTTCCTTCGTCCCTCCGGGAATGCGAGAGAGCCGGCTGTCCGGAGAACGCAACTGGACTGTCGCTCTTCCGCTGCAGAGGGGCCGGGTTTCCGATGAACAAACAGTCGCATTCAATATTTCCGGACGCCGCAGCCATACTTTGCCTGAACCATGTTGGGCTTTGTCGACTTTTCCATGATGCCGAACACTTCCGCTAGAAGCACTGGGCTCCAAAGGAGACGATCTGCAAAGTTTACTAGACCACTCAATCCATCAATGGTGGAATCTTGTCGACAAGTATCCAAAATTGTTAGAGTTTTATGTTTATCTGAGCCAGGTTTATGCGGGCCAAAGTACGATCGAATCATGACAACTTCGTCATCGTTAGCAATAGGCCACCAGCTGCCCTCAACCAGACCTCAAAGTACGAGAGCATCACAATCCACGGGAGGCCCTCTTATCACGCTGTGAAATGTGAATGGCACTGGTAGTCGCCCTGTTTCGTCTGTCACTGATAGATATAGGAGTCCACCGGAGTGAACGGCACTGACTGGGCTATTGAAAGTAGTCCACGCAATTCAATTGACTTAGGGCACATATTCTGGCAGCAAAGGGGAGGCTCCACGGCTATCCCGCCCTTTTTGGTCGACCTTCATCCTGTCCGTAGTAGTTCCGGTGACATTCGACACAGAACAGCGAGTTCGAGATCCGCATAACTTAAACCGTCCACTGACAGGGCCGTCTGAAGCACGGCTGGATCTTCACATATTCCGGTGCTTCTCGAAGAAGCTGTTTCACACTGAGATCGAAATTCAAAGCGATCTTATCGGTGACGACAAAACCGTGTTCAAGAAAGAGAGAGACGCATATCGTAAAGCCAAGGGTGTGGCTGGCGGGATCTATAAAACATCATCTCACAGGACTCCAACAAGTAAAGGTTTGTCCAAAGCCAACATCGAAACCAATGCTTACAGGTCAAGGCGTATGACACAGCAGGATCGAGTGTCATTGATCAGTTTCAGGAACGATCTGATCTCGTACCACCTGACCTATGGCTCGTGTTTTTTTCAGAAAACTCCAAATGACTGTGCGGCAAAGACGTACCACAGGGACAGGTTGCCACCGTTTTAAGGCGAGGTACGGTGGGACGACTTGCGAGGATATGTGCTGAGGAGAGGGATTTTAATTATTGTCGGAATTGTAATCAAGGCTATCACGCTTTTGGTGGGTGTTATATAGAGTAAACAAACAGGACACGTCAATGGAGGGTTTGCAATTGAACGGCTGCTGTCACTGCCTCTAACGCTTGTCATGGCAGTTTGGAAATAAGGATTTAGTGAGATGTATGTATAATCGTATCCACCACGATGAACACTAGTGATTACATTGCCAAATGTTTTCAACGTGACGGAACATTCGGATAGCGGAACCGATACTGCCCTCCGGCACGCCTTTTATATGAAAATGTCATCCAAGATTGTGGACCATCTGTGTGCGTGCCCATCTGCTTTTGAAAAATTCCAAATCGGCCCGTGTGGGCGGTTCCCTCCGCAAGAAACGATTGCCCTCCCATGACCACGGACGCAGGTCGCCATTTACTCCGGTTTCCTGGCCACCCGCGTGGTCCCCAAGTCTCGTCTCGAATTTTGGGAAATCTGTATTTCCTGAACTTGCCCTGTCGATGCCTCTCAGCGGGTTGCCTCGCAACGTTCAAGTCTACGACCTTGCTGATCCCGGTGGCAATCGCGTCCTTGTGGCCGGCCTCATGCAACTAAATACCACAACAGTTGCCGATTTGTACCGATGTCTGGACATCTGTTTCCAGGTTCCACAGTCTCCCAACTTTCGACTCGTAAATGTACACGGCATCGTCTTGGACCGCAACCCTGGTAACTCGATCGTCCCTGTGGAAGACTATGCGGTTATATCCGGACGTTTACCTCTCATCCTGTTCTCTGATAACTGGAGTAGATGACCCCTGGCATTACATCCCGGTTACCCTGTCACCCGAAGTTGCCCGTTCGAGGGCCATATCCGGTGGTAGCCCTGCAACCGCGGCGGTATTTCGTCATTTGCTTGCATCGTCCCGTCCGCTGATTTCGTTTAGACATCGACGTTTCGCGAACAAGTACGTCTTCGAGATGGAGCTTGCGTCATTTCACAGTATGATACCTCCCTCCTTGGATTCCTTGGTCTGGAGGCTGCCCATATAATCCCACGTAGTCATTTCGAACATGTCCGAACGTTGAAATTTGCTTCTGACGATCCCTAGTGGGCCAACAACCGCCTGAATCAATATCTGGCTCCGCAGAATCCAGCAGTCAACGAGGGCCCAGGTCGCATTGACAGCGTTCAAAATGGGTTGCTTTTACAATCCACGATCCATCGCCTGTGGGATGCGTGGGTAATTTCGATTGATCCTGTAATTTCCCAGACTCCAGCAAGTCATGTGCTAATTTCAGTGGACTTACAGGGTGAAATACTTCGCTGATGACGGTCAAACTCGCCGCCTATATGACGGTTGTCATATTATCTTCAATAACACGCACGACTTGCCTGCTCCCCCGCAGCGATTGCTCTATGAGCATTTTAAGCAGGCTGTCTTGGCAAATATGAAAGGAGCCGGTCAACCTCGGGACCTGGACTTTGACCCAACTGAAGATGCTCAAACTATGTCTGTTTTTGAATCAGGGCACGGAAAAAAATGGCTTGAGACAACATTGGCAGATAGATTGGCACCATATGAAGGAAATGTTGTACCGTTGGGAGATGGTGACCCTTGCATTTGATAGAACGCTTCTGTCCGTAAGTTTGATGTATCCCAATCAATATTCAATCTGGGAACCTTTCCGCACCTCTGCAGCCACTTCAGGAGCTTGGGGTTGCTACGCTCATGGTGAATTTAGGTGTACGGAACTGATGGGTGTGGGACACCACTGCGCCATAAGACCAAATCGGGAACTGCCCATCGGTAAGATTCCAACTTCCAACAGATCTGAATAACGTCGTAAACTTCCATTTCAGCACAAACACCCAGGATGACTTTGATAGTCTCACACATCGATCGGGTAAAACATGAGCCAATTCCAGAAGGTAAATTCTATCGCAAAGCCTACCCTCTGTAGTTCGAAATAAATCAATGTTTTAATTTTGTGTGATTATTTTCTCAAGTAATAAGTGATCAAAGCTGTTTATAAAAAATTCCAAATCTTTTTTTTATATTTAAACTGTTAAGAAGAATAATTTTAAAAAATATTTTCGTTTTATTTGCTTTTATTTACTTTCTAACTCATACTTTAAAATAATATTTTTTTATGCAAAGAAACATATTTAAAAATTCAACTTTTTAAGAAAATCAAACTTTTCAGTTTTATTTTTATATCTTTTATTCTCCTCCAAGGAAAACATTAATTTTTTAAAAAAAATAAATAAATATAACAATTTTTATTTAATTTTGTTTAATAAAATCTCCAACGTTTAGAGAAATGCAAACTAAAAAATCTCTTTCTATTTTAATCCTACTGTAAATTTTACCCCTTTATTACTACTTATTATAAGTGGATTAGAAGTATTTCTACTACTTACTAATAGTCTTTAGTAATATGCTTATTTCAACAGTTTTATTTATCTTTATTCATTATAGTTATTTTATTTTATCAGTTTTACTATATTTATCTTTTATTTTGATTTATAAGATATATACCTTTTTATATGTTATATATCTCTGTATATTATTAGTTTCTGATTATAGATGTATAAAGAGGTTTCTTAATAGCTTAGCAGCTTGAGCATCTATATTCTAAATAGCTCTCTCTAAATAGCTATTAAACTCTTATCTTTTCTTTTAAAACCAAGTACTGCCCTTACTGCAGAAAAACTAATAATATATATAGGTATGCAATGCAATGCATAGAAAATTATATATATAATAAATAGAAATAAAAGAGAAATATATTAAAAAGAGAAATATGATAAATATATAAAATCTGAAAATGATAAAAAGCTGAAATAATGACATTAGTAAATACTATTACTAAATCTTACTAGTACATGGCACTAGTAAAAACATTCATAATGCTAAGAAATTAATATCTTTTTGAACCTTGCCCTCTTATATAGAGAAATGGTATAGTAAAAAGTAGATAAAGGTTGCTTATAGAAAGATAGTAGAGTTTTTATCTGCAATTTAATAAGAGTTAGAATAATCATAAGCTAAAACATAAGCTCATTCAGATATAAATAACCACTTTATATGCAATACAACTAGCAATATATTTAGTAAATAATATTGATACTACTAGAACAACACTTGCAAGAGATATATATATATATTTAGACTTAGATCGCATATTTATGCATACTTATTTTCTTAAATTAAACTTAATTTTACTAATATAAAAGAATTTTTTAGCAGTATGATAGCACAAAGATATAAAACTCAAATAGTATTATCAAAAACATTGTAGAACTTTCTGCTTATTTTGATAATGATACTGACTTTATATTATATATATTATCATAGAATAATAATATCTACATTGAAAGAAATATAAGTATAAATTAGTAATAAATTACTGATAGATACTAAATTGCTTATATAATATCATATTTAAGCCTCAGACAATCTATCAGTTCTTGCAAAAGTTTTATTGATGTTACTTTTATTTAAACTATCTATTTAATATTGTAATTCTATTAGTACTAATATTTTTTAAAAGTTCTCGTGGGTTCTGTTGGTTAAAATGAACTTTTTATCGCTAGTTTTAAGCATAAACATATATATTAATTATTGATACTATCTTAAGATGTTTTTCCTTCTCTACTATTATTTTATATATCATTGAAACAAAAGCAAAAGCTATTGCTACTAATACTACTCCCACTACCACTACTACCACCTATTATTACTACTGCTGCTACTACTACTGCTTCTGCTAGTACTACTACTGATGCTAATGCTAGTGCTACTAGTACTACTATTACCAGTATCACTACTACTAATACTACTCCTACTACTAGTACTACTTGTAGTACTACTACCAGCACTACTACTACTGCTGCTATTAATACTGCTACCACTACCACTACTAGGACTGTGAGAGTTTTAACTAGTAGAATACACATACTAGTATTTTACACTAGTATTGTGGGACTTTTACTAGTAATTCTTACTAGTAGTATAAACATACTAGTAATTTATTTACTCGAATTACTTGCAATTTATTTATAAATTGATATTTATCCATCATTCATTTACAAATTAATACTATTTCTAAATTGGGTATAATAATCTTATTACAAAATCTGTTTTATCAATTGTTTTAAACTATGTTTTAAAATGTGCTTTAAAATGTGTTTTAAATTATGTTTTAATTCAGGTTTTATTCTATGTTTCAATCTGTGTTTTAATCTATGTTTCAAGTCCATGTTTCAATTTATGTTTCAATAACTAGTATTAGCACCAAAGGAATAATTCTATTTTATAATTATAAATTCATTTCAAGGGTTGGTTTTACTAAGGGTTTTACTAGTGTTTTAAGAAGAATAATTATTAGCTTGGTATCTTGGCAGCTGTCTATATATACTAGTCTAAATTTCCACTAGATAGAACACTCAGAAGCTAAATCAAAAGCAAGAACAAATACACACTTCAGTATGCACTTGCAATTTATTGACAAAGTGATATTTATCTACGATTTAATTACAAATTGATACAATTTCTCAACCAGATATAATTATCTTATTATGAAATCTGTTTCATCTTCCTTGTAAGCAGTATTTCAATGTCTTTTAATCTGTGTTTTAATCTATGATTTAACTTCATGTTTCTTATAATTCAATAATTAGTATTGGTACCAAATAAATAATTCTGTTTCATAATTATAAATTTGTTTTAAGGGTTGGATTTACTAGTCTTTTACCAAAGCTTTACCAGTGTTTTAGCAAGAATAATTATTGGCTTAGCATCTTAGCAGCTGTCTATATATACTAGCTGAAATTCCTACTAGTTAGAATAATTGCAAGCTGAAACACAAGCACAATCAAAAACAAACACTTTACATATAATGCAATTAAAAGTATATATGCAATGTGCAATGCAATGCACAGAAAAGTATATATACTATAAATAAAGACAAAAGATAAATATATATAAAAAGAGAAAACTATTTTCTTAAATTAAACTTCATTTTCTTGATATAAAAGGATTTTTGGCCAGCTTAATAGCTTACAGATATAAAACTCAAATAATACGATTTAGATAGTTGTCAGATTTGCTTTTTATAACGATACTGACTTCATATCATATATAATATTACAGAATAATAATATGTATATTAAAAGAAGTATAAATATGAATTACTAATAAATTATTGATAGATACTAATTGCATATATAATATCATATTAAAATCTCAGGCAATTTGTTAGTTCTTGTAAAAATTTTATTGATATTATTTTATTTAGATTATCTATTTAATATTCTAATTCTATTAGTACTAATGTTTTTCAAAAGTTCTTTTAGGTTCTGTTAATTGAAATAAAATTTTTATTACTATTTCTAAGTATATATAGATATATTAATTATTAATAGTATTTTAAGATAATTTTTATTCTCTATTATTATTTTATTTTATATACTAATTATTCAAAAAGCTTTTAAGCTTCTTAATTAATTTGGCTTAATTTTTAACAATTTCAAAAAATCAGTCCAAAAATCAGACTTTTCACCCTCATTATTCAATCTTTTAATTTTATCCAAGTATTTTCTCAAGTAACCAGTGGTCAAAGTGATTTCTAAAAAATTACAAACTTTGAATTATTTTATTTTATATTTAAACTGTTAATAAAGATTATATTAAAAAACATTTTCATTTTATTTTCTTTTATTTACTTTTTAACTTATACTTAAAATAATGTTTTTTATACAAAGAAAACCATTTAAAAATTTTAACTTTTCAAGAAAATGAAACTTTTTAGTTTAATTTTTATATGTTTTATTCACCTCCAAGAAAAGTTCTGATTTTTAAAAAAATTAACAGATAACAATAATTTTATTTAATTTTGTTTAATAAAATCTCCAACTTTTAGAGAAATACTAACCAAAAAATCTCTTTCTATTTTACTCCTACTATAAGTTCTACTTCTCTACTACTGCTTATTATAAGTAGATTGTAAGTATTTCTATTATTTACTGATAGTATTAACTAATACTATTTGGTAATATGTTAATTTCAATATTTTTACTCATTTTCAGATTTACTATAGTTATTTTATATTGTTATTTTTAGTATATTTATCTTTATTTTGATTTATAGTATATATACTTTCTTATATATTATATATCTCTGTATATTATTAGTTCCTTATTATAGATAGATAATGAAGTTTCTTAGTAGCTTAGCAGTTTAAATATCTATATTCTAAATAGGTTCCCTAAATAACCATCAGGATCTCATCTTTTCTTTTAAAAATAAGCACAGCCTTACTACTACAGAAAAACTAATAATATATATAGATATCTAATGCAGTGCATAGGAAATTATATATATAATAAATCACAATAAAAGGTCAATATTTGTAAAAATAGAAATATGATAAATATATGGAATCTGAAAATGATAATAAAGCTGAAATAACTATACTACTAAATACTGTTACTAAATATTATTAATAAGTGGCACTAGTAAAAACATTCATAATGCCAAGAAATTAATATCTTTTTAAAGCTTGCTCTCTTATCTAGAAGAATGATATAGTAAAGAGTAGATGAAAACTGCTTATAGAAAGATAGTAGAGTTTTTGTCTGCAATTTTATAGTACTTTGAACAATTACAATCTGAAACACAAGCTCAATCAAACACAAATATATACTTGATATGCAATGCAACTAAAAATATATATGCAGTATGCAATGCAAGGCATGGAACAGTATATATACTACACACAAAAATAAAAGATAAATATACTTAAAAATAGAAAAGAAAGTAAATATATTGAATCTAGAAATAATAACACTGAACTAAGCATACTACTAAATATCTTTAGTAAATAGTACTAGTACTACTAATAAAACACTCAGAATTATATTGCAAGTTTTAATATATATACTTATACTTATATTGCATACTTTTACATATTTATTTTCTTAAATTAAACTTGATCTTACAGATATAAAAGGATTTTTTTTGGGCAGCTTGATAGCTCAAA
>Ga0335081_10003709_pt1 | contig 24042 bp, 19 predicted proteins | sample Lox_Sample_35_FD_206713 | JGI IMG/M metagenome (GOLD analysis project Ga0335081, IMG submission 206713) | Soil microbial communities from Loxahatchee National Wildlife Refuge, Florida, United States - Lox_Sample_3.5 | ecosystem: Environmental > Terrestrial > Soil > Wetlands | place: USA...
CATACAACATGAAGCGTGGGCTCCCTTTGCGGAAGGCCGTCATGGGCTTTTCACCAACGACACGCTGGCGGCTATCGCCAAGAAGCACAATAAAACCGTCGCGCAGGTGTGCCTCAGATGGCATTTCCAGAGAGGAATTGTGGCCATCCCCAGATCCTCCCAGAAAGCGCATATCGCGGAAAATTTGAATATCTTTGATTTTAGCCTTGAAGATTCTGATATGGCTTCTATTTCGCCGTTGGATTTAAACACCACTCAATTTCCTGAGTGGAGCTAACCGATGGCCGACAGAAAAAAATTAACCTTTCTCCAGCCATTAGCGTCTGTATTCCCGATGCCTAGGAAGCGCGCGTTCACTTTAATCGAATTATTGGTGGTCATCGCTGTCATCGCCATCCTGGCGGCGCTGTTGTTGCCGGCGCTGTCCGCCGCCAGGCAGCGGGCATGGACCATCGCCTGCAACTCCAACCTGCGCCAGATCGGCCTGGGAATGACGATCTATGCGGACGACGCCGACGGGTTTTATCCGGAATCCGGTGGCGTGATTCCCTGGGGGCAAACCGATCCCCACACCCATGCCGCCAGTTGGATGGAGCAGATCCTTGCCTACACCTCGAATACGAATCTCTATCAGTGTCCGGCCAATCAGCTTCAGCCCCTGGCAGCGCAGTCGTCTTTCAACTATTTCAACGGCGCCCGCGCTGCCTACATCCTCGTCAACGATGACGCGCCAGTGGACCGCAAGCTGATCCGTTTCCCGACCGCGTATGTGCTGTCCGGCGACACCCTTTGGAATAACAGCAGTTTCGCGATTGACGCCGACAAGGACGATTACTCCCAAAATTGCGTTGGCGGCCCGGCGAACGGCACGCCGTCGGAAGATTGGCAGGCGCATGGCAAAGGCCAGAACATCCTCTTCGCCGACGGCCACACGAAGTGGTATAAAGGCTATGACACGAACGAAATGACCTTTCGCTACGATTCCATCCACGGATGGGAGTGAACGGCGCTGCGATTTACTGCGTTCACGAGTTTGAATCAGGTTAGTCCCGGGGTCGGGGAGATTCACTGCTTGCTGCCGGGCCGAATGATTTCAACATGGACACAAAAAGTTTTTTCCGGACGGTCTTGCAATGGGTGGCGGTCATGCTGTTTGGCTTGCTGACGGTGGCTTCCTCGCGGGGTGCCCAACAGACTAACCAGACCAATTCGCCGGCCGCTGCACCCGTGCCGCATGAAGTGCTGGCGTTTTACTACCCGTGGTATGGACCGGGGCGGCATTGGGGCAATGTAGATCCCGCCCGGCACGATATCGCAGCCTCCCGCGATTATCCCGTCAAGGGCGCTTACGATTCGCATGATTCGGGGACCATCGCCTGGCAAATCGGCGCCGCGCAAAAGCACGGAATCACCGGGTTCATTGCCAGTTGGTGGGGACAGGGCACTTATGAAGACCAGGCCGTTCCCCTCCTCCTTGAGGCCGCGGCCCAGGAGAATTTTAAGGTCACGATTTATTGGGAGACGGCGCCCGGCAACGGTTCCCAACAGATTGAGAACGCCGTGAACGACCTGGTTTACCTGCTCACCCGATACGGCACGAACCGCGCGTTCCTGAGTACGGAAGGCAAACCAGTGATTTTTGTCTATGGCCGTGTTATGGGACAGCTGCCGTTTTCGGCATGGCCGGAAATTATCAGCCGCACCCATGCTAAAGCCGGCGATTTCCAGTTGGTGGCGGATGGTTATTCGGAGCGCAACGCCCGTGTTTTCGACGGCTTGCACACCTACAACATTTGCGGGTCGGTCAAAGGCAAGAAGCCGGACGAACTCCGGGCCTGGGCGGCCACGCATTATGGCGATGCCGTGAAACTCGCGCGCGAACATAACCGCATCGCCTGCGTCACGGTCATCCCCGGCTACGACGACACGAAGATTCGCAAGCCCGGCCTCAAGGCAGACCGTTTGAACGGCCAAGTCTATCGCGTGCTTTGGGATGAAGCCATTAAGGCGAAACCGGATTGGGTGCTCATTACGTCATGGAACGAATGGCACGAAGGCTCGGAGATCGAGCCGAGCCTGGAATACGGCGACCAATATCTGCGAATCACCGACACTGGCGCGTTGCGCTTCCGCGAGGGCGGACATTAGCCCATCCTGCGCGTGATTGGCATGCGCTGACCGGCGTTCGCGGTTCGAAGTTTCCACTTTCCTTTTGCGCACCCCGCGATGCCGTTGGATAATCCCGCCACATGGAAACCCGCCGCGCATTCACCTTGATTGAATTGTTGGTGGTCATCGCCATCATCGCTATTCTCGCGGCCTTATTATTGTCCGTGCTAAGCGGCGGTAAAAATCAGTCGGCCAAAGCCGCCGACCTTAATAATCTTCACGAAATTCTTGTCGCCCTGCATATCTACACCAGTGACAACAAGGATTCGCTGACGTGGCCCAATTGGGATTATGGCGGCGCCATGCCGGATGGAACCACCCGTCCCGGCTGGCTTTACAAACCGGACCTTTCGGTCACCGGCACAAATGTTTTCAACGCCCAGGCCGGCCTCTTGTGGGACGAATTGCACGGCGGCACGGTCCTGTTGTGCCCGATGGATCGGCCGGATCAAGTTTACACGAGGAAAACGGGCGAAACGGAAACGCGGGCGCAACAACTTTCCAGCTACATCATGAACGGAGCGGTCATCGGTTTCCGCACGGGCTTCCATTCCAATTCGCTGCCCGTGGAAATTACCCGGATGCTTCCGGGCGACTGCGTGCTCTTCGAGGCAGATGACCGTGATCCGTTCAATTTCAACGACGGTTCAAGCTGGCCGAATGAGGGCATCACGGTGCGGCACGCGAATGGCGCGACGCTGGCCTCCGTGGACGGGTCGGCGAGCTACGTCCGCCTGCCCGATTGGCAAAACGACGTGGCCGACACGAACAAGAACCGGTTGTGGTGTTATCCCAACACCGCCGACGGCGGCGACCTGATTTACGGGCATAACCACTGATTTCATTTCCATTTTGCGTTCGCGGCCGTTTCGCGGTTTAATTACGCCGATGAAAATTGTTCTGGCATATTCGGGCGGCCTCGATACCTCGGTGCTACTTTCGTGGCTCAAAGAAACCTACGACGCCGAAATGATCGCCTTCTGCGCAAACATCGGGCAGGAGGAGGAATTGCGCGGCCTCGAAGCCAAAGCCAAGAAAACCGGCGCGTCGAAAATCTATATCGGCGATTTGCAGGAGGAATTCGCGCGCGATTTCATCTACCCGATGATGCAGGCCGGCGCGGTTTACGAAGGCCAATATTATCTCGGCACGAGCATCGCCCGACCGCTCATCGCCAAAGGCATGATTGACGTCGCCCGCCGGGAAAAGGCCGACGCCATCGCGCACGGTGCCACCGGCAAGGGCAACGATCAGGTGCGCTTCGAACTGACCGCCGCCACACTGGCGCCGGAGTTGGAGGTCATCGCTCCGTGGCGGGACGCGCGGTATCGCAACGAATTTCCCGGCCGCGCCGAGATGATCGCCTATTGCGAACGCAGAAAAATCCCCGTCAAAGCCAGCGCGAAGAAACCGTTCTCGATGGACCGGAACCTCCTGCACATTTCCTACGAGGCCGGCATTCTCGAGGACCCGTGGATGGACGCCAGCGACAAGAAATTCCGCGGCTCGTTCACCACGCTCTCGGTATTTCCCGAAGACGCGCCAAATAAACCGGAATTTGTCACTCTGGATTTCGTGAAAGGCAACTGCGTGGCTGTGAACGGCAAAAAGCTGTCCCCGCTTGGCGTGATGCAAACGCTGAACAAGCTCGGTGGCAAACACGGCGTCGGGCGGGTGGACATGGTGGAAAACCGCTACGTGGGCATGAAATCACGGGGCGTTTATGAGACGCCGGGCGGCGCGATTCTGCATTTCGCGCATCGGCAGATGGAAAGCCTCACGATGGATAGGGAAGTCATGCATTTGCGCGACACGCTCATCCCGCGCTACGCGGAGTTGGTGTATTACGGCTACTGGTTTTCGCCCGAGCGACTGGCGTTGCAGGCGTTTGTGGCCGAGAGCCAGAAGAACGTGACCGGCACGGTGCGCGTGAAACTCTACAAGGGCAATATCATGGTCGCCGGCCGCAAATCCCCGGTCAGCCTCTACAATCCGCACATCGCCACGATGGAAGCCGACCCGACGAAAGCCTATAACCAGGACGACGCCACCGGCTTCATCCGATTAAATGCGCTGCGATTGAAGGTCGCCGCCAAAGTCCAAAAGAAGAAATAAATCCGGCGCGCGAAGCCCATCCCGCCGTAGCGGGATCGCGGCGAAGGTGCACGGGCAGAACAAATGAGGAGCTTCAAGGTCGCAAATTGCGACCTTAGAAATTTGGGAACCGCAACTTGAGGTCACAATTTGTGACTTCAAGCTGATTGAGAAATCGTTGCGTTTGGATTAACAATCTTGAAGTTCAAAAATTGGAACCTCAAGTTGTGAGACATGGATCTTTAAGATCGCGAATTGCGATCTTGAACGAAATTCGATAAGCCAACTTGATATCGCAATTGGCGATATCAAAACCGGATGCGGTCGCAAAATGCGGCCGCATCAGAACGATATGAACGAATTGGTTCCGTCAACCGCGGAGAACATCGGTTCGCTGATTCGCACAATTCGCGGGCAGAAAGTGATATTGGACTCCGATTTGGCCCGGATTTTCCGTGTGCCGACATTCCGGTTTAACGAAGCAGTCAAACGAAATCGCGAACGCTTTCCACCGGATTCCACGTCGAACCGGAAAAGTCGCGCGGCGGCGCAAAAAAGTAGCTCGCGGCGCCAGCGGCGGGTTTACCGCTTCTGTCTCCCTCTCCGCCAACGAAAGTTGGGGGAGAGGGGCGGGGTGAGGTGGAGTTTTTGTTGAGCAACCGCGAATGGAATCGGCTCACGTTTGCCCTTGCCAACGATGATAATTCGGCGTTTGCTCATGCCCAACAGATCGAGGCGCAGCCTCGACACTACCGCGATGCGGCGCGCAGAAATCCAAACAAAATGAACATGAAACTACTCCATCAAACCTGTCTGGCGATTTTTCTGGCACTACCCCTGGCCATAACGGCGCAGGCGCAATCCCCGCCGGCAATCCAGGCGAGCACCGGCGACGTCACGGACAACCGCACGACCGGCGGGTTCAGTTCCGAATGCAAAGTTGAGTTGAAGTTCACCGGCGACGCCGCGGCGGATGCCCAAAGCGTGCGCCGCGTTCAACTGATCGAAGCCACCGATTCGACGGGCCGCAATCTCATCCCTCAAAAGGAGGATGAAACAGGTTCGAGCTTCATGCACTTCGGCCAATCCAGCGGCACGTTGAGCACCGAAGTCAAACTGCGCAATCCTTCCCGCAACGCCACGGCCATCAAAATACTCAAAGGCCAGGTTGAATTGTTCAATCCCACGGAAGCAAACGGCGGACTGCTCACCATCACCGGCATTCTGCAACATCCCGCCGAGCCGGTCCAGAATCCGGCCCTGGCAAAATATAATATCCAGTTGATGTACCTGACGAAGGAAGCCTACGACGCGAAGAAAAAAGAACTGGAGTCCCAGCAAAAGGGCGACGATAAGTTGGGCGCGGCGTTCGGCGAATTGTTCAAGGGCATGTTCGGCGGGATGATGTCCGATTCCAAAAACTCCATCCAGCTTTACATCAAAGACCCGGACAAGCGCATCATTGACCTCAAGTTTGTGGACGGCCAGGGCAAGGAATTGAAGAACAACCAAAGCTGGAGCACCGACAATTTCAAGAGCACGAGCTTTGAATCGCCGCCGCCGGCGGACACTCAATTGAGGATTCAACTGGCCACGCCCGAATCCCTGAAGACGTTTTCATTCCAGGTCGAAAACATCGCCTTGCCGTGAACGAAATCAAAATCGCCGTATTGAAACGTGAAATTGCGACTGGATGCGAAGATTTATATCGCGATTGCTTTCAAACTTACGGCGACGCTACGTGTCTAGCCGATGAAGTCTGCCGGCGTGGCATAATCCGGCTGAACGCGCTGCGCCTAAAAGTCGCGGCCAAGGTGCACGGGAAGAAAAAATAACTTGGCACGCCCCGCCAAATCCCGCGTCCTCATCCGACCGCCGAAACCCGGCGACTGCGACGCTTATCTGGCCGCCATGCGCCGGAACCGCGCGTTCCATCGCAGTTGGATTCCGCCCAAGGCCCGGACGCCCGCGGCCTACCGCAAATTCCTGAAACTCCTCGCTACCACCCAGCACTACGCCTTTCTCGTCGTTCACCGTGAGACCGGCGACCTTGTGGGCATGATCGGCCTGTCCAATGTCATTCGCGGACATTTTCAAGGCTGTCACGTCGGGTATTTCGCCTTCCTGCCGCATGCCGCCCGGGGATTCATGCGCGAAGGAATGCGGCTGGTGTTGCGGCACGCCTTTCGAAAGCTCAAGCTCCATCGCGTCGAGGCGGACATCCAGCCGCACAACCGGCGCTCACAGGCGCTGGCCCGGGCGTGCGGATTTGTGTGCGAAGGCCTGTCGCGGCGGATGGTCAAGGTGGGCGGCCGCTGGAGAGACCATGAGCGCTGGGTCATCCTCGCCGAAGATTTCCCCGTTGCCAGCCGCAGGTGAATTTCTACAATGGCTACGATGGAAGCAGAAATTAGAACCTTGAACTCGCTGCGCCTGAAAGTCGAGGTGAAGGAGCACGTGAAGAAAGAGTAGTGTGCTAATAAACCACTATATAATCGCACTCGGCATTCCACTGGTGCCAAACTGAGATTGCTGGCGCGCAATCCTGATATCCCATGATTCGATTAATCCTGTTCGTTGTCGTGTTGTTTTTGGTCATTGTGGGCGTGCTGGCCGTCCTGTTGTTCCGTTTCCTCGGCTGGTGGGGGTTGATTGCCTTTCCATTCGTCATCCTCCTGCTGGTCTGGCTGGCGAAGGTCATCATCGCCAATCTCCTCAAACGGTTCGCGCTGGGGTTGTTCGGCATGAAGGCCCGGGCCTTGAAAGGCGCGACCATGAACGTTCATTCCATCAAATCCGTCCCCAAACCGCCCAAACCCGATAATGAGCCGGACGAGGAAGACGGCGAAGACGAGAGCGATGCGAAAACACTTGAGGACAAAAGCAAGGGTGAGAAGAAAAGCAGCGCCAAGCCGGAAACGCCGAAGGATTACGTGGAATTGGACGTGACCATCACGCCCGGCAAAGATGCGCGCGTGGGTGTGTGGGAGCCGTCCGAATTGATGCTGACGAGTGACAAAATAAAAAGCCTGGCCGACATCGAGGCAAAAGAAGTCGGCACCACCCACTCGGTCGAGATCTGGAATGGAACCGCTTTCGGTCCGGATGATCCGGGCAAATACCCCGGCGAGCAGCGTTTGAAGATTGTTTTCGAGGTCAAGCCGGGTACAACGAATGCGTGGCTGCATTACTACAATCAGCCGATTGGCCAATTGAAATTGCCGCTCGGAACGATTGATGTCTGACAAGCCTGTCGGTCTCTACCAGATTTTTCGACGGGCAACTGCTCGTGAGCCCGAAGGATCCCGCGAGAACTCAGGGCGCCGACGGCAGTTTCTGGCGATAATTCGGATAGGGCGGACGCGGATATTCCTTCGGCGGATTTTTCTTGAGCAGCTCCAGGACCACCTTGACCGCTTCTTCAAGCTGGGGGTCGTGCCCTTCGCGCACGAGTTTGGGGTCCATGGGAACTTCGTAATCCGGCGCGATGCCGCGGTTCTCAACTTCCCACTGGCTTTCGAGACCGTAGATGGCCCAACGGGGCGCCATGACCGTACCGCCGTCCATCAAGTCGGGATATCCGCCGATGCCAATCAGGCCGCCCCAGGTGTTCTCGCCGACAAGGGGGCCGATCTTTAATTTGCGGAAATACCAGGGCAACGCGTCCCCGCCGGAGCCGGCAAACTCATTGATGAGCATCACCTTCGGCCCGTAAATTCCCAGCGGTTCGGAAATGTCGTGGCCTTCCCGCGTCGCCACCCAATTCAGGATCGGCCGGCGGAGGTAGTCCACGATATAATCCGCCAGATAACCGCCGTGATTGAATCGTTCATCAACGATGGCGGCCTGCTTGTCCGTCTGCGAAAAGAAGTAGCGATTGAAATTTTCGTAACCGCCATACATGGTGTCCGGCAAATACACATAGGCCACCCGCCCGCCGGTCAGGGTGTCCACCTTGCGCCGGTTGTCTTCGATCCAGGCCAGATTCCGCAGCGTACGTTCGCTGTCCACGGGCACTACTGTCACTGCGCGCGAATTGGTACCCTCCGCATTGGTGCCGACTTCGAGCACGGTCTGTTTGCCCGCGGTTTCCTGGAAGAATTGGTAGAGGTTGTTGGTGGCGGCGAGTTCGCGTCCGTTGACGGCCAGGAGATATTCGCCTGCCTTGACATTGACATCCGGCTGCGTGAGTGGCGCCTGGAGTTTGGGATCCCAGTTCTCCCCGTTGTAAATGCGCTTGAACCGGTAGCGGCCGTTGGCAATCTCGTAATCTGCTCCCAGCAATCCGACTTTGACGTTCTGGACCACCGGCTCCGTTCCGCCCCCGACGAACATGTGTCCGACCACCAGATTGCCGGTCATCTCGCGGAACAGCTCATTCAGGTCATCCCGGCTGGCCACGCGGTCGAGGAACGGCGCATAAACCCGCTCGGCCTCCGCCAGGTTCAGCCCGTGAAAATGCGGGTCATAAAAGAAATCGCGTTCGATGCGCCAGACCTCGTGATACATCTGCCTCCATTCAGCCGGCGGGTCAACGTACACTTCCAGATCGTCCATTTTCAACGCGCCTTTCCCGTCCTCGGGCGCTTTAGCGGAATCAGCGATGTAAAAAGTGTCCCCTTTGCGATAAAGCATCTTCTCGCCGTCGGCGGACAACGCGAAAGCTTTGAGGTCATCGAGGATCTTTTCCGTCTTCCGTTTCTCCAAATCGAAGCGGTGGAGATTTAAGGTTGCGGGTTCGCCGGTGTTGATGACCTCTGGTCCTTCCAGCAAAAAGAGAATGCCTTTCTTGCCCGCCCGCAAATCCACGTAATTTCGGGCCGGGATGGGCAACGCGACGATGCGCTGCCCAACGTTCTCGAAATCAATCGCGACCGTGACCGGCTTTTCCTCCTTCTTTTCCTTTTCTTTGTCCTTTGCGGCGGACTTCGCTGTCTCACGGTTGGTCGAAGTGGAATTGTCATCGGAGACTTTCGTGGATTTGTCGGCATCTGCCGGCGTGGCAGGCTGGTCATCAGTCTTGTCCCCGGATTTTGAGTCGTCCTTCGCGTTTTCATCGTCGCTTTCGGGAGCGACGGGGGAGGGTACATTCGTGCGGAGCACGACGGCATAAACGCTGTAAGTGACCGGACGAGACAGGCCAGACATATCACTGTCACCCACGGTCAAACCAAAGTCTGTGCTGGCGACAAAGTAAAGATACTTGCCGTCCTTATCAAAGGCCGGATACAGCGCGTCGCTCATTCCGTCGGTGACTTGGGTACATTTGTTCGTTGCCAGCGAGTACACAAGCACGGCGTGCAGGTGGCTCGGCAGAACGCGGTTATAAGCCAGCCAGCGGCTGTCAGGTGACCAGGTGACATTGAAGGGCGACGGCCCTTCGTCGTAATAATCTATGTCCACCTTCACCGGGACGCCGTTGGTCACGTCCACGTACCACAGGTTAAGTCGCTTGTCGGAGTAGGCGATTTTCGTACTGTCGGGCGACCAGGTGGGGCGGTAGTAAAACGACGGCGGCTGGTCGAGGACGATCTTGCGTACGTCGCCCAGGGCTTTCTGGTCGCGAATATGCAGCGCGTATTCACCCGATTCGTCCGAGAACCAGGCAATCGAATTGCCATCCGGCGACCAGGCCGGATCGCGGTCGGCCACGGCAGGGCTGCGGGTCAGATTGCGGATGTCGCCTTTCTCCGCGGGGACGGTCAGGATTTCGCCGTGCGCCTCGAACACGGCGCGCTTCCCGGTCGGCGAGATGCCGAGGTTCCGGATGTCATCGGCCTTGAGCTTCGCGAAATGCGGGCGCACTTGCGGCATATCCGCGGCAATCCGCACGTGGACCTCGTGCTCAGTGCGCGAGGCGAAGTCGTAAAGATGGAGCGAGCCAAACTGTTCGTAAACGATGCCGCCGGGACCGGCGCTGGCGGATTTGATGTCGAAACCGGTGTTATGCAAAACCTCCGTCACCTTTTTTGTGTTCAGGTCGTAGGCGAACAGCGTCATCGGCCCATTGCGGTCGGATAGGAAATAAATGGTATGTTCGACCCACATGGGGTTTTTGTCGTTCGAGTTTTCCCGTGGAATCTTCGTGACGCTGGAATCCGCAAGGCTCGCAATCCAGATGGGAGTAGTCTGGCCCCCGTGATATTGTTTCCAGTCCGGCTCCCATTGAAAAATCGGGACATAGGCCAGGTGCGTACCGTCGGGAGAATAGGAACCGGTTGACCCCATGGGCAGCGGGAGCTCCGTCGGGAATCCGCCGCCGACCGGCATGGTAAAGAGCTGCAGGGGGTCCGAGTAACTTGCCCGCGGCGACGCGAAAAGCACGTTCTGGCCATCCGGCGTCCAGCCGACAGCGATGTCCTGGCCGGGATGATAGGTGAGCCGGCGCGGCTCGCCGCCTGAAGCGGACACGACATAAACGTCGCGATTCCCGTGATAATTGCCCGTGTAGGCAATCATCGTTCCGTCAGGGGAAAAAACCGGGCCGTCGAGCCGGTCACTGCCCGTCACGAGACGCTGCGCATCGCCCCCCTCACGGCCAACAATCCAGATCTCACCGCCGTAGGCGAAAGCGATTTGGGTCCGGCTCAGGGTGGGGGACTGCAAGAGCAGCGGCTCGACTGAACTTGCGGAGAAAGAACCCGAGAACCCTGCCACCACGATAAGGACGATCCAATTTCGTGACATATCCGTATGCCTATAGGCTTTGGCATAACTTCGGCAAGATAAATCCCGCGAACTGACGCGTGGCGGACCCCGATAATCATCGGCCGCGCCTTCCATTGTCACAAATCCGAACCACGCGATGGTTGTTCCCGAGTGATTCGCGAAATTCGCGGATTGAAGTTGAGGTTGTCCCTTCCCGATTGGCTAATTGAAGTTGCCGCTCGGAAGGATTTATGTCTGACACCGGCTCGTCTGCCTGAAAGATGACTGCCGTGTCAGCGTGTCACCGCCGACGGATCCGACCGGCGCCGCTACAAATTATTGCTCGACGCAAATCCGGCGGTCGCTAATCTCCCGCGAATTTCCATGCCCGCGAATTTCGCAGACCGCATCGTGCAATGGCAGCCGTTTTTCATGACGGTCGCCACCGTGGCGGGAACTCTGGTAGGGTTGTTGTTCATTTCGTTGTCCATCAATCGCGACGCGGTTACCGCCAACCACACATTGCTCCGACTGGCCCGCCGCAGTTTCTCGGATTTTATTTTCATCCTGCTGATTGCGTTGTTCTTCCTGATTCCCCATCAAGGCGGTTTTCATTTGGGAATCGAACTGTGGGGAATCGGGATCTTGAAGGTCAGGATAATGCTTCAACAGATTTTTGAGGCGTGGGGCAAGGCGCAAAAACTGTCCCTATGGAATTTGACGTGCGAATATGTACTGCCGGTGCTTTCGGTTGCGGGATTGGCTGTCGGTGGCTGGCGGACTTATCACGAGAGCTTGTCGGGAGTTTATTTTTGTGTCGTACCGGTCATTGCCACCTTGTTGGCGACGGCCGGTTCCAACGCATGGCGCCTGTTGATCATGGAAAAGGGTTGACGCCACCGACGATCGCACTGGCGATGCAATATCAATTGGCCCGGCCTTGCTCGGCCGCCAAGGTCCTGACTTGTGCCTCCAAGGCAGCTATCTTCTGCGCGTCCAGATGCGTCCGCTGGTAGCTTGCCGCGATGATCCTGTCAAACTGATCGGTCTGGCTCTTCTCTTGCCATGCCAATGCTTCGTAATTGTATTTCAACACCATGTGTGCGCGGTACGATTGCGCCAACACCACCGCAAACAGGGCGACTAACAGGATGTTCAAAAGGCTTTTCATAGTTGTGTTCTCCAATCCGGGCCTACCGCGCCCGGTGATAGAAACACCCGCTGCCGGCAAAAAAGTTTCAAAATAATTCCGACGACACGCAGCAAGTGGAATCGTCCTTGCGGCGACCTCAGCAAAGTCGCTTGTCTCCTTGCCCGCCATCCCGTCCGCGTTAACCGTCGGTGACGGCGGATGCCCTGGCGAAGAAGGACTTCTGAAGCTTAGCGTTGCGCCAGCCACTTGGCTTGATCGCAAAGACCGGGTTGGTTAAGCGCGTAAGTGACGAGCGGTTCCAGGTTGCCCCGGGCGGACACCAGCACGATTTCCTTTCCGTTAAACACCATCACGCAGCATTTCAGATTATGCACGGAAGCATTTTTCCCCGGCACATAAATCGCGACCAGATCCTTGCCGTTCATCACCCCCACCACGCGTTCCCAACCGCGGCCGGTCATGGCCGAGTCGGCGGCGGCGAGCATGGCTGCGCGGTCCGACCGCGGCGTTCCCGAGGTCACCTGATAAATCCCCACCCCGGCGCTCCGGACGGACTGGAGCGCAGCGCGCGCCCCGGGGTCAAGCCTGACACAGGACAGCCCGGCGCGGACGGCGCCAAACGTCAGATAGTTTGCGTTCAATGTGATTCTTTGTCGCCATTCGATGCCGCTGGCCTTCATCAGTCCGTTCCGCAAGGCCCGGGCGTCCGAGCCCAGGTGGAAACAACTGGCTACCCACGCTGCCAGGACGACAAGCAACAGCATAGGCGTGAGGAGCAAGGCCCAGAGCCAGAGGCGCCGGTTGGACCGATGCGTGACCGGCGGGAGCGAAGACGGATTCATGGACGTTACGAGTTGATGTTTTGGATGGGTGCGCCGACACGTTACAGGCCGGCGCAATCCGCAAATTCACCGGCTAATTCTCCGGAGCACTTTCCTTCGGAGCCGGTTCTTTCGGAGCCGCATCTTTCAAGGCAGCACCCACGTCTTTGAGTGGCTTAATGTCCAGTTTGTCGCCTAAGGCTGCGACCTGCTCGGGCCGGATGTCGCCGACGATATTGATGAGCACGACTTGCTCCTTCGGCTGGATCACGGTAATGGCCAGTCCGGCCAGCGCCTCGCCGCCGCGTGTTTTGGTGTAAATACCCACGTCCTGGCCGTCCTTGTCCTGCACCGCAACGTTGTGGTCCCAACCTTGAGCGTCGAGGTCATGGCGGATTTGCTGGACGCGCTTCTCCAGCTCGGCGCGGTTTTTGTCGGTCAGCCCGACGACATTCACGTGAACGAGCTGCACGCTGCGCAAAAGTTTGGCCGCATCGGGTTGCTGCTTCTCGACCATCCGGGCGGCGAGCGACAACAGGTTGCTGTTAATCTGGACTTCCACGAATTGGCCGCCGTCACCAGGCGGGGCGAATTTGCCAAAATCCACCTGGCCCGGAGGCGGACCGGCGAGAACGTTGCAGCCGAAGCCGGCGGTGAGGACGGCAATGGCCAGGGGGTAACGGATCATTGTTTTCATAAGCTTGTCAGTTGTTGGTTTATTTGGTTTCCGCGGGAGCCAGCAACTCCCGGTATGAGAAACACCCGGCAGCCGGCAAAAAGTTTCAAAAAATTTCCGACACAGCACCGTTTTCGCGCCAATTTGTGAAATTCGGGTATTGAAATTTGCATTGCCTTCCATTTGGCCTTGCTAGAAATGCCGAATCGGCGTTGGTCGCCGATGGCCGCGACAGGCGTTCCCCAAACATATTCTGATCAACATATTGGCCTTGTTTCGAGCCTGCGTTCGCGCGACGATTCGCCCGATTCAATTATGAACACCACCAACTTCGTCCTTCCCTTTCGGAATCCGTTCGCGTGTTGTCTGACGAGCCTTTTCTTTTTGACGTTGTTGCCGCGAACAACCGCGGCCACGCCCCTCATGGGGACAAACGAGGATTTCTCGGCGGTGAGCCGGGCAGTAGTTGAGTTGCTCCAAAGCCGTGATACCGCCCGCTTTGCCAGCGAATTGGCTCCCGACATCGGCGATTGGAAGGCCGTCCTTTCCACCAATTTGCCGGCAACGGGCGAGGACCCGCTCAAAGGTTTCCAAAATACCGCGAAATATGAACGTCAAAAGCTCGAGTCAAGCGCCCAGGCGCTGTTGGCCCGGGCCGATGCGCTTCATCTGGATTTTCCAAACCTAAAACTGAAATCACACGTAATCCCACCCAGATATCTGGGAACCACCCGTTTCACCAACCTGCAGGCCGAAAACGAAGCCGTGCCCTTTGCGGACAAAATCGAGGTCGCGCTGGTGCCTGATTCGGGAACCAATGATGCGTCCACAGGTGAGTTCAGGATTGCCGTGCGCAGTTTAATGAAGTTTCCCGGAGGCTGGCGTTCGTACGAAGGCGCGCAATGGACGGCTTTCCCCACAAATGTGGCCGACGAAAGGACGCGGCGCGAGCTGGCCATTTTGAGTCGGGCCGCGACGTATCAGGGACTCACAAATCAGGATGACCCGGCGCTTCTCAAGTTGGGGCAGGCGCTCGTTGATTTTGTCCGCGCCCGGGACGTTGACATTTACCAACGGGAAGCTGTGCCCGGCGCCGACCTGATGTGGGCGCAAATACAAAAGCAGCGGCCGGCCGGCCAGGGGCCTTCCCGTCAGGAATTCGATAACATGTGGAATCCGCAGCAAAGGGAATTGATGGCGGCAGCCAGCACCACCGTCGGGCTGATGAATCAGGAGGGCATTGACTTCACGAACGCGACCATCAAGGTCGAACAAGCGTCCGTAAAGCAGTTGTATCCACGCTCCGGACCGGGCTCCGTGGACGGTTTGGAAGGCGACCAGTTCCAGGTCAGGTTCTCGGTCGAGTCAGATTCCAAATCCGCGACCGGCGTGTCATTGTCGGGCGATTACATCCTGGCCGCCAATGAAATCACACGATTTGGAGATGACTGGAAGGTCAACGGCAAGGTTCGTTGGGACAAATTGCCGACGGGCGTGGTGGACGGAAAGACGGCGGCAACGCTGGAGCTGGAGAACTACGTCGCCGAGCATCGCGCCTTGCCGCCCGGAACCGCCGCCCCGGAAATCGAATTCATCGCGCTCGACGGTGGGAACAAAATGAAGTTGTCCGATTTGCGCGGCAAAGTGGTAGTGCTGGACTTCTGGGCGACCTGGTGCGGTCCGTGCCAGGAACCGATGGCCAAGTTACAGACGCTGCGGCAGGAACATCCGGATTGGCAGGACCGGGTGGCCATCGTGCCCTTGAGTATTGACGACACCAGCGACATCGTCCGTAAGCACGTGGGCCAGCGTGGCTGGACCAACACGTTTAACGTCTGGGCGGGCGATGGCGGTTGGCAGTCGGCGCCGGCAAAAACGTTTCGCGTGACCGGTGTGCCGACCACTTACATCATTGATGGCCGGGGCAAAATCATCCGCGCGGGACATCCGGCGGGAATGGATATCGGCGAAGAAGTGGATACCCTGCTCAAACTGGCGAAACAATAGCAAACACGGCCAGTCAGAACCTTTCAGCTATGCAATTCCGGCACGCAATTATTTTTTCCGTGGCCACGATGACGACCGTCGTTACCGCGCGCGCGCAATCCTCCAATTCCGTCGCCGGCCCGGACCCGAAAGAAATTCCGGTTCCGCCAATCAAGACGGCGATGCAGCCGTTGCCAGGCGCTAATGAGTTGCCGGTGCGCGCCGAAATGCCGGACGTGCTGACGATGAACGACGGCACCAGGGTCACGACGCCGAAGCAATGGCCGAAGCGCCGCGAGGAAATGAAACGCATCCTCGAATATTACGCCGTCGGCCTGATGCCGCCGCCGCCCGGAAACGTCCGGGGACAGGAAATCAAATCGGAGCCGGTGCTCGACGGGAAAGTAAAGTATCGGCTGGTGCATCTGACATTCGGGCCCAAACGGAAATTGGAATTGAACATCGGCATCTTCACGCCAAACGACCAAAAAGGCCCATTCCCGGCCATCATTTCGCAGGGCGGCAGCCCACCGGGCGCAACGCCGTTGCCGCGCCTGCCGCAAGGCCCGAATCAAGGCCACGGACAGGATGTTTTGCTGCTCGTCGGGCCGGTGCCGGACGCGAATTCAATGGCGAATGCCGCCAGCAACGCTCCATTTGTTCCCGGCCAGGAACCAGCCGCCGCAGGGCGTGGTCGCGGTCGATTTGAGGGATTCGGGCCGGTCACGGCGGAATCCGTCGCGCAGCGCAACGCGGAAGTTTTTCGTCGCGGCTACGCGCTCGTGATGTTCAATCCCAACGATTGCGCGGAGGACACCACGTTACGCAACCTCGATGGCAGTTGGGCGTTTCGCAACACTCGGTTCTTCCCCGCGTATCCGAATTACGATTGGGGCATTCTCGCGGCATGGGCGTGGGGCGCGTCGCGCGTTGCCGATTATCTGGAAACCGACCGCGTGATTGACAAGACCAGGCTCATCATCACCGGCGCGTCTCGCAACGGAAAATCCGCGATGATTGCCGCGGCGTTCGACGAGCGCCTGATGGGCGCGCCCGTGGTGACGGGCGGCGGCGGCATCGGCGCCTACCGTTTCGCCGGCCCTAACCGCAGTGAGACTCTGGACATCATGATGAAGAAATATCCGAACTGGTTTTCGCCGCACCTGCATGAATTCTGGGGGCAACGCGAGAAATTGCCGTTCGACGAACACTGGTTTCTCGCGCTGTGCGCGCCGCGACCGTTCATCGCGTTGGAAGGCGACAGCGATACCATCTCGCTGCCGGAAGCGGTCAAGCAATCGCTGTTGGGGGCGAAGCCGGCGTATGCGCTGTTCGGCGCCGAAGACCGGTTGGGCGTGCATTACTCGCATCATGGCCATGCGTTTACGCCGGAGGATTGGACGGCGCTGATGGATTTCGCCGATAAGAATTTACGCGGCATGAAAGTGGAACGGCGGTTTGACCAATTCCCGCCCGCAACGGCCTCGCAAACCAAAGACCCAACCAGCACGAACAGGATGGTCGCACCATGAAATGGATTTACCCCGCTACGATTTCCCTCGCCCTGCTTGCCCAAGCCGGATGCAAGTGCGCGGGTCACTCGCCAGACATTCACCGGTCAAACGTCCGCGCTTTCGGCGCTACCGGCGATGGGACGAACAAGGACACCGTTGCCTTCCAAAAAGCGATTGATGCCCGTGCTGCCGAGGGCGGCGGCGAAGTCATTGTGCCGGCCGGAAATTATCTCATAGGCAGTATCGAATTGAAATCCCGCACAACTTTGCGACTGGAACCGGACGCGCATTTGGTCGGCAGTCCCGACCTGGATGATTACCCGGTAATGAAAATCCGCTGGGAGGGGAAATGGATTGACGGCCATCGCGCGCTCATTGCGGCACAAGGAGCAAGCGACATCGGAATCGTCGGTCCGGGAAAAATCTCCGGCAACCCGGCGCTGGGTGGACGGCAGATGCCACGCCGACCGGTCATCATCGAGCCGATTAATTGCACCAACGTTCTGTTCGAAGGTTTTGCCACCGAACACCACAGCATGTGGTCCATCCACCCGACTTATTGCGAAAACGTAATCGCCAAAAATCTTACCATCCGCAGCACCGGCGGCAACGGCGACGGCATTGACGTGGATTCGTGCCGGCACGTCCGCATTGAAAATTGCGACATTGCGACTGGCGACGACTGCATTGCTATCAAATCCGGCCGGGGCATGGAAGGTTACCGCCTCGCGAGACCAACTGAGGACGTGGTCATCACCAATTGCACGCTATCGGACAGCATTTTTGCCGACATCGGCATCGGGAGTGAAACCTCCGGCGGCATCCGGGGCGTGCAGATTGAGCACTGCCAATTCGTGCACGCGCGGACCTGCGCCATTTACCTCAAAAGTAACTCCGGGCGCGGCGCGTTCATTGAAGATATTTCAGCGCGTGATCTGGAAGTCAACACCGCGCCCGGCGGGTTTTTGCGCATCAATCTCATCAGCAGCGGCATCAGGGATCCTCAACCCGTGCCGGGCATCGAAGGAATTCCCTCTGCACGAAATTTCAGCTTCAATAACGTCAAGGTGGACTGTGGCACGCTGGTGGACGCCGCCGCGATTTCGCCGGTGAAACCTCTCAAGGGATTGTTGCTCGAGGACATCAGCGGCACGTGCAAGAAAGCCATCTCGCTGGCCAATCTGACCAATGCCGTGCTCCGGGACATCCATGTGACCGGTTATCAAGGCGCGTTTCTCACACAGACCAACGTTCAGGGCACCGGGCTGGAGGAACCAAAGTGAGATTTGATTCCAAGATGCATTCAATCTGCTACGAATTCCCCCTCACCGCGTCCCTCTCCCCCACTGGGGGAGAAGGTGGACGAAGTCCGGGTGAGGGGGATTCGCGTCGTTTTGAAGGCAAGCCGTTTTAATGCTTTCCGCCCCCTCACGTCGGCAGCGACAGATCGCCATTCAATCGTTCAACACGAGCACCGCGCGGTCATTGTTGGCGGACGAGAAAACGACCAGGCATTTTTCCCCATCCGTCGCCGTGGCGTAAAGGTAATACAGATCAATGTTTTCCGGCGCCAGTTTTTCGGTGATGTGGTGCAGCAGCCCGGGCCGGTGCTCCGCTTCCACCAGCACCACCTTCGTCTCCTGCACGTCCGGCCGCAACTCACGCAACACATTTACCGTCCGTTCGTGGTCGCCGGTCACCAGCCGGATGACCGCGTCACCGCCTTCCACCGTGGCAATTACGGCTTCGATATTGACACCCTTGTCGGCGATGGCCCTGGTGACCTGCGCCAGCGCGCCGGTCCGGTTTCTAATCCGGACGATTGCTTCTTTTGCCATTCTTGCTTTCATCGTACGGCCTCCTTCCAAATGCGCCACTCAACCGTTCCACCGGCCGGCGGCGTCCTCCGGGTTCGGCTTCACCATACCACATCCGTATCAGTTTGGCTCAACTCAATTGCTGAAAAAAACAGACCTGATTTCGCTTCCCGTCGTCCCAGCCGCAACCCGGCAAGGTTCGACGGTGGTCTCGGCTCCGCAAGCAGGCTCGCCAATACCCACCCCTACAAGGCTAAAACACCCCGACACAGGATGGAGAATGGTCTGAATCGCATGGACAATCCTCCAAATCCGGTTTTCCGGCTTGAAGTGAAGCGTATTTAAAGGCAAAGAATTACATAATATGCGCCCCGCACAATGGGAGATTTTCAAAAAAGCCGCACGGTTGGAAAAGCTCGACCGGATCCCTATGGCCATGATCATTGACAGCCCGTGGATTCCCGGCTACCTGGGCTTGAACCACATGGATTATTTCCTCGACCCGGATTTGTGGTTCCAATCCAATCTGAAAATCCACCAGGAATTTCCCGAGATCATCTTTGTCCCGTCCTGGTGGATGGAATACGGCATGGCCGCCGAACCGTCGGCGCTGGGTGCCAAAATCAAATTCTGGCAGGACAACACGCCCAGCGAATACCACACGCTTTATCATATCGAGGACGTCGAAAAATTCCCGGATTACGAAGTCGAAGCCGACGCCTTCATGGGCATGACGCTACATCGCATGCGGATGCACCGGCAGCGCATCCTGGACACGGGCGAAATCCTGCCGCTGGTTACGTCGCGCGGGCCAATGTGCACGGCGGGATTCGTGCGCAGCACGACCGATTTCATGATTGACCTGGTCGAAAAGCCGGAATGGGCGCACAAGCTGCTCGACCTGTGCACGCGCCTGATCATTGACTGGCTCAAGGCCCAGCACAAGGCGATGGGCAACACCGTCGAGGGCATTTTTATCCTGGACGATATCGTCGGCTTCGTGAATGAGGAGCATTACAAGGAATTCGCCCACCCGTACCTGAAAAGAATCTGCGATGCGTTCCCGAAAGATTGGGTGAAAATTTATCACAACGACGCTGACATCAACGCCTGCCTCGAGTACCTGCCGGACTGTGGCTTCCAGGTCTTGAACTGGGGCAAACAGACGGACATCGCCGAAGTGAAGGAGCGCGTCGGGAAGCGGATGTGCCTGATGGGCAATGTGAATCCGCTGGAAATCGGAGTCCGCGGCACACCGGAAGAAGTGCGCGAAGCAACGCTGGACGTGCTCGAAAAAAGCGGCGGTGAAGGCATCATCCTGTCCGTCGGCGGCGGCACCAGTCCGGGAATGCCGAAACAGAACATCGAGGCTATGATGCAGGCGCTGGAGGAATTTAATTCGCGACGAGTGATGGTTTAATTTTTTACCATGCCTGATTACGCCCTGATGAACCAATGCCTTTACGAAGGCAAGGCCAAAGAGGTTGAAGAGATGACCAAGGCCGCGTTGGCGGAAGGCCGACCGGTACAGGAAATCCTCTCCGAAGGCCTCATCGCCGGTATGAGCGTTGTGGGCGAGGATTTCAAATACAACATTCTTTACGTGCCGGAAGTGCTCATCGCCGCGCGCGCCATGAAAGCGGGCATGGCGGTATTAAAACCGCTGCTTTCCGCGCACGATTCGGGCGTTCAACCGGCGGGCGTGTTGCTGATGGGTACCGTCCGCGGCGACTTGCATGACATCGGAAAAAATCTCGTCTGCATGATGGCCGAAGGCGCCGGCTTTGAAGTGCACGACATCGGCGTGGACCAGAACATCGATAAATTCCTGGCCGCGACCGATCAATTCAAACCAAGCATCATCGGCATGAGCGCGCTGCTCACCACGACGATGACTTACATGAAAACTGTCGTTGACGGCTACAAGGAACGCGGCCGGACCGGCATCAAGTTCGCCATCGGCGGCGCGCCCATCAGCCAGGCGTATGCCGACGAAATCGGGGCGGACGGCTACGGCTCGGATGCGTCGAACGCGGTGGATTTGTTTTTGTATTTTGTCGGCAAGGGCGCTGCGCCCAAGGCAAAATCCAAACTGGAAACCATCGAATCGGTCAAAGCCGAGCGCGTTGAATCGCGAACACCGCGCAATGGGAACGCCAAAGCAAAATTTCAAATCCTTTACTGGCAGGAGGTGCCCTCGCAAGTCAAGGCCTGGGACGACTTCAATGAAATCAAAGTCGAACTGCCGCAGCGGTTCACGGTCCGGATTGATGCGTTGGCGCAATCCAAAGGCCTGACCAGCACGGACGATTTTCTGGCGCAATGGAAATGGAGTGAGGAACAGGATCGCGCTGGCACCGCCGAGGAAGTGGCCCAGGCCGTCAAGCTGGAATTGGAAGCGAAATTTCCATGATTTGCTGAATTGTTCTGCTGCTCGGGAATTTTCTAATGTAGGGCGCGTCACTCCGTGCGCGCCGTCCGGTGCGGTGGGCAGAGGACTGCCCGCCCTGCCAGGTGGTGCAGTTCCAACGCAAAAATGATATTACTTCCTTCGTCCGGCTTTCAGCGCGGCAATGATTCGCTCCGGATCATAAACGCAGCCGCCCCAAATCCCGCCGCCGGCCAGTTGCAGCGCGGCCCAGAGCCGCGTGTCTTCCGGCAGGCTGGCATTGGGTGACAAATCCTCGCGTGTGGCGCGGCTGGCCAGGATCTTTTGGCCCTCCTGCGGACCGAACGGGCGCTGACCTTCGCCAACGAGATCCACACTGCCTTCAACCCGCCGACAATCAATGTGAATTTTGATGACGTCCCCGTCCAATACCTTGCCAATTGGTCCGCCCGCCAATCCTTCGGGACCGATGTGCCCGACGCAGGCGCCGGTCGAAAGACCGGAGAACCGCGCGTCGGTCAACAAGGCAACTTGTTTGCCAAAGGGCAAATGTTTTAATGCGCCGGTAACCTGGTAGGTTTCTTCCATGCCGGTACCCATCGGCCCGACGCCAGTCAACACCAGCACGTCGCCGACCTGGATGCGCCCCTGTTTGATGGCTGCCATGGCATCTTTTTCATTCACAAAAACCCGGGCCGGACCTTCCTGGTGATAAACGCCGTTGGCATCCACCACCGACGGATCAATTGCCGTGGCTTTCACCACCGAACCTTCGGGCGCCAGATTTCCACGCGGAAACACGAGCGTGCCGCGCAGGCCACGCTCATGCGCTTTCCCCGGCGGAAAGATGACTTCGTCCGCGTCAACGCCGTCCAGTTGCCTGAGCAATTCGCGGAACCGGCGGCGGCGTTCGGATTTCTCCCACCCGTCCAGATTTTCGCCCAGGGTTTTTCCCGTAACCGTAAGCACATCTGTGTCGAGCAGGTTCAATCGTCGCAGATGCAACATTACTTCCGGCACGCCACCGGCCAGGAACACGCGGATCGTGGGATGCTGAATCGGGCCGTTCGGCAGCACACTGACCAACCGAGGGACGCGGCGATTGACGGAAATCCAGTCATCCACAGTCGGGCGCTTCAAACCGGCAGCATGAGCGATGGCGGGAATGTGCAACAACAGATTGGTGGAACCCCCGAACGCCGCGTGCAACACCATCGCATTCCGGATGCTCGCGGAAGTGAGAATCTCACGCACGTTGAGTTTGCGTTCGTGCAACTGATGCAACGCGCGGGCCGAACGCCGGGCCATGTCCAGCCAGACCGGTTGACCCGACGGCGCCAGCGCCGAATGCGGCAGTGATAGCCCCAGCGCCTCGCTCACCACCTGCGACGTGGCCGCCGTGCCGAGAAATTGGCAACCGCCACCCGGTGATCCGCAAGCGCGGCAACTGAGTTCCGCTGCTTCAGAAAGTGAAACGAGTCCATGCGCGAACCGGGTGCCCAACGTTTGGACCGTGCCGGCATCTTCCGCCGCCTCCGCCGGCAGTGTGACTCCGCCGGGAACGACGACGCATGGCAGTTCCCGCAAACCGGCCACCGCCATCAGCATCGCCGGCAATCCTTTGTCGCATGTGGCAATGCCAAGGACGCCGGCACGCAACGGCAGTGACCGGGCCAGGCGCCGGAAAAGGATGGCGGCGTCATTCCGATACGGCAGGCTGTCGAACATGCCGGTGGTTCCCTGCGTGCGCCCGTCGCACGGGTCCGAACAAAATCCGGCAAAGGGAATAACCTGCAACCGGCGAAATTCTTCCGCCGCGGCCTGAACGAGCAACCCGATTTCCCAATGTCCGGTGTGATAACCAAGTGCGATGGGCGCGCCATCGGGCGCGCGCAATCCGCCCTGCGTGCTCAGAATTAAAAACTGTTTGCGACCCGCTTCGGCCGGATTCCAGCCCATGCCGGCGTTTTGCGTCATGCCAAATAAATCGCCGCTCGGACTATTTTTCAGCATTTCCTCGGTGAGCGGCAGGCTTCCCGCCGGGCCCGCAGAACGGGTTTGAATGCGAAAGATTTCCTGCGAACCGGAATCAATCTCGTCGTGGCTGGAATTCATGGCCTGATTGAAGCAGTTGCGCGCCCGAAGAAAAAGCAAACTGTTAACAAACGGAGAAAAACACAGGCAAAAAAGCTGGCTTTGACCGATGCTTCGTGCAACAAGGAAAGCGATGCACATGAAACATTTTCTCCGCCTGACGTGCTGTTTCTTTCCGCTTTTGACCGCGCAAGCCCAGCCGTCCGGCGGCCCGTATGGACCGCGGCAAATCGCTTATGAAATCCCGAAAGACGCCACGCACATCTATTTCGTGGCACCGGACGGGGATGCCAACGCCGCCGGTTCGACGCTGGAACAACCGACGACTCTGGACTCGGCCATCGAGCGCGTGGTGACCGGCGACGCAATCATTCTGCGCGGCGGCGTGTATCGCACGGGCGGGCTGAAGTTGAACCAGGGCATCGTCATGCAACCTTACGCCGGCGAACATCCGGTGCTCAAAGGCACGCAGGTGGCGACCAACTGGGAGGCGTTGCGCGACAACGTCTGGCGCACGCCGTGGGCGCATTTGTTTCCGCAGAAGCCCGCCGATTGGTGGCGGCGCGAGCGCGAAGGGATGCGCACGCCGCTGCACCGTTTCAACAACGACATGGTTTTCATTGACGGCCGCGCGTTGCAGTCGGAAGGCTGGGAGGGCGCACTGGGCACCAACACCTATTC
>Ga0335081_10003711_pt1 | contig 24039 bp, 19 predicted proteins | sample Lox_Sample_35_FD_206713 | JGI IMG/M metagenome (GOLD analysis project Ga0335081, IMG submission 206713) | Soil microbial communities from Loxahatchee National Wildlife Refuge, Florida, United States - Lox_Sample_3.5 | ecosystem: Environmental > Terrestrial > Soil > Wetlands | place: USA...
CAGTTGCGGGTGATTCTCTCAAAAGAAGCTCAGACCTCCGTTTCTCGTTTTCTCCTCACCGCTTGTCTTGGAGGGGTCATCTCCATGATCGCTAAGGGATCAGTTCTACGACTTGAAGGCTTGTTCCCGAATCCGCGGGAAACCTCGCAGGCAATGTACAGGTACGCTAATGATTTTCCTCCAGCACCGCCAGTATGAAGCTCTCCTACAACCCTCTCGATCAGCAAGGTCAGAAATTCTCTTGGTCTACGCAGGCCGCGGGGTTGCCTTCATTGCACATCCACCGGCGGTCATGCTCGGCCGGGTCTTCTCCCGGCAAATCATATCCGGGATAGTCGTACTGTGGAAGCGCAGGACGTTGGTATACGTTGATCGTAAGGTTGCCGACCGTCGTGCTGTAGATTAATCTCCAGCTTTTATCGGGGCCTTCCCCAAGAGTCTGACCGTCGACAGTAATCTGGAACGGCTCCAAGTTGTTCGCGTTTGCGAACTTGCGCACCGCTTCCAGCGCGCTGTAAACGAGATCCGTCTTAGGGATTCCGAGAGCTTTACCAAGCGCCTCGAAGCCTCCAAAGGAAGAATCTGCGGTGTCGACCGATTGGCCTTTGATGTTAGACCAGATATGGTACCAGGCCCCTCTGAAGTGCGGAGCGTTTTTGCCGCTGTGATCTTCGATCAAATGTGCGTCACGGCCGCCGTCATAGCCCGCCCTGACCTCAGTTGGTGCCTTTCCAAAGTGCTTCTTGTAGTTGACGATAAAGCTGATGATCGGTATTCCGGTTGTCGAGTTCAGGGTGTTGTCCATGTCCTTCGCCCCCTTCGCCAGCTCATAGGGGTCGTGCTTCTTGTTGGTGCTCTCGTCGTTGTACTTTTGCGCGACCACCGCTAGCCAAAAGGTGAAGAATTCATGCTGCTCTTGCGGATATTGCCCGTCGGGATCGGTGAAGCGGAGCGGGTTGTTTCCGACATACGCGTATCGGTTTAGGATTTGGGGGTGCGAAAGAATGGCACCTATACGTCCAGGGTCGACGCTGTTGAATCGTCCCAAGCCACTGCTGAAATAACGGGCACCAAAATTATCGAAACCTGATTCGGAATCACGCTCCTTGCCGGTGAACTTGTAAGAGTTGCCGGAGGAGGAGCTAATGGCTCGTTCGCCTCCGAATGGATAAAAGTCAGAGTCGTCGAGAATCGTGCCGGTGCTGTTTGTGACGACACGCGCGTTGTCGAGGTAGTCCGCAAAGTAATAACTAACGTTGTTCTGATAGTCTCGCTTCGCAATGCGCTTTCCGTTGAAAAAGACGTATTCGCCGAAAGAAGTGTTGTTGGTGTTGCCTGCGGCGTCGGTTTCATCAAGAGGGTTGCGACCGAGACCGTACCAATAAAGCTTGCCGGATGATTTCCGGACGCGGCGGCCGTCTCCATCGTAGAAGTAAGAGACGCCACCGGCACTAGTGAGACGATTCTCTGCGTCAAATACGTATTGGTAAGGTCCGCTAGCTGGACAGACCGAGGGCGAAACCACCGTGTGGATCAAATTGCCTGCGGAATCATAGCAGTAGTTCACGACCTGTCCCGCCACGGTGTTGGTGACGAGACGATTCTTCGTGGAAACCGCAACGTTAAGTGCAAGCGGTTCTGAGCAGCCTGCGGGACCCGAGATTGAAGAACCCAGCAAGTTGGCCCACGCGTCGTAGGCGAAAGTAAGTCCCCAGCAGTTGGCGTTGGGAATGGTGACGCCAGAAGTCCTCGTCTGTGCGGTAGACAGTCGATTCAGTGCGTCGTACGCAAAAGTCTGTGATCGCGTCAGATCACGATTGTTAGTCAGGGCATTGATGTTTCCGTTGTCCGCGGTCCCTAGGCCGAAGTCGTAGCTGAAATCCATGACGTTGCCGGATCCGCCGGCCGCACACGAAGTTGGTGGATTACCTGACGACTTGACGCTGACGCGGCATGGTTGCAACCGATTGTTGTAGTAGAGCGTGGAGACAAGGCTTGCGCCATTGGTCAGTGAAGCCAAAGCGCCGTGCGGAGCGTAGGAAGCCGACGACGCGTAGTTAATCGGTCCAGTCGCATCGACAGCCGAAATAGCGCGGCCCGCTAGATCATAACTGTAAGTCACGCCGCGACCGCTCGGATAAGTAAGCACCGCGGGCGAAGCGATGAGATTGTTTTGCAGAATCGTCGTCTTGGTGACGCCATTCGTAGTACGCGCGTCAGTTATTTTCCAGCCGGTGTTGGCGACGATGTCGAAGCTCCATGCTTCCGCACCCGCTCCGTCGCACATGCCGGTTCTCTGTCCCAAAGGGTTGTTCATTGTAAGCGTCGGGAGAGTGCAGCCCGCGGGAGCGACGCCGTCATAGCCATACTTGACCGTCGGTGTCACGCCGTCCGAGTACAATTTTTGGGTGACGCGGTGCAGGGCATCGTAAGAGAACGTGGTGGTCACGGTCGTAGTTCCCGTCTGGTTAGGCGCCAAGCCGGCCCTTGTACTCATGTTGCCATCATTGTCGTAGGTGTAGTTCACGGCGCCGGATTCGGGATTCGATTCGGAGAGAAGTTGCGAAAGCGAGTTGTATGTGAACGCGCGGGGACGCCAAGCGGCACTCGCAGTGGCACAAGTTGAAAATGCCGTCGTGTCGAATGCCTTCTGGACGATACACGTCACGTTGTCAATCGCGTCGTAGGAATAAAGCGTCACAGCCGGCGTCGACAGAGACCCGGGATTTGCGTCGACTCCTCCGGAGAGCGAAGCACCGGAAACTGAAAACGAAGGGGAAGAAAACGAACTTGGCTGGCTCGTGGTAGAACCGGTCGTAACAGCGTAGTTCGTCGTGGCACCGGAGCCCTTTGCGGTCAGCGTTAGTGCGCTTCCCGCGACGCTAGCGGTGACAGGAGACGAACCGCTCGAATTGAACACTCCTGCAATTGCAGTTGCGATAATGCTTGCCGTGCTACCTTGACCGTAGTTGGCAAGGGCTTGGAATCCATTGACCGTGACCCAGGCAGTGCCGGTGTCGTACACGGGCGCTCCGCCATTCGTGCCTCCGGTCAATGTAGCGCCCGAACGCGTCGCGGTGAATGAAGACCCCGTGAAATCAGTAGGATCGTTTGTCCATGAGTTCGTCGCCAACGAGTAGTTCGAGGCTGTGCCAGTGACTTTGCCGGTAAGGGTGAGTACGGTTCCACTCGCCGAAGCAGTGACCGGCGAGTTCGCATCTCCGTTGAAAGCGCTGGCAAGGTTTGAAGCAGCGGTTGCTGAAGTGCTGCCTTGCCCGTAGGTATAGGTTTTTGCGAAACCGTTGACGGTAACTTGAACCCCGCCGATGTCATAAATGGTGCACAGTCTTTGCGTACAATTCTTGGCCTGTGTGCTGCGCTCGATGCCTGAGATCGTAACCGTGCCAGTTCCGGGAGTTCCGCCCGCCCCGGGCAGACTCTGTTCAGTTCCGGACACGGCGGCGGAACCCGTGCCGGAGGACGCCGGCCAAGGTGTTGGCTCGTCCACCTCGATGAGACGACCAAGCGCATCGTGGCAAGTCCGCATTGACTTTCCCGCTTGATCCGTTGCCGTCAGGCAATTGCCCGCATAGGAGAAGGAAAGGTTGTTTGAAGTCGCAGAGCCATCCGCCGGGATGATCTTCAACGCGCGGCCCAGCGCATCGTACTGGGTGGTCGTCGTCCCGTTAGTCCCAGGATCGCTCGATGTGCGGTAAGGATTCGATACGGTGATGGTTCTGCCGAGAGCATCGAACCCGACGTCGATGCTGATGCCAGTGGCGCAAGCAGCCGTGCCATCTTCGCAAACTGCCGTTTGCTTCACCCGGCCGAGACCGTCGTACCGCGTGCGGTTGTAAGCCGACGTACCGGAATTGAGCAAGGAGTTTGAAGTCACCAGGAGTTGCGTGTCGTCATATGCGTGCCCTGTGTGACCACCATCAGGGTGAGAAACTCCAGTAAGACGTTTCATCAAATCGTAAACGTAAGATACGGATTTTCCGTTCAGATCGGTTTCAGCGGCGAGGGTAAACGTACAGGAGTTGTAGGTGTTGGTCACAAACTGATTAAGCGCGTTGGTGATCTTGGTGGCCACTGCTTTCGTTTGGCCGGAAGGCAGGCAAGCGGTATTGGCCCAGGAATCAGTGTAGTCGTAGGTGGTTTTGTGGCTGAGCGGATCGATGCTCGAGATTAGATTGCCCGCGTCGTCGTATTGATTCGTAGTGGTGACCATGGCGCCGTCAGTGTTGCGCCAGTGGCTGGTCGCCGTAATGTTACCTCTATAGAAGAAGGAAGTCGTGTAAGCGGGATCGTGCTGGATCGCGTTGCTCACCACCATGGGCTGTCCCGTGTGCGAATAGTTGTCGTACTCATTGACGGTCTGCGCGACCTGCGTCCCGGCGCCGTCGAAAACCGTAGTCGCTGTGACTTGGCGCACGATGTTGCGGGAAAGATAGTTCTGATTGCCGGTATGCAGGTAGGCATACGTCGTGCGCCGCAACAATCCGCCCGGAGCTCCAGTGCCGTAAGCATACTCACGTTTCTCAGTTGGATTTAAGCGGGTCGCGGTCAGGGCGATGGTAGGGTCGGCGACTTGCTGAAACATCTCGTAGTCCGTCTCGACTTTTGTCTGCAGGTTGTTTTCGAGAATGGTAGTTTCACGGATGAGGCGGATGTTGATATCGCCATGGTCGATGGCGTCCGACACCGGAGAGCTGATTTCGAAGTTGTAATCCTTGTTGATCGTCCGCAGCAGTGTGCCTGCAGCTGCAGTGCCCTGATAGTATGAGATCTGAGTCTCGTAGCGCGGAGGGTCCGGCGGGTCGCCGAACGAAGAAAACACATGGGCTTCTTCGTTTCCCAAGGGATCTCGGATCGTCCCATTCGTGTAAGTCCAGGTATTCGAGGTGGTGCCGTCATTCACCGTTCGGCTGATCACCTGCCGCCTTCCCCGGTAATGCCTAAAAGGAGAGCCTATCCCTTTCCCTAATCCATCTGTGCCACCGGCGTAAGTAATGCCAAGATACTTTGTGTATGTCTGGTACGCGTAAGCGATGTACCCACCGGTCGGAAGATCGAGACGCAGAAGGTCTCCGTTTCCGTCCGTCGACCAGGTGAATTGATAAAACTTGCCAGTAGGCAACGTGAACTTTACAGGCATCTGCGCAGTCGTGGCGTATTCGTAGCAAGGATCACTTCCAACGGACAAGATCGTGCAGAAATGCGTCTGGAAGGCAACCGTCGCGTAGTCCACCTGAATGCGCTGCGAAGCGCCGTTCGAGTCCGTGTAGGTCATTGTGACGCCGATCAGATTTCCACTGCCGTCGTTTTGCATAGTTTGCGAAACGCCCGGAGAGATGTAACTGTTTCCATTCCTCGGACCGTAGTCATTCGGCATGGTGATTGTTGTGTCGTAGGCGTTTGCCCCGATGGCGATCATGATTCCGGTGCCATCCAACGCGTAGCCTGAGTTTTGGTTGCCAACTTGATCCGCGCATCCGCTGAGTGGCTGGTCAACGTGACGGACCTCAAAGGGATGTACTGTGCCGTGTGAGTCCGTCATGGTGTAGTTGGTATTGACCGTATAATTCGCCGTGTAAGTGAAGTCGTCGACGACGTAAGTGCAGCTTTTGTTGACGATGTCGTGGTCGACGTGCCACGGGCCCACGATGTTACTCAGCAGGTGCCAACCCGATAATTCGTGCGGTGTAGGACCGACGCGCCATTCGAATGTGGTGGGCGTGGTGGGACTACGGTCGATCTGAAAGCCTCCGATATCGTAAACAAAGTTATACGTGATGTCGGAATCCGCCCGTTGATGAACCGTATAGACGGGGATTTCGATATGTAAGTTACCGTTTTCCAACGAAACGACGTCGACTCCGCTCCCGTGGAATGAACCGAACGGCGGTAAACCTGTCTCGGATGTTTGCGCGCTAACTGATGCTGCAAGAGCCGAAACGAGCAATACGAGAAGCACCAGGAAAAAAGAAGACTGGAAGGAGTGCATAAGGCCTCCGCACACACCGAGGTTGGTAGGATTTGCCCGTTTGCTTAAACCACTCGTTGAGTGGCAGGGAAGGTAACAGCTAAATCGAGTTACGTCAAGTAGACGATATGTTAACGAAGAATGTCAAACCGCAATCGGCTCCGTGAATTAATCTCATCTCTAGCTTCAGTTCTGTGCAGAAACCATTTCCATTTCAACTCGACACGTTTTTTCTCTTGAACCAATGAATGGCGTGGATGGAGAAGATCTTGCGCCGTTTTTATCTTCGCAGGAGACCTTCCACGTCCACCGACGACGGAGCGACTCCAATCCGACATACCCAAAATGAAGCGAGTATGGAACTCACTGACTTGGCGGACCAGCGCCCTTGGGAGTGTTCTGTTCTTGTTCGTTGTCATGGGACTTGCTGCGCCGGCCTTTGCGCGAGCGAATTCTCCCTTGGAAAACGCGGTCAACGTATTGCAGCAGGCGCTCACGAGCGCCATCGCACGCGAGCTCGCTTGGCGTCGGAAGGCGCCAGTGCGGAGCTGCCGGCCGTGCTTGACATATCGGCTACACTCGACACTGACACAGGAAAAGGCGGACGAGTCAACGGAAAGGAAGCAATGGCTCGACGCCGCTATCAGGAAGGCTGTTTGTTTACTCGTGGTTCACCAGGCCGTAGAGTTTGGGTAGTTCGTTGGAGGGAAGACATTCTTCGTGCCGATGGTACTGTTGGTCGCATGATGCGGTCGCAGGTTCTCGGCCCGGGTTGTCGTATTCCCAGCCGACGCGAAGCGCGCCAACTGATGCAGAGTCCGATTTGAGTTCAAATTCTGATAAACCACAGCGAAAGTCGTGCACTAATGCGCGGCCGGTCCAATCGTTAGCTGGCTAAAGTAGCCAATTCGCTGGCATTCACTCGCGCAATGACGTCCTTGTTCCTGACCGCCTTCAAGTAAACCATCGTTGAGGCCAGATCCTTATGGCCCATCCAGCTCTGCAGGGTCTTGATGTCGCAGACGTGGTCCTGCAAGTTGCGAGTCGCAAACGTATGCCGGAACTTGTGCAGAAAGAATTTCGAGCAATGCGGCCCTTCCGAGCACTTATTGCCATGCTTCGAGACGCACTGCCCACAATTTAATTTCGCGTGAAAGGCAATTCGTTTGAGCTTGAACTCATGGCGCTTGTCGGGCCGGCCCGACTCGTTCGGAAACACCAGGACATCGGGATGTAATTTCTTTGCCCCTTTATACTTCTTCAGTGCTTCCATCAGCGAGGCCGGCACAGGCACTTCCCGCTCTTCTTTGTTCTTGGGTTTGAATCCGTAGATCGGCTTGCCGGTCACGCGAACGGCTTGCGTGCGGAAATCCACATCCCTCCAGGTCAAATAGCGCATTTCCTTGTCGCGCAGTCCGGTAAGCAAGTAGCAGAGATAGAGAACCCGCTCGTTACTGGCGCAAGCTTTTAGCAACGCGGTGATCTCTTCCGGTTCGTAAATCGCACGAATCGGTTCCACATAATCCGGCCAATCGCGGTTGTGCAGGAGTTTGGCGATACCGTAGGCCTTTAGAAATTGCGAAACAACAACGGCGCGGTTGTAAGCGGTCCGCGGACCATTGCCCAGCTCATAGAGCTTGCGAATGAATGCCAGCAGGTCCTCGCGTCTCACGTCTTGGATAAACCTCTTCGCGCACGTTTTGGCGAAGAGCTCCAGGCAGTATTTGTAAGCGATGTACGTTTTGGGTTCGCGCTGGGGAGGCTGCATATCTTCGAGATACGAAGCTACTGCTTCGCTGACCGTCGCGCCTCGGCCGCTGCCAATTTCCTGAACCGTTTCAATACCGGCACGCTGTGCCTCGAGTTCAATCGCTTTTCGACGGGCGCGATCGAGAACCTCGGTTCGTTCTTTGATCTGTTCGCGTTTGCGCCCATCCTGCCACCATTCGATGTAGTAGTATCCCTCGGGATGAACCTCGACTTTTCCATGGACACGAACCTTGTCACGGAGTCGGCCGTTCGGTTCCAAGACCGCTGGGTACAGGTTCCAAATTTTTCCGACTTTGACCTTTTTGAGGATGTTGACGCGATTTTCGGGGCCGTAGGCATTTCCGCGTTTGGACATGGTTTTTCTGGCTCTCTCGATCGCTGGGGACGGGCGAGAAGTGGTTCAGACAGACACCATGATAGACACCAAGGATTGTAAGTGCAAGAAAATAAAAGGAATGGCGGAGAGGGTGGGATTCGAACCCACGGTAGGGGTTAGCCTACACACGCTTTCCAAGCGTGCGCCTTAAACCGCTCGGCCACCTCTCCGTTGCGAAACCAGCTGTTTAAATCTAGCAGAATCCTTTGGCTGACGCACCGTAGCTACGAATGCCGTCGAACTACTCTTACGAATGCGCCGAACCGCCTCCAACGTACCGCTCCAACCCGAACGCAACGCAGGCATTCGGCTCGGCAACAAAAACATTACTGTTTTTTCGGCTGCGTAGGCGCGGGCGGCTGAGAAGCCGGCGTACTGCTCGAGGCAGGCGGATTCGGCTGCGGCGACTGGATCGGGGAAGCCGGTGCCGGCGTAGATGGAGTCGTCGCCGGTGTGCTGGCAGGCGCTTTCTTTGGCGCAGGACGCGAGGTTTGCTGCAGCACCGAACCGTTCGACTCAACGCCCTTGTCCACACGCACGACCAACGCAAACGCGCAAACCATGAACATGATGGCGCACCAGGTGGTGGCCTGCGACAAAATGGTCGCCGCGCCGCGTGGCCCGAACGCGGTCTGGCTCCCTGCGCCGCCAAACGCACCGGCGAGGTCGGCAGCTTTACCGCTTTGCAGCAGCACGACCACCATCAGCACCAGGCAATTGATCACGAAAAATGTCGTGAGCAACCAGCCGGCCCAGCGAAAGCCAACGACAATAATCAGAAATCCGACTAACAACGCCAACGTCCACTTCATCCAACCTGGCATCTCTATCTCCCTGCGCAATCTCGCACGATATCGGCAAACGCCTTGGGATCAAGGCTTGCCCCACCAACTAACGCGCCATCCAGTTCTTCCTGCGCCAGCAGGCCCTGAATATTCTCGGGTTTGACGCTGCCGCCATACAAAATCCGCAACTTCGAGGCTTGTTCCGGTGAGTATTTCTCAGCGGCGCAGGCGCGTATGAAGCGGTGAGCTTCGGCGGCAATTTCGGGTGTAGCCGTCTTGCCGGTGCCGATGGCCCAAACTGGCTCGTAGGCTATCAGAATACGGGAGAACTCCTCGTCGGTCAACGAACCCGGCCCTGCCAGGAACTGGCTCTTGCAAATATGTTCGTGGGCTCCGGTTTCCCGGTGTTCGAGAGTTTCGCCGATACAAACGATTGGCGTAAGCCCGGCAGCCAGCGCAGCTTTGGTCTTCTTCGCCACCGTCTCGTCGGTCTCGCCAAAGTATTGGCGGCGCTCCGAGTGGCCGATAATTACGTAGTGGCAGCCGGCATCCACCAGCATTTTCGCCGAGACTTCGCCGGTAAACGCCCCTTCTTTTTCCCAGCTAACGTCCTGCGCTGCGATCGCAATTTGCGAGCCTTTGGCCGCGCTCACCGCCGTGTGAATCGCAGTGTAGGGTGGCGCGATTACGATGTCGCATTGGGTGACACCCTGCACCAGATTGCCGAAGCCTCCGAAAAAAGCTTCGGTTTCGGCTTGCGTCTTGAACATCTTCCAGTTGCCCGCGATCACGCGTCGCCGGCGGGCGCTGGCCATCAAGGCGCTAACGTTTTTTTTTCCCTTGTCGGTCAGCGCCTCGACGCCCGGCAGCTTGGCTCCCGCCAGAAACTCGAGAGAGGCACCGCCGCCCGTCGAGATGTGCGAAATTTTCCCTGCCACTCCGGCCTGATGCACCGCCGCAACCGAATCGCCTCCGCCGACGATCGACGTCGCTCCATTTCCGGTAGCCCCTGCCACCGCACGCGCAACCTCGAGAGTGCCCTTGGCAAACGCCGGCATCTCAAACACGCCCATCGGCCCGTTCCATACGATCGTCTTGGCCCGCATGATTTCTGACGCAAATGCCGAAGCCGTCTTGGGACCGATGTCCAAGCCCATCTGATCTACCGGGGTAGCGCCAACTTCGACCGTCGTCGCGGGTGAATCGGCGTTAAACTCCGGCGCAATCACGTGATCCACGGGCAGCAGCAGACGGAAATTTCTGGCTTTAGCGTCGGCCAGGATTTTGCGCGCCAGGTCCAGCTTGTCGTCTTCTACCAGCGATTTGCCGATCGGGAGGCCCTGCGCTTTGAAAAAGGTGTACGCCATGCCGCCGCCGATCAACATGGAATCGGCAATCTTCATCAGGTTTTCGACGACTTCAATTTTGTCGCTGACCTTTGCGCCGCCCAAAATCGCCACGAAGGGCCGCGTGGGGTTCGTGAGCGCCTTCCCCAAATAATTCAGCTCTTTTTCCATGAGCAGGCCGGCGGCGGACTGCTCAACAAAACGCGTGATGCCCACCACCGAGGCATGCGCGCGGTGCGCGGAACCGAAGGCATCGCAAATAAAAATGCCATCGCACAGCGCGGCGAGTTGCCGCGAAAACCCTTCGTCGTTCTTCTCTTCCTCCGGATGGAACCGCACGTTTTCCAGCAACAGAATGTCGCCATCCGCCAGCGTTTTGCTTTTCGATTCAGGAACCGCTCCCGCGCAATCGGAGGCGAAGCGAACCGTCTTGCCAATCATGGACTCCAGCTTCTTCGCCACGGGCAACAGGGAGTATTTCGGGTCCGGCCCACCTTTCGGACGGCCCAGATGCGACGCGAGAATCAGCCGCGCACCCTTTTCCATCGCGAGCTTCAGCGTGGGCAGCGTTTCGCGAATGCGCGTTTCGTCCGTGACGACGCCATCTTTCAACGGCACGTTGAAATCAACACGAATGAAGACGCGCTTGCCGCCTAGATCGAGATCATTGATCGTCAGTTTGTTCATGTTTTTGCGACTCGCAGTACCGACTAATTTCGGGATTTCGAAGAAAAAGGGACGGGCGGTACCCGTCCCGCCTGATTAGAATTTAGCCGCCATCAGCTTGATAAGGTCGCGGCAGCGGCAGGAGTAGCCCCACTCGTTGTCGTACCACGCCAGCACTTTGACGCAACGGTCACCCACCACCTTGGTGTAACCCGAATCCACGATCGAGGAGTTCGAATTGCCCTTGAAATCCGAGGACACCAACTCCTCTTCCGTGTAGCCAAGAATGCCCTTCATCGGTCCATTCGCCGCGGCCTTCAGCGCTGCATTCACCGCGTCTTTCGTCGCCGGCTTGTCCACAAACACCGTCAAGTCGACTACGCTCACGTTCGGCGTCGGCACGCGCATGGCGTATCCGTCCAGCTTGCCCTTCAATTCCGGAATGACCAAGTGCAATGCCTTCGCCGCGCCGGTCGAACTGGGAATCATATTCAACGCGGCAGCGCGCGCGCGGCGCAGATCCTTGTGCGGCAAATCCAAAAGACGCTGGTCATTCGTGTACGAGTGAATCGTAGTCATCGTGCCGCTCTGAATCCCGAAGGTGTCTTGCAGGACCTTCGCAACGGGCGCCAGGCAATTCGTCGTGCAGGAAGCGTTGGACACGACATTGTGTTTCGCCGGGTCATAGCTCTTCTCATTCACGCCCAGCACGAACGTGGCATCGGGTCCTTCCGACGGCGCGGTGATAAGCACCTTCTTCACCGGGCCGCGCAAATGCTTCTTCGCGTCCGGCCCCTTCGTGAACAGACCCGTGGATTCGACCACAATCTCGGCGCCCACGCCCGCCCAATCGATTTCGCCTGGATCTTTAGTCTTGAACACCTTGAAACCTCGGCCATCTACGCTGATCGAATCGTCCGTGTGCGTAACGTCTTGCGACAGGTTCCCCAGGACCGAGTCGTATTTCAGCAAGTGAGCCAGGGTCTTCGAATCGGTGATGTCGTTCACCGCCACAAACTGAATGTCCCGGTCATTCAGCGCCGTACGCACAAGGTTCCGTCCGATGCGGCCAAAGCCGTTGATGCCTACTTTGATGGGCATACTTCCTCCGATGGATGTTTGAAAGTAAGCGGACGCTTAAGGGGGAAACGACCGCAAGCCGAACATAAGATGCTATGAGCAGCTTAACGAAAAGTCAACGTACACGGCACGGTCTTGGGTCACATCAGCGTGTGGGCTTACTGCGGATACTGGCGGATATTGGTCACGTGGTCGCCGTTGAAGCGCACGAAGACGGTCTTTGACGGAGGCTGGCCGTAAATCCAGTCCTCGATGTCGTTCCCCTCGTTGTCGCGTTCGCGAATCTTGTGGTCCGGCTTGCCAATGGCCGCCACCACTTCTTCACGGTCCATGCCTACCACCGGGCGACGGTCCTGAATGGCTTTCTTCAATTCCGGCGGCAGCGTGTCAATCCACTGCGTCGAAGCGGAACGTTGCTTGGCAAAATCGAGAAAGGGGGAAAGCAAGTCTTTCAGCTCTTGGGGACTCAGGTCTGGAACGGTTTTTCCGAATTCGAGGTACAGCGTGCTACCCATGCCCGGTTGCAGACCCGGCGGCCCCGTTTCCTCCTGTTGCGTCGTCGTGCTGGTCATCGTGGGAATGCCGCCCATTTCAAAATGAATGCGGTCGCGCAAGCGCTTTTTGCCCCGGCCTCCGCCGTTCAAATCCACGATGATCTGGTGGGCCTGAAAATCCAGCTTGGTAATCTGCACCCGGTCGCCGCTATTCACCGCCGCTCCATGCGTGGCCAAAGCCCGTTCGAGCATTTCCGTCGGAATCGGTTTGCCTACATTTACAATCAGTCCTTCTTTACCCGCGGGCAGCGACTTCGTGGCTTTTGCAAACTCCCCAGAAACAAAGCGAATCAACTCCAACTTGGTGGTCTCTTGCAGAGTGGCACTTTTGGGCTTGGCAGGCGCTTGACCCTCCCCTTGGCTACTTGCTCCAGTCGGCGCTGTGGTTGGAAAAGGCGAGAGATCTTCACCGGCAGGAAATGCCTCAACCGCCCGCGCGGGCGGACGCAAGCTGGTGATACGCGGAATATCCGCGTCCGCCACTAGAAACAATGTCAGTGCGAAGATCAGGCGAATTGGCATAACAACGCTGCCTGGAACAAGGGGTACCAAACCTATTTTAGTACGATTCCCCGTCCATACAACCCTATGATGCAAGAAAAGGGCGCGAGGAAGGCCCGCAAATCCGTTTGGCGGCCGCGATCAGCGCGAAATGACCTGTACCCCTTGACGGTCAATGGTCACGGGAAGAACTTCGGCGCCTGCCTGGGCGATCGCGTCTTCCACCCTCCGGCGAGCATCCGGCTCAATCAGAAGAACCACGCAACCGCCTCCTCCGGCGCCGCACACTTTGCCGGCCAGCGCACCATTCTTACGGGCTCCTTCAATCACTCGGTCAATTTTTGGCGTGGAAATCGTGGGCAGGTTGCGCTTGCGAAACGACCACTCTTCCCGCATCAAACGTCCCGCTTCATGCCAGTCTGATTTTTCCATCGCAAAACGCATCTTTTGCGCCACGTCCGAGATGCGCTCCAGGCTGGTTTGCACCGCTTTGTTGCCGCCGATTTGCGCCTTAAAAACTTCCCAGTTGTTGATGCCGTGCTGCCGCGGCTTGCCCGTGTAGCACACCGCGATGCGTCGCTGCAGCTCATCGAGATTGACGCGCAGCTCTACGCGATGCTCGCCGCCTGGAGGCAACTCAATCGCTGCGGCTCCGCCAAACGCCGGTGGGTAGTGATCCTGTGTTCCGGTCGGCACATTAATGACGATTGCTTCCGCATCCCGGCTGATGTGAATCCAATCGACCTTGCTCTTCCCCGCCCCGGTATACCGATCGAGCGCCGCGCAAATAGCCACCGCCATCGCGCTTGAACCGCCGATGCCCGCTCCATTCGGCGCCTCGGAATCGGTCGTCAACGTAAAACCACCTTGCGGCTGGAAGAACTTTACAATTTCTGCGAGCAGCGGCAAGCGATAACGTTTCGCTTTTACCAGCGCGGAAAACGACGCAAAACTCTCTTCCCTTTTAATGTCGCGCGAGACCAGCTTAACGCGTTCATCCCACGGGGAATGCGTATGCATCACGCAGGACGCATATCTCGAAATCGCTGCGTTGAGCGTCACCGCACCGGGATGAAACAGGTACAGCGGCCAAATATCCAGAGTGCTTCCCGCAAAATCAACGCGCGTCGGCGCCTTCGATTCGATGATCATGAATTCCTGCGGTGTGCAGATTGAGCCCCGTCAGCGTTGCCAGTTTGCAGGAATCGCACAGTAAGCTCAAGGAAGATGCGCTTCCAAGCGGACTAGAGCACACGGCGCGGAATTCGCTGACTAACTGGTCGCACTAGTTACCGGAACTGCCGGCGGCGCGGTTCCGCGACAGAAGCTGCGGCCCAAGTTTCTCTTGCGCCAAGGCGGGATTCGGCTCGAAGCATCGGCGGCACCGTGCTTCATACATCCCAGTGGCACCCACCACAATCAATTCGTCACTCTCCACCAGCCGCTGCGTGTGCACTGCAGGATTGCCACATCGCACACAAATGGCGAGTAGCTTGGTGATCTCTTCCGCGACGGCCAGCAACCTCGGCATCGGCTCAAATGGCCTACCGCGATAGTCCGTATCCAATCCGGCGACAATCACGCGCTTTCCCAAATTCGCCAGCCGCGTGCACACATCCAAAATTTCTTCTCCCAAAAACTGTGCCTCGTCGATCCCCACCACCTCTGTCCGCGGCGACAACTTCTCCATGATCTCTGCAGCCTTGCTGACGTTGTCCGAAGGAATCCCCAGCCCCGAGTGCGAAATAATTTCGTTGGCAGCATAACGCTCATCAATCGCCGGCTTGAAGATTTGCACTCGTTGCCTCGCGATCTCCGCGCGCCGCAGCCGGCGAATCAGCTCTTCACTCTTGCCCGAAAACATCGGCCCGACCACCACTTCGATCCAACCCATGTTGCCCTTGACGATATCCACGCTCTGGTTCTCCCCAATTTCTAGTTTATCCCACCGCCCGTGTCGCCCGCCCGTACATCCGTGCGTTATAGAACGGCGCAAACGCGGCGATCACCGCGATGCGAAACGACTCGTCGCGCGCGATCAAATCGCCTGACAAAACTCCCCACGCGCCCTGGCCATCGCGAATCCCGACTTTTCCGGCATAGCGGTCGATCGCTTCCGACAACTCGAACCCTCGTTCCAACACCTGATGCGCCAATTCCTCCGGCACTTCGATGCCTCCGGAGCGTCCATAAAATCCGCGCACGCCATCGCTCACGTAGGCCCAACTCTCGAGGAATACCCGCCGCGCCCGCTCGTCCTGCAGTACTTCCAGCCCACCTTCCAAGCCCACAAAGTACCGCCACGGCTTGCGCGTCTCGCGCGCAATCCGCGCCAGCGCTTCGGCACGGTTTCTGGAGCCACGCATCAATTCTTCGCAACACGTCGGCGTCGAACTCACGCCGCTCTCCACTTCTTCGCCCACAACCTCAAAGTCGCCATCCGGAACAAGCCTCGCGGCAAATGCCGCCAGCGCCTCGCGAACAGCGCGCAGCTTGGGTTTTCGGACACTCCCCACGGCGACAACGATCTTCTTCATTACAGTAACGGACACCCGGTCCGCGCACAATCCATCTAATCCTGAAACGGGCCGATTCTATAGGCAATAGGGCCTAAATATCACGCGGAAATTCCTGCGCCTAAGGAAATCCACAACACTGGCAAACACAATCGCCGCCACACTTCACGTGCGGGGCACTTGTCCAACGCTAGTTTGTAAACTGTAGCTCGACTGCTCTGAGGTAGGGATCTTGGAAGCTAGAAATGCGAACTGGAGAATCTGGAGCGGCCTATCGGAATCGAACCGACACCTGAACCTTGGCAAGGTTCCGTACTACCACTATACTAAGGCCGCTCAATCGACTGCTCTGTTTATAGCACGCCTTCGCCGGCAGCGACAAGCCCGCCACCGCCGGCTTTTTTCGAACCAGTCAGCGCTCTGCTCGTCTCACGATTTCAAGAGATCTGTGTTACGCGCGCGGATTTCACAACCGGCGATCGCTTTTGCCGGTCGGCAAATCGGTCCGCCTTCTCTTTGTCCGTATAAACACGTCCGAACTTTTCCCCATCGGCATAAAACACGGTTACCAAAAAGTGGTGATGTTTCCGTCGACGATCTTTGCTGAAGCTGGTCTTTTCTCTCTTGACAGCTTTCGTGGTTGCAGTTTTGGTCACTGAGGCCAACCCCATTTCGTTTGATGGGTCACTCCGTGCACTATCGCAGATAAGCTAAGGTCGCGCAAGTACCGCAATAGACAGTAACCGTCGCTCAATTACAGCAGAAATTGGTTAAATCTGGAATCTAAATTTCCGCCGCGCTGCAGCGCTGCATTGAAGTCTGTCGAACGCCCTTCTTCATAACACGCCGCGCGTAAAATGTGAACTGATTGTGCACGACCGTGGCTCCGCTGCCAATTTGGACTTCGCTACGACTTCCGCGTTTCGCCTGAAATTACCCAAAATTGCCTCGTTTTTGCTCCCGCACCTTCAGATGCTTCGAACTGAGGCCAAAAATAAAGTTGCCGTCTCTGAAACTTTCGCCCATTTTTTTCGTCTTTATCTGTGAGGAGAACGTTAAGCTCAATGTGGCGGAAAACGAACATGCTTACCACAATCACAAAACATCCGCCCCTCGTAGAAGACCTGCGCAATCATTCGCAGGAGCAGATCGCTGAATTGCGCATCCTGCTTCAGTCCGGCGCTCCTTCGCGGCCCGATCCGCGCAGACCCGGCTTCTTTGAACTCGAAGGGCGCGATAGCGTTTATTACATCTTTAAATATCCTTCGGGCACCAAGGTGCTTTTGCTCGGCGTCTGGGAACGCGACAGCGATCCCGTCGCTGAACTCGTAGCCTGCACCTGTCCGGCAGCCTAACCCCGACTAACCTTTTTCATCGGCTCGCAGATTTTCGTCCCTGAGAGTGATGCTAAGCAAAGCGCCCCGGCCACACACCGGGGCGCTTTCCTTTTGGAGCGATGCGGCTTGTCCACACTGAGCAGCGCGAATATAGCGCCGCTTTTCCTGCCCTCTAACTCTCGAACCGCCGCTCGATCGTCGATTTCGCTCTTACTTCTTGTCTGCGTCCAATTGCAGCGCTGCAGAATTTATACAGTATCTCTGCCCCGTCGGCCGCGGCCCATCATCAAACACGTGCCCTAGATGCGCCTCGCATTTGCTGCACTTCACTTCGACGCGCCGCGTTCCATGGCTCAGGTCTGTCTCCGTCTCCACCGCACCCGCACCGGCCGGCGCGTAGAAACTCGGCCAACCGGACCCCGAGTGGTATTTAGCCTCCGAGTTAAATAAGGGCTGCCCGCAGCACACACACTTGTACGTGCCCGGCGTCTCGGTGCTCTCATATTCCCCGGTAAACGGGGGCTCCGTTCCCTTCTGCCTCGTTACATAGTATTGATTCTGCGTGAGTTGCTTCCGCCACGCGGCATCGTCCTTCCGCACCTTCTCAGTCATCGTCATTCTCCTGTGGCTTGCTTCTGGCTCTTACTTTGCAATATCAGATACAGCGCAACAGCCAAACGATTCACCGCCCTGGCGGTCTACCGGCCTACACTAAACTTAAGGTCCATTGCCAACTTCAAGTCAGAAACTTCATTCTACCGCCAGCACTGCCATGGCCGACAAACTCCAAACTCCTCTCTCCGACAACCGCCGCAGCCGTCGCGCCAAAATCGCTCGGCCCGTGCGTGTCCGCCCGTCCGAGCCGCGCGACGATCATTTCGAAGATATCCCCGTTAGCGTTAACGCCTCTCGCGACGGCCTCTATTTCGTGACGCGCCTCCACTCCTACTATCCCGGCATGCGCGTATTCATCACGTTTCCCTATTCCTCGCCGCACGACCCCATGAACTGCGAATACGTCGGCCAGGTCCTCCGTGTCGAAAAGCTGGAAAACGGCAAAACTGGCGTGGCCATTCACCTCCAAATAAGCGTCAACCTCGAAACCACCGGCCTCAAAATCTCTTCTTCCCGCCGCTGAATTAGGACCGAGTAGTAATTCCGCGCCGAGTGAGTTCTCTTCGTCCTCGCACGGCGTTTCATCAACGAAAATCTCCATCCTCTGCCGGGGCAATGCACTTGCCGCCTATCGGCATGTGGCATCCAGTACGTAAACTTCGCGGCAGAGAGTGAACCGTCCGCTTCGCCATCGCCTCGAAACTGCATTTTGTGATGTTGTCGCCGGCCCCGTTGTGTCTTGAGTTTTGTTTTTTTTCCTTTTACTACTCACTGCTCACTACCCACTACTCATTTCTTTCCCGTTGACACTCGCCATCATTTTCCCTATCTTCGTTTCATGCACTCTCGGGCGCATCATCACCATCATCATCACGGTCACCTGCCGCGTCCGCTGAGCTTTGCATAGACCTTAGCTACAAAGCACTCATCAGCCCGCTGGCGCAGCAAGCCCCAGCGGGTTTTTTGTTTTTGAGCGCCGTTTAGCGTACTAGAGTCTGACTTTGTAGTGGCGCAGCTTGCTGCGCCAAATCCAGGCAACGGATCGTCGGAGCAGAAGCATGAACACCACGAACACCAACATCGACCAACCGGCAGCTCTGATGCTCGACTTCACAAAATCCGGAGGTCTCGTCCCCGCGATCGTTCAAGATCACGCCACGGGCGAAGTCCTCATGCTCGGCTTCATGAACCCGCAATCGCTGGCTGAAACTCAGCGCTCTGGCCAAGTCACGTTTTTCTCCCGCTCCCGCAATAAGCTTTGGAAAAAAGGTGAGTCCAGCGGCCACGTTCTCCAAGTCCGCGAAATTCTCGCCGACTGCGACGCCGACGCTCTCCTAGTTCGCGTGGACCCACTCGGTCCCGGCGTCTGTCACGAGGGCTACCGCTCCTGCTTCTTCCGCCGCCTCGAAAATTCCCCCAGTAGAAGCGACATGGAACCGCTCTCCGCGACTATCATCGCCGAAAAAACTTTCGACCCCAGCGCCGTCTACTCCGGCTCGCAGGAGAAAAAATGAACAGCGCGTCCCCCACCGCCCCGCGTCTGAAACTCGGCATCCCCAAAGGCTCCCTGCAAGACGCTACGCTGGATCTCTTTTCCCGCGCTGGCTGGAAAATCACGCTCAGCTCGCGCAGCTACGTTCCCACCATTGATGATCCCGAAATCGAATGCCTCATGGTCCGCGCGCAGGAAATGGCTCGCTACGTCGAAACCGGCGCGCTCGACGCCGGGATCACCGGCCACGATTGGGTCGTCGAAACCGGCGCCGCCGTCGACGAACTCTCCGAACTCGTCTACGCCAAGCAACGCCTCGCCCGAGTTCGCTGGGTTCTCGCCGTTCCCGAAGACTCCGCCATGCGCCACGTCGATGACCTTGAAGGCAAAACCATCGCTACCGAAGTCGTTCACATTACCGAAAGCTATCTCGCTCGCCACGGCGTCAAGGCCCGCGTTGAATTTTCCTGGGGCGCTACCGAAGTCAAAATACCGCAACTCGCGGACGCCATCGTCGAGGTCACCGAAACTGGCTCCTCGCTGCGCGCTAATCGTCTCCGCGTCGTGGACACCGTCCTCGAATCCGCCACCGTCTTCATCATGAACCGCGCCGCTGCAGCCGATCCGGCAAAGCGCGAAAAAGCCGACAATTTGATTCTCATGTTGCAAGGCGCTATTGCCGCGGCCAGCAGAGTGGGCCTCCTTCTCAACGTCCACCGCGACGATCTGTCCAACGTTCTCGGCGTTCTCCCCGCTCTGAAGAAACCCACCATTTCCGCGCTCAGCGACCCCGACTGGGTCGCCATTAACACGATCATCGAAGAAGCCGTCGTCCGCCAAATCCTCCCCAAGCTCAAAGCCGCCAAAGCCCAGGGCATCGTCGAATACCCGCTGAACAAAATCGTGCTCTGATGCGCATCCTCAAACTCACACCCGCGGTCGAAAAGAATCTGCTCCGCGCTCGCCACGAATGCGACCGCGAAGCCGAAGCCATCGCCGCGCGTATCATCGCCGACGTCCGCGAACGCGGCGATGCCGCCCTCTTCGCCTACACCCGAAAATTCGACCACACCGACCTCCGGCGCACTGGAGTTTGGATCACCGCGCAACAAATACGTGCCGCCGGCGCAGGCGTCCGTCGCGATTTCCTCCGGGCTATCGCCCAAGCTGCCAAAAACATCCGCGCCATCGCCAGAAAACAACTCCCACGACCCTGGTCCCTCGACACCGAACCCGGCGTCACCGTCTCGCAACTCGTCCGCCCGATCGATTCCGTCGCCTGCTACATACCTGGAGGCAATTTCGCCCTCGTCTCCACGCTCCTAATGACCGTCATCCCCGCTCAAGTCGCCGGCGTAAAAAAAATCATCGTCGTCTGCCCCAAACCCAACGCCGCGCTCCTCGCCGCCGCCGATTTCCTCGGCATCCCGCGCGTCGCCCAGATCGGCGGCGTGCAAGCCATCGCCGCTCTCGCTTACGGCACCCAATCGATTCCCCGCGTCGACAAAATCTGCGGCCCCGGCAACCGCTTCGTCACCGCCGCCAAACAACTCGTCTCCTCCGACTGCGCCATCGATCTTCCTGCCGGTCCCACCGAAGCCATCGTCTTAGCCGCTTCCGGCAATGCCAAATTCATCGCCGCCGACCTCCTCGCCCAAGCCGAACACGCCGCCGACGCCGGCAGCCTCCTCGTCACACCGTCGAGAAAACTCGCCATCTCCGTGCAAAAAGAAATCGCTTCGCAACTGGCTCAACTACCCGGCAACAATCCTGCCCACCAATCCATCCAAAAGTCCGGCGCCATCCTGCTCACCTCTTCTCTCGCCCAAGCCTGCGAATTCGTCAATCGTTTCGCCCCCGAGCATCTCAGCCTCCCCGCCCAACCCGACACGCTGCTAAATAAGATCACTGCCTCCGGCACGATCTTCCTCGGCCCTTGGGCCGCACAGCCTCTCGGCGACTATGTCTCCGGCAGCAACCATGTACTCCCCACTGGCGGCTGGGCCTGCAAGCGCGGAGGCCTCTCTTCCGCCGACTTCGTCAAACTCATCACCACCCAATCCATCACTCGCACCGGTTTCCAACGCCTCGCCGATGCCGCCGAATCTCTGGCAGAATCCGAAGGCCTACTAGCCCACCGCAACGCCGTGAGGCTCCGCCGATGACTCGTCGTCCGCAATCGCGACCCGCGTCCACAATCAAACTTGTAGGGGCACGATTCTTCGTGCCCTGTCGGGCCCAGGCGTCAGCTCTCGATGACTATCCCCGCAAAGGCCGCTCATGACCTCTAACCTTCCCGTCCGCCAAGCCATTCTCAATCGCCGCACCTACGAGCCTCCCGGCGAAGGCCGCGCCGATAAACTCCGCCTCGACTTCAACGAAAATACCGCTGGCTGCTCGCCCAAAGTCCAGCGCGCACTCGCCAAGCTCACTCCCAAACTCCTTTCCATGTATCCCGAATACGAGCGCGGCACTCGCCACCTCGCGCGCCATTTCGGCGTCGCTTACGAAGAACTCCTCCTCACCAACGGCGGCGACGACGCCCTCCGCCTCTTCTTCGACGCCTTCGTTGATGCCGGCACGGCCGCTGTCATCATCGAGCCCACTTTTCCCATGTATCGCTACTGGGGCGAAGTCTGTGGCGCTCAACTCGAAGTTCACCGCTACGGCGCCGACATGGAATTTCCCATCGAAGCAATCCGTCAATCGCTCGCCGCCAAGCCGCGCGTCCTCTTCATCTGCAATCCCAACAACCCCACCGGCACGCTACTCCCCGCTCCCACGATCGAAAAAATTCTGCAAGCCGCAACTCATACCGCCGTCGTCGTCGACGAAGCCTACACCGAATTTTCCGGTGTCTCCGTCATTCCACTCGTTCGCCAATATCCGCACCTCTTCGTCGCCCGGACTTTCTCCAAAGCCGCCGGCCTCGCCGGCCTCCGCCTCGGCGCTGTCATCGCCCACGCCGAATCTCTGAACATTCTTCGCCGGGCCATCGCGCCGTTCCCCGTGAACGTCGCTGCTCTCGCCGCCGCTGAAGCCGCCGTCAGCGATCCCGCCACCATGAAGCGCTACGTCAAAAACATCGTCCGCACCCGCGCCTGGTTCGAAAAAGAACTCCTCAAACTCCACATCAAAACCTGGCCCAGCGCCGGCAACTTCCTGCTAGCCGACTTCGGTCCCACGGGCCCCGCCATGGCCGCCGAGTTCCAAACCAAACACGGCATCCTCCTTCGTGACCGCTCCAAAGACATCGGCCTCGGCCGAATCCGCGTCACCATCGGCACCCAAAAAGAAATGCAGCGCCTCCTCACACTCATCCAACGCCACCGAAGGTCTTTCGAACAATCATGAAACGCGCCGCCAGCATTCACCGCAGAACCAACGAGACCGACATCCGCGTCAAGCTGAATCTCGACGGCCGCGGCCAATCCCAAATCTCCACCGGCATTCGCTTCTTCGACCACATGCTCGACCTCGTCGCCCGCCACGGTGCCTTCGACCTGCAAATCGCCGCCAAAGGCGATCTCGACGTCGACCAACACCACACCGTTGAAGACGTCGGCATCGCCCTCGGGGAAGCCGTCCTCAAATCCCTCGGCACAAAACGCGGCATCCTCCGCGCCGGCTATTTTCTAGTGCCCATGGACGAAACGCTCGCCGCCGCCGCCATCGACCTCAGCGGCCGCCCGCACTGCGTTATCGACGCCAAAATCTCCGCGCCAAAAGTCGGCGACTTCACCACCGAACTCACCGAAGATTTTTTCCAGGGCTTCGCCCAATCCGCTCGCGCCAACGTCCACCTCCGCTGTCTCTACGGCCGCAGCTCCCACCACCAAATCGAAGCTCTCTTCAAATCCTTCGCCCGCGCTCTTCGCTTCGCGGTCAGCAAGGACAAACGCCTACGCTCCGTCCTCCCCAGCACCAAAGGCCTCCTCTAATGTCGATGTGCCTCCCTCTCTTCTCTGCGCCCTCTGTGTCTCTGCGTTTCACTTTCTTTCTTTTTTCTCATTCCGTTCCCCTCGGATCACGGAACACGAATCACGGATCACGCCCATGAATCTCCTCCTCCTCGATCACGGCGCCGGCAACGTCACCTCCGTCGAGCGCGCTCTCCATCGCCTCGGCGCCGCGCCACAGCGCACTACCGTCCCCGAATCTCTCGCCACCGCCGACGCCATCATTCTCCCCGGCGTCGGCCACTATTCGGCTCTGATCCGCGCTCTCGACGAACGCCAACTTCGCGCCCCGCTCGTAGCCGCCATCCAACGCGGCGTCCCTTTCCTCGGCATCTGCCTCGGTCTCCAAGCTCTTTACAAATCGAGCGCCGAAGCACCGGACCTCCGCGGCCTCAACCTTCTCCCCGGCCACATCACATCCCTTCCCGCTAGCGTCAAGCTTCCCCACATGGGCTGGAACCAGCTCCAACTCACCCGCCGCTCTCGCCTCCTCGCCAATATTTCCCCGGACGCCTTCTTCTACTTCGCCCACTCCTTCGCCGCCACCGAACCCAACGGCGAAGCCGTTGCCCTCTGCACCTACGGCACGCCCTTCACCGCGGTCATCGAGCGCGGCAACATCTACGCCACCCAATTCCACCCCGAAAAAAGTGGCGCCCCTGGCTCCCTCCTCCTAAAAAATTTCCTGACTCTCGCGAGTAATCCCAACTCATGAATCGCTTACCGAAACCGCATCAGTCCTCTTTTCCTCTGCTTTCACCTCCGAGCTGTCAGCTCTCAGCTCTTCATTCTTTCTCTTCTCTGCGTACCCTGCGCCTCCGCGTTTCACTTTCTTTTTCTTTGTTCCAGAACTGGGTTCGCTCTTTCTTTACTTCCTTACTTCCTTACCTCCTTACTTCACTCCCCACCGCCGAGGCCACTCCATGCCGCTAGCCCGCCGCATCATTCCCTGCCTCGACACCGACGGCGCCCGCGTAGTCAAAGGCGTCAACTTCGTTGGCCTTCGCGACGCCGGCGATCCCGTCGCTCTCGCCGCCCGCTACAATGCCGAAGGTG
>Ga0335081_10003712_pt1 | contig 24038 bp, 21 predicted proteins | sample Lox_Sample_35_FD_206713 | JGI IMG/M metagenome (GOLD analysis project Ga0335081, IMG submission 206713) | Soil microbial communities from Loxahatchee National Wildlife Refuge, Florida, United States - Lox_Sample_3.5 | ecosystem: Environmental > Terrestrial > Soil > Wetlands | place: USA...
CCGACGATGGAGACCGTGTTCCCGGACGACTCTTTCTTGGAATTCGAGTTGCATGCCACCGCTGCGATCAAGCCTAAAAGCGCGACTCCCGCCAATGCGATGGCGGGCAAACGATGTTTATGCATTTGACTAATTCTCCTTTCGGCTGATTTTTTGAGCGGAGATGACTTAGTCTTGAATCTAAGATTCAATTCTCGTCCTCCACGAAACCGCGGAATGTTAAAATAAAATGAAAATGTGAAGTGTTAACGCGCAGGCTTAGCTCTGTAACCATTCTTCTCGCACTGGCTTGCGCTTAGTGGTTACGTGTATCTCTATGTACGCCGACTTCCACGCCACCGATCGATGGACCAAGAAGCGAGTGCATTGCATTTATCAGGCGTTGATTGTGGCCATCTCCACGCGTCACGCCGATGCCGTAGACGTGAAGTTTCTGGTTGAAGGACGCCCGGTCTGGGTAGCGCTGCCGCATCCGGCGTGGGTGGAATACAACAAGCGCACCGGCAAAATGATTACTGATCCGTTGGCGGTTGAAATCGCCGGGCGTTACCTGGAGACGATTCTTCAGACCGGCGAAGGCATAGACCGGGAGATGTTCTCCCTCACGGTCGAAGAGACGCTGAAGCACCTGGAAGCAGTGGTGAGCGAAGTCTCAGTTCAACCGGTTGCGGCCACGTAGAAATTAAACCGCCGCTTGTGAGACTTCGGCCGAAGGTCCTCGCGTGCAACGCACGCTCGGGTAAGAATTCCCTCTTTACGGCATGACTGAAGTCACGCCCTTCCACAACCCGAATTACAAGCGGCAGATCAGCAGTTCCCGCTCATAGATCATCTCGGGCGGAAGGTGGGCGTGTAAGAGAATGAATAACTCTTCATGATCGATCACTTCGCGCTTCCAGGCCGGCCGATCCACTTTCTGCAACTCTTCAAATTTTTCCTTCGGGAAGTCGAGGCCTTTCCAGTTGATGTCTTCGTAATAGGGAGTCCAGCCAATAGGCGTTTCGCGCCCATGGGAGCGGCCGTGCACGCGATCGACGATCCATTTCAGCACGCGCATATTTTCCCGATAGCCGGGCCAGATGAAACGTCCTTCGGCATCTTTGCGAAACCAGTTCACATGAAAAATGCGCGGCGTTCGGGTAAGCGTGCGCTGCATTTTGATCCAGTGGCGGAAATAGTCGCCCATGTGATAACCGCAGAAGGGCAGCATGGCCATGGGATCACGACGCACTTTACCAAGTTCACCCGCTGCTGCCGCGGTGGTTTCCGATCCCATGGTCGCGCCCACGTAAACTCCCGCGCTCCAGTTGAAGGCCTGATAAATCAGCGGAATGGTCTCGGAGCGGCGGCCGCCAAAGATAATTGCGCCCAGAGGAACTCCCTCAGGATCTTGCCACGCCGGATCGATCGTCGGGCATTGCGATGCTGGCGCAGTGAAGCGGGCGTTGGGATGCGCCGCCTTGCGCCCAGTCTTTGCCGCCATCTCAGGAGTCCAAAGATTGCCTTGCCAGTCGAGGCATTCTGCCGGAGGCTCGTCAGTCATGCCCTCCCACCAGACGCCGCCTTCGGGAGTCAGGGCCGTATTGGTGAAAATTGTGTTTCTGGAAAGCGTGGCCATGGCGTTCGGATTGGTTTTTGCCGAAGTGCCCGGCGCGACGCCAAAAAATCCCGCTTCAGGATTCATCGCCCGCAACAATCCTTGCGAATCTGGCTTGATCCAAGCAATGTCGTCGCCGACGGTCCAGACTTTCCAGCCTTCAAATCCTTTCGGCGGGACCATCATGGCGAAATTGGTCTTGCCGCAGGCGCTGGGGAAAGCGGCGGCGACGTAGGTTTTCTCGCCGTGCGGATCCTCCACGCCCAAGATGAGCATGTGCTCTGCCATCCAGCCTTCGTCGCGAGCGATGTTTGAGGCGATGCGCAGGGCAAAACATTTCTTGCCCAGCAATGCATTGCCGCCGTATCCGGAGCCGAACGACCAGATTTCTCGGGTCTCGGGAAAATGGACGATGTATTTTTCCGGGTTGCAGGGCCAGGGGACATCTTTCTGTCCCGGCGCCAGCGGCGCGCCTACACTGTGGATACAGGGCACCACGCGCTTTTCGTCCTTGTCGATCTCTTTGAAAACTTCGATTCCCATGCGCGTCATGATGCGCATGTTGACGACCACATAAGGCGAGTCGGTGAGTTGCACCCCGATCTGCGACATGGGCGAACCCACGGGACCCATGCTGAATGGCAAAACATACATGGTGCGCCCACGCATAGAGCCATTGAATAGCTCTTTCAATTTGCGGCGCATCACGTAGGGGTTTTCCCAGTTGTTGGTCGGCCCGGCACTGTCTTTGGAGAGCGAGCAGATAAACGTACGGGCTTCAACCCGGGCAACATCGCTGGCGTCGGACCGGGCCAGGAAGCAACCGGGCCAGAGATCCGGATTCAGCTTGATGAACGTTCCACTGGCGACCATCTCGCGGCAAAGTCTGTCGTATTCGGCCTGCGAGCCATCCACCCAGTGGATGGCGTCAGGTTTAGTCAACTCCGCCGTCTTCTCCACCCAGCGAATGAGGTGGATGTTACTGGTCAGCGGGGCGCGCGCTTGGGCGGCAGCTTTCATAAATCCTCTAAAATGGCTTCGAATTAAGGCACAAACATTCTATCGTGCCAGAGAAGCGGAAGAAATTGCGCGTGGCTGGGTATCAGTTGGCTCTCTCTGCGTCCTTCGCGCACCTTTGCGAACTCTGCGGTTAAGAGCTTGACCGCAAAGGACGCAGAGAAAACGCAAAGGACGCAGAGAATGACTTACGCTTTTTTCAACTGCCGCACAATCCAGGTGAGAATCACGCCGCCAAGAATGGCCACGAGGATGGTGTAAATCATCCCTCCTGCGGCAGAAAATCCCACTAGGCGCATAATAAAACCGCCAATCAGAGCACCGACGATGCCGACCACGATGTCCATGGCAGTGCCGTAACCGCCGCCCTTCATGATTTTTCCCGTAGCCCAGCCTGCAATCAATCCAACGATGACCCACCAGAGCAGGTAGAACATAGTTCCTCCTCACGCCCAAGACGGGGAAGGTTATGCCTCGTCGTGGGGAGTGTCAAGGGAAGAGGTCGGGCGGTCAGGCCACAACTCCTGATCCGGAATGATGTTCTTGATCAACCACGAAGGACACAAAGGATCACGAAGGCGGACACTAGGATTCGGTTCTTCGTGTACCTTCGTGACCTTCGTGGTTAAATCATTCTGTGTTCGCCCGCAAAATTCGCGTGGAATATGAAGAAAACGGCCAGCGCAAGCTCTGCCCGCTGAAGTGGCTGGATAGCTTCTCCATGCGCAACTTCACCAATGCCAGTGTCTTTGACGACACCCTTCCTGTTGCGGATGGCTTAATGGAAATTGGCGCAAAAGTGCCGCTGGAGCAACTGAAAGAGGCGATGGAGGATTGGTTCCGAAGGAAAGGATATTTGCCTAAGGAATCGGGGCTATTTCTTGGCACTAGCGTCGGACAAATTTAGCGCTGCCCGGACCCTTCGACTCCGCTCAGGGCAGGCGAGGGCGTCCGCGCCTCCGTGGTTTACTTATCGTAGTGCAAAAGCGAGAATACATCGTACTGGCTCAGCTTTTCCCGGCCTTTGAGGAAGTCTAGTTCCACCACGAAGCCCAGGCCTGATATTTCCGCGCCCAGAGATTTGGCGAGATCAATTGTGGCCGCGGCCGTGCCGCCAGTGGCGAGCAGATCGTCCACGATGATCACCCGCTGGCCATTCTGGATGGCGTCTTTGTGAATTTCCAGCGTGTTGCTGCCATATTCGAGTTCGTAGCTGACTCTCGCTGTCGCGGCCGGTAGTTTGCCGGGTTTGCGCACGGGAACGAATCCAGCATTCAGCCGATAGGCCAGCGCGGGACCGAAGATAAATCCGCGGGCCTCCATGCCGAGCACCAGATCGACATGCTCTCCGATGTAATGTTCCGAGAGCTGATCGATCAAGGCGGCAAAGCCACGCTTGTCTTTCAGCAGCGTGGTGATGTCGTAAAACAAAATGCCTTTTTTCGGGAAATCAGGGACTTCGCGGATGAGTTGTTTAAGCTGCTCCGAGTTCAAACCCGGGGGCTTGGACATTACCACGCTCCTTCAATGCGAAATGCCGTGAGATTCCTGATCAGCTCGGCTTCAAGTTCTTCCACATCATCCACACGGGCAGCGCGAGGACCCTGTCGCAATCGCGAGCGCAATCCTGCAAGCTGCTCGCGTGTACCCTGCGCCAGGACTTCGACGCTACTATCTGAATTGTTGCGCACCCATCCGGCGATGCCGAGGATATGCGCCTCACGCTCCACGAACCAGCGAAAGCCCACACCCTGCACACGGCCGCGAACGATGAACCGGCGGGCGAGGGTGGTTTGTCCACTGGAGGTCATAGACGCTTCCACGTAGGGGCGGGCGCCTCGTCCGCCCTCCCCGGACGAGGACGTCCGGGGCTACGGGGTCAATTACGCTCTCGATAAATACACGCCCTCAGCCGTATCTACCTTGATCTTTTCGCCTTCATTGATGAACGGCGGCACCTGCACGACCAGGCCGGTTTCCGTCTTCGCAGGTTTGGTCACGCTGGAAGCGGTTGCGCTTTTTAGCCCCGGCTCAGTTTCTATGACGGTTAACTCAACCGTCTGCGGCAGCTCAATGCCTACGGCCTTGCCATCAAAAAACTCGACTCTAATCTGGAGATTCGGGATCAGGTAGTCCACGGCGTCGCCCAAAGTGTCTTTGGTCAGGTGCGTCTGCTCGTAGTTCTCGGTGTTCATGAAGTAGTAGTCATCGCCGTCGTTGTAGAGATATTCCATCGCAACTTCATCGACATTGATCTTTTCGATGGGATCGGGAGAACGAAAGCGGTGCTCGAACATGGCGCCGGTGCGCAGATTACGCAGCTTGGCCTGAATAAAAGCGCGCAGATTGCCGGGTGTGCGGTGCTCGACGCTGAAAACGGAATGCAGATCATTGTTGTGCTTGATGATCATGCCAGGGCGAAGCTGGGTGGCAGGAATAGCCATTGCTCGGTAAATCTCCTTTAGGATTGCAACTTTAGTAGGCCGGCGGAAAAGCCTGGCCTGAGCGAAAGTGCGCCGAAGGGCGGACGGGCCACATTTACCGCCACTACGGGAACCAGCGCGTTTATTCTAACGGACTTGGTGGTTTTTGGGAAATTTGGCCGTCCCACGGAAAACCGTCACTTCTAATAGTCTGTACCGCTCTAGCAGCATAGAATAGAGGCAGACTCGGGAATTATCTTTGGAGGATTTATGCGCATTGGAAGATATGAGGCTTCAGAGCACCACGGGAACGTGGGCACCGCGGTCACATTCCTGCTGATCGGCCTGGGCGCGGGAGCGCTGATTGGGCTTTTGCTCGCTCCGAAATCGGGCGAGGAGACGCGGAAAGAGTTGCGGCGCCGTTATGAAGACGCGAAAGACGTGATCGAAGACTGGACCGAAGACGCGAAGGAAGCCGTGAAAGAGGCGGCGGAAGAAGCCATGGAACGCGGCTCTGAAATTGCGGACGAAATGCGCAAGCGTGTTGGCCCTGTCGCGAAGACGTTCAGGCGCGGTTGAGCGAGGCGTCGCTAGCTAAAGATCGCAGCAAAAACGCCTTTCAACTTTCTCATGAAACCGCGATGCGGACCCCTCGGGGGCATGACGCTGCTCGCGGGCAGCACTTCGGGGTCTACTGGGCGGGCGAGCGGCAAATCGTGAAGATCGCGTGGAACGGGCTTGGCCGCACGAAAGACGAATGGCGCGTCGAGCTGAACGTGAATCTCACCGGATTTCGCGTTGCCAGCCGGCAAAACGCCGCCGCTTTGGACGACCTGGAATTCGCCTGAGTCGGCTTGACCGTCGCCAAGATGAATAGGGCTCTTAGGTTCCCCATTTAAGATGTCCGCCGATGCGCGCACCGCGGGAACGGGCGGCGCCGGACAGCCACAATCGTCGTGCCTGGTTGGGTCGAGCAATTCGATCCGTCCAGAACGAAAAACTACTCCCTCCTCGGGCTTCACCTGATAACTGCCATCACCCAGCAATTCCGAAACCATCGCGGAAGCCGTGTTACCCGGCAGGGCCTGCACGCAGGTATTTCCATGCGAGTCGACGTGAAATGCGTAGTGAAGTTCGCCCGGGCCGGCGAGGAGAATGCGAAAATCAGGAGTAAGCACTGTATCGGCCGATGCCCCCAGGGTGGCATGTTCCTCCAATGCGCCTGTGCTTATGCCCAGCATCAACGCCTGATTGTTCGGCGAAGGCGTGAGCGAAACGGTAGTGCCGGGGCATACTCGCACTTCCCCACCTCGCGCCAGATTCAGCACAGCCGTTTCAGGCCCGGCGGTGAATGACGATTTAACTGCCAGGCGATCGCCCACTAACAACAGCGCACCTGAGTTTGCCGAACTGACCGTCAGGGCCATCGGGGTTGTGCGCGCCAGTGAAGCTAAGCCCCAATCCGGCTTTGGGGGCGGCGGAGGCTCCGCTAATTGTTCTTGGGGGCGCAAGTGGACCATCAAATGATTGCCGTTGGCTTCCCAGGTGTATGCGATGGGCGCCAATAAATCGACGACCACGCGGGTAACCGGCGGTGTCTTCTGAAATTGATCCACGCGGACGCGACGAATCTGCTGATTACTGAAGGTGATGCGTTTTTGAAGCAGCCCCAGATTAGCGCCAGCCAAATCAATGACCAGGCGCGAGGGCGCTTTGAGCTCTTGAATCTCGGGCGTGAGAGGGCGAGTGGAAACTATCTCCAGCGCCGCGTCGTCAGCCTTTGGAAGAATCTGGATGCCCCGGACTTCAGCGGCGCGGGATGGTTTTCCGGGTAGGAGCGATTGCGCCATCGAAGGAAGGCAGGCTGAGGCCAGCACCATCGCCACAAGTTGTGGGCGGCTTGGCAAATTCTCCCTCTTGGAAAGTGCTTTGTCCTTCGAAATTAGCACCACGAAATGAGTTAAAGAAGTAACGGTGAAAGCACAAGAGGACGTGCCGAGCATGGAGGGAATCGCGATCCTTGCGCTACTGAAGGCGAAATCTCTCGTTGATCAGGCGTTGCAGACGCGGTTTGTAGAGAAGATCGTAGGCCAATTCCTTGTCAGGAAACATGGCGAGCGCGGCGCGCTTGGCGCCGGCGACGAGTTCCGAGGCTTCCTCGATTGTCAGGTTGGGGTCCTGGCTGATGACCGACATCACCATGCTGATCATGACCTGGAGCCGATGAATTTGACGTGCTTCCTGTTCCCGCTCACTCGCCCCGGAATCCATGCCCTCTAGTAGCCCCCCAACCCTCGCCAGCTCACCGACCAAAAATTGGGTGAGCGTTCGTGGATGAACGTTGCGCTACAGCTCTGTATATTCATTCTCTGAATAACCGGGGCTTTGCGCAACTGTCACTGGGGCGGGGACTTCAGTCACCTGCACTTTTCACGCTGCAGTTTTGTACACATCTGCCTTTCCGGAGTTAGAATTCCGTGTGGGTTTGGGGGCTGCAAGCAATGGGCCCGAGAGCCCGATGGAGGAGTTATGGCGCAAGTTCCCGCTCCACGTCCTAACCCGAACGAGAAGCTGGTACGCGTGTTCGATACCGAACAGGAATCCGAAGCCATGGTTGTGCATGGGCTGCTCGAATCGTCGGGTATTGATTCGGATGTGACATCGTTGGACGCTCAACAGGACATCTTGCCTGGGGTGGGCGGCACGGTGATTCTAGTCCGCGAAGAAGATGCCGACGAGGCCCGGCGCATAATTGAAGAGTACCGGCGGCCAGTGGCCACTGACGAAACTGCAGAAATCGACATCAGTGGAGATCCGGGACTGAAGTTGTGACACTTTTGCCATCCAAATAGTAGGTAATTGCTCCATCGAGGTCAGTGCGCGCCGTAGCGACGTTCCAGTTTTCCAGCCGCGAAAGTACTTCCTCACGCGGATGATGGTAGCTGTTTCGCGCCCCCACAGAAATCACGGCGAATCGAGGACGAACCGCCGCGAGCAGCTGTGGAATGGTCGAAGTCGCGCTGCCATGATGCCCGACTTTGAGCAGATCGGCCCCGGGCTCTTTTCTCGCGATTTCGAGCTCAGAAGCTTTTTCAGCATCGCCTTCCAGCAGGGCTGAGGTGTTCCCGTAAGTTAGTTTCATGACCAGCGATTCGTCATTCTGGCGGCCTGAAAAAGCTGATCGATCGGGAGCAAGGATGCGGACGCTCGTCCCGCCAAATTCGCGCGTGTCTCCGGCCCTGAGCTGAACCACTTTCACTCCCAGTTGGTGGGCTTTGGACAACACGGGCCGCAGCTCCGGTTCGGACAAATCGCTGCTGATCCATAGCTCGCGAGGCCGGAAGCTGGCCATGACTGCTGGCATTCCCCCGATGTGATCAGCGTGGGCGTGAGTGAGGGCCAGCGTATCCAGCCGGCGAAAGCCGCGAGACCAAAGATATGGTGAAACAACATCTTCGCCGATATCCAGTTCCGAATGTGTCCACCAGGGCAGGCCGCCGGCATCCACTAGCATAGTGCGACCTTGCGGAGAAACCACTAGAAGCGAGTCTCCCTGGCCAACATCGATCGCGGTGACTTCGAGAGCGCCGGCCCGCGTTTGTGGAGAGAACGGGAAAAGACAAATGAAAAGGGCGCTTAAACAGAGCGCGGCTAGTCCTGCTACTGCCGCCATGGGGCGGCGGCGGACGAGGACCATCGACAGGGCCAAAACCAAAATCGTGGCAAGAATCAGGGCAAGTCTTGGCGTGGGGACGCGGGCGTCAGCAAGCTGAAGACCGCCCAACCGATGAACGGTTCCGGCAATGCCCACGGCCGCCCATCCGGCAATCCACGCGGGAATCCTGGCAAGCGAAACGGAAACATAACTCAAGCCCACGGCGAGGGCCGCCGCCGGCATGAGGAGTTCGGTCAGCGGAACGACAACCAGATTGGCGGGTAAAGCCAGAGTCGTCGCGCGATGGAAGTAGTAGGCCATGGGCAGTGCCAGGCCGACTTGCATCACGGCTGAGATCATGATCAGTTGGCAAAGACCGAGGCAGAAGCGAGCGCTGGTGGCGATGGCTGGAAGCGGAATCTTTTTCCCAAGAAATCGTTCGAGGCGCTGTGCAATCATCCGCAAATCGAGCCGGAACTGAACTACTTTCGGAGGAAGGGCAAAGTCAAAACTGGCAATCCCGATGTATCGCAGGCCGCGTGAAATTGGCTGGATCGTTCGCTCCAGGATCGGAATCCCCACCGCTGCCACCAGCCACACGCACAAAAACGTAAGTTGAAAACTCGCACCAAACAGGACAAGGGGATTCGCGACCATCAGCGCCAAAGCAGCCGCGCCGATCGCATTGAGCATGGACTTCTCGCGGTACAGGAGACGGGCGCCCAAATAAACGGTAAGCATCAGAGTGGCGCGCCAAACCGGAGGGCCGACATTCGTCACGAGCGCGTATCCGGCAACTAGTCCAACCGTCAATGCGGCGGCCAGCAGGTCGTTCACGCGGAGCCAGCGCAGAGCATAAAACACAAAAAGCGCAAGAATCGTTACATTCATTCCTGAGACCACCAGCACGTGGTAAGTCCCGGAACGCTGAAAATCCATTCGGGTATGGCGATTGATGAAGGCGTCTTCTCCAATCACCATGGCATCCATGAGCACGGCTTGCTCAGCCGGCCACACGGCATGGATTTTGTTGATGATGCTGTCATGAATGCGAGATCGCCACAATTCGCCATAGCTTCCGGAGAACCCCGACAAGAGTTCGACTTTGGCAACATCGGCCGAGGCCAGCGCCACGATTCCGTTTTCTTCGAGGTAGCCCCGATAATCGAACGCTCCCGGATTGCGATAGTTGCGTGGCGGATTCAGCTTGGTGGCAAAACGCAAGCGCTCGCCATAGCGAAATAAGTGCATCGCTGCGCCGGATGCTGGTTCTTCTGCTTCGCCCTTGGGACTTTTTTCATACAGGCTGAGACGGATGCAGGAGCTTATCGGAACACTCTGCTCATCGCTCTCCACTTGTTCGGTTTCTATGTCCAATCTTTGGCGGACGTCAGGTCCCTGTGCGCGAATGTTCCCTTCAGCTGTGACGTGCCCTGTCAGCGTGATTTGGCGGCCATCGGCAAATCGAAGAATTGCAGAGTCGCTGGGGTGAGCCGGGTGCCGTACCTGGATGATCAGCGCACCGAGAATAAAAACTCCGCAAAGCGATATGAGGAATGCGTCGCGAGGGCGCCTGCGTGAGAAGCAGATGGCCGAATCAGCAAAAACCAAGAATGCCGCCAGCCACCACGTCGGAGGCCGCCAACCGTGCTGACCAACAGCAAGCCCCGCCGCAAAGGCCAATGCCGCCCAAAAGAGCGGCTGCCGCTCGGTGGCGCGCTTGCGAGCAATACGTTGAGTATTCAATTGTCAGGCCGCGGATACCGGAAGGCTTAACGAACCAGGTGAAACACACTCTCAATGTGATATGTCTGCGGAAACAGATCAATCAAGTGTGCCTGCTGCACGCGATAGCCGCTGGACAAAATGTGGCCAAGATCGCGGGCCAGCGTCGCCGGATCACAGGAGACATAAGTGATACGCGGGGAGGCCAAGTCGCTGAGTCTCCGGACTACACTTTCGCCTAGGCCGCCGCGTGGCGGATCCATAACGACAAGATCCGGCTGCAACTTCCCGCTTCTCTCGTTCAAATACCGTTCCACCGTAGCCCGTATCGCCTTCACATTTGCCGGCGCATTGTATAGCAGGTCGGCGTAGGAAGTCGGTGACGATTCCACCGCGATGACGCGTTCAAATTCCCGATTCAGGACAGACGAAAAAAGCCCAACTCCGGCATAGAGGTCGAGCGCAGTCCTGCCGGATTGCCCGCTGGTCACGATTTCTACAAGTCCGTCAACCATGTAGCGGTTGACTTGAAAAAATGCACCCGCGCTGACGCGGTAAGTGGCCGATTTGGTCTTGTATTCGAGACTCGTGGCGCCAATGGAATAGGCAGGCAAGGCGTGTTCAACCGGCGCCGATTGCCTTTTGCCCTTAGGAGTCGCGAAGAAAACGACGCCAACTGCTTCCGGCAAAAGTTGGTCAAGCTGCTCGCAGGCTTGTTGCGATTCAGAGTTCTCGTTCGGCCCGAAAACCTCGATCAGCAATTGCGAGTCATCGGCATCGACGAACAACTCGATTTCATCGATCGTGCCGGCGGTGCCGGCTGCGCGGCCAATCTCCCACAGCTTTGTGATTGCGCGGTTGATAAGTGGCGAGCTGATGGGGCATTGTTCGACCGGCAGCAATTCACGAGAATTCAACTTGTAGTAGCCCAGCGCAAATACTGGTTCACATTGCAGCTTGAGCTGGACACGATTGCGATAGTTCCAGGGTGGCGATGGATGAATCACCAGTTCCGATTGCAATTCCAGCTTGGCGATGCGGCGCAGATTTTCATGGAGAATCGCGGCTTTGATCTCAAGCTGATGTTCGTAGCTGGCGTGTTGGTACTGGCAGCCGCCGCACCGCTGAAAATAAGGGCATGGAGGCGCGACGCGATGGGCAGACGGCCTGACTATCTTCTCTGCCCGAGCACGAGCGAAGCCGGGCTTTTCCTCGTAAACGGTCGCCTCGACTTCCTCGCCGGCGAGAACGAAGGGAAGAAAAACAGCCTTGCCGTTTCCGCGATCGTCGGCAGGCAGGCGGGCCAGGCCGTCGCCTCCGTAGACCAGTTTTTCAATGGTGAGCCGCAAAGAGTGATTTAATCACAATGCTTTGACTAACAAGGACGGACGAGGCGTCCGCCCCTACGTAGTTCGCCTTACATATAGAACAGGCTCAATCGCGGCAGCCCATATTTTTCTAGCAGTCTCTTGTGGACATACTGCTTTTGCAGCTGGTCGATCTGTTGCGCGCTCATTTTTCGCCGATAGGGCATAAGCTCATGGTCCGCTTCCGCTCGCACGGCCACAATCTCGTCATCTGTAGTTGCAGCCAGCAATAGCGCGAAAAGTTTTTCTTCCAGAACGGTGAGCCGGCGTTCCAGGTTTTCCAGGCGAGGTGGCGACTTGCTCGTTTCCAGCCCATTCGCCAATTCTTGCAACGTGGACGCAGCTTCACGAGCCATCGCAATGGCCGAGATGCCATCTTTCTCAGGAAGCTTTGCCGCAAGCAACCGGGTGGCGTTGCGCCGGAGAAAATCAGCGATTTCGCAAGAGGAGAACGCAGGAGGCTTTTCATTTTTCCCCTCCGTTTCCGCCGCTCCCACGGCTGCTTCTTTCATTTCTTCCGCGGCCGCAAGGACTTCCTGCGAACAATAGGCCAGACTATTCACCTTGCGCGTCTTCGAGGGACGTTCGTCGTAGCGGTCAAACGCAGCGTCGATCCCACGCAAGACGGCTTCGAGCGGCAGACCCGCATCTTTCCAGGTTTGGATCAGTGCCCAATCCAGCGTCGAAAGCAGCAAAGCTCCGCCCCTGCGGCGCTGAAAGTGTTCTTCGATTTCAGTGAAATAATTGAAGTAATTTTCCAAGAGAAATTCCAGAAGCCGACAGTCAGCGGGCGCGGGATTTGCCGCCAGGCCAGGGTTTCGCCGCGACAGCCTCAACCGAAGCTGCAACCTCGCGCGGGGTCTTAGATAATGCCTCCGTCTTCATCTTGATGGCCGCGTTGCGTTCCCAGATTATGCGCAATCCTTCGAGCGTCAGAAGATCATCGACCTGTTTTATGTACTTCGATCCCGTTCCGATGAGCGAAGCCAGCCCGCCCGTCGCCACGACTTTTGTTTCCTTTCCCATCTCCTCAAGCAAGCGCTCGAGGATACCGTCCACTAATCCCAGATAGCCGTAGTAGAGACCCGATTGCAAGCTACCCACGGTCGTAGTTCCAATGACCCGCGGCGGTTTGCGAATGTCTACTCGTTGCAGGCGAGCAGCGCGTTCGAAAAGCGCTTCGGCGGAAATTCCGATGCCCGGACTGATTACCCCACCGATATATTCGCCTTTTCCGGAAATGCAGTCGAATGTAGTTGCCGTACCAAAGTCGACGGCAATGCAAGGGCCACCGTATTTTTCAAATGCAGCGACCGAGTTCACGATACGATCAGCGCCGACTTCCGCAGGGTTCTCATAAAGCACGGGCATCCCGGTCTTCACCCCGGGCTCAATAAACAACGGCTTGATGTTGAAGTAGCGTTCACAAACCTGCCGCAGCGTGGAATCAAGCGGAGGAACGACCGAAGAGATCACAATGCCGTGAATGCTGGTCACTTCAATCTTGTCCATGGCGAAGAGATTACGGAAAAGCACCCCGTATTCGTCCACAGTTTGTGAGGCAATGGTGGCCACGCGCCAATTCGCCACCAACAGCCCGTAACGCTCGGATTCATCGGCACGCTTGTTCCCCGCCGGGTTCGCTTTTGCCACCCTGGCGAAAACCCCGAGCACCGTATTGGTGTTGCCGACATCAAGAACAAGAAGCATAAGTTGCATTGCCGCCGATTAAGTCCGCGCAGTCGCGCTATTTCGGTCGCACGGTCCCGCTGAGAACGGTACGCACGCGATCTCCGACGCGGACCAGCAGAAACCCGCGCGAATCCAGGCCCTCCGTTAAACCCTCAAAACCGCCGTTCTCTTCAATTCTCACCTGACGTCCTTGCACGGTGGAGGAATGCTCTTGAAAGCGCTGTAGGATGTCCATATGTGCATCAGGGTTCTTCAGCAGGTTTCGATATTCGCGGTCGAGAGATTTTAACAAAGCCGCGCACAGCTCAACCCTCGACCAGTTCCTGCCAGTTGCCATGCGCAGCGATATTGCCGTTTGCCGCAAGTCTCCCGGGAAGCTGGCCTGATTCACGTTGATTCCGATTCCGACCACGATATGCCGAACGCGAGTGGCTTCCGCGGCCATCTCAGTCAGGATGCCACAGAATTTCTTCTCTTGAATCAGCAGGTCATTGGGCCACTTCAGATCGGGCTCTATGCCGTGATCGATCTCATGGACTGCGGCGCGAACCGCCAACCCTGCCGCGAGGGAAAGAATCAAGGCGTCGGAAGGTGGTATAGGAGGCCGTAGAAGCACGGAACAATGAATACCGGCCGAGCGTTCCGACTCCCAGGTGTTTGCTCCGCGGCCGCGACCGGCGGTTTGCTGTTCGGCGAGAAAAACCGTGCCTTCGGGCGCGCTCGCGCCCGCGGCTTCCATCGCTGATGTGTTAGTCGAGCCGATCTTGTAGTAGTGATGAATGTGCTCGGCGAAAATCGTGCCTCTTACAAGAGGCGTGAGCATATCCGGAAGAAGCAAATCAGGCACAGCTTGCAGGCGATAGCCGGTAGCTGGGTGCCCGGCAATTTCAACTCCCAGACCTCGCAGTTGCTGCACCAGCCGCCAGACTTCCGAGCGTGTTGTACTGAGATCCTGGGCGATCTTGGTACCGCTTACTACCACGGTGGCATGGTCCACGAGCAGGCGCACAATCCGGCCCAAGCGCACGTCGGTTTGCTGGGAAATTTGAATTCCCCCTCCGGCCCGTGAGGGAGGTTTCGCAGCTCGTTTTGTTGGGGTCCTGGCGATGGAGAGATTATGCGGCAAGCCAGGCTGCCGCACAAATCCCTGACGAGAAGAGATAAGCGCCGCTCAGGCCGGCACAACGCGCAGGCTCATATCGCTGGCCGCCGCAGAATGAGTAAGCGCTCCCACGGAAATGAAATCGACTCCGGTTTCAGCGTAGGCGCGGACATTTTCGAGGACAATCCCGCCGGAACATTCCAAGGGAAGCCGCCGTTCGTGACGGGAACAACGCTCCACAGCTTTCTTCACGTCCTCGACTGACATGTTGTCGAGCAGAAGGGCTTCGGCGCCATGAGCAAGCGCCTCTTCCAGCTCGGCCAAGGTACGAACTTCTATTTCGATTGGCTGGGAACCGCGTCGATTACGGTGGGCTCGCTCCAGCGCTGGGGCAATTCCTCCAGCAAGCGCGATGTGATTGTTCTTAATGAGCACGCCGTCCGACAGATCGAGCCGATGGTTCTGCCCGCCGCCGCAGCGCACGGCATATTTATCGATGACGCGCAGGCCGGGAACGGTTTTGCGGGTATCGAGAATTCGTGCCTTCGTTCCTGAGACGGCCTCCACAAATTTTCTGGTCAGCGTGGCGATGCCGCTCATGCGCTGTAAAAAATTCAGAATGACCCGCTCGCAGGAAAGAATGACCCGCGCATTGTGCCGGATCACAGCGACCGATTGCCCTTTATGCAGCCGGACGCCGTCGAAAACTTCGGGATGACATGTGACTTCGTAGTGCGAAGTGACCGCTCCATCGAGCGCCGCGTAAACATCGAGAATGCGTGCGACGCAGCCGATGCCGGCCAGAATGCAATCCTGTTTGGCGAGAATGGTCGCCGCCGCCCGCTGATTGGGATCAATGCAGGCGTAGCTGGTCGCGTCGCTGGTGGCACGGTCTTCCAGCAACGCGTTTTCAAGAATTGCCGTGATGCGTCGGCTGTTCCAATCCATAAGTCTTCTGTGTGGGGCGGGCGCCCTCGCCCGCCTAACTATTCTGAAATCCTCCCGCTTTTGTCATCCTGAAGTAGCGAGGCGTGCGTTCAATCGCACGCCTCCGACGAAGGACCCATGCAACATCCGTCTCCATTATCTGGCCACCGTTCTTGCTGCGTAGCTTCACGAATATCCCAATTCCTCGAGCTTGCTCTTTGTCTTGGCGAAGACGATTTCCAGCTCACCTGCCCGCTTGCGAATGCCTTCAACCACGTGCGCGGGCGCCTTCGCCAGAAACTGTTCGTTGCCCAGCTGCCGCTGGCTGTTGGCGATTTCCTTTTCGATCTTTTCCAGGTCTTTCTTCAGTCGCTCGCACTCGGCTGCCACGTCGATTTGTTTTTCATAGACAACGTGGACGTCGAAGTGAGCTGTGTGACGCGCACCAGGCAGCTTGGCGAGCGAACTTTCCACAAAAACGATCTTCTCGACACTTGCGGAACGATCAGACAGAATCGCACCCCGATTCTCTTCAATCAAACGCCGAATCCCCACTTCAGAGGCAAAAATCTCGATCGGAACTTTCGTCTTTGGCTCAACTTTGAGGTCGAGGCGCAGATTTCGGACGCTGACGATCAAATCCTGCAGGATCGCCATCTGGGTTTCGGCAGCGGGATCAAATTGCTTCTCGTCTGCCCGCGGATATTCCGCCAGTGCGATAGACTTCAGCGGCGCCTTACCTTCATACATCGCCTGCCAGATTTCCTCCGTGATAAATGGCATCACCGGATGCAGCAGCCGGAGAGCGTTATCAAAAAGATCGACGAGGGCGACACAGGCCTCGCGCGCCTCCGTAGACTCACCTGAATTCAGCCGCGGTTTGATCAGCTCGATATACCAATCGCAAAACTCCCCCCAGAAAAAGTCATAGATCCGGTTTGCGGCCTCGTGGAAACGATAGGCCTCGAGTGCCGCATTCACATCTGCCGCGGCACGATTGAAACGCGAAAGAATCCATCTGTCTTCCAGCGTCGCAGGCCGAAACTCTGCAATGCCTGCGTGGGGACGGGCGCCCTCGCCCGTCCGGCCGGGACGAAGTCCCGGCTCAATCCGATCCACATTCATGAACATGAACCGGGCCGCATTCCAAATCTTATTGGCAAAATTCCGGTAGCCTTCAGTTCGGCTTTCGTTGAAGGCAATGTCCGTTCCCGGCGCGGCCATCGCAGCCAGAGTGAACCGCGTCGCATCCGTGCCGAAACGCTGAATAATTTCCAGCGGATCGATCACGTTCCCCTTGGTCTTCGACATCTTCTGCCGCTCGGCATCGCGCACCAGGGCGTGAATATAAACCTGCCGAAACGGCACGCTGTCATCTTTTTTGTCGCACCAGCCGCTGGCTTGCTTGAGCAGAGGATCCTGTTTGTGCCCGGCCATGAAGTGACAGCCAAACATAATCATGCGCGCGACCCAGAAAAACAAAATTTCGTACGCAGTGATCAGCAATGTCGTCGGATAAAACACTTCCTGGTCGCGCGTTTTCTCCGGCCAGCCCAAAGTCGTAAACGGCAGCAATCCCGAAGAAAACCACGTGTCGAGCACGTCGGTATCTTGCTTTAGCTCCGAACCGCCGCACTTCGGGCACGTCTTCGGCTCCTCCCGCGCGACAATAATTTCGCCGCACGAGCAATGCCACGCCGGAATCCGATGCCCCCACCACAGCTGCCGCGAGATGCACCAGTCGTGGATGTTGTACATCCAGTTCAAATAAATCTGCTTGTAGTTCTCCGGAACGATCGTGATCTCGCCGTTCTCCACAACTTCCGTCGCCTTGTCGGCCAGCGGCTTTATCTTGATGAACCACTGCGTCGAAAGCCGCGGCTCAACCACCGTTCCGCAGCGGTCGCACTTACCGATGGGAATCGTATGATCTTTTTCCCCAACCAGAAAATTCCCTGCCGCAAGATCAGCCAGCACTCTCTTACGCGCTTCGTAACGATCCAGCCCGGCATACGGGCCGGCGTTCGAATTCATGTGCGCGTGCTCGTCGATCACTTCAATCTGTGGCAGGTTATGGCGCAAGCCAGCCTGAAAATCATTGGGATCGTGCGCCGGAGTCACCTTCACCGCGCCCGTGCCGAACTCCGGCTGCGCAAGATCGTCGGTGATGATCGGAATCTCGCGGTTCATCAGCGGCAACAACACTTTCTTCCCCCACAAATGCTTAAACCGTTCATCTTTCGCATTCACCGCGACCGCCGTGTCGCCGAGCATCGTCTCCGGCCGCGTCGTCGCAACCACGACGAACTGCGTGGGGACGGCGGGGTGCCCCATCCAAGCCCGATTTTGGCTTGGGTGGGGACGTTCCGTCCCAATCACCGGATACCGAATCTCATACAGTTTCCCCGGCATTTCCTCGTGCTTCACTTCGAGATCGGAAATCGCCGTCTCGCAGCGCGGGCACCAGTTCACAATATATTTCCCGCGATAAATCAGCCCTTCTTCATACAGCCGGACAAAAACCTCGCGCACCGCGCGCGAAAGATTTTCATCCATGGTGAAATATTCGCGGTCCCAATCGACCGAAGCGCCCAGGCGCTTCATCTGCTCGAGAATCGCGTTGCCGTAAAGCTGCTTCCACTCCCAGACCCGCTGAATGAACTTCTCCCGGCCCAGATCGCGGCGCTTCTTGCCTTCGACAGCTAGCTGCCGCTCAACCATCATCTGCGTCGCAATGCCGGCGTGGTCGGTCCCGGGCAGCCAGAGCGTGATAAATCCGCGCATCCGGTGCCAGCGCACAATAATGTCCATTTGCGTCTGGTTGAGCATGTGGCCCATGTGCAGGCGCCCGGTCACGTTTGGAGGCGGTAAAAGCAAAGTAAAGACCGGACGGTCCGTGCCCAGCGGCGGCGTGGGCACGGAGAACAATTTCTCCTTGATCCAGTACCCCGCCCAGCGCGCCTCAATCGCGCCCGGCTCGTACGCTTTTGGCAGGTCCTGGGGCATGGGAAGGCAGCCGTCAGCACTCAGCCGTCAGCATTCAGCCAAATCGTCGGTTCGTGCTGAAGCAATAACCTTTGTGACTGAATGCTGAACGCTGAGCGCTGAAGTTTCGATCTTACAGGCTGCTGAAAAGAAGGGTCAAACAGCACTCAGGTGCGCGCTCGTCGCGTCAGGGGCCGCTCGGCCTTATGATTCTGACCCGCTGAGCTGACGGAGAATGAACATGCCGATCTTTGAGCTCACTAAAAACTCCCTCATCCCGATTTCGACGACTACGTTTGCCGCAGAGCGCATTCGCGAGCGATTTGATCTCCAAAGGCTGTTGCGCAGCAACATCGACGCGATTGCTCCTGAGAGCTACGTTCTGGCGGAAGAATATGGAGAATGGGATGATGCGAGACGCCGTATTGATCTTCTGTGTTTGGATAAACAGGCAAACCTGATCGTCGTTGAACTGAAAAGAACAGAGGACGGCGGTCACATGGAGCTTCAGGCCCTCCGTTACGCAGCTATGGTCAGTAAGCTGAGATTTGTGCAGGCGGTGCAAGCTCATGGCCGTTATCTTGGGGGAGCAGAGAAGGAGGAAGAGGCCAGAGCTGCGATTCTACGATTCTTAGATTGGGACGAACCGGATGAAAAGGCGTTTGCTCAAGACGTTCGAATTGTGCTTGTTTCGGGTGAGTTTTCAAAGGAGCTTACAACCTCTGTCCTCTGGCTTAACGAGCGCGGCCTTGACATTCGCTGCGTCCGCCTCCGTCCGTATGCCCTCGACGGTCGCATCCTGCTCGATATCCAGCAGCTCCTCCCATTGCCCGAGGCTGAAAATTATCAAATTCAGATCCGAAACAAAGCTGCCGACGAACGGCTGTCAGAAAGCGGTGGGGCAGATTGGACGCGATACGATCTTACCGTCGACGGCAAAGTCTTTTCGCGCCAGTATAAGCGCAAGCTGTTCTTTCTCGTGTTTCAAGCCCTAATTCGGAAGGGCGTAACGCCCGAGCAAATCATGGAGATTTTTCCCCAACGGAAATTCCTGATTGTAAGGGGCAAGTGCGAGAGGCCAGAAGAATTCCTAGAGAAGGCCTCGAGGCTACGGACTCCTAGTGGGAAAACTGTGAATCTCGCCCGGTTTTTTGTCGAGTCGGACGAACTCTTCCATCTTGGAGACAAAACCTACGCCATCTCGAATCAGTGGTCGAAGAAGTATCTGCCGGATTTGGAGAGGCTAATTTCGAAACACCCAGGAGCCTCCATATCGTTTTCTAAAGCTCCTGAGCAATGAGACAGTCTGTCAAGGCGGGTAGCCGAACCTCGGTTTTGAATGCGTACCACGAGAAAGGCCGCCCCACCTTGCCGGACGGGTGGCCCACTCAAGCCTGCTGTTGGCTTGAGTGGGGACAGCTTTTTTGAGCGGGTGGCGCGACTTTGCCCTGTGCCCCAGTGCCTAGCCTGAACGAAGTCGAGGGGTTCGCGCCCGTTTTCGGACGCGAACATCAGCGAAGGAAGATCCTCCTCGGGTGGCCCGCTCAAGCCCAGCTCTGGCTTGAGTGGGCTAATCCCGCTTTGCTTTCCGTGGATAGTTCACGCAAACCAAAGATGGGCCAGGCCTCAGCGCAGTCATTCCCCGTTGCGAACCGCGCCGTTGATCGCTTGCGAGCCGAAGTGGCCGCTCGCCGGCGCTCCAAACATCAGCGTGATGTTCGAAGATCCCACCTGGCTTCCTCCCGTTATGCAAACCGTGAGCGGCGAGAGTTGACCTTGAGGAGCAAACGGGGCGAAACCTCCATTTCCGGTAACGCTCGCCGATCCGGTGATCAGAATACCGGTCGTGGTGGGTGGTTTGTAGCTCGCACTGGGACAACTGGCGGCCACCACGCTGGGATCCCGCGTGACCGCAGCGCCCCTCATGGTGATGTGGTGTGTATGCGGAGTTCGAGTTACCGGCGAGTCGGGATCGGCAGGAGGGTTGGCATTAATGGTGAGCCAGTAGTCGGAATTTTCCATGGTCAAAGCGGCCGAAAAGTCCGCCGTGGTGCCGGTCCAGCTCAGGTCCAGACGCCAGACGCCGTGGAGCTCCCACGGTCCGGTAGGATTGCCCTTCGCGTCGTGGGCAGGCGTAAAGTCGTTGATAATGCCGCGCAGGACAGTGCCGGTAAAACGCTCTCGGCTTTGACTCTGCGCCACGGCACTCGTCCCCAGGACGAGTACAAGAGCCCACGCGCCTACCAACCAGAGGAAAGTTTTGCTGTACATAGAAGCCTCCTGAGATTTGGATAACTGCGATCGCGCGCCAAGAGTTCCCCTTAGCTAGATCAAAAGTGGGTTGCACGGCGCGGTTGCATTGCGGCAAGTCTTAGCCCGACACGCAGCTGCAGAATGGATGATCCGTAGGATATTGAGCAAACAGCAATAAGCGGAACGGCCCGTTTGCGGGCAAATACAGTCTTTTGCAGGTTCCTTTCCCGGCGTTACAATCAGGGGCGCGCTGTCTCCTGATCGCCCCCGGGAGGGCCAATGGGCGAACCGTCCCTGGACAAATCGTTATCCGAAGCCCCGTCCGAGCGTCGGCTTGACTCCTGGAAGGACATTGCCCTTTACCTGCACCGCGACGTGACCACCGTCCAGCGCTGGGAGAGGCAGGAGGCAATGCCGGTCCATCGTCACCTGCACCAGAAGCGAGGTTCCGTTTACGCCCTGAGTTCTGAGCTCGAAGCCTGGCAGCAGAGTCGCAAGCTCGATGTTGAAGAAGAGGTGAACGGCGCGGTGCAGACTCCACCGCCCACAGTTTGGCGAACCTACTGGCACAGAGCGGTCTTTCGCCTTGCAACTTTCGGAGCTGTAGCGATCGTTACGCTAGCGATCGTCCTCCTGGGCCTGAACGTGCATGGCTGGCGGGATCGGATTCTTGCGAGAAAACCAAAAATCCAGGCCCTGGCAGTCCTGCCGCTGGTAAATCTGTCAGATGATCCACAACAGGAATACATCGCCGACGGCATGACCGAGGCTTTGATTACAGAACTAGGGGGAATCAGCGGTCCGCGCGTGATCTCGCGACAGTCCGTCATGCGGTACAAAGGGAGCAAGAAGTCGCTTCAAGAGATCGCTCGGGAGTTAAATGTGGACGCAGTATTAGAAGGAGCGGTCGAACCCTCGGGAGACAGGGTGAAGGTGACCCTCCATCTGGAGCAAGCTTCCCCGGAGCGTCAACTCTGGGCACAGAAATACGATCGCAGCATGCGTGATGTGCTGAGCTTGCAGGATGAAATTGCACACGCCGTGGCGGACGGAATACAGTTCGAGTTAAGCCCGCAAGAGCGCGCCCGCCTGTCCCGACCGCGATCTGTGAACCCCGAGGCTTACGCCGATTATCTTCGCGGCCGCTCTATAACCTCTGCTATGTATGTGACCCCGCTGGCTGAGCAGGATATTGAGAGAGCAATTTTGTATTTCAAGCAAGCCATCGGCGAGGACCCAGGTTACGCGCAGGCCTACGCGGGGCTGGCTTATGCTTATATCCTGCTCGGCAACCCCTTATGGGCCAGCCGTTCCCCGAAAGAAGCTTTGTCAGAGGCAAGGGCAGCGGCGGGAAGAGCGCTGGAACTAGATCCGTCCCTCCCCTACGCCCATTTTTCTCTGGCCCAATCCCTCGAATACGAGTGGAATTGGCCCGAAGCGGAGAAGCAGTACAAGCTGGCCCTCAACCTTAACCCCTATGATGCTGTTACCCATTTGGAGTACGGGCGATTCGTGCAGGCCGTGGGAGAGAACGATGAGGCAATGACTCAGGTGCGTTACGCAGCTGAATTGGACCCGTTGGACATCTTCGTCAAGGGCACTCAGGCATACGTAACCTATGTATCGCGTCAATATGACGTCGCTTTGAAGCTGTTCCAGGGCCTGGATGATGATCACGGCTTGGTGTGGGCCTACAGGGAAAAAGGGATGTATCCAGAGGCCATTGCCGCTTGGGAAAGGTGGATAAGGAGCGACCCCTCTCTCCCACAGCAACCGCATTCCCTGGCGACTCTGGCTGGCATCTATGGACTGCAAGGGAATAACGATAAAGCAGAGGCGCTAATCAAAAAGTTGAAAGAACAAGCCCACCACCGTTATGTTTCCGGCTTCTTCTTCGCCGAGGCTTACACTGGCCTCGGCCAGCGAGACCAGGCTATTAACTGGCTTGAACGGGCCTATCAGGAGCGTGACGAGTGGATGGTCTTCGGAAACTCATATCCAGGATTGGATCCGTTGCGCTCCGAACCACGCTTTCAGGCGCTGATGCGTCGCATGAACTTCCCGCAATAAGCCGCTCGCTCACTTAAGCCGCGTTTTGGCGGGTGCCCCACCTTTGCGGTTTTTGCAAACGTGGCGCGTAGGACGTCTGGCCATTCAAGCCTATCTTTGGCTTAAGCGGAGTAATTCCACTTTGCTTTCTTAGACTTATCTGTCATCACAGAACTGTCTGCCCAACATCGTCATGACGTTATGTTCCACGTGGAACATTTCAAATGGTGGCGAGTCCCCAGCTTGCCTTCAGCGGCACAAACATGCGCAATCGCACCCGGGAATAAACTTCACCTTCCTCAGTTAGCAAGATTGCACGGGCGAACACAGCCCACCCAAAATTGCGGAGGAAGAAATGAACAGATTATTCCGGTTGTTGCCTTGAGGGCGCGTGCGATAAGGTCGAGGGCTGGCCCACTCAAGCCCGGCGTTGGGCCAGAGTGTGCTGCTGCTGTTCGCTGAGCAAGAGGTGGACATGCGCCGGCATGACTACGTATCCGTAGATGTAAAGTTTGTAGCTAAGCCGCACTCCCTCCAGGGCTGATTCTGAAGATTCGACGTGGGGCATTTCTGTGACGTATGAACATCCCCACTCAAGCCAAAAGCGGGCGTGAGTGGGCCACCCGTCCTGTTGCTGAGTGAACCGCCGCGAGCTTCCCTCGCCGAGGCAATGCACTCGTCCCCCCAGTCTTGAAACATTCGTACCAGTTGCGTAATGATTCTCAAATTCCCAGGAGGCCCCATGGGCCAAAAGACAGTAAAAGCGATCGCATTGGGAGCATTTGCGCTGGTTCTAGTGCTCTGCGAGTGGCCAGCGCAAGCAGAGAGCCCGAAAACAGCGTATCCGAGCATGGCTCCGCTCGATCAGTACCTGATGGATCGAGACGCCGAGATTGCCATGGCTCGCAGCGCGGCGCCGGGGGCCATCTCGCGGGATGCGGATGTCCTCGTCCTTGGACGGCATGGCTACGAGACCGCGATCAAAGGCAAGAACGGCTTCGTCTGTGTCGTGGAGCGAGGGTGGATGTCGCCATTCGATGGGGATGGTTCTGCGAACTTCTGGAACCCTAAACTTCGAGGTCCGGTCTGCTTCAATCCGCCGGCTGTCCGTTCCATCCTTCCATTGACCTACAAAAGAACGGAGATGGTGTTGGCCGGTCAATCCAAAGCGCAAATGATTGAGGGCATCAAGACATTCATGAAGCAACAGCTGCCGCCGCTGGAGCCGGGAGCCATGTCCTACATG
>Ga0335081_10003713_pt1 | contig 24030 bp, 20 predicted proteins | sample Lox_Sample_35_FD_206713 | JGI IMG/M metagenome (GOLD analysis project Ga0335081, IMG submission 206713) | Soil microbial communities from Loxahatchee National Wildlife Refuge, Florida, United States - Lox_Sample_3.5 | ecosystem: Environmental > Terrestrial > Soil > Wetlands | place: USA...
AAAGAATGCGGCCCCGACGGATGAACCGCTCGCTAACGCCGCGCAGCAATTACCGAGCCGCGACCGTTAGGGAGCGTCCTGCCGCGGGCTTTTTCAGCCTGTTAAAGCAGTAGCCAGTTCGCCGCCATCACGTGGGCGCCAGCGCCTGAAGTTTGCCGCCCAAGCCTTCGGGCCGGTCACTCGACCGTGCGGCCTCGACCGGTCGAGTCGTGGTATCTGGCTCTTGAGTAGCCGAAAGAATCCAGGGCTTGCCCGGAGTCTCATGGCGAATCAAACGCAGAATCACCGCAATCCCACAGCCTAATACGATCGCCGCAATAAAGAAATACCGTAACCTGGGGATGCCGATAAGAAAGATCAGCATGCTGCCGAGGGCGAATAACGCCCCTGCGATGCCGGCACCGCCGGGTATCTTCGAAACGTTGATTTGTGGGTTCGGGGTGCCTTCACCCACGCTGCACCTCCTGATCGTTAGGCTATCACGGCTGTTACTCGGTCTCGGACATCCCGTCCGGGCGCCTCTTACTTAGCCACGTGAACGTGGTCTCTCTCATTTTCCGCGCACACCGCCTCCAGCACGTCACTATCGGGAATCAAATGAAAAGAGAGTTTCACCGTAAAGGCCCGCGTGTAATATTTCGGATCGTCGATCGTCACTGCGATATCCATGTGCCCGAAGTCGCGCCGGTGATAGCGTTCGATCATGCGCAGTTGCTCGCTGCGCGGATGGCCCGACGCGTCCAGCCAGGTCTTATCGTTGTACCCGGTCGATTCCACCACCAGCGTGTCGCCCTCCCATTTGCCGGAGGCATAGCCCATCCACGATGGGTTCAGATCCTTAGGCAAGGGACGTCCATCGGTGTAAACCTGGCGCGGCGGATCGTAGTGCTCGAACAGCTCCACCATCTGTTGCGCGCTCTGCACAATCTTGAACGGCAGCACCGTCAGTGTTACCGGCACGCTGTTGGGCAGGCAGCGGGACTCCGGCAGATCTTCCGACGCTTGGCGCTGCTTGTACAACGCTACCGCCTCGGGCCGCGACGGGTCGTCTTCCGGTTTGATGTCCCACAACAGGTTCATCATGTACTTCGAATGGGCCGTGGACAGATCCACCTGTTGTTCGAAAATCTCTTCGGGTAGCCCGCGCTTCAGTTCGCTGTACGGAGTTTGATCGATCTCCCACAGTCCCGAAAAATCCGGCTTGCCGTTCAGGCGTGGCGCCCAAGCCGAGAGGTTCGCCTTGCCGTTCTTAGCGCGCGGAGTCCGCGCATCCGGGTAGTGCAACCACTGCGCGTGTGCGCCGGTGAGTGCTCCGGCCAAAAGGATACTGGTCAGTGTGAGCTTCCGCATGTTTCGTATCTTAGTCCCCACACTTCCCCATAAACAACTCAAGCCCTTTCAACAACACCCGCACCCCGCCGCCCGTCCAGCCTCTCTTCCACTGCTACCGTGGACGCGAGAGAAATCCCATGGCCACCCAACGTCAAATCGAGGCCAACCGCCTCAACTCCGAAAAATCCACCGGCCCGCGTACTCCCCAAGGCAAGGCCGTTTCCCGCATGAATGCCCTCAAATCCGGGCTCGACGCCGACTCTCAGTTCGTCACCGGAGAGGACAGCAACGAGTTCGCCGAGCTCCAGCACGAATACATCACCCGTTTCCAGCCCCTCACTCCCGAGGAGCGCTTCCAGGTCGATACGCTCATCCGCAACGAGTGGATCCTGCGCCGCCTCTTCCGCGCCGAAGCCCACCTGTGGGAGTACCACGCCATGCGCGCCAGCCGCTCCGAAGCCGTACCCCTCGGGGAAGCGCTCATGGCCGCCAACGAAGTCTTCCGTCGCCTGCAGCGCCGCATTACCCTGGCCGAGCGCTCTTATAAGGATGCGTTCGCCGAACTCGAGCGCCTCCAGCGCGCCCGCGCTACCTTCGCCGACGCCCCGCCCGCTCGCGACCCGGACCAACCCGCACCTCCCCGCGAACCGCCCACCGCCGATCCCACCGAATTGGGTTCGTTCCTCCGCCCCACCGAATCCGCGCTCTCCCATCCAGATCGTCATGGTGCCAGTTGACTCCGCCCGGAGTGTAATTCGTAGCGGACTGCTTGGTATATCATGGAGCCTTCCCGGAAGGACATTATGAAATCTCTCTTTTCGACCACCGTTATCGCGCTCGTGGTTGCCGCCTCACCCGTGGCCCGCGCCCAGACCGAAGTCACTCTCATCGCCCCCGGCGGCATCCGCGCGGCCGTCGAGCAGCTCATCCCGGGCTTCGAGAAAAAGACAGGGTACAAGGTCAAGGCGACGTTCGGCTCCGGCCTCGGAACCAAGCGGCAGGTGACGAAGGGTGAGGCATTCGACGTGCCGATCGTCCAGCCGCCTTATCCGGAGGTGCTTGCTTCGGGCAACGTCGTCAAAGAGAGCGCCACGCCCCTTGCCAGCGTGTCCGTCGGTATTGCGGTAAAGCAAGGCGCACCCAAGCCCGATATCTCCACACCCGACGCGGTGAAGCGCACCTTGCTCGCGGCCAAGTCCGTTTCCTACCCCAATGCCGCGGGCGGCGCAGCAGCCGGCGTCAGCTTCGAGACCACGCTCAAGAAGCTCGCCATCGCCGAACAAATTGAGCCTCGGCTCAAACGCGCACAGGGTGGCGCCAACGCCATGAAGATGGTCGCCAGCGGAGAAGCCGAAGTCGGATTGACGTTCCTCAGCGAAATGGATGAGCCCGGCCTCGAAATCGTGGGCCCCTTGCCGAAGGAGATCTCGACTCCCACGTCGCTGGTGGGATTCGTCTCCACTCACGCGCACGATCCCGCCGCAGCCAAAGCGCTCTTGGACTATCTCTCCTCGCCCGAAGCTGCCGCCGTCTACAAGGCTCAGCACATGCAGCCAGGCCGCTAACCCCCCATTACCGCCCCTGGCATAGTTAGTGGGGCCAGCCCTTCCGGGCTGCCGCCGCGCTTCCGCGCGGCGTCGCCGGGCCCGGAACCCGTCCGTTACCGGAAAGCCCATCTGCGGACCGAAGGCCCGACCCCACGCTTGGCAACTACACGACGCGGCGCACGATCGCGATCATCACCAGCACGTCACCGAGGAGCGGCTGGATGTATACTGATGGGGCTTGCGCTCCAGGTGGATCAGCCGCGCCCTGCTCGCCGGCATTGCAGCCGTCGCCGTGCTCGGGGTAGTGTTCGCCCTTCGCACCCTAATGGCGCAAAGTAACGCCTCGTCCACGGCCGTCATCGACGACCTCGTCGTTGCCAACCGGATTCTCGCCCACGAAATCGGAGTGCTCGATGCCTACGGCCACGTCAGCGTCCGCGACCCCCGCAATCCCAATCACTACTACCTGTCGCGCGCCATCTCGGCTGGCATGGTAACCGCCGCCGACATCATCGAGTACGATCTCGACAGCAAGTCCGTAGGCAGGGACCGCTCCGACGGCTATCTGGAACGCTTCATTCACGGCGAGGTCTACAAGGCGCGGCCCGATGTCATGGCGGTGATCCATGCGCACTCGCCGGAGCTGATCGCGTTTGGAGCCAGCTCCGTGCCGCTGCGCAACATGATCCATGTCGGGTCGTTCATCAACGACGGCGTGCCCATTTTCGATGTACGCAAGTTCGGCGGTACCGCTGACGACATGCTGATTCGCAACCCTGCCCTCGGCAAGGCGCTGGCCCAGGCGCTCGGCAACAAGACCGCCATGATTCTGTTCGGCCACGGTGTGGTGGTCACGGCCGCCTCGCTTCCCACCGTGGTGAGCAACGCTTACTTCCTGAACATGAACGCGCGCGTCGAGGAGCAAGCCATCCGGCTCGGCGGCACGGTGAGTTACCTCGATCGGGAACCGGGCGCCAAACGGCCGCCCGTCACCCCTGCCGGCGCGGCCGCCAACAACCGCGCCTGGGAGTATTGGAAGCGGCAAGTCACCACGAAATGAGGTTGACGCCATGAAGAATGTACCGCGTGCCGAAGTCATCGGCTCCCTGCTCCGTCCCGCCTGGCTGAAGGAAGCCCGCGTAGCGCGCCAGCAAAACCGCATCTCTGCGCACGAATTCAAGCGCATCGAAGACCGCGCCGTGAACGAGGCCATCGCGCAGCAGGAGGCCGCCGGCGTGGATGTGATCACTGACGGCGAGCTGCGCCGCACATCGTTCCTCGGGCCGCTCGCGGAATTCGTCGACGGCATCGGTATGGTCGAGGGGCCCATCGAAGTCCAGCGCCATTGGCGGCAATCCGCATCTCACAAAGGGCCCGAGAATCCTCCTCGCATGGCGGTGACCGGAAAGCTTCGACGCAGGCGGTCGCTCTCAGCCGAAGAGTTCACCTACCTCCGCTCCCGAGCCTCCAAGCCCATCAAAGCAACCTTGCCGAGCCCGCTGATGATGATGTTGTTGTGGTCGCCAAAACACTCCAGCTCGGCGTATCCCGATCCTTTCGTGCTTTGCCAGGACGCCGCCGAGATCCTCCGCGAAGAAATCAGCGAACTGGCCGCACTCGGCTGTACCTACATCCAGATCGACGCTCCGGAGTTGGCCACCCTCGTGGATGCGAACACGCGCTCCAACGTCTATGAGGCCAACGGCATTTCCACCAGCCGCATGCTGGGTGAAGGCGTCGACCTGCTGAATCGAATTGCCGACGTTCCCGGCGTCAGCTTCGGGTTGCATATGTGCCGAGGCAACAATGCCGGTCGCTGGATGGCCGAAGGCGGCTACGAATCTATCTCGAAACACGTGTTTACGCGTGCGCAGCGCTACGACACGATCCTGCTCGAATACGATGACTGGCGCTCCGGCAGTTTCGAGCCGCTGGCCGATATCCCTCCCGGTAAACGCGTGGTGCTGGGGCTGGTCTCCACCAAGACCGATGAACTCGAGCCGGTGGCCGGGTTAGAAGCGCGCATCTACGAAGCGGCCCGCTACATTCCGCGAGAGCAACTGGCGCTCTCGACGCAATGCGGCTTTGCCTCGGTGTTTACCGGCAATCCCATCCGCGAGGAAACGCAGCCGGCGAAGCTCAAATTGGTGGCGGAAGTCGCGCATCGGCTCTGGGGTGAAAGTGCTCGCCATGCGTGAGAGCTTCATCGAAGGTCTGCTCCTGGCGATCGCCGCCGCCGGTCTCACTGCCCAAACCTACCCCCAACAAACCGGCCTTCCCAATCCGTACCGCTTGGTCGAGAACTGGCCGACGCTTCCCCAGAACATGAATGGCGGCAAGTGGGGTGAGTTGATCCGCGCCGATCTCGATCCCCAAGGCAACATCTGGGTATTTCATCGCTGCTTCAACACCGAACCTGCCGGCTCCGCCACGTGCGTGGGCCGATCCGAGCCGCCGATTCTCGAATTCGACCCGTCCGGCAAGCTCCTGGCCAGCTTTGGCGCGGGCATCTTCGCGTTTCCGCACGGGTTCACGGTCGATCGCCAGGGCAACATCTGGGCCAGCGACGCGAACGCGAACGAGACCGTCCTCGGTTTGTCGGCCAAGGATGCGAACGGCTTAGTCCGCGGCCACGAGGTATTCAAGCTGAGTCCCTCAGGAAAGGTACTGCTCACTCTGGGCAAAGAAGGCGTCGCGGGGAATGGACCCGACACCTTCGATCAGCCATCCGGCATCGCCATCGCGCCCAATGGCGACATCTTCGTCACAGATGGCCACGGAAAAAATGACCGCGTTGTAAAGTTCTCCAAAGACGGCCGCTTCCTCAAGACCTGGGGACATCACGGAGCCGGTCCCGGCGAGTTCGATCAGCCCCACGACATCTCCATCGGCGGCTCGCGCGGCTATGTCTTCATCGCCGACCGCAGCAACAGCCGCGTTCAGATCTTCGATCAGGACGGCAACTTCATCGCTGCCTGGAAGCAGTTCGGCCGCCCGAGCGCAGTGTACGTTTCGAGGGATGACACCCTCTACGTCAGCGATTCCCAATCGAATTCCACGGTCAACCGAGGCTACACGCGTGGCATCACGGTCGGGAGCGCCATCGACGGGTCACTCCGAGCGTTCATCCCAGACCCCGATCTCGCGCAAGCGGACGTGAATCGCATTTCAGGCGCATCGGGCATCGTGGCCGATGACAAGGGCACCATTTACGCCGCCGACGTCGGCCCCCACCGCCTGCGGAAATACGTGTTGAAGTAGGGCAGACGATCGGTGTATGTCGTCTGCCGCGTTCAACCACAGAAAACCAAACCACAAAAGACGATGGTCGGTCCCACACCTTATTCCACCGCGAACACCCACACCGCGCCGCCTTCCGGCACCTCCGGAAAATCCCCCGGAAAAATGCGGTTCAAGTTGCGCTGGTCGCCGCTCGAATCGCCGCCCCAGCCGGATTCGACGGCGATGTATTGCTTGCCGTCGATCAGGAATGACGTCGGCGGCGCGAGGATTCCGGAATTGGCCGGGTATTCCCAAAGCAGCTTGCCCGTGGATGCGTCGAACGCGTGCAGCTTCCGGTCGTTGGTGCCGCCGCTGAAAACCAGGCCTCCGGCAGTGGCAAGCATCGATCCCCAGTTCGGCGACTTGGCGTAGGTGTGGGTCCAGACTTTCTCGCCCGTGTCCACGTTCCAGGCTTGCACCTCGCCGAAGTGGTCGGCGCCCGGAACGGTGAACGGACGGCTGCCACCGATTCCGACGAAGCCCTTGCCCGCGTGGTATTCCACTTTCACGCCCATATTGGAACTGCACATGTTGTTATTGGCGGGTATGTAAACCATGCGCGTTTTGGGGCTGAACGAAACCGGCGGCCACGTCTTGCCGCCATGCGATCCGGGGCAGAAGTCGGCGCGCTTGCCGGTGCCGGGCGTGTGCTCGGGGTCGATCTGCGGGCGTCCCGTCACCGGGTCCAGACCCTGGAACACGTTCTGGAAGACGTATGGCTTGCCCTCCACGAAGCGGATCCGTCCGTCCGGCGAACCCAGACCGCTGCGATCGAGGAACCACAAGTAGCCGTCGCGCGCGACATCCAGCAGGCCCTTGATGGTCCGCCCACTCCGCTGGTAATCCAGCAGAATCGGCGGCGAGACCTCGTCGTAATCCCACGAATCGTTGGGATGGTATTGGAAATAGCCCTTAATGGCGCCGGTGGCAACATCCAGCGCGATGGTCGAAGCGGTGTAGAGATTGTCGCCCGGACGATTGTCTCCCACCGTCGGCCCGCCGTTGCCGGTTCCCCAGAACGCGATGTTGGTTGCGGGATCGTAGTTGCCGGTCACCCACACTGGCGCACCTCCCGTTTTCCACTGGTCCCCTTTGGGCCAGGTCTCGCTGCCAGGCTCTCCAGGTGCGGGAACGGTGTATGTCCGCCACCGTTCCTTACCGGTGTCGGGATCGAAAGCGGCCACGAATCCGCGGATGCCGAACTCGCCGCCGGAGGCGCCCACCATCACCTTGCCGCCCGCCACCAGCGGCGCGAGCGTGGTGTAATAGGCTGCGCCGTTATCGGCAACGGTGGTAGTCCAAACCTCCTTGCCGGTCCGGGCATCGAGCGCGACCAGCACCGCTTCACCGGCCGCGTAATACACCTTGTCGCCATAAAGCGCGATTCCGCGGTTGGTTTCGTGCGGCACGGTAGCGCCGGCCGGCCGCGGCCTGCGATAGCGCCAGAGCAGGTTGCCGCTCCTGGCATCAATGGCGATCACCTGATTCATCGGGGTGGTAACGAACATCACGCCGTTGTTGACGATGGGTGCGGATTCATGCGGCCTGTTTTCGCTGGTGGAGAAGACCCACACCGGCTTGAGTCTGGCGACATTCGCCGGTGTAATCTGATCGAGCGGGCTATAACCCCAGCCGTCGTAGGTGCGGCGAATCATCAGCCAGTTGCCGTCTTCGGGATGGAGCAGACGTTCCGCGGTGACCGTTTGGTAGGTCTTTAGCACCGAGGGCATCGGATGCTCTGGCTCCGGCTGGGCAATGGCCGTCAGCACTACGGTCACGATCCCAAGTGCAGCCTTCAAGCCACTCCGGTAGTACATATTCCGAAAACTCCTCTGTTGGGACGAGTACGGCCAAAGTACCAAACCGCGAGGAACGCGGGCAAGCCGTCGGCCATCCTTTGCGAAACTGGATAGAATGCGCCATCCGCGGGCCGCGAGAGCACTCACACTTCCGTGCGCGGTCGTGGTGTGCCTGCTCGGTGGCGCGGCGCAGCTCTCGGCTCAATACGACAAAGTGGCCGCCCTCGGCTCCGATTCCGCGATCACGCCGATCGGTGGACCGGCGTCTGCCCCTCTGATCGAAACTTTCCCCTACGGTCTGCCGGATTTCCGGCCGACCGGCAGGATGAACGATCATTTGCCCAAGTGGTTGCAGTTCGGTCTGGAAGAACGCTTCCGGGTGGAGGGTTCCAACAACACCGGTTCCATCACGCACTACGACGCCTACCTGCTCAACCGGTTCCGCTTCGGAACCTTCATCCAGCCGGCGTCCTGGTTCCGCATCGTGGCGCAAGTGCAGGACGCGCGGCCTTTCTTGCAGTCTCCGCCCATTGGCCCGCCCAATGAGAACCGCTGGGATTTGAAGCTCGCTTACGCCCAGATCGGCGATCCCGAGAGCCAGCCGCTTAGCATCCGCATCGGCCGCCAGGAAATCGATTACAACAGCACCATCCTGGCAAACTCCGAGTGGCGCAACCAGGGCCGCTCCTACGACGGCGTGGTGGCCAACCTGCACGTCGATCGCTTGCGATTGGGCATTGTCGCCGCTTCGGTGGTCAACCCGCTCGATGAGGGAGTGAGCCACCATCAAGATGGCAACGACGTCTATGCGCTCTACGCGGGCATCGATCGCGTGCTCCCGAAGTCCGCAATCGAGCCGTTTGCGCTATGGCGCATCGCGCCCAGCGTGTCCGTCGAACACGCTCCGGTGAAGACCGGCAGGCTCGACGAAAAGGCCTACGGCTTCCGCATCCGAGGCCGGGAGATTTCGCACGCTGACTATCGCTTCGAACTGGTGGAAGAGCGCGGATTAGCGGGTTCGAACGGAATCAACGCGTGGGGCACCACGCTAGGCGCGGGCTATCAGATCATCGCCTCGCGCTGGCGGCCGCGCCTGTTCACCGGATTCGATTACGCATCCGGCGACCAGAATCCGAGGGACGGCGTCCGCAACACCTTCGACACCATGTACCCCACGGCTCACGACCGCTTCGGAATCACCGACGAATTCGGCTGGCAGAACATCATTGCGGGCCGCGCCGGCGCGACCGTCGAACCGCACCCCCGCTGGTCCGTAACCGGCCAATATCTGGACTTTTGGCTGGCCAGCGCCACGGATGCCGTGTACAACAGTTCGGGCGGCGTGATCGCGCGCGACCCCACCGGACGCTCTGGTACCCACATCGGAAAGGAATTCGACTTCTATACTTGGTATGAGGTGAACCGGGAAGTCCACGTCGGCATCGGCGTGGGCCACCTGCTGCCGGGTGCAGCCCTCGCCAGAATCACGAAGGGTGACTCCTATACCTATCCTTACTTCGCGGTCGAATTCCTGGACGGAAAACGCGTCCACTAGCCGGCAGCAGTTTTGGCTCTATAGCGTTCTATCGGCTTACGCAGCGATTTTTCTGGCTTATTCCGTCACCTGGGCCTTTACGTGGGATGAAAGTTATCACTTGCTGGCGTCCGCAATGATGGCGGCGGGCAGGAGGCCGTACATCGATTTCTGCTTTCCGCAGTCGCCGCTGAACGCCTACTGGAACGCGGGCTGGATGCGCATCTTGGGCCCGAGTTGGCGCGTCCCACATTTGTTTGCTGCACTGTTCACAATCGGAGCGGTCTGGTTGACCGCCGATTTCCTCTTCCGCTCGTTCCCAGCGCGCCATTGGCGTGGTGCGGCCGCAATCGTGGCAGGCCTGGCGGTCGCTTTAAATGTCAACGTCTTCGAGTATGGCGCTCTGGGACAGGCATACGGTATTTGTCTGTTGGGTCTGACGGGGGCATTCCGGCTTACGATCCGAGCCGTCGAGAGAGACACACCGCTCCTCGCCGCGGCAGCCGGGCTCTCGATGGGAATGGCGGCTGGCTCCTCGCTCTTGACGTCCACAGCCGTGCCCGTATTTGTGGTGTGGATGCTGCTCCACAATCGCGCCGGCAGCCGCTGGAAAAAACTGCTGGCATTCGCGGCCGGAGTCGCGATTCCGTTTGCGCCGGTATATTGGCTCTTTGCGCTGGGGCCGCGCCAAACCTGGTTCAATCTGCTCGAATACCATCTCTTCTTTCGCAAACTCTATTGGCCCAACACCACGCGCCACGATCTGGAAGTGCTGACTGCGTGGATGTATTCCCCGCAAGCTCTGCTGCTGGGCCTGCTCGCGATAGCAGGCCTGTGGTACATCGCGCGCCGCAGCGCTTGGGTGCCCGAGACGAAGGCGGAGTTCTACCTGTGCGGCTGGCTCGCCGTCGCCCTGGCCTTGGAAGCCGGCGTCGCGCATCCGACCTTCGAGCGATATTTTCTGTTGCAGGTACCGTTTCTCGCGATCCTCGCGGCAGCGGGTTTATATGCCGTCGCCTCGCACGTGCCCCGCCTGGCTCGGCCGTTGTGGCCGGCTCTGGCGGTTTCGCTCCTGTTCGCCGCCGAATTGGGCTGGTCCATCTACACCGATCCGGACTTCGAAGATTGGGCAATGTACGAACGCCTGGCGAAGCTGGTCGACCGCGTCACGCCTGCGAACGCGCCGCTGTTCGCCGATGAGCCGATCTATTTCCTGACCAGGCGCCGGCCGCCGGAAGGCTTCGAATTGGTCTACACCCACAAGGTCAAGCTGCCGCCGGCGGAACTGGCGCAACTGCACATCATCACCGAACCCGGGATGGCGCGCGAAGTCCAATCGGGAATGTTCGCCACGGTCTATAGCTGCAATGAGAAGGCAACCGAATACTATGGCTTCCGAAACTTATACCGGCAACACGAAAACCTGTACGACTGCACGATCTTTTGGGATTGGAAGAAATAAACGCCGGGCTACTGCACGCTCCTCATCCACTGGACGTGGGGCCAGGGCTTCTGCCCTGCCGCCTCCCTTCTAGGCGGCGCTCTCGATCCAACCGGATGAGCGACGCCGGGCAGCCCGGAACGGGTCCGCAAAGCAGGCCGTTCCCGATGTATACTCGCATCCATCACACGAGGAGAGCCCCCATGAGGAAGCGAGAACCGATCCTGCTTGCGTTGGCGCTCGCAGCACTGGCCGCCCACGCGCAGACGCCGCACATGCCCCGCGGAACGGCCACCGACATCAGTAAGGCCGAAGTCGAAGCCACCGTGCAGAAGACGGCGGCGGCTGCCGTCAGCGATCAAGCCATTCGCGTGGTCAGCATCAACGGAGAGTACAACGTAGGAGTGGGCGTGGTGCATCGCGCGAGAACCAACGCAACCAGCACCGGCGGCTCCGTCGAACACAGCCAGATCACCGAGGTGTATCACGTGATCGAAGGGACCGCGACGCTCGTGACGGGAGGCACGATTGACAATCCCAGGGAATCGGCTCCCGATAGCCCGGTGGTCAAGGTGCTCAACGGCCCGAGCACGCAAGGCGGCGTGGTTCAGAATGGAATCAGCCGCAAAATCGGGCCGGGCGACGTAGTCATCATTCCGCCGAACACACCGCATTGGTTCAGCGAGATCACGACAGACCAGATCGTGTACCTGGTGGTGCGCGTCGATCCGCATAAACTTTTGCCCGCGGGTTACGGGGCAAAATGAAACAGCTCGGTCACAGGGCGCTGTATACTGCGTTCATGACCAACACGCGCAAAATCGGTTTGGTTTCAGGGGCTGTGATTTTGGCCGTGGCCTTGATCCACGCTCAGGCGCAAGCGCAGGAGCAGCAGCCTCAGTTGAGCGAGTCCGACATTGCCGACGGCATGCGCCTCTATCAGCAAAAAGGCAACTGCCAGGCGTGCCATGGCTGGGCCGGCGACGGTCACAAGACCGACAGCCAGATGCCCGACGGCGCTAATTTGCGCATCACCAAACTCAACCGCGCGGGTCTGATCACAGTCATCAAATGCGGCCGGCTCAACTCCCAGATGCCGGCCTTCGACAAGTTCGCCTACAGCGATGGGCGCTGCTACGGCAAAACGAAGGCCGACCTCAGCGCGTACCCGACCCGCATGCCCGACCCTCCCGCAACATTGCAGCAGCGCGAGATCGAGCTGGTGGCGGACTTCCTGATCGCGAAGGTCGTGGGAAAGGGGCCCATGGATCACGCCAGATGCGTCGCATTCTGGGGCTCCGAAACGGACGCCTGCAAAGAGTTCCCGAAGTAGATCCCTCACCAAGGCTAGCCGCGGCTAACACAGTCAAAAGCGGTACTTTCAGCTCTGAAACATATCAGATAGTCGCCTTAACATGAAAAGGTGATCACGCGAACTCTCGGAGTTGCGACTCTTCTTGCCGTGAGTGGGAGTTGGGTCGTTCTCTCCGCACAACGGCCCCAAATCGAGACGATTGCGGGCCATCAAGCAATTGCAGGCGAAGTCCTGATTAAGCTCCGTTCGCCAGATATTGCGGCCGGAAGGGAGTTCGCCCGGGAATTCGATCCCGAGAAAGTAGATTTCATTCAAAAGTACAGGATCTTCCGCATCCGATCGCGCTCGCTCAACGCAGCTGCTCTGGTCGACCGCTTGAGGAATCGGGAGCAGGTGGAGTGGGCCGAGCCCAACTATGTGCTCCGGCTCGCCGAAACCATTCCCAACGATCCCGACTTCCCGATCCAATGGCACCTGAAGAATACCGGACAATCCGTGAATGGCCAGGCAGGCTATCCTCTTGCCAGCATCCACGCCACCGACGCCTGGGACGTCACTACCGGATCGGCGGACATTGTTGTCGGTACTCTCGATTCCGGCTTGAACTACAATCATCCGGATCTGTCGGCGAACGTCTGGACTGCCACCTCCAGCTTCCACATCAACTTCGCTGATGGGGATGTCTACGACTGTCCGGCCGGAAGTCACGGCATCTACATGCTTCCTATCGTCGGGCCGCCTCCTCCTGCGGTGGGCCCATCGGGCCCCTGCGATCCCTGGGATGATAATGGGCACGGCACTTTCGTTGCAGGCATTATCGGTGCTCAAGGGAACAACAACACGGGGATTGCCGGTATCAATTGGAAGACATCGATCCTGGCACTCAAAGTTTTCACCTGGTCTGGGCAAGGAGACGACTTCACCACGTCGATGGCGATCGAAGCCGCCGTACAACTTAAGCAACAGGGTGTGAATTTACAGGTGCTCAACGCCAGTTTTGTCTCCGACGCCGGTCCTTCGCAGGCCTTGCAACAAGCCATCCAAGATGCCAATGACAACGGGATTCTATTCGTCGCAGCAGCCGGGAACAGCAGTAAGGATCATGACGTCACACCCGTATACCCAGCCAGCTATGAGATTCCCAATGTCATTGCGGTCGCCGCAACCGATAACCTGGACCAACTCGCAAGCTTCTCGGATTACGGCCGGCAATCGGTTCACCTGGGTGCGCCGGGAGTGGGGATTGAGTCTACGAATTTCGACGGCGACTACTCGACGTGGTATGGAACCTCGTTCGCGGCTCCTCAGGTTGCCGGCTCAGCCGCGCTGGTGCTCTCCGCATGCCCTGTGGGCACCCCGACTCTGAAAACGATTCTGCTGGACAGCACCGATTGGGCGCCCGCCCTGGCTGATAAGACGATCACCGGCGGACGGCTCAATGTAGACCGCGCACTTACGTTTTGCGGCGCCAAGTCAGAACCCGATTTCCAGCTGACCTCGAGTGCGACCAGCCTGCCGATCGTCATTGGCCGGTCGGGCAGCGCCAACATCGCGCTCACTTCTTTCGGCGGCTTTGCTCAACCGGTCACTCTTTCGGTTTCTGGTCTACCAGCCGGCTTCACCAGTTCGTTCTCGGCGCCCTCTTTGACGAGCGGAGGGATCTCAATCTTAACCGTAACGGTTCCGCTCAACGCGAGCTTAGGCTCATTCCCCATCAGGATTCACGGCGTCAGTGGACAGCTCTCGGCCGTGGCGACGATCAATCTTACGGTGTTGCCCGAATTTACAGTCTCGGTGACGACTCCTGTGCTGAGCGTGGCCACGGGCAATTCGATGACCACCTCGGTGGTGGTGACGGGTGCTGCGGGCTTCGCCGGCGCGGTCGGCCTCTCGGTGACTGGCTTGCCTTTGGGAGTGACTGCTACTTTTTCGCCTGGGTCCGTCACCGGAAGCGGAAGTTCGAGCCTGACTTTCTCCGCAACCGCGACGGCGCGGGTCGGCATTTATTCCGTTAGCGTGATTGCGAGAGCCGTCGATAATACGCAGACACAGACCACTCTTTCTTTGAGCGTCTGGCCGCCTGCGTTCACGGTAAGCGTATCGCCAGCGGCGCTGATTGTAGCACCCGGTGGATCGGCTTCCGCCGCAATCATCCTCACCCCTGCCCTGCCCGGCTCGGTGAACGTATCGGTCAGCGGCGTCCCTGCCGGCGTAAAAACTTCCATTACTCCCGCCGGCGGCGGTTGGTACAACCTGGAATTCGATGCGTCTGCCGCGGCGCCACTCGGAGTTTTCGCCGTCACGGTGCAAGCGGCCGGCGCTTCGCTGGTACAAACGGCCAAGCTGCAACTCACGATTCGTGACCTGGTAATCAAACTACCCTCTTCCATCACAGTCAGCGCCGGCGGCCAAGCTTCGCTACTCATCACTTTGGGAGTGGCGGCGCCCGCCGGTGGTTTGAGCGTCACGCTGGCGAGTAGCAATTCGCTGATCGCCCAGCCGAACCTCACCACCTTATTCATTCCGCAAGGGCAAACTGGCATCAAGCGCGCCGCGGTGATGGGACTGCGGCAGGGAACCGTCACCATTACCGCTTCCGGCGCGGGATACGTGGACGGGAGCACGGCCGTTCAAGTGACTAGCTCAAATACGCCCCCGTTATCGATCACCGCCAAACCGCTGCCACCGGGTGAGGTCGGTGTGTTTTACTCGCAGACCGTAGCAGCGACGGGCGGCCTCCTACCATATCGGTGGGCGTTGATTTCGGGAAACCTGCCAAACGGCTTAACTTTGGACACGGCAACGGGGCAGATTTTGGGCACTCCAACCGCTGCCACTACAGGCCTTTTGACATTTCAAGTGACCGATGCCAGCGTGCCGCCGCAATCGGCCACGGCGGCATTGACTCTAGCCGTAAGCTCGGCTCCGTCCGGGCCGGGGATCATTTTGCCTGCTACCATCAGCGTAGGCGTCGGCGCACAAGCGGCGCTGATTGTAAGCCTATCCGGCGCGGCCCCGGCTGGCGGGGTGACGGTGACACTGGTAAGCAGCAATCCGACCGTGGCGGGGCTGAATCTGCCGAGCGTATTCCTGCCAAAAGGACAAACGGGGATGAATCGCGCGAAAGTGACGGGGCTCAAGGCCGGCACAACGACTATCACGGCTTCTGCGCCTGGATATCAGCCATCCACCACCACGGTCAAAGTGGGACCTTAGCGGCTGACAGGCGATCGGTTCTTGTCGTCCGTCAGGAATCGCAGGCCGCGGAAATGCGACGGCCTGCACCACGGGAAATCACAAGATTAATTCAGCGCAAAGACGAACAGATAGCTCGAATCCTGTAAGTTGTCGAACTTCACGGGATGCAAGTGCCGGCCGCTGGCTTGCACCGCAAGGTACTGTTTGGTCCCGATGGCATATGTGACCGGGGCGCCCTTGAGCGCCGTGCCGACGTTAAATCGCCACAACTCTTCGAGCGTCTCGTCGTTGTAAGCCACCACCCAACCATCCTGCAGCGCGGTGAACACCAAGCCTCCCGCGGTGGCGGTGGCGCCCGAGCGAATCTCGATATCGGTCACGGCCTTGGCAATCACCTTATGGTTGATGGTGTCGAACGCCGTCACGGAGCCGTAGTAGAGGTCGCTATTGTAGGTCCGCTTCTCGCTGTTCTTCTGATCGAGTCCGCCATTCTCCGAGAGGAACTTCACTGCTGCGCCGTTTTGTGAGAAGCAGCCTTCGATGCCGACGCCGTAGGCGATATGCTTGACGGGGTTATAAGCCGTCGGTTGGTGGGCGATGCCGCCGTGCCAAGTGGGACAGGTTCGTTTTGCCGGGTCGCCGCGCAGCGCCCGCGACGCCGGATTGTACGTCTGCACGTCAATCTTCGAGTTGTATTCAACCGGCTTTCCGGTTTCCGGATCGAGGCCCTTGGTCCAGTTCAAATCGTTGACGTATTGCGAACCCTTGATGAAATGCCCGTTCGTGCGGTCGAGCGAATAGTAAAACCCGTTGCGGCCGAAATGGCCGACCACTTTGCGCAGTTGGCCGTTGATGGGGATGTCGTAGAACATGTGGACGCCGACCTCGTCGTAGTCCCACGAATCGTTAGGCGTGTATTGGTAATACCACGCCAGTTTGCCGGTATCGATGTTGAGCGCGACGGCGGAATCGGTATAAAGGTTGTCGCCCGGACGCGACTGCGGATCATATTGCGGAACCGGATTGCCGGTGCCCCAAATGGTGAGCCTGGTGGCGGGGTCGTAGGAACCGGTCTGCCAGATGCCGCCGCCGCCGGTTTTCCAGGCGTTGTTCTTGTCCTTCCACGTCTCGCTGCCGGGGTCGCCCGGCTTGGGTATGACATACCACCGCCAAAGCTCTTTGCCCGTTCTGGCTTCCAGGGCCGCGACCCAGCCGCGCGTTCCGGCATCCCCCGCCCCGTTCGCAATGAGCACCTTGTCTTCAGCGGTGATCGGCGCGGTGACAAATTTCTCTTTGTTCCCGAACTCGTTGGCTGTGGCGATCATCTTGTCCCAGACGATTTCGCCGGTGTCGCGCTTCATGCCGATCACGCGGCCGTCTGGAAGGTTGGCGATCACGAGGTCTTCCCACAAGGCGACGCCGCGCGTGCGGGGCGTATTTCCCTGGTGCTTCACCCCGGGGTCGGTGACCCAGACGAACTGGCCGCGGTTCGGATCGCGCGCGTCGATTTTGTAGATCGTGCCCCAGCCGTCGGACGTGTACATGAAGCCGTTGTCAATCAGCGGATTCACTTCGTTTTCCGGCCCGTTCTGCCCCACGTCCTGCATGCCGCCGAGCGCCAGGGCCCACACCATGCGCAGGTTCTTGACGTTTTCGCGGTTGATCTGAGAAAGCTTGGAATAGCGCGTGGAACCGTAATCGCCGTTCATCATCAGCCAGTTTTGCGGCTCATTCTGCGCGTTGAGCAGCCGGTCCTTGTTGACCGTCATGGTGTACTGCGCAAAGGCCGCTACGGCCAGTGTGAAAAGGCCGGCAAGGGCCGCGATTCTCCCAGGTTTCCGACTGCCAGGTCGCATGATGTTCTCCTCCTGAAGAGGATACACAATCCGCGCCCGTGTCAAATGGGTGGCTCTGGGTTCCGGGCCGGCGCGGGGTTCAACCACGGCGGCCGGGAGCTCCTCGCAATTCCGACGGTTGGTCGCCGATTGGCTCGCAGAATGGAGCGATGCTGTCCTAATTCGTGCGGCGAATCTTTCCTAAAGTACCAGTACAAATCCAAGAAGATGCGACTCAAAAATTGGATCTTTTTGTGTTCTTTAGGCGTAGACGGAGCGGGTGAAGTGGGGAATAATTGAAATCCTAGTCGCGTCGTTGAAGAGACTACAACTTAATAGTAACTGCAGCTGACTTCTAAAACGGGATAGGTCATGATACGACAACTCAGTAAGTCTCTGCTAACGATCGCTACTTTGGTGCTCCTGGGTAATGTAGTTTGCGAAGCGCAGGCGCCGCTCCGTACGCGTCACGTACGCGATGAGATCCTTACTGGCCGCGCGCGCTCGGCCGGACGCCTTCCGGCAACGCAGCCAATGCGTATTGTTCTGACTTTGCCGCACCGGAATGAAGACGAATTACAACAACTTTTGCGTGACCTCTACGACCCCTCCAGCCCCTTGCACCACCGATTTCTGACGGTGGAGCAGTTCACCGAAAGGTTTGGACCAAGCCAGGAGGATTACGACACTGTAATTCGCTTCGCGGAGGCACACGGGCTTGCAGTGGTCGGCACCTCGCGTAACCGGATGAACCTCGATGTGCAAGGAACAGTCGAGACCATTGAACGAGCCCTGCACGTGAACATGGGGCTCTACCGTCACCCCGCGGAGCCCCGCAACTTCTACTCTCCGGACCGCGAACCTACACCGGATTTAGCGGTTCCGCTATCGCATATCGCAGGCCTGGACAACTACTCGATCCCACGGCCGGCCATCGCGCGCCGGCAGGGACTTGCGCAGCCGCAGGTCATAGGCGGCGGATCGTGCCCTGGGCAATCTTTTTGCGGCAGTGACATGCGGACAGCATACTATGGCGGAGGGCCGTTGACCGGCAGCGGCCAGTCCGTCGGGTTGTTGGAGTATTTCGCCGGTGCTGATCTGACAGATCTGAACACATACTTCGCAAACATAGGGCAAACGAACACAGTCCCGATCACCTTTGTTTCCGCGGACGGGACGAGTACAAGCTGCCTTATCCAAAATGGCTGCGATGACACCGAACAGACGCTAGATATGACGCAAGCGATCAGCATGGCGCCGGGCCTGGCCAGCCTGGTGATGTATGTCGGAACGATCCCTGCATCGCTTTTGAATGCGATGGCCACGGCCCATCCGCTCAACGCGCAATTAAGTTCCTCATGGATCTGGAACCCGACGGACACCAGTGCTGAGAACGCGTATTTCGAGGAGTTTGCAGCTCAGGGCCAGAACCTGTTCCAAGCCAGCGGCGACTCTGCCGCATGGACCACAAATTCCGGGATTTTCCCGGCTGAAGATGCGTTTGTAACCTCGGTAGGCGGTACGGATTTGGTGACCAGCGGCCCCGGCGGCCCCTGGAGCTCGGAAACGGCTTGGTCTGAAAGCGGCGGGGGTTCTTCGCCGCACCACTATGCGATCCCTTCCTGGCAGGTATCTGCTGCCAACCAGTGCTTCTCTTGCTCCAAAACCTATCGCAACGGACCGGACGTTTCCGCAAACGCGAATTATACGTTTTACGTGTGTGCCGATCAAAGCTGCACATCCAACGTTTATGGAGGCACCAGCTTTGCCGCGCCGATGTGGGCCGGTTACCTGGCTCTCGCCAACCAGCAGGCAGTGGCAAACGGAGGCACCACACTCGGGTTCATTAATCCGACTCTTTATTCGACCGGAACGGGCCCGAATTATCACGCCAATTTCCATGACATCACGAGTGGCAGCAACGGCTGGAATGCAGCCATCGGTTTCGATTTGGTCACGGGTTGGGGGAGCCCGAATGGGGCCACTCTGATCAATACCCTGCTCGGGAACTCGTCCCCACCCCCACCGCCAAGTTTGACGCCTACTCTTTCTTCCATCAGTCCTTCTTCTGGCGCCCCGGGTGCTAACGTCCCGGTTACGCTGATTGGCACGAACTTCGTTTCTCCCCTCACGATCAACATTTCCGGCACGGGGGTGACGCCTTCCGGTGTTACGATCAACAGCTCAACGCAAGCCACAGCCACTTTCCAGATCGCTAGCGGGGCCACGCTCGGCGGCCGCAGCGTAACCGTGAAAACGAACAATGGCACCAGCGGCACGGTCACCTTTACCGTCGCGCAGCCGACGCCAACGTTAACCTCGATCAGCCCGTCATCTGCCTCATTGAATAGCAGCACATCAGTCACGCTTACGGGCACGAATCTTGCGACGCCTGCCACGATCAATATTTCCGGATCTGGAGTCACGGCAACCGGTGCCACGGTCGCAAGCAGCACCCAAATCACTGCAACCTTCAACGTGGCGTCCAGCGCCACTACAGGTAGTCACAACGTGAGCGTGTCAACACCCAACGGCACCACCGGCACCGTGATCTTCTCAGTGAACGGATCGTCCGGAGCATCTCCGTCATTGACCAGCATCAGTCCCGCAAGCGGAAAGGCGGGGACAACTGTTAAGGTCACTCTTGCCGGAAAAAATCTTACCGGACTCTCTGCCATCCCGATCCAAATTACCGGAGGGGGCATTACGGTCTCGTCAGTCGCTCCAGTCGGAACCGCTGGGACCGGGCTTACTGCAACCTTTACGATTGGCTCTACCGCTACGAAGTCAACACGCTTCGTATCGGTAAAGAACGCATCGGGCGCTGCCAGTAACACGGTATCGTTCACAGTTCAGTAATTCGTTTCTCTACTGCTACGCGGCATTTGTGCCGTCTACGGCATGGAATCGCGGCGCCGGAGATCCGCGCCGACGGCTGCCGTGGCCCGCGCCTGCACCCCGGCTGGCGGACGGCAAGCCGGATTTGTCGGGCATTTGGCACACCGCCAGGATTATTCCGTGCGATACGGACCGAAGCGAAGGCGTCAGCGAGGTTTATGCCCCGCTTGGGTTCCTGCCGAACCGCCGCCCAGAGGCAGCTCCCCAAATGGCGACCTGCCAGGCGATGGGCACGCTGTTCGTTATGTGCCTGGGGAAACCCGTCGAACCAGCCGATATGTTTGCTATGGCTCTCTTCACCTGGGACCCTAGACTGGCAATCGAGGTTCCCGAAATTGACGACGAACATGCCCAACTGTTTGCAGCTGCCGACCAGCTGCATGCGGCCATCGGGCAAGGAGTTTCCAAGGAGTCAGTCCGCGCTCATCTGGCGTCCCTGATCGATCATTCCCAAGCCCATTTCGCCCACGAAGAACAGCTCATGATTCGCTGCGGCTATCCGGAGTTCCAGGAGCACAAAGCGCAGCACAAATATTTGATGGAACGGATTCTCCAGTTCCAGCGCGACTTCGTGCCCCGCCGGGCCGCTCTGGAAGCGGCGATGTTGCGATTCTTGAAAGACTGGCTGATCCGGCACATCGATGAGTCCGACCGGAAAATTGCGGCCCATCTGCATTCGGCCTCTGCGACGGCTGCTACCAGGAAAGATGGGTAACGCAAATGGACGTTCAGGCGAAGGAGAACCGCAAGGAAATTCGCTATCCAGTCCAGGCCGAGGTCGTAGTCGAGCGGGCCAGCGGCGAGAAAATCGTTGCCTCGACGGTGAACATCAGCGGTGGTGGACTGCTTCTCAATCTTCCGAGCGCGGTGGATTTTGAGGTGGGCGAGACGGTGACCTGCGGAGTCAAACTCTATGCCCAAAAGCCTCCGCAACCCTGGGGTTCGGGCCGCGTGGTGCGCGTCGAGAACTCGCTAATCGCCATCGACTTCAGGAATGCTCCGCCCCGTGGCCATTTTGAGCCGGCCGGCTCATAAGCTGCCTACTGGCGCGAAACGCTTACTGGTCCCGCTTCTTTCTCAAAAAACACACTGCTGGTCGATAAGAGCATATGGATGACATCGGTTGCCGAAAATTCGAGTGCGTGCCGGCCCGGGGCCGAAGTTGACAAAGCCGGATTCGCCGCGCCGCTCATTCTCATCGTCGACGACATGGCGCTCAACCGTGACTTGGTGGGCCGCCTACTGGCCGCGGAGGGATTCCGGACGATGGCTGCCGAAACCGGGGAGCAAGCGCTCCAGTTGCTACGCTCCTCGGCAGCGGATCTGATCCTGCTGGATGTCATCCTGGGGGACCGCAACGGCTTCGAGCTTTGTTCCGCCATCAAGTCGGACCGCGCGCTCCGGGATATCCCAGTCATCTTCCTGTCCTCGCTGGATGATCCGGACAGCCGTTTGCGAGGCTTGGACGCGGGGGGCGTGGACTATATCGCGAAGCCATTCCACCCCAAAGAGGTCTTAGCCAGGGTGCGCGTGCACCTTCGCCTCCGCGCGGCGCTCTTGCTGCTGGGGCGACAGCAGGAAGTACGGCTGGCCGAACTGCAAGAGGCGCAGCGCTCGATGCTCGTGGTCCCGGAGGATCTTCCGGAGGCGTCGTTCTCGGTTTGCTACCGCCCGCTCGGAGCCGTAGGCGGTGATATCTATGACGTGCTGCGGCTCGGCGACCGGCTGTTTGCGTATTTCGTTGCCGATATCAGCGGCCACGGCGTGGGAGCCTCCTTCCTGACCTCGGCGGTGAAGGCATCACTCCGGCAGTATTCCGGCCCGCTCTATTCGGCCGGGGAGACCATGCAGGGGATCAATGCGGCGATGCGATCCACGGTCCGGTACCGTCAATATCTGACCGCGTGCTACGTCCGTTACTACCAGCATAAGAAGCGGTTGTCGATCGTAACCGCCGGCCATCCGTCTCCAATCCACGTGTCGGCTGGTGGCCAGGCCCGGACGTTTGCCGTCGAGAGCGATCCGCTGGGCGTGTTTCCGTCTGTGATCCTCGACGAACACGAGATCCCTATGGAACCCGGCGACCGGTTCTACCTGTACACCGATGGACTGATCGAAGACCCTCGTTTGCCGAGCGGCGGCCGCGCTGCTGGCTTGGAGAGCCTGCGCCAGGCGTGCGAGCGACACCACCGTTTGCCGCTCGAGCAGGTAGCCGAAACCATTGTCGAAGAGGTTCGGCCGGCCGGCATGCCGGTCCACGACGATCTCCTGCTGCTGGCAGTGGAGGCGCGCTCGTGACGACCGCGCCGCCCACAGAACGGGGCCGACTCGACTCCGCCGCGCCGGAAGCGGTGGACCGGCTGTGTTCCGAATTGCGGACCGGCTTGCTGGCTGGCCTGCCGGCGCGCGAGCGTTTCATCGTCGAATTGCTGGTGCGGGAGGCGCTGATGAACTCGGTGGCGCATGGATCCGGTGGCACCCGCCGCGGCGAAATCCACTACGAGATTGGACCGGTGCCTGGCGGCATGATGATCCGGGTGACCGATGACGGGAGCGGTTTCGACTGGCGCGGCTGGCAGGAAGGCGGCTACCAGCCTCTGGCAGAATCCGGACGCGGATTGCACATTTTCCACCTCTATGCCCACCGCGTGCAGTTCTTTGGAAACGGCAACCGGGTGGAGCTGATCAGGATCTTTGCGAAAGGAGAACTAAGCGGATGAACTTCGGAATTCGCCAGGAGGGTGAGAGGGCCGTAGTGGTCCCGAACGGAGACGTCGTGGCTTCCGGCGTGCCGGAACTGTGGTCGGCCATGCGCGATCTGGTCCGGTCCGGGTCCCGCGACATGGTGGTCGACCTGTCGGAAACGACGATGATCGACTCGGTGGGTCTGGGGCTGCTGCTGTCGGCATTCAACTCGCTGCAGGAGAAGGAGGGCGCCTTCTCGGTGATAAACGCCTCCGAGGAGATCCTGGAACTGTTGCGCTCTTTGCGGATGCACCAGCATTTCCCGGTAGCCGGCAAATGAGGGATCTAAGATGAACGGCCTTGACGACGATATTGTTCGAGACTACCTGGCGGAATGCCGCGAGCACCTCGCGGGCATCGAAAACGACCTGTTGGCCATCGAGCAGCGGGGGGCCGATATCGACAAAGATCTGGTCAACAAAGTCTTTCGCGCGGCGCACTCGATCAAGGGTGGAGCGGGCTTTTTCGATCTCAATCACATTCGCGAGCTGGCGCACAAGATCGAGAATGTGCTGGACCTGATCCGGTCGCAGCAAGCCGAGCCGACTTCCGAGGTGGTCAACGTCCTGCTGCTCGCTTTCGACCGGCTGCGCGAGCTGATCGAAAATCCAGGCGCTAGTGAACAGACCGATATCTCCGAGTTCGTCAGCATGCTGGAGAGCCTGGTGGGGGCCCGTCTGCCGCAGCGCCGCAAGAACAGCCTCCGCCGCAAGATTACCGTCTCGACTCCCACCCGCAAAACACGGCTGTCCGTAACGGCCTTCGATTTCGATACCGCGCGCAAAACCGGCAGTTTCGTTTACCTGCTCGAGTACGACCTCATTCACGACATCCAGCGCAAAAACAAGAAACTGGTCGAGGTAGTGAAGGAGCTAATGCGCTACGGCTCGATTCTGGACAACGCGTTCGATCTGCGATCGGCCGGCACGCTCGAGAACAGCCCTTCGAACTGCCTGCCCATGGACGTTCTCTATTCAACGGCTCTCGGCCCAGATCTCCTCGGAAGCGTTGTGGAGTTACCTCCGGACCGCATGTGGAAGACTGCTCGGAACGGTTCCTCGGTACCTTTGCCCGCCAGCGATCCGTGGACGCGCCCGAGTGATC
>Ga0335081_10003716_pt1 | contig 24020 bp, 19 predicted proteins | sample Lox_Sample_35_FD_206713 | JGI IMG/M metagenome (GOLD analysis project Ga0335081, IMG submission 206713) | Soil microbial communities from Loxahatchee National Wildlife Refuge, Florida, United States - Lox_Sample_3.5 | ecosystem: Environmental > Terrestrial > Soil > Wetlands | place: USA...
TGGAAAATCGCAATTCTGGTGCTCGGCCCCGTGCTGATCGCGCTTCGCCTGGGCGTGTTCCAGTCGAGCGACGCACCCGTGGTCGCTCCCACTGAATCGATTCCGGTGGCCGAGCAGCGGCTGGAGCGGTTGCGGCGAGTCGCAGCTACGGTCTCGGGCAAGGAGAAATTGCTGAAAGAGGTGACGGCAGAGCTGCAATCGCGCGAAGCCGGCGTACTGAAATCGGAAACGGCGCCGCAAGCGGAAGCTGAGCTTCTGGATGCCATCCGCCAAGCGGCTACCGCCAACGGCGTCGACGCACGCGGCGCCGAAGAGCTGCGGGTGCAGCCGTTGGCCAATGACTACGGGCAGGTCTCGGTGGTCGAAACCTTCACCTGCGGAATTGAGCAACTGGTCAATCTGCTGGCGGACCTGGCAAACCGCCCGCAACTGATGGCGACGCAGGAGATCAGCATCAGCGGCGGAAACGACAAAAAGAAAAGCGTGCAAGTCAGGCTCAGCCTCTCCGGAGTGGTTTCCAAGAAACTGGTTCCGCAGAAGAAAGGGGTCGGCGTATTTTGAGACGCAAACTCCTGCTATTGGACATCGCTTTGGCGTTGCTGGTGGTTTACGCGGGATGGCACCTTCGCCAGACTTGGCAGGCCGCGAAGCAGCGGGAGACGGCCACTCTGAGCCGCAGAGTGCCGCCGGCCCCGGAGCCACCGCACAGAGCCTTGCCCCCTTCCCCGCCGGTGGTCGCCGGCACCTATGCGGATGTTGTGCAGAAGATGCTGTTCGACAGGTCGCGCAACCCGGCGGTGCCAATCGAATTACCTGCCGCCCCGCCGCCCAAGCCGATGCCTCCCCTGCCCGTCTATCACGGCCAGATGAATATCGGCGGCGGCCTCACCGTGATCATGAGCGCGGATGCCGCCAGCCCTCACCAGGGTCTGGAAATCGGCGACACCATCGGCCAATTCAAGCTGGTGGACGTCAATACAGAAGAGATCACGTTGGAATGGGACGGTCAGAGGATTCGCAAGTCGCTCAAGGAACTGCAGGAACACGGGGCGCCCGCCCAGCAGGTGGCAGCGGCCGCGCAACCCGTGGCTCCGATTCCGACCGCTGCGCCCGCGGCTCCGGCACAGCCTCAAAGTCCGCAGGGACCCGGGCAGGAGATAGGCGGCGGGGTCCGCGCGTGCCAGCCGAACGACAGCAACCCAGCCGGAACGGTTATGGATGGCTATCGGAAGGCGACTTTTACCTCGCCGTTCGGGACGTCGTGCCGCTGGGATCCAGTGCGCTGAAAAATCACGAGGAGCAATTCTGAATGAGACTGTTGATAGTTCTTTCGATGGCAGCCTTTGTGCTGTCCGCCGCGGATGGACGCGCCCCGCAAAAGGCGAAAGTGGCGCCCATTCCTCCAAAGATAGTGCAGATCCCAGCCGAGGCCGTACAAATCGGCCCGATGTCGTACCGGTGCACGAGCCCCGATGGCAAGACGCTTCTCTACACGAAAACGCCATTCGGCATTGCTGTGGCCGAGGAGAAGCCGCAGCCGGCTTCCGGCGATCCGCGGATTGACGCGATCAGCGCAGCCGATGACGGCGATAACATCCAGTTTGCGCGGCCGACGCCGTTCGGAGTGATGCGCTGGCAGAAGAAGAAATTGGAACTGAACCAGATGGAGCAGGCCGTCTGGGATCGGGAAATCACACGTCAGGTACTCGCGCTAGAGCCCGCGCAACAGCCCGTGCAACCGCCTGCGCATGAGTGGCTCGAGGAGCAGGCTCAGGACTAACGATGCGGCTTTGGTTCGCAATCTCGATCGCAGCGGCCGTGTTCGCCGCGCCGGCGATGTGGGGGCAGAATGTGCCCGGGGGCATCCCGCGGCCCCGGCAGCCGGGCGATCCACCCGTGGCACAGCCCGCACCAGCACAAACCGAGCCGGCGCAACCGGCGCCCGCCCAGCCGGTGCCGAACCGTCAAGGCGCTCCGAACGCGGCCGCGCCCGCCCAAGCGGGGCAGGCGCAGCCAGGGGCGGCTCCCACAACTCCGGCTCAAGCACCGCAGGGCACCGCTCCGGCGCAACCGGCACCGCAAGCCAATCAGCCGCCGAGGCTGGCCGACAACGGCGCGTTTATGGTGCCCGGCGCGTCGCTGACCGAAATGATCGACATCCTCGCGCGGCGGCTGCGAATCAACTACATTCTCGATCCGCGTGTGAAGGGCACGGTCACCATCTACACCTATGGCGAAGTGCGGCCCGTCGATGTGATGCAACTGCTTCAGACGATTTTGCGCATGAACGGAGCGACGATCGTCCAGGTGGGCGATCTTTATCGCATCATTCCAATTGCGCAAGTCTCGCAAATGGCGCTCGAACCGCAGGTGAATGCTGATCCCAAAACGCTGCCGGATGACGAGCGGATGACGCTCAATCTCATCTTTCTGAAGTACACCACGGCCGCGGAGATCGACAAGCTCATCACGCCGTTTCTGGGGGAAGGCGCCGCGCACTCGGTGTATGATCCGGCGAACCTGATCATCCTTCAAGACAACAGCCGCAACATGAAGCGCACCATGGAGCTGATCTCGTTGTTCGATAGCGACACCTTTGCGGGTCAGCGCGTGCGCTTGTTCGAAATCAACAACAGCCGGCCGTCGGACTTGGTGAAGGAACTGGAATCGGTGTTCAAGGCGTACGCGCTTTCCGAGAAGAATTCCGCCGTGCGGTTCATTCCAGTGGACCGCATCAATACCCTCATCGCAGTGGCTCCGAACCCGGGAATCTTCAAGGAAGTCGAGGACTGGATCAAGAAGCTGGATGTCGCGGTGAAGGTCACGGCCGGGGCGGTGACGAATTACGCATACCGTCTGAAGTATGCCCGGGCGGAGACGATCGCGGCGGCCATCATGGCGCTTTATACCGGAAACGTGGGAGCGTTGATCGGGCTGGCGTCCCAGGCCAATGCCGGAATGGTGAGCAGCGGCATGGGGTACGGCAACATGATGCCGGGTGCGGGATTTGGATACGGGGGGGGCGGAGGCGGCGGGTATGGCGGCTATCCGGGATCTCCGTATGGCGGTTCGCCCTACGGTGGCGGCTCTCCGTACGGCGGTTCGCCTTATGGCGGCTACCCATATGGAGGAGGCGGTTACCCATACGGTGGCGGCTCTCCGTACGGTGGTGGCGGCGGGTTTGGGTTCGGGACGAACAGCGCGATGCGTCCGATGGGAGCCGCCGGGGCGGCGCCGGCCGCGGCAGGGGCGGCCCCGGGTACAACGGCGCCTGGCGCTGTTCCCGGCGGGACGGATTTGACCGGCAACTATATGGGCGCGGAAGGCTTCTACGGGTCCTATTATTCCGGCCCCAAAGTTATTCCCAATCCGTTCGACAACACGCTGCTAATTCAGGGGACGCCGCAGGAGTACGAGCAGATCGTCAGCCTGGTTCGCCAATTAGATATCGCGCCGCGCCAGGTGCTGATCGATGCGAAAATCTACGAAGTCGATCTTACGGGCGACTGGTCGGCAGGAGTGGAAACGTACCTACAAAACAAGAATACTCCTGGACCGAACGGCTTGACGCGAACGTTGACCGCCTCCGCCACCACTGCAGGCCTCACCCTGACCACTGGAGCGTTGGTGCTAAAAAGCCATCAACTGCTTGCGGCCCTGACCGCGTCGGAGGCCCAAACTCGTGCGCGCGTGATTGCCTCGCCGAGCATTATCGCCACCGACAGCGTACCAGCCACCATGAACGTCGGCGACCAGGTGCCGGTGTTGACTTCACAAGCTGTGGTGCTCGGAACTCAGCAGAATGGGACGACTCCCTTCGCGAACACAATCAGCACGCAATCGACCGGTACGACGCTATCGATCCTCGCGCATGTCAATAGTAGCGGCATCGTAACCATGATCGTCAATCAGCAGGTCAATGCGCCCGAGGCTCCACCGCTCGGCGCATCCAGTGCCTCCACCTCCTTCTCCAATCGCTCGCTTAGCACGCAGATGACAGTACAGGACGGAGATACCGTCGCGATCGGCGGGATTATCCAGGACAAGCGCAGCGAGAGTTCCGGCGGCGTCCCGATCCTCCATCGAATTCCCATCGTAGGAGCAGCGTTTGGCGCCAAGAGCTACACTTCGTCGAGAACCGAGTTGATCATCTTCCTGACGCCGCGTGTGATCTACGACACGAGCCAGATCGTGGATGCGACCGACGAAATCAAGGGCAATCTCAAACGCATCCAAAAAATGATGCGGGATAACGGAGATAACTGAGCTGCATCCGGCGGCGTGCAAGCGGCGTATCCTCGTTGGATGGCATTTGTCTTCGTGGCCGGTGCGACGGGGTTCCTGGGGAGCAACCTCGTTCAGGCGCTTTTGCCGCGCGGTCACGTTGTTCGGGCACTGGTGCGGCCGGGTTCGGAAACGCGCGTTCCGGCCGGTTGCCAGCTGATCACGGGCGATCCTCTGGATGGCGCAAGTTACCGCGGCCGAGTCGGTCCGGCCGACACATTCGTGCACTTAGTCGGTGTGAGTCATCCGACTCCGGCCAAGGCCACCGCATTCCGAGGCGTCGATCTGAAGTCGGCCCACGCGGCAATCGGAGCCGCGCGCTTCGCCGGCATCCGACAATTGATTTACGTCAGCGTGGCGCATCCAGCGCCCATCATGAAGGAATACATCCAAGCGCGCTCGGAGGCCGAGGACGCGATCCGCGCTTCCGGTCTGAACGCGACCATTCTCAGGCCGTGGTACATCCTGGGGCCGGGACGACGTTGGCCGCTCGTGCTCGTCCCGATGTATTGGCTGATGGGAAGACTGCCGTCCACGCGCGACTCGGCGCGGCGCCTGGGGCTGGTAACCGTCGACCAAATGGTCGCTGCCATGGTGAAAGCGGTGGAAGACCCGGTGTCCGGGATCCGGGTGCTCGAAGTGCCCGAGATTCGAGTCAGCCGCCTGTTACCGTCTCGATGATTGCTTCGCAACCGCAAGCCTCGCGCGTTATTGCAGTGGGACGCTCGGCAGCGTGGGCGGCAGCGACGAACTCCGCGGCACGACCCCAGCCTTCGCATCCGCAATCGAGACATGATTTGTAGCCAAAGTGCGGCCCAGCGCTTGATCCAGGGCAATGCGAGCCGTGCTGTAAGCAACCTCTGCCGCAATCTCGGTGGATTGAGCGGCGGTGAGATCTCGCTGCAGCTGGACCACGTTGGATGACGTCGAGGCTCCCAACTCGAGTTTTTCCTGCTCCCCGGTAAACAGTTGCTGTTGCAAATCCCGGTTGCGAGCGGCCGACTGGTAGCGGGCGCGCGCCTGGCGCAACGCAATCAGATAATTCTGCACTTCCACTTGCACCTGATTGGAGTTCTTTTCATTCGTCAGCTCGGTGGTGCGCATCTGGAGTTGATCGATGGCGTAATCGGCCTGCGCCTGTTGGTTCCGGATCTGGGTGAAAAACACGGGGATCACGCTTTCGCTCGGAAAATTGCGGCGGAAAATCTGAGCCAGCGCGGTTTGAATACCGCCGGCAAAGTAGGGATTGGCCCCCGCTTGTGGCGTTCCGGCCAGCCCGGCGTGACTCATCGTCGCACTGACTTGGAGCCCCGGGAGCAGGCCATTCCTGGTTCCGATCGCGGAGACTTGCGCCGCCTTCAGATTCAACGCACTGATGGCGGTATCGGGGCGGTTCGCTAGCGCTTCCCGGATCAGATCCGGCGCCGGCGCGAGGTCATCCTCGGCCGGCACTTCGATGCGATCGAGCGGAAGAACTCGCAAGTTCTCCAGCACCGGATCGAGCGCGCCGCGCCGGCCCAGCAGCGCTTTCAGTTGAATCTGCTGTTGCTGCAGGTTGGTTTGAGACACCACCAGATCGCTTTGCGCAGACGCCAGTTGCGACTGCGCGACAGTTATGTCCAGAGACGAGGCAGCTCCGAGACCTTCGCGCCGCTGCGCATCCTGATAGAGACGCTGCGCGACATCGACTGCGTCGCTTTTGGCTCGTTCGTCGGCATAGTCGGCCACCAGCCCGTAGTACTGATTCAAGACGTTGACGACCGTGTTCGAGACCTGGGAACGGAATGTCAGATCTGAGGTGGTGAGGTCGATCCGGTTTGCCTCGATCTGACGGCCGTTGACCGCCGCCCCAAAACCCTGCAGCAGGTTCTGGCGGAACGACAAGCTGAGCGTGGGGGCCGAGGAAGGATTCAGGAAATCCGTCGGCGCGTTTTCGCTGAGATAGTGATCGCTGTACGTCCCGGTGACATTTCCTCCAAAGAGAAATCCTTGCTGGTACGTGCCGGTATAGGCGCGTGTGATGGACACCAAGATCGGATTTTCACTCTGAACGATATTGAACTGAGGGGTGGTGACATGGCTAAATGCGTTACTCTCCTGAATACTGGGATCCAGCGTCTGGGCGATCGGCCCGATTTGGGAAATGGTGGCGTTGGTTCCTCCACTGCTTATGGGAGGCCCGCCCGCCGTCACGCCGGCGGCCGCCTGGCTGCCGGCAACACCCTGGCCGGCAGCGACCGCGCCCGTCTGTGCGGCGCCGCTCGGCACGCCCGGCAGCGCGCCACCGGCTTGCGCCCGTGTCAAATTCCAGGACGCGATCACGGGGCCGTACCGCGCAATCTCGATATCGATATTGTTCTCCAGGGCCAGAGCGAGGGCGTCTTGAACCGTCAGATAAAGAACCCCGGCGCGGATCAGGTTCTGCAACCGGCTCGAATCGGCTGTTCGGACGGGAGGAACGGTGGGAGCGAAATACCAGCGGAAAACGGGGGTAGTGGGCCGCACCGCGTCGATCGGGGCCGGCGGAGCGGCGTTTTGCGCGGAAGCCGCAAACGCCGAGCCAAGCAGATAGACGGCACACACGGGAATGACTTTTCGCCTGGCGGGCCGGTTCACTGCACACCTCCTGTGGGCAAATTCGCCGGCAGCGCCGAGGCACGCCCGACGCGCCCCGATAGCGCTTCGTCGATCGTAATGTGGTTGGTTTCGAGCGTGGTTCCGAGGGCTTGATCCAGCGCGATGCGGGCGTGCGTGTAATTGGCCAACGCTTCGATTTCCGTGGTTACGGCGTTGGCGAGATCCCGTTGGTCTTGCATGACCTGGTAGGGCGTGGTGGCGCCGAGCGAATACCGCTCCTGGTCGCCACTCAATGTTTGTTCCTGGAGCGACCGGGCGCGTGCCGCCGCATCGTAGCGCGCGCGCGCTTGTTGCACGCCGATGACCGCGTTCTGGACGTCGACTTTCACCTGGCTCTGGGTCTTCTGCAGGTTCAATTCGTTTTGCCGAAGCTCGAGTTCGCTGGTCACATAATCGGCCTGGGCAGCGCGGTTGCGCAATGGAATATTCAGAGAAAGACCCGCCGAGTAGTTCGGATAGTTCCGGCGAAAAATCTGCGCCAGGAAATTGCCGTAGCCGCCGGCGAGATAGCCGTACGCCGGATTCAACGCGCCGAACGGCGTCAAGTCGCCCGTCAGCGCATTGTTGGTCAATTCGGCGAAGACCTGGAGAGTCGGGCGGAGCGAGCTTTTGATTCCGACCAGGTTCAGCCTGTTGCTATCGAGGTTGAGCTGGCTTTGCTGAATTTCGACGCGGTTCGCGAGAGCGTCTTTGACCAACTCGTCCGCGGGGCCGGTTTGTTGGTTTGCGGGCGGGGTTAGCGTATCGAGCGGCATCACATGCACGTCCATGAGATTCGCCGCCAGCACGCCGCGCCGGCTCAATGCATTCTTGAGTACCGTTTCCTGTTGCAGCAGATTGGTCTGCGACACCAGCAAATCCTGCTGCGCGGTGGCAAGACCGGCCTGGGCACGGGTAATCTCGATCGGCGCGAGCGAGCCGGCCTGAACTTGCTTCTGGTTGTCCTCGAGAAGTTGCTGGGCCGTCTGCAACTCGCGTTGGCGGGATTCAAAGTCCTGGCGGAAGCTCACCAGGTCCCAGTACAGATTCAACACCGCCGCCACCGTCGTGATCACCTGCTGCTTGAATTGCAGGTCCGTCACTTTTGCGTTGTTCTTCTGGACACGGATATTTCGCCCGTTGACCGCGGCGCCGAACCCCTGCAGCAGATTCTGGGTCACCTGAAAATCCAGATCTCCGGACGTATACGGATTGAGGCTGAAGAAAAAGCTGCTGGCCTTGACTCTCTGCGAAACATAGGTGAGTTGCGCACTCATGCCAAATGCAAAATTCTGTTGATACACGATCTGTGCGGATTGGGAGTCCTGAATCAGTTCCGGCGTCCCCGTCAAAAAGGTGTTGCTCTGCGGAGTGGTGGCATGACTGAATCGCGTCACGGCGAACACGGTTGGATCGAGAGCCGGCAAGCCCGGTCCGAGCTGAGTTACAATCCCGCCGCCGGAGCTGACGCCCGCGCCGGCGGCGGAAGGAGCGCCGGTCGCGTTCACGCTCACGCCTTGAAGGCTGACACTCTGCGGACCCGCCGCCACACCGAGTCCCACGCTTCGGAGAGCGCCGCCCGCCTGTGCGCGTTTGAGAACCTCCTGCGCAAGCAGCGGCCCGTAGCGCTGGACTTCAATGTCCAGATTATTTTCCACAGCGAGCGCCACGACGTCCGGGGCGGTGAGATACAGAACTCCGGCGCGAATTAGCGAGTCCAGACGCGACGAGTTGGAAAGGTTCACCGCCGGCACGGTCCTCTGACGATACGGGCGCGTCAACCACGAGAGCACAGGGGTGCCGCCCTTCGGAGGTTCGATTCGGATTTCACTCTGCGCCGCCGCAGTACGGATCAGCGGTGTAGAAAAGCAGAGCAATAAGGCGACAAGAGAACACCAGCTTCTTCGATATCGGTTCAACACGAAAAGACTCCCTTTTAAGGACGTTCTTCCAATGGAGTTGTAAACACCCTGAGCCTCGATTCTACCGAAGCGGCTTTGTGGCGCAGGTCTCTGACCTGCCGACCGGTTGGCAGGTCGGAGACCTGCCCCACGGCTACTGGTCTTTCACCATCTCGATGAACTCGGCTTCGTTGACGACGCGGATTCCGAGCTCCTGGGCTTTGGCGAGCTTGGATCCGGCGTCTTCGCCTGCGACGACGTAGTTGGTTTTCTTGCTGACTGCGCTGCTCACTTTGCCCCCGGCGGCTTCGATGATCTTCTTCGCGTCTTCGCGGCTCAGGTTCGGCAGGGTTCCGGTCAACACGAATGTCATCCCTTTGAACTTGCCGCCCTTGGGCCGCGTGGATTGATACGTGAACTGCAGGCCGGCGGCGCGCAAGCGGTCCACCAGTTCGCAGTTGCGAGGCTCTCCAAAGAACTCGACAATTGCCTCCGCGACCTTCGGACCAACTTCTTCGGCTTGCTGCAGCTCGTCCATGCTGGCATTGGCAATCCGGTCCATACTGCCGAACGCCTCGGCGAGAAAGACCGCTGTCCGTTCGCCGACGAACCGAATGCCCAGCGCGGTCAACACCCGAGGCAGCGGATTCTTCTTGGAGTTTTCGATATTCCGGGCAACGTTGGCCGCCGACTTCTTGCCCATGCGTTCGAGGCTCTCGAGTTGCTCCGCGGTGAGACTGTACAGATCGGCGACGCTCTTGACGATCTTCTTGTCCACCAATTGATCCACCAGCGCGTCCCCCAACCCGTCGATATTCATCACGCCGCGTGAAGAAAAATGCAGGACGGACTCCTTGAGACGAGCCGGACAATTGGTGTTCACACACCGGCTGGCGGCCTCGCCCTCCTCCCGAACCACGTGACCGCCGCAGATTGGGCATTGCGAGGGCATTTGGAAGGCCCGGCGGTATGAGCCCTTGGAGTGGACGCGCACCACTTTCGGAATGACGTCGCCGCTCCGCTCGATAACGACGGCATCACCGATTTCCAGTCCCAGCCGTCCGATCTCGTCTTCGTTGTGCAAGGTGGCGCGGGAAACCGTCACGCCAGAGACTTCGATCGGGGCTAATTGGGCAACCGGCGTGAGTGTGCCGGTCCGGCCAACCTGCACCGCAATCCCGACGACGGTAGTCACTGCCTGGCGCGCCGGATATTTGTATGCGATGGCCCAGCGCGGCGCTTTTGCCGTGAAACCCAGCCGTCGCTGCTGCTCTATCGAATCCACCTTCACCACAACGCCATCGATTTCGTAGGGCAGATCTTCGCGGCGCGCTTCCCAAGCCGCACAGAATTCCAGAACTTCTTCAACATCACGGCACAGCTTGCGCTCGCGATTCACTTTGAAACCCATGCGCGTGAGCTCTTCGAGCGACTCCCAGTGGCTGCCGCGGGCCGGCTGGCCATCGACAAGTAGAAAGTACGTATAGTAGTCGAGCCGGCGGGACGCCGTAACTTGCGGCTCGAGCACGCGCAGCGATCCGGCGGCGGCGTTGCGCGGGTTGGCGAAACGGGAAAGGCCGCGCTCGTCGCGTTCCGCGTTCAACCGCTCAAACGCTTTGCGGTTCATAACCGTCTCGCCTCGGACTTCAAACTGCGCCAGTTCGGTTTGGACCGCCAGCGGCAGCGAACGGATGGTCCGCGCGTTCTCCGTGACCTCCTCGCCAACCTCACCATCGCCGCGCGTCACCGCCTGCCGGAACTGCCCGTTCTCGAAGCGAGCCGCCATGGACAGCCCGTCCATCTTCAATTCCACGACGTAACGGTACTCGGAACTGCCCAGCAGCTCGCGCACCCGGCGGTCGAAGTCGCGCAGTTCCTGCTCGTTGAGCGCATTGTCGAGGCTGAGCATGGAAGAGCTGTGCCGAATCTTCACGAAGCCTTCACGTGCCTTGCCGCCTACCCGGTGCGTCGGCGAGTCGGGCGTGGCCAGCTCCGGATGTTCCGCCTCGAGTGCCTGCAGGCGGCGCATCAACTGGTCATATTCGGCGTCCGAAATTTCCGGCTGGTCCAGGACGTAATACAAATGTTCATGACGGCGGAGCTCGTTGCGTAACGATTCCACCTCACGCGCAGGATCGGTCATCGGGCCTCAATTATAATTTAACGAGGAACCCGGAGAACTCACCATCACACCTTACAAAAGTACGGCCGTGATCTACAATCCGCGTGCGGGCAAGCTCGGGCGGAATGGACACGGACCGCTCGAACGCGCAGTGGAGATTCTGAGGCGGGATGGTCACCGCGTGTCGCTGGCGCCTACGACCGGCCCGCAGATGGCCGGCGCATTGGCTCGGGAGCAGGTGCAGCGCGGTGCGGATCTCGTGCTGGCCGCCGGCGGCGATGGGACCATCAATGAGGTCGCCGAAGGGCTCATCGGGTCCGACGTCCCGCTCGGCATTCTTCCGGCCGGCACCGCGAATGTATTGGCGACTGAAATGAAACTGGGCTCGCGGCTCGAACCAGTTGCGGCGCGATTGGGACGTTGCCAACCCTTTCGGATTCCCGTGGGGCACGTGAGCAGCCAGGATGGCGCAGTCTCCCGCCACTTCCTACTCATGGCCGGTATTGGTCTGGACGCTCATATCGTCTACCGAGTGAGCGCTCCGCTGAAATCCGCGACCGGCAAGTTCGCGTATTGGGTGGCGGGCTGGAGCCTGCTGGGGCGGCGCCTCGCCGAATTCGCCGTCGAGATGAACGGCACGCGCCGTACCTGCTCATTCGCTCTGGTGAGCAAAGTGCGCAATTACGGCGGCGACTTCGAGATCGCCCGCGATGTCAGCCTGTTCGACGACCGCTTTGAAGTGGTGCTCTTTGAAGGCCGCTCGACCCTGCCCTATGTCAAATACTTCGGCGGCCTCATGTTGAATCGCCTCGCCGGCATGAAAGGCGTGACCGTGGAGCGGGCGCAATGCCTCCGCATTCTCGCGCCTGAGGACCGCCGCGTCTACCTTCAGATCGACGGCGAGTCCGCCGGACAACTGCCCGCCGAAATTCGAATCGTGCCCGACGCGCTCACCCTGCTGGTGCCGCCCGAATACGCACGGTAGAGTAGTAGCTGTTGCACAGGAGGTCCCGCGATGAAGCTGTCGATTGCCGCCCTCGCGGCAGTGTGCATTTTCAGCTCGGCCCCGGCCGCCGAGCGCCCACCCGTGATGGGGCACAACGCCGGGGTCTCCGCCGGGCACCCGCTCACCACGGCAGCCGCCTTTGAGATCCTCACGCGCGGCGGAAATGCGTTCGACGCGGGCGTGGCGGCGTTGCTGGCGGGAGGCGTGGTCGAGCAGGATCTTTACAGCCTCGGCGGCGAAGCCCTCGTGCTCGTGTATCCGCGAAGTACGGGTAAAGTAACCTCCGTCGTCGGTCAGGGCTGGGCACCCAAGGCCGCGACCATCGATTGGTATCTCGCGCGGGGCAAAACCCTCGACGGAGCGGGCCTTGACCCGGCTGTCGTGCCGGGCGCCTTGCACGCTGCCCTGACGGTGCTCGAAAACTGGGGCACCATGACTTTCGAGCAGGTCTCCGCCCGGGCCATCGATTACGCCGAGAACGGCTTTCCCCTGCGGCCGCGCACCGCGCAATCGATCAAAGGGAACCTCAAATTCTTCGAAAAATGGCCCGAGAACCAGGTCTATTGGCTTAAGCCGGATAAATCGATGTACCAGGCCGGCGAAACCGTCAAACTGCCGACTCTCGCCCATACGCTCCGGCTGATGGTGGAAGCCGAGCGCGCGGCTTCGGCGAAGGGACGCAAAGCCGGCATCGCCGCGGCGCGCGATCGCTTCTACAAGGGCGACATCGCCCGCGAAATGGTCGCCTTCCTGCAACAGCACCAGGCGCCGTTCGAACTGGCCGATTTCTCGGAATTTTTCGCCAGAGTCGAAGAACCCGCCACTACGAACTATCGCGGCTATCAGGTGTATAAACACGGCTTCGGCAGCCAGGGGCCAGTGCTGCTGGAAGCGCTGAATATCCTGGAGAACTTCGATCTGAAGGCGATGAAGCACAATAGCGCCGACTACATCCACACCGTGGTCGAAGCGCTGAAGCTGGCCTACGCGGATCGCGATACCTACTACGGCGACCCTGCCTTTGTGCAGACGCCGGCCGAAGGCCTGCTGTCCAAGGCCTACGCCAAGGAACGCGCCCGGCTCATCGATCCTCAACACGCTTCGCGTTCGTTCATCGCCGGTGACCCGCTGCCCTTCGATTCGAAAGTGAAAGACTGGAAATACTGGAAGGCGAACATCGCCGATGGCGCCAAACCGGGCGCGATTCCACCCGACGCCGAGCCTCTCCGCGGCGCCAACCGCGACACCACCCACATTTCCATCATCGATAACGCCGGAAACGTGTTCGACTCGACTCCCAGCGGCGGCTGGATTGGCGGTGCCGTCATTCTGGGCAAAACCGGGATCGGCATGAGCGTGCGCGGCGAGCAGTTTTGGCTCGACAAAACACGCGCGGCGCAGATCCGCCCCCGCGCCCGGCCGCGCTACACGCTCACCCCGAGCATTGTGCTTCGTGACAACCAGCCGTTCATGGCGATCGGGACGCCCGGCGGCGACAACCAGGATCAGACCATTCTCCAGGCGTTCCTCAACGTCGTGGAATTTTGGCCTGACTGGTACCCGAACCTGCACGAAGCGTTCGAGTGGCCGCGCGTCCAGACGCTGCACTTCTTCGGTTCGTTCTGGCCGCACGATGCCGGCTTCAATAAATTAAATCTTGAATCGACTATCCCCGACGCGGTCTTTCAGGATCTGAAGGCGCGCGGCCATGACGTGAGCAAGATCAAACCGTTCAGCATTTCGAGCTGTGCGACCGCGGTGTTGATCGATCCGGCCAGCGGTAACCGGATCGCGGGGGCCGACCCGCGCCGCGATTGCTACGCGATGGCATATTGATGAGCCCCTACCGGGAGCATGAGCCGCCGCGCGGACTCGATCGCTACATCGAATGCTCTTGGAGTCTTTCGTCCGCGGATGCCATCCATGGTCATCGCGTCCTGCCTGACGGCTGCCTCGATGTCATCTATTCCCGCCAGGAAGGCACGCGAGTCGTGGGCACGATGACCGTCGAACAACGTTTCGATTATTCCGCGGGCACGACCACCGTCGGTGTGCGCTTCCGCCCGGCAATGGCAGGCTTATTCCTCGGTGTGCCTCCCGCCGAATTGACCGATCTGCTGGCGCCGCTCGGAGAAATCTGGGGAAGTGCCGGGCACCGGCTCACCAACCGGCTGGATTGCGCCGGTTCTGCGACCGAGTGCGTCGAGCTGATAACCGCCGCTCTGCCTGCTCCTGCCCCGACGCTCGATCCGGTGCTCCGCGCCATCGAAGTGATCACGGCCGCCCACGGTTCCGTGGACCTGGACTACATTGCGCGCCAGGCAAACCTCAGCACCAGGCAGTTCCGGCGGCGCTGCCTCGAAACCAGCGGGCTCACGCCCAAGCAGCTTTGTCGCGTGCTTCGGTTTCGCCGTGCCAGCGCGCTCGCGGCCCGCGGAATCCCGCATTGGTCCGCCATAGCGGCCGAAGCTGGTTACTTCGATCAGGCCCATTTGATCCGCGACTTCCGCGAATTTACCGGCCGAACGCCGATGTCCGTTTTTTCCAATACAACCGAAAGCGGACAGGCTAGCATGAGGCCATGAAACTCACGCCCGTGGTGATTGTCGAAGAAATCGAGAAATCGCTCCCCTTCTGGATCGACCGGATGGGATTTCAGAAGACGATCGATGTGCCCGATGGCGATCGCCTCGCCTTCGCCATCCTGGTTCGCGAGGGAGCCGAAGTCATGTTCCAGACCCTGGCCAGCGTGCTCAAGGACGAGCCGCGCTTCGCTCAAGACGGCTCGTCGCGGGTGACCTCGCTCTTCATCGAAGTCGACGACTTCGATGATGCGCGCCGCCGTCTCGATGGATATCCGATCGCCATGCCCGAGCGCACCACTTTCTACGGCATGCGCGAGATCGGGGTGTTCGAGCCGAGCGGGCACATCGTGGTCTTCGCCGCGCGGACCCCGTAGTCCAAAGCGCTGAAAACACCCTCGCGGTGTATACTGGCGGGGAGCGTGAAAATACTGGCTTGCAAGATGACGCTGCTGGTCAGCGTGTCACTCCTAGCCGGCGCGATCGATGCCCAACCCAACCGGGCCGGCCAGCCGCAAAATTTCGATAACGTCGAGCTCCATCTGATCCCCGTACAAGGTAACGTCTACCTGTTGATGGGGGCCGGCGGTAATATGACGGTCCAGGTTGGTAGCGACGGCGTGCTTCTGGTGGATACGATGTTTGCACCGCTGGCGCCGCGGATCGCCGCCGAAATCAAGAAGCTCTCGCCCTTGCCGATTCGCTACATCATCGATACGCATGTGCATGGGGATCACGTGGGCGGCAACGAAGCGCTGGCCAGGATGGGAGCGCCGGGCGCATCTCAGACCGATACTGGCGGCGCGACGATCATCGCGCACGAGAACGTCGTGAACCGCATGACAAAGCCCGCGGCCGCCGGGCAGACACCACCTCCCACGCCGGGCTTGCCCAATGACGAGTACTTCACACGCACCAAGGATCTCTACTTCAACGGCGAGCCCATCTTCGTCATCCATGAACCCAACGCTCATACCGACGGCGATAGTATCGTTTTGTTCCGCCGCTCAGATACGATCAGTACCGGCGACATCTTCACCCCCGAGCGCTATCCGTTCCTCGACCTCGAGCGCGGCGGCAGCGTGCAAGGTGAGTTGGATGCCTTGAACCACATCATCCACCTCACCGTGCCTGCGCATTTGCAGGAAGGAGGCACGCGCGTGATTCCGGGGCACGGCCGGCTTTGCGATGAAGCCGAGGTGGTCGAGTACCGCAACATGATCACCATCGTGCGCGATCGCATCCAGGCCATGATCAAAACAGGAATGACTCTCGAACAGGTCAAGGCCGCCAAGCCTACGCTCGATTACGATACGCAATACGGCTCCGGCGACGCTTTCGTGGAGGCCGTATTCAAGAGCCTTGGCAATCCTCCGGCGCGCTCCAGGAATTAGACCAGGGAATCCATCGTCATGCGAATCGCAAGATTGTCCGCAGCCGCCTTGCTGAGCGCCGCCGGAATACTGGCGCAGCCGCCTGGCGCTCCTGGAGGTCCGCCGCGCGCGCCCCAAACCGCCAGGGCCGCGGCGCCCGTCGATTTCACCGGCTACTGGGTTTCCCCTGTCATGGAAGACTGGCGCTGGCGCATGGTCACTCCCTTGAAAGGAGATTTCGCGAGTATTCCGATCAACCGCGCGGCCTATGATTTCGGCATGGCGTGGGATCCGGCCAAGGATGAAGCCGCCGGCCTCCAGTGCAAATCCTACGGCGCGCCCGCCATCATGCGCGTGCCCGGCCGGGTGCACATGATTTGGCAGGATGACAACACGCTCACGATCGAAGCTGATGCCGGCACGCAGACGCGCCTGCTTCATTTCAACTCGAAAGCTCCCTCTGGCGAGGCGCCGAGCTGGCAAGGTTATTCGGAGGCCAACTGGGAGCGGCCGGTTCGGGGCGAAGGAGATCCGCGCAATGATTTTCCCCCTATCTTTTCCACTCGCACTGGCGCTCGCGGCAAGTCGCTCGAAGTGGTGACCACCCATCTGCGCGCCGGATATCTCCGAAAAAACGGCGTCCCCTACAGTGAAAACACAATGATGGAGGAGTTCTACGACTACCGCACCGCGCCGGACGGCACGCCCTGGTTCACCGTGACCACCGTGGTCCACGATCCGAAATATCTGGTCGTACCGTTCATTACCAGCACGGATTTTAAGAAACGGCCGGATGCCGCCGGCTGGCATCCGACGCCGTGTTCTGCGCGATGAGGAGATCTGATTTCATGAGAGTCATCTTGCTACTGACCGCGATGCTGGCTTGGCCGGCCTTCGGACAGGTCGATTTCACCGGCGAATGGGCGCCCGCTTATCACGAGGATGGTCCGGAGCGCCTGCCCGGCCCCGAGCTCGGCGACTACATGGGCATCCCGATCAACGACGCCGCCCGCGCCCGCGCCGATGCCTACGACGCCGACCGGATCTCGGTCGTGACCGAGTACGAATGCCGCCCGCACTCGGCCGACTACGGCATGCGTGGCCTCGGCGATCTGCGGGTGACTCGCGAGATCAACCCGGCCACCCAGGAACTGATCGCGTTCCACACCTACATGCCTGCCTGGGGTAGTGTTCGGACCATCTGGATGGACGGTCGCCAGCACCCGCCGCCCTACATCGAGCATACGTGGCAGGGCTTCTCTACCGGAGTCTGGGACGGCAATACCCTGGTTATCACTACCACTCATTTGAAGGCCAATTATTTCCGGCGCAACGGCATCGACAGCAGCGATCAGCGCACCGTCACCGAGTATTGGACCCGCCATCGCGACTACTTTACCGTGGTCACTCATGTGGTCGATCCTGTCATGCTCACCGAGCCCCTGGTGCGCAGCCAGAACTGGACGCTCGACCCCGGCCAGAAAACCCAGCGCATGTTCTGCGAGTACCAACCCGAGGTCCCGGGCGCGCCCGGCGCCGTGCCCAACCATCTCCCCGGCACGAACCCGTTCCTGCACGAAGTGGCCGACTGGTACGGGCTGCCGTATGAGGCCACCCGCGGCGGCGCCCAGACGATTTACCCCGAATACAAGCTGACCATGCCCAAGCCGGACAAAGCGCCCCCGGAGAAATGCGAGCGCTTCTGCGTCTGCACAGTCCTGCAGGATTGCAATTTGCACGCGGTCCCGCCGCGCTGAGGGTACCTACGCTACCGCGCTCCTGGTTCGAGCTTTTGGCTGTACGATCGCGTCGTCGACGAGGTGAGCAATCAGGAAGATCTCGTCACGCTACGGCTCAATTCCGAAGACCCGCGAGCCTACGAAGCGTTCAGCCGCTCCATTCTTGAGGAAGCGCAAATGCTTGGCACCACGCTCCAGCAGGAAGTCGCGGCCGTTTTGGTGTGGGAGGGCGAACCGCGGAGCGGCAGCGATTCGACCCAGGCATTTCATGAGGAGGCGCGGAAGCGCGGCCTTCAGGTCCTCCAAATCCGAACCATCCGCACGGCCGGCGCAATCTGACATCGAGGCGAGATCAACCGAAGGCCGGGGCGTTCTCGATCCTGTCTTCGGAGCCGGGCCGGCTCTCCAACGCGATGGCCCGCTCCAGCGCCGCACTCATTTTTCGGGCGAACTCGCCTTCGGAAAAACGCTGCGCATATTTCTGCAGCTCTTGAGGACGGACGGCGGATTCAATCGCCTCAAATTCGCGGACGGCCCGCATCAAGTGATCGTCCTCCGGTTCCGCGTAGAACACCCCTCCGCAGGGATCTTCGAGCGGGACGCTTTCCACCACTCCCCCGCGTCCGAGTGCGATCACCGGCTTGCCGCTCGCCAACGCCTCCACCGGCGTCATTCCGAAATCTTCTTCGCCTGGCAGAATGAGCGCGCGGCAACGGGCATATAAATCGCGCAAGGCTTCGGCCGGGACATGTCCCGCAAACTCTATGCTGCCGCCGGCCTGCGACTTCAGCTTCCGATATTCAGGCCCGTCGCCGGCGACGATCAATCGCCTTCCGGTGCGTGAGAACACACGAACTGCCTGATCCACCTGCTTGTAAGGAACCAGCGCCGAGACGATCAGAAAATAATCTTCGGCCGGCTTGTAGTAGAAGGAATCGACTGCCACTGGCGGATGAATCACTTCCGATTCCCGCCGGTACGTCTTCCAGATCCGGTTGCGGACGTTCTCGCTATTCGCAATGAAATGATCCACGCGAGCTGCGGTGGAGTAGTCCCAGAGTCGCAAGTAATTCGTGAACGGCACCATCAGTGCCCTCTTCCACCGCGACGTCAGACGCTCGCTGCGATAGAACGGATAGAGCTCCCACAGGTATCGCATCGGCGTGTGGCAGTAACAAACGTGCAGCGTCCGCGCGGGGAGGATGACGCCTTTCGCCGGCCCCGACTCGCTGCTGATCACGAGATCGTAGCCGCGTAGGTCGAGACTCTCCAGGGCCATCGGCATGAGCGGAAGCAGCGATCGATAATGCCGGCGGAGGGGGTTCAGAAACGAGGTCGTGATCCGATGCCGCCGCAGTTCCGGCGTCAGTGTGGCCGGGTCGCAGAACAGCGTGAAAATATCGGCCTCGGGAAACAAACGGCAGAGCGCCTCCAACACCTGTTCGCCGCCCCGGTGGCTGGTCAGCCAGTAATGCACCAGTGCAACCCGCATCCTACACCAGCTTATAGCGGGATCCGCTCTGATGACATCGCTGTAACCGCTTTTACTCTTGTTACTTTCCGCTCGTGGTATGAAGGTTCTTGTGAAAGGTGTGCCCCACCACTGGGTTCCGTCAAATCGGGGGCTCAACCCGGCGGACCTTCCTTTGACCGGCCGCTACTATCCGGCCGGATTTCCGCTTGAGCTGACCACCAATTCGTTGGGCGTGCTCCAAGCCGCGGAGGAATCATGGGGACAGTGGCCCTCCGAACACGCCCGGCGCCCGATCCGGCTCCGAGTCATCGCCTCACCGGCGGGTGCGCGAGCCGGCGCACCTTCATTCCATCGTTACGATCACCTTTTGTGTGTCGTTTCCGATTCCGACAACTTCGCCGTTGCGGATTTGAATTCACTCGAGGCCTGCCTGTTCGTCTCCGCGCAAACCGCCGCCGACCGCGCCTGGATGCGGTGGTTCTTTCTCGACGCCCTCGCGTACATACTCCTGGCGCAGCGCTACACCGTTCCCGTGCATGCCGCGTGCGTCGCGCGGCAGCAAGCCGGTGTTCTGCTCTGCGGGCGCTCGGGTGCCGGTAAAAGCACCCTCTCTTTCGCTTGCGCCCGTGCCGGCTGGACGTTTCTTTCCGATGACGGCACTTGGCTCCTGCCGGAATCCGGAGATTCCACCGCGATCGGCCGTCCGTTCTTGGCTCGCTTTCGCACAGATGCACCTCGTTGGTTTCCCGAGTTGGACGGATTCCCACAATCGGTTCGACCGGACGGAAAGGTCTCGCTCGAGATCCCACTGGAACAGGTTCCGGATATCCGGACCGCTCGCAACTGCCGCGTAAGCAGTGTGGTGTTGTTGGATCGCCGGCCGGGGTGGCAGGCGCAGGTCCAGGAAATTCCGCCGTCTGAGGCGATCGAATTCATGCTCGAGGAAATACGCAGTTACGGAGCAGAAGTCGACCGCCGCAGCCGGCAGACCGTGCGAAAGCTCGCCCATGTTCCCGCTTACCGGCTGCAGTATGATGGGCTCGATCGCGCCGTGGAGCTTCTCTCTGGCCTCAAACTCTAGCCTCATGAACCCCTGGGTACGCGGCACCCGGCTTCCCACGAGCGCCGCCGCCGTCTTAGCCGCGCTGCATTTACGCGATCCCCGCCCGGAACGGCTGACATCGCTGACTGATTCGGATTGGCGCACCTCTCTCGATTTCTGTGATCGCTCACGCCTCACGCTCGAACTACGCGCAGCCGCCCGCGAGAAGATGCCTGCATGGGTGCGCGATCGCACCTGCCGGGACGCCGAGAAGAACCTCCAGCGGCTCGCCGGAATCGAAGACACCTACCGCGCGCTCGCCCTCTGTCTCGCGAGCGCCCGCGTGGAATTCATCGCGCTCAAAGGCATTACCCACGCTGCGCTTTTTGGGCTTCGACGGGAAACACGGGCGCAATACGATATCGACCTGTTTTCCCCGCCCGACCAGGTCCACGCGGCCTGCGATGCGCTGCGCGATCTCGGCTATGAGCCGGTCGTGGCTCTCGAAGGTTTCCCTACCGATCACCTGCCGGTTTTGGTCCGCAAAACCGGATGGCAATGGCGAGAAGATTACTTCGATACGGACATTCCTCTGAGCGTCGATCTGCATTTTCAGTTCTGGAACGAGCGGCTGGAGCGGCTGCCGGCGCCCGGGACTGAGGAGTTCTGGACCCGCCGAACTACACTTCCAATCTCCGGGCTGGAATTGCCGGTTCTCGATTCCGTCGATGCGCTCGGCTATGCAGCTCTCCACGCGTTGCGACACCTCTTGCGCGGCAGCCTCAGCCCCAACCACGTGTACGAAATCGCCATGGTGCTCGACGCGTTCGCCGAAGACGAAAGCTTCTGGGAGCGCTGGCGCCGTTTGCATCCGCCGCAACTGCGCCGTCTGGAGGCTGTTCTCTTCCGGCTGGCTGCCGAGTGGTTTGGTGCCAGGCTCGCGGAACTGGTGAGCGAGGAAATTCGCCGTCTCAGCCCCGCGACGCAGGTCTGGTTCGACGAGTTTGCCGCCTCCCCGGCGTGCGTGCCGTTCGACTCGAATAAGAACGAGCTATGGCTGCACTGCAGCCTCGCGCCTTCGCGGCGCGCCGCCTGGAGCGTCGCGGCTCGCCGTCTCCTGCCCAGGAACCTTCCGCCGCGCGCGAGCACGATGCATGTACCCGACGCTCAGATGACCTGGCGCACGCGTCTTCGCGCCCTGTCCGGCTACGTCACCTATTCGATGAGCCGCGTCAGGCACCATCTTGCCGCGCTGCCCCAAATGGCCTCATCGGGAATGCGTTGGTGGTGGAAGACCAATCATGCATGACACCGATTCGGTGATCGGCGGCCCATCGCGCGGACGGCAACACAGTTTTCTATTTCGGCGATCATCGTCTGCTGCCACGCTTCGACCGTAAACTCGCGCTGCCAGCGCTCCTGGGTCGCCCGCGCCACCTTGCGTAGGAGTGACCGATCGCCGGTAAGCAACTCTACGGCGCGCGACGCCAGTGCACCAGGCTCATCGCAGAGAAATCCCGTGCGGCCGTCCTCGATAATCTCGGGAATACCGCCGGCGCGAAGCGCGAGCACCGGAATCCCCGCCGCGAATGCCTCCAGAATCACGCGCGGATTCGGCTCGTCCCACATTGACGGCACAATCAGCAGGTCGAGCGTCGACATTACCGAATACACGTCCTCTACCCATCCCGCGAACTCCACCGGCAGCCCTGCGGCGGCGTCCCGTACCGCGCGCTCATACGATTCAGCAGCGCGGTCCCCGAACAAGGCTGCGCCCGCGACGAGGAACCGCGCTTCTGGAATTGCCGCATGGATCGCCCTGGCGGCCACGAGAAACTCGCGTTGCCCTTTTTCCCGCGCGATCCGCCCCACGCAACCGATCGTCGGCGGGGCCCCTTCCGCGTGTGTTATCTCTCGCTCCGGCCCCGCCACGCCGTTGTAAATCACGCGAACCGGCCTCGTCGGAACAAAGGGCGCCCACGTGTTCGCCACGTTTTGGCACACCGCCAGAACTCGTGGCTTCAAAACCCGTAGGGCCGTGCCAGCCATCAATCGCGCCACGGGCTGCGATACGCCGATGTGCGCATGGAAGACTACAGGCACATGAAGTGCAGCCATCGCCGCGGCCGGCAGCAACCGGGGACCGTTTATATAGACCAGGTCAGGTGCGAACGTCCGGGCCAACTCGCGAATTCGCCGCGCCAATCGCGGCACTTCGGTCGCGAAATGCCACAGATCCCTAGCCGATTTGCGTCCCGACGGATATGGCCCGCAATCGATCGGGAACACCTCAACTCCCATCGCGCGAGCCCGGCCGGACAGCGGCCCATTTCCCGGCAATCCCAATGCTGCGTCCCAACCGCACGTCCGAATCGCGGTCAGCAGGTCCAGCAACATGCGCTGACCGCCGCCGAGATCGCTGAATTGGTCGAGCAGCAGAACTTTCATACGCGCACGGCCAACGCCAGGACCCAAAGGTAAATCGGAAGCACGCGCCAGAACGTCAGCACATCGGCGGACAACATTTGCACCATCTGGCCCGACCAAAAGCAGAGCATCCAGGTGCCGAAAAACGAGCGGGTCGGGTCAGCCGCGCGCACCGCGCGCGCTGCCGCCCGGAGAATCGCTGTGTTTAGCCACAATAGTGCCGCCAGGCCGATCACACCCGTCTCCACCAGCATCGTCAAATACATGTTGTCGCCGACGACCGGCCCGCCCAGGTAACTCGTGTACGGCAGCGTCTTATAGCCGATCCCGATCCACGCCTGCCACGGATGAGCCGCCAGCCAATCGATGAGAACGCGCCAATTCTCCAGCCTGCCCGATAACACCGCCTCCCTTGAGTTCGTCAGAAACTCGGTGGACGACGCGAGCCGGAGCCAGTAATGCTCGAAAAACTCGGGAGAAAGTTTTGCCGCAGCCAGCAATACGGCCACAAGGCCGCAAACTACCAGCCCCGCCGTTCGCGTGATCCGAATCCGCTTCCGATGAATCCATCCGAGTACCGCCAGTGCTATCACCAGGCTCAGCAGCGAAGACCGTGAGTACGACAGAACGAGTGCGCCCAGCAGGACTACTCCACCCAGTGCCAGCGCCTTGCGGCCGACGGGAGCTTCGCGCCGCGAGCGCGTCAATGAAACGGCAATCATCACCAGGAAGAACGTGCAGACATTTCCTAACGTGCTGGCTTCATAGAAAACACCCTGCGCGCGCCGGTATACGCCCGAATCCAGCCACACGAATTGAGATCCGTATCCCGCTGGCGCCGGGAACTGGTAGTAAAAATCGATGCAGGCGAACAGCGCAGAGGCAGCCGCCATCCAATACAAGATCCGAACGCCGCGCCAACAATCGGATGAAGCCCCCGGCCCGTCAGCCGTGAAGAAGAACACGTAGACACTGATCGCGAACAGCCCGACACGCGCCAGGCTGCCGACCGCAATTGTTGGCCCGGAATGGAGGACCGCTGATGCGATGCTCGCCAAGAGAACCAAAAAAAATAGGAACAGCGCTCCCGTCAATTGCGTGCTCGCGATCTTCCACCGGGGGAGCCAGAGAATTCCCGCGGCCAGCCCCAATGCGGCAAACACCAGACTCGGATGCGGTCCCGTGTCGCCCAGCGCGATCGGTAGCGGCGGAAGCAGCAGGGCCGCCCCGAAAAAGCTGGCGATCCAGCGCGCTGGATTTTCCAGGGTCCAGATCCCCAGCGGAACAAGTACCACCGGTGCAAGCAGCACCAGCTTCATGCCGATCCCGGGAGAGAGGGCAATCGCCGCCGCCCACGCGCCCAACAGCAGAGGCGCGAGAAGTCTCCGCCGCTCGGCCGAAGCGGCCGCGCTACTCATCGCGCCCTTGGGCCAGCGCGTGGAGAACACCGCGGC
>Ga0335081_10003717_pt1 | contig 24019 bp, 23 predicted proteins | sample Lox_Sample_35_FD_206713 | JGI IMG/M metagenome (GOLD analysis project Ga0335081, IMG submission 206713) | Soil microbial communities from Loxahatchee National Wildlife Refuge, Florida, United States - Lox_Sample_3.5 | ecosystem: Environmental > Terrestrial > Soil > Wetlands | place: USA...
GTTGATGGTCTCCTTCAGCTCCAGGATCTCGCCGCGCGCGTCGACCCGGATCTTCTGGGTCAGGTCGCCCTTGGCCACCGCCGTGGTCACCTCGGCGATGGACCGCACCTGCCCGGTCAGGTTGGCCGCCATGAAGTTGACGTTGTCGGTCAGGTCCTTCCAGGTGCCGGAGACGCCCTTGACGTCCGCCTGGCCGCCCAGCAGGCCCTCGGTGCCGACTTCGCGGGCCACCCGGGTCACCTCGTCGGCGAAGGAGGACAGCTGGTCGACCATCGTGTTCAGGGTGGACTTGAGCTCCAGGATCTCGCCGCGCGCGTCCACCTCGATCTTCTGGCTCAGGTCGCCCCGGGCCACCGCGGTCGCTATCTGGGCGATGTTGCGCACCTGACCGGTGAGGTTGCCGGCCATCGCGTTCACCGACTCGGTCAGGTCCTTCCAGGTGCCCGACACGCCGGGAACGTGCGCCTGGCCGCCCAGCTTGCCCTCGGTGCCCACCTCGCGGGCCACCCGGGTCACCTCGGAGGTGAACAGGTCGAGCTGCTCCGCCATCCCGTTGAAGACGGTGGCGATCTCGTCCATCAGGGGATCGCCCGTCTTGGCCAGGCGGGTACTGAAGTCGCCGCCTCGCACCGCGGTCAGGCCGGCGAGCAGTTGCTCCAGGCCCGACTCGTCAAGCCGCGGAACGGACTGGACGGTATCAGTCACCAGGCACTCCCATCAGCTGCGTCGCTGCGCGCAGGCGCGCGTTCGGCACGGTCGTGCGATCTCTACCGATGGTAGACCGGAAGTAACTATCATGGGCCGGGCACACTTCTTTGCAGCGCACGGGCCGGGAAAGGCCCGACTGCTTCGCCGGGGGGAAGCGATGGCGTAAGGAGAGGCGGGTGATCGTGGCTGGCCGCGACGACGACATGCTGCGCCTGGTCACCGTCATCGACCGCCAGCGTCGTGAGCTCGACCGCATCCGCGCCTCGGCCGCCGAAGAGTCCGTCGTCGCGATGGCCCGCGGTGCCCTGATGGAGCGGCTCGGCCTGTCCTCGGCCGAGGCCGCGGCACAGCTCGCCGAGCTGGCCGCGGCGACCGCCATGCCGCTGGCCGAGATGGCCGCCGCGGTCCTGGCCGAACCGGCCAGCGGCACTCCGTCAGGGAGCGGGGCCGAGCCAGGGAGCGGGCCCGAGCCCGCCAGGGCCGTCACCGCCAGGGCCGGGCCCGCGCCGCTGCTGGCCGCGGCGGCCGCCGAGCTCGCCGCCGACGGCGCCGAGCTGGTCGGCACCCTGGCCGCGCAGATCATGGAACCGCTCGGCGCGGCCGCGGTGGTGGTCTGGCTCCTCGAGGCCGACGGGACCCTCGTGCTGCTCGGCGAGCAGGGCCTGTCCCGCGGCGAGGCCGGCCGCTGGCGGCACATCCCGCCGCAGCTGGACTGCCCGGCCCAGCGGGTAGCCCACGGCGCCGCCGACCTATGGTGGACCGCGGGCCGCGCGGAAGCCGACCAGGCTCCGGTGGCCGGCGTCCCGGACGGCGCCCGGGCGGTACTCGCGCTGCGCGAGCGCAGCGGGGAGCTGCTCGGCGTGCTGGAGGTCTACTGGCCGGGACCCCTGGCCTTCACCGCCGAGGTGCGCCAGCATCTGTCCTCGCTGGCGGCCGGCTGCGCCCGGGTGATCGCGGCCCGCCTGGCACACGGAGACCTGGCCGCCGCGCACCCCAAGCCGGCGGTCTATACGCTGCTCGACGGCCTGGCCGAGTCGGTGCTCGTGGTCCGCGCCATCTGGGACGCCGAAGGCGAGCTGACCGACTTCAGCATCGAGCACGTCAGCCCGGCCTTCCGCGACCCGGCCGACCGAACGGACATCGACCTGACCAGGCTCACCCTGCTCGAGGCCTACCCGGCCAGCGTGGCGGGCTCGGGCCTGTTCGCCCGGGCCCGCCAGGTCCTGGCGGACGGGGTGACCCAGTACGTTCCCGGCCCGCTGCGCGAGTCGCTGGCCAGCGGGCTGCCGCTGAACGAGGCCGAACCCGGCGACCTGGCCCTGGCCGACCTGCGCGTGACCAGGTTCTTCGACGGCGTGATCTTCACCTGGCACCAGGATAGGTCGGCAGAGGGCCTGGCCGCGGTCCTGGACCACGCGCAGCGGCTCGGCCGCCTCGGCGGCTGGGAAGAGGATCTCGTCACCGGCGCGGTGCGGTGGACCGATTCGGCGTTCGCCCTCTTCGGCCTGACGCCGCGCCCCGGTGCGGAGATTCCGCTGGCCGATCTGCACAGCTACGTGATGGCGGCCGACAAGCCGGTGGTGAAGCGCTTCCGGCAACGGCTGCCTGAGCAGCGGGACACCCTCACCGCGACCTTCCGGGTGGTTCACCCCGACGACGGGAGCATCCGCCAGATCCGCGTCTTCGCCGAGCCGGTGGTCGGCGCGGCCGGCGCGGTGGTGGCGCTGCGCGGCGCCTTCCAGGACATCTCGGCGCACTACCACACCCAGGTCGCCCTGGCCGCGACCCGCGACCAGCTCGCCGATACCGAGCAGCGCGTCGCGGAGGAGCACCTGCTGGCGCTGCGGCTGCAGCAGGCCATCATGCCGCCGGACGAGCAGCCGGTGGAAGCGGCCGGGATCGACGTGGCGGTCCGCTACCGGCCGGTCGGCCAGGGGCATCTGGTCGGCGGTGACTGGTATGACACGCTGCTGCTGCCCAGCCAGGACGTGCTGCTGGTGGTCGGCGACGTGGCCGGGCACGGCATCGACGCGGTGACCGGGATGGTGGCGGCCCGCAACTCGCTGCGCGCCCTGGCCATCACCGGGGCCGGCCCGGCCGAACTGCTCCGGATGCTCAACGGGGTCATGTGCGAGCTCACCTCGGGGGTCGTCGGGACCGTCGTGTGCGGGCTCTACCATCCCGGTACCAGCGTGCTGCGCTGGGCCCGCGCCGGGCACCTGCCGCCGGTGCTGGTGCGCGGCCTTACCGCCTGCCAGCTCCCGCTGCCCGGCGGCATGCTGCTCGGCATGGACCCGGACGCCAGCTACGAGGAGGCCATCCAGCCGCTGCAGCCGGGGGATACGCTTCTGCTGTTCACCGACGGCCTGATCGAGCGGCGCGATGAGTCCATCGTCGACGTGCTCGGTGAGTTCGTCACGACCGTGGCCCCCGTCCCCGCGGGCCCCCAAGGGCCCGAGCCGACCGCCGCCGCGCAGGCCGACCGGATCCTCGCCACCGCGGTCTCCGACACCGACGACGACGCCTGCCTGGTCGCGGTGCGGATCCGCTGACCTTGCTGGCCGAGGAGACCGGCTGACCGCACCTTTCCGGGCGGCCCACGTTAGACCGGGTCATGCGCGGGTAGCGCATCGGGGTCAGCAGGCAGTAAAGGTCAGCCTTCATGGAACGTTCAAGCACGTCCCCGCTTCCCCGCGACGAAGAGCATTCGATCGGCGAGCTGGTCAAGATGATGTCCGAGCAGCATGAGCAGGCCGTAGCCGACGTCAAGGCCGACGTGGAGGAGATCAGGGAAAGGGCGGGGGTGACAGGTCCTTGCGGCCGGTCAGGACGAACCAGAGGATCAGGCCACCGATGTCGGCGGGGGCGGCGGGGGTGCCGGGAATCAGCTGCAGCACGAGCAGGGACAGCGCCGCGGCGATCAGGCCGCGGATGGCCAGGCGCAGCGGGCGGCCGGAGCGAACCCGGGCCGGGACCCGGGTCAGGGCCAGCAGCAGCTGCCACGGCGGGACCGGCGGCGGTTCTTCGCCGGGAATCACCGGGATCGGCGAGGTGTCGGCCTCGCCGTCGGCCTGCTCGGCGAGGTCGGCGTAGGCCTCAGAGCGGCCCCACGGGGTACGCAGCTCGGCGTAGGCGGCCGAGGCGGCGGTGTACCGGGCCAGGTCACCGCCGTCAGGCCGGTCCGGGTGGGTGGCGGCGGCGATAGTCCGCCACGCGGCGCGGACCTGCTCATCGGTCAGGTCCGGGCGTTCGGGCAGGCCGAGCGCCCGGAACGGGTTCGGGGTCGTGGGCATCAGGGGGCCTCGGGTCCGAAGATGTCATCCAGGCTGGCCGGGGACGGCCACGGGTCAGGAGCGGGGGCGGGTTCGCCGCGGGGCTCGGGCACCGGCCCGATCGGCGCGGGCGGGGGCGGCAGGCTGAGCGGGGACGCCTTGGGCCGGGCGACCTGGACGAAGGTGGCCGCGCCGCGGTGGATGTAACACGCCTGGCCGACGTCCAGGCGGCGGACGAGGTCGGGGTCGGCGGTCCAGGCGCGCTGCTCCCGGGTGGTGCCCTCATCACCCCAGGCGCCGCCGATGAGCCGGTGCGCGGTCTCCAGCACCCGCCGCTTTCCGGCCAGGGCGGTGAGCGGTTCGGGGTGGGGGGTGCGCAGGACGAAGACGCCGCCGTCGGCGGTGGCCGCGATCCGGTACCGCTCGTCCTCGGTGGTCCCGAGGCCCTGCCACGACTGGGCCGAGACCTGGACGCCGATGCCCAGCGACCGGCCTCGCTCGTACAGGTTGGACAGCGGCACGCGGCCCGATACCGCGCTGTAGTCATCGGCGGCGAGCAGCATCGCCCGCGGCTCGCCGTCCAGGCTGGTCGCGGTGTGGGCGGCCAGCTCGGTCAGCGCCATGGCCTGCGCCTCGGCCACGGACCGTTCCCGGGTGCCTTCCAGGATGCAGTACCAGGCGTCGGCTTCGGCCAGGGTGCCGGGGCCGTCCAGGGCGGGGCCGAGGCGGCGCAGCAGGGTGGCGTAGCGGAGCTGGATGTCGGGCAGGTGCCGGGCCGCGGCCCGGGCGTGCTCGGCTTCGGCGGGGTGGCGGCCGTCGCCCCAGGCCTTCTGCAGCCACCTGGCGTTCAGCCGGTCCAGGAACGCCGCCGTGCTCAGCGGCGGGCCGCCTGGAGCCGTGACCGCGAGGATGATCACAGCCTGCAGGACGTCGGCGTAGTAGGCGGCCGCGCCGGTGCCGGAGTCGATCATCTGGTAGAGCAGCACGGTCAGCTCGTCCGGCGGGAGGTCCCACAGGCACAGCCGGGCCTCGTCCGGCCAGACGGCGACCCGGCGGGCGCCGGCTCCGTAGAGCAGGCGGCGGGTCCGGTCGGCCTTGCGGCGCGCGTCGCGCCCGCCCTTGCAGTCCAGCACGACCAGCAGCGGCCGGTCCCCGTGCCCGGCCCGCGCGGCCTGGAGGGTGGCGGTGAACCAGCCGGCCCACAGCCGGATCATCAGGTTCGTCTTGCCCGATCCGGTGGCGCCGACGATGACCATGTGCCGCGCGCACGCCGCGGCCGGGAGGGCGAGCACCGGGTGCCAGCGGTGCCCGATAGCGCGGATGGTGCCGCCGACCGGGATCTGCCCGCCGCGGGCCAGCAGTGGCACCGCGCCCGGCGCGGCGGCAAGACCTCTGGCCGTGCGGATCTGCCGTCTCCACTGGCGGCGGTCGAAGGCAATCGGAGCGGAGGCGCGGATGCCGCCGAGGCCGGTGGTGATGGCGTAGATCCGCCACGCCCAGATCAGCCCGGCCAGGGCCAGCCCGGCGGGCACCGCTACCGGGGCGAGCAGCGCGAAGGTGCGGGTCAGGCCCGCGATGGTGAGCTGGTCCCAGCCCATGCCCCAGGCCCGCCCTGGTTCGCGGGTGGCCAGGAAGCCAGGGTCGGATGCTTCCAGGGCGACCAGCCACGCCGCGGTCGCCGACAGCGACCAGGCCGCGGTCCGGTACAGCCGGGCCGGTGGCCAGCCGCGCAGCCACGCCGCGGCGTACCCGGTACCTGCCACCACGGTGACCGGCCAGGCTGCGACCGTGGCTGCCGCCACCACTAGCCACCTGGCCAGCTTGAGGCCCTTGCGGAGCAGCCACAAGAACGTGACGAACTTCAGCCAGGTCCAGGCGCTCATCGCGGCGGCTCCGCGGTGAACGCGCAGCCGGGAGCATGTGCGGTCACGGTCATCCCTACCTTCCCCGCAGTAACGCACAGCCCCGGCTGTCCGTGCTCACTTACGCACAAGATGTGACGATTGTTCCGCGTCCCGCGCGGCCGGGAAGGTCCGGGCGTGATCCGTAACCGCATCGTCACAAATACTTTCCGTATTGATGGCGGACGGCGGGCCGACCTGTCCGACGGCCTGCTCCTGGCCAGGTGTGGGCCAGCCCGATCCGGGCAAGGCCCTGGTTGAGCCCCGTGGCGATGCCGCCGCGCGGCGGAAGGGAGGAGACCGTGGCGATCGCGACCGTCAACCCCGCCACCGGGGAGACCGTCAAGACCTATGACGAGATGAGCGAGCCGGACGTCGAGCGATGCCTGGCCGCAGCGGCTGCGGTGTACGAGGGTTACCGCCTGACCAGCTTCGCCGAACGGGCCGGGTGGATGCGCCAGGCAGCGGCGATCCTGGACGGCGAGCGGGACCAGATCGCGGCCATGATGACCACCGAGATGGGTAAGACGCTGGCCGCCGCGAAGCAGGAGGTGGCCAAGTGCGCCACCGCCTGCCGGTACTACGCCGAGCACGCCGAACGGTTCCTGGCCGACGAGCCCTCCGACGCCGAAGCCGTCGGGGCACACCGCGCCTACGTCCGCTACCAGCCGCTCGGCCCGGTACTGGCCATCATGCCGTGGAACTTCCCGCTCTGGCAGGCGATGCGGTTCGCCGCCCCCGCGCTGATGGCGGGCAACGTAGGACTGCTCAAGCACGCCTCGAACGTGCCGCAGACGGCGCTGTTCATGCAGGACCTGTTTGCCCGGGCCGGGTTCCCCGCGGGTACCTTCCAGACCTTGCTCGTCGGCTCCGCCCGGGTCGAGGCGATCCTGCGCGATCCCCGGGTGGCGGCCGCGACGCTGACCGGATCCGGCCCGGCCGGGTCGTCGGTGGCGGCCATCGCCGGGAGCGAGATCAAGAAGGTCGTCCTCGAGCTGGGCGGCAGCGACCCGTTCGTGGTCATGCCGTCGGCCGACCTGCCCCGGGCGGCCGAGGTGGCCGCGTTCGCGCGCCTCCTGAACAACGGCCAGTCCTGCATCGCGGCCAAGCGCTTCATCGTCCACGACGCGGTCTACGACGAGTTCGAGCGGCTGTTCACCGGGCAGATGTCGGCCAAGACCGTCGGCGACCCGATGCTGGACGGCACCGACGTCGGCCCGCTGGCCTCCGAGCAGCAGCGCGACGACGTCGAGCATCTCGTCGCCGACGCGGTGGCCAAGGGCGCCCATGCGCTGTGCGGCGGCGCGGCGCCCGAGAGGCCCGGGTTCTATTACCCGCCGACCGTGCTGGCCGGGATCACTCCCGAGATGCGCGTGCACACCGAGGAGGTCTTCGGCCCGGTGGCCACCCTCTACCGCGTCCCGGACATCGATGCCGCGATCGAGCTGGCTAACGGCACCGAGTTCGGGCTCGGCGCCAACGCCTGGACCAGCGATGAGGCCGAACGGGCCCGGTTCATTCGCGACCTCGCCGCCGGGATGGTCTTCGTCAACGGCAACGTGACCTCGTACCCGCAGCTGCCGTTCGGCGGGATCAAGAGCTCCGGCCACGGCCGGGAGCTCTACGTCCAGGGCATCCGCGAGTTCTGCAACGTCAAGTCGGTCTGGATCGGCGACCCCGGCCGCGGCTGACCGGCCGCAGGCAACCGAGAGCCCGGGAAGCTCGCGCTTCCCGGGCCTCAGCTAGGACGCCTGCGGGGGGGATACAGGCTCCTGGTTCTATTTTTACGCCTTTTACGCGGCCTGTGTGACCCGGTCGTATACAGCGATCGTTTCTCCTGCGATCCGATCCCACGAATACCTGGACCGAACCCGGTCAACCGCCGCCACCCCGTACGCCTCGATCAGCATCGGGTGCGCGAGCAGCTGCCGGATCCGCTGGGCCAGCAGGGCCGGCCGGTCCGGCGGGATGATGATGCCGGTCGTCCCGTCCACCACGGCGTCCATGTGCCCGCCGACCGGGGGAGCGATGACCGGGGTACCGCACGCCATCGCCTGCAGCGAGGTGGTGCCGGAAGGCGCGTACTGGCAGGTGCTGATGACCAGGTCGGCCGAGCGGAGCAGCGGCGGCATGGCGGCGTACTCCACCTCGCCGGTGAAGATGACCCGGTCGGTGATGCCCAGCGCAGCAGCGAACTTGGCAAGCTTGACGTAGTTGTCATCCCTGGGCAGCCTGGCCTCGGCCGGCCCGCCGACGACTAGCAGCTCCGCGCCGGGAACCTTGGTCAGCGCCCGGAACAGCGTCTCGAGCGGCTTGCGCCGGGTCAGGTCCGCCGCGGTGAGCAGCCGCGGCCGGCCGTTCCGCTTGGCCGTCGGCCCCTCGGGGGTGAACAGGTCGGTGTCGACACCCCACGGCACGACCCGGATCGAGGAACGCTGCACGCCCAGGCTGGCCAGGTCGGAGACCTCGGCGGAGTTCGTGGCGACCACCGCGGTGGCGCTGCGGCCGATGGCCGGCTCGAGCCTGATCCGCGCGGCGGACGCGCCGTCCGCTGTCACCGCGCCGGACTGGCCCCGGGAATCCGCGGCGGCCCGGCGCTCGCTGACGCCGAGGGAGCTGAATTCCTGCACGACCGGGATGCCGAGGTCGCGCGCGGCGGCCAGCGCGGCCAGGCCGCTGGTCCAGCGCAGCGCGTGCACGACATCCGGGCGGTCGCTCTGCCAGAGGCTGCGCAGCGGGCCGCTGAAGGCGGGCACCCGCTCGAGCAGGTCCGCGTCCCCGGGCTCGGTGCCGGTCTCGGTCACCGGACCGGAGTCGATGTGCTCGACCCGGACTCCGGCGTGCAGCTCGGCCTGGTCGGGCAGGTCGGCCACGTTCTTCTGGGCGTAGACGGTCACCTGGTGACCCTGTCCGGCCAGCTTGCGGGTGAGCTCGCTGAGCCCGATGTCGTCACGGTCAGGGCCTGAGCCTGCGCGGGGGTGCAGCGGCGTGGCGTTCTGGGCTACTAGGGCGATCTTCATGGGAGCCTCTCGCTTCGAACTTCGTCACGGTGTTCGCCAGCGAGAGACGGAAAAGTGGTGCCCGATCTGCGCGCTCCGCGAAACACCATGTCGCGTTGAGCGTGCCTGCGTCGTAGGCACCACTGGATTACAGCATATCCCATCGGAGGGAATGGCAAACCCGCTTCCGCCGGCCAGCCTGGCCGGCGTGTCGTTCCCGCTGCTCTTTCCCCAGGTAAGAACGGTTCAGCCGGTTCCCCAGGTAAGAACGGTTCAGCCGGCCGCGGCTTCCGCCACGCTGCCGAAGACGGGGATCAGCCGGTCGGCGGTGGTCAGCCGCAGGATCTTGGCCACCGCGGGCTGCGGCGACACCAGCGCCAGGACGCCGCCCTGCCGGTCCAGCGAGCGGTTCACCCGCAGCAGCGCGTGCAGCGCCGAGGAATCCATGAAGCGGAGCCCGGACAGGTCGATGATCAGCGTGCGCGGTTGCTGCGACACCTCGTCGTCGAGCAGGCGGCGCAGTTCGTCGGTATTAGTCACGTCGGCCTCGCCGGCGATCTCGACCAGCGTGTAAGGTTCTCCGGCGGACTCCCGGGCCGTCACAGAGACCGTCAGCAGATCCACGCCCTTGTTGTACCACAAGGCGGTTGGCGGCGGGATCCGTCCGGCAGGCCGGCTCGCGACGTCACTGACCTGCGCCGCCCCGCGGCAGGTTCATGTGCAGCCGGATCGTCGTGCCGTTCTCGCCCGACTGGATCTCCACCCGGTCGCAGACCTGGTTGACGATCCACAGCCCATGCCCGCCCAGGGCGTCGAGGGACGGCTCGCGCCGCCCGGCCAGCGGGTCGGTGATGACCCCCTCGTCGTGGATCTGGCAGATGATCTCGTTCGTGTCGTACCAGATGTTCAGGCTGCCCGGGGACTTGGCGTGCTTGACCGTGTTGGCGGCCACCTCGCTGACCGCCAGGGTGAGGTCGATGGCACGGGCTTCGGAGAGCCCGGCCTGGATCGCGTAGCGGTGCACGACGGCCCGGATCGCGGCCAGGTCGGTGGTGTACGGGTACGCCATCGGATCACCGGGATCCGGCGAGGGCAGCGCGGGCACGGAACCGTCGCCGTCCGGCCGGGGAACCGGCTGACGGGTGGGCGCGTCTTGTCCCGCGGGTCCGCGCCGCGCGGTCTTGCCATCCCGGGCCATCAGCAGACACGATACACCGGCCCGGGAAACGCTTCGCCGGGATTGTGCCGCGCCGCGTGGAATGCCGGATCCGCCGGAGGTTCGACCGTGCGTTCACGTGTATCTGCCGCGCACGGGGTAGACGTAGAACCGTCCCGCGTCCGCAGCTCTTCGGAAAGGCAGGAGCTGCCCGTCTTTCGGAGGTAAAAATGCGAGTCGGAGGGCTCGTCGTGCTGATATGGCTGGTCATCGGGGCAATCGCCGCGGGGCAGCGCGGATATTACGGCTCGTCGCCGGACAACTGCGCCCACGCCGGCTCGATCATCGCCACGGTCTTGGCCGGGCCGCTCAACTACGTGGGCATGAACCCGAAGATTTCCTGCCATTTGCCTTCTCCGAGCAGCTGAACCCCGGGGCGGTCATATTCTGGTCGAGATCCCTTTTCGGTAAATACCGGTAAGCGGGTGCGGACCGGGTCATTTCATCCGGCCGGCGGAAAGGGGCCGGACCCGCGGACACCGCCCTGACCGCCGGTCCGGCCAGTGTCCCCGCTACCCCTGCTTGTGGGCCGGAAACACGCGGGTGATGTCGGTGTGGTCACGGTTGACGTCCACCCGGATCGTGCGCGGCGCCGAGCCGGACCTCGATGCTACGCGGTCCGAGCCGGTCCAGGGAGTGCTCCCAGGTGCGGCCTGGCCAGTGGTAAGCGGCCACGCCCTCGGCCGGACGGTACTCGGCGGTGTACAAGGTGCCGAAGCCCGCGCCGAACCGGGTGGCGTACAGTGGCGGACGCAGGCACTGCGCCACCACGTCGGCCGCGCTGGCGCCCGCGTCAAGCAGCGTCTGCAGGTGCCGCTGCCGCTCGACGGTCCGGATCGCCGCGGCGTACGGTGCCCACTCCACCTGGCCCTGGTGGTTGGTGGCCACGGGCTGGCTGGTGATGTGGGCCGGCCGGTCCGGAGCCAGGTACGCCGTGGCCCGGCGGCCGTCCCGGTCCACCGCGGTCACGTTGTATGACATGTGGACCGGAAGACGCCGCAGCGCCCGCATGGCCTCCTCGGTGGACCCGCAGGTTTCCAGCACATAGCGGATCACCAGCGGGATCCCGAAGCCCTCGCCGACCTGGGGCCGGCCGCCGAAGGCGAGCGAGACGGCGAGGCCGGCGTCGTTGACCCCGTCCAGCAGTCCCCACAGGCAGTCCACCATGCCGAGCACCCGCCGGCCGGCGAACGCCGTCCTGGCCACCACCGCGTCGAACAGCCGGTGATCCCAGTCGTAGTTGCGGACCAGCGCCGGGCCGCCGGGCAGGACCGCCGCCTGCGAGCAGCCGGTCAGGAACGGCGGCGGGTTCCACAGCGCGAGCGCGGCGGCCGCCTCGGGATCGTCGCCGAGCAAGTCCGTTAGCCGCCGCCAGGCGGGGACGAGCTCCGGCATGTGCTCGTCGAGCCGGGCCCCGGCCTGCCCGGCGGTGGGGCGGGTGTTCGCCCCCTCCCGCCACCACTGCCGGAAGGCCGGCCAAAGCGAGGTCAGGTGCTCGCCCAGCTCGTCTTCTTCGAAGGCCCGGAGGGTGAGCGAGACTGCGCCCTCGGGCACCTCGCGAGGCTCCTCCCACGCAGTGGCAGGCCATGACGCCGAGGCCCAGTCCGTCGAGGCGACCCGGCTGAGCCAGGAACGCCAGTCCGTCCAGTCCGTGTCCTCCACCCAGCGCTGCCAGTCTTGCCAGCTGGCAGGCGCAGCCGCTTGGCGCCCGCCGTCCCGGTCCGCCATCGTCAGTCGCCGGGCTGGTCGTCGTCCGCGGCTAGCTGCCGGGCGCGGCTCCGCAGCGGCAGCACGAACCACCACATCGTGAACCAGGCGAGCACCCCGGCGGCCAACAGGATCGCGGGCGCCAGGCCCAGGACCACGTCCATGATCAGCAGCACCGCCGAAGCCATCGAGAGCAGCAGCAGCACCAGGCCGGAGAGAGCCAGCCGGTTGGCGACCTTGACGAGGTGCTGCTTGAGCCGCCTGCGGTAGATCATCCGGTGGAACGCGGCGGGCGCGATCAGCAGGGCGGTGGAACCGGCGCAGAGCATGAGGGTCACCACATAGGCGCCCCGCTGGAAGCTCGTGATTCCCCCGAAGCGCGCCTGGAACGCCAGCGCGAGCAGGAACGCGAACAGGATCTGCACGCCTGTCTGCGCCACCCGGACCTCTTGCAGGATCTCGCCGTAAGCCCGATCGGCGCGCTGCAGGGGCGTCTCGCCACGCGCCTCGGCATTCCAGTCGTCGTGGTCGTGAACCGTGCGAAGCATCATGATCCTCTGCCCGGCAGCGTGCGCTTCTAACGCGGGTTCGCATCGATGCATGGTTTGCCCGGCGCGGGGTAGCCGGGGCGCATGCTGCTCGGAGTCCTAGATATCGGCTCAAACTCTGCCCAGTTGCAGGTCTTCGAGGCCCGTCCCGGTGCGCCGCCGCTGCCTACGCACGCGGTGAAGGCGCCCACGCTGCTCGGTGAGGCGTTCGGCCCGGACGGCGCCATCGAGCCGGCCGGGGTCGACCGGGTCGTCGAGGCGGTGAACCACGCCATGGGCGCCGCCCGGCTGCTCGGAGTGGAGCAGCTCTACGTGTTCAGCACCTCGGCCGTGCGCGACGCCGCCAACCGTGACGTGATCCTGGACCGGGTGGAGGCCGAGGCCGGCGTCAGGCCGCAGTACCTCAGCGGCGAGGACGAGGCCCGGCTGACGTACCTGGCCGTCCACCAGTGGTACGGCTGGTCGGCCGGCCGGCTGCTGATCCTCGACATCGGCGGCGGCTCCATGGAGATCGTGCTCGGCCGGGACGCCGAGCCTGAGCTCGCCATGTCGCTTCCGCTCGGTGCGGGACGGCTGACCCGCGAATTCCTGCCGGACGACCCGCCCAGCCGCCCCCAGCTGAAGGCGCTGCGCAGGCACGTGAACGCAACCCTGCGGGAAGTCGCCGACCGGCTGCGCTGGGAGGGGGTTCCCGACCGGGCCATCGGCACATCGAAGACGTTCAAGCAGCTCGCCCGGCTTTCCGGCGCGCCCCCCCAGCGGAAGGGACCCTTCGTCCGCCGGTCCGTCACTGCCAGGGACCTGGAGGCCTGGATCCCGCGGCTCGCCGCCCTCCGCGCCCGGGAGCGGGCCAAGCTCAAGGGAGTGTCGCGGCCCCGGAGCCGGCAGATCACCGCCGGGGCGGTCGTCGCCAGGGCCGGGATGAAGGCCCTGAACGTGGATTCGGTCGACGTGTGCCCCTGGGCGCTGCGCGAGGGAATCCTGCTGCACTACCTGCAGACCACGCTGGACCAGTCCTTCGATCTCCCCTTGCGCCCGCTCAACGGCTCCAGCTACGCCAAGGATGCGTCAGGCTCGCCGGGCAGCAGGCTCGTCAAGCTCGTCACCTCTTCCAGCGAGGCCTGACGAGGCAGGTCTGGACGGCGCGTAGCGGGAAGCGCCGGTGGCTCGCACCCTCTCGACCGTGAACTCGACCGGGTCTGGTGCGGCCGGTAACAAGGGAAGGCGAACGCCGTGGCTACGGGCAGGCGGTAACCCAGTTCGTTCGGCAGGAACCGGGTCCGGCCGTCGGCGGGACGTAGCCCTGATCATCCGCTAGGTCCGCTCGGCGCTCAATCCCCGGCTATGACCCTGCTCACCTCGTCCAGCCCGCTGTATTCCCGCTCCGGTATGTCCCGAAGCGAAGCCAGCGCCTCCGCGTCAGCCTGATTGCTCCGGGCCTGGTCCACGAGCTGCTGCTTGGTGGCCGGGTAGCGGATGCCGCGGAGAAACCTGTACACCTTGATGAAGTCGGCCAGCCCCATCGCGAACTCCTTCCGCCGCCCCGGTGGCCTCGGGAACCTAGGAGTTCCCTCGTGAACACAGGGCGCTTTCCCGTATACGGGGAGCTCAAACGGCCGCGCTGCGTTCATACCGCTCGAGAAAGTCTTACCTGGACTTCGCGAGCCCCGCTCCGCCTCATGGTTGGGCGCCGCCTCATGATCGTGGACACTGACCCCCTATATTCCGAGGTAGATGTCCGCAATCAGCGAAGAGGCGCTGACCGGTGCCCGGTTTACCAGCTTCTGCCGGCCCTCTCCGCGTCTCAGCAGGTCGCACCCGGCCGGACCAGCCCGCTCTCGTAGGCGAACACCACGGCCCGGACCCGGTCCCGCAGCCCGAGCTTGGCCAGCACGCTGGCGACATGCGACTTGACCGTGGACGGCTCGACCACGAACTGCGCGGCGATCTCGGCGTTGGTCAGGCCGCGGGCGAGCAGTCGCAGCACGTCGAGCTCACGGGCGGTCAGCGTGTCCAGCACCGTCCTGGCCGTGCCGGACTGCCGCCCAGAACAGCGGGATCGCCAGCACGGCCATGACGGCCGGACCCATAGCGCCCGGCGTCCCTCGGCCCGGCTGCCGGCCGAGTATCCCGCCAGCACGAGCGCGACGAACGGCTGGAACGCCGCCTCGTGCGGTGCGGCGGCGTAGATGCACATTCGCCACCGCGGCCGAAGACGCGGCCTGGCCGGCGCTCGTAGCCTCGGAGCCCACGCAACCACCACACATCGGAGGAACCCGACATGAACCAGCCCGCACTCGCCCGGCTCGGCGCCGCCTGCGGCGCGGCCTTCGCCATCGTCCTGACCGTCGCGGCCGGCAACGGCGACAATGGCTTCTCCGGCCCGCGCGCGGTCGCGGGCATCGCGGCCATCACGCTTGCCCTGCCGTTCGTCGCCTACCTGTACAGCGTGCTGCGCACGGCCGAGGGCACCGACGGCTGGCTGGCGCCCGCCGCGCTCGCCACCGGGATCGCCGGCATCGTGCTCAAGCTGGTCAGCGGCGTCCCCGAGCTGGCCGCGCACCAGGCTCACCTCACCACCGGCAGCCAGCTCGGCGCCGCGGTCCACGCGATGGGCGACGGCGCGACCGTGCTCAGCCTCTACCCGCTCGCCGTGTTCTGCGCGGCCACCGCGGTCGTCGCCTTCCGTAGCCGCGCCCTGCCGCGCTGGCTCGCCGCCGGTGCCGCCGTTACCGCCGCCGCGCTCGTCGTCAACGCCAGTTTCCTCGGCACCGGCTCCGTGCCCGCCCTGCTCCTCTTCCTGCTCTGGACCCTGGTCACCAGCGTGTACCTGCTGCGCCGGACCTGGCGCAAGCCGGCCCCCGCCGCCCCGTCCCGGCCCCGGGGCGCCAAAGCGGTCGCCAGCGCATGAGCCGAGCCAGGCCTACCGGGTCAGCCGCCCTGCTGCTCGTCCAGCAGGGCGGTCCCCGCGCCGGTACGCGAATCCGGATCGCCGATATGCGAGATCCACGTGTAGGCCGGGCCGCCCTGGGTAGGCCGGCAGCACGACAGTTAGCAAAACGAAGGGGATGCCCACGTGGCGTGGCCCGGCACGTCCGCCGGAAGATCATCCCGATCCGCGGAGACGGTCGTAGTGCTCGGCGCCGGGGAACGATGGGCTTCGTCGCCGGCCCGCCCGCCACCGCCGCCGGGGCGGGCATCCCCGCCAGAGCATGCGAGATGAGCGAGCCTTCCGAGACCCGCACCCGCAAGGAGGAGAAGGAGCTACCATGCTGAGAACCCGTCGGCGCGGCCTGGCGCAAGCCGGCGAACTGCCAGGAACCGTGAAGCGCTCGTCGAAGGAAGCTCAGGAAACGTTCACCAGGGCGCACGACAGCGCCGTGCAAGCCTACGGGGAAGGGGACCAGGCGGACCGGGCCACGTACGCTGAATTCAAGCGGAAGTTCGAGAAACGCGGCGACCACTGGATCCCCAAGCAGCCTGCCAGTCCCGGAAACTTAGCTCACGCCTCCGCGCACCGGGTCGCGCAATTCACCGGACGAACCAGAATGACGAAGGTCCCCTCCGTGTATGAGACGGAGGGGACCTCGCCCGATCCCGCCGCACCGGTCTAGCCGGTTGCCCGGCCGCCGGTGCCGCAGACCGCCCGCCGGGGCCGGGTATCCGCGCGAACCGTCGGCTTCCCGCCGCTTCCCGCGTCCCGGAGTGACCTCCGGATGATGCCCGTTTCCAACGGTCTAAAGTATTTCTATCGCCTTTGAGTGGCATCCGCAAGGTTCCGCGGGAATTCATTTCTGGTTTTTTCGCTATCCACATTCCGTCCACAGAAGATGGCTAGTTATCCGCATATCGAAGCGGATGTCCACGGTTTATGCACAGTCCATCCACAGGGTTCTGGGTATAACTCCGAATTGCGGCCGGCCGCGACGCAGCCATCGGCGAATTGCGCACCGTGTTACCCAGCCGGCGTTACCCGGCCGGCCCGCCCCGGTCATCACGACAGTGCCCTACCAGCGCAGGGCGTCAAGACCAGCGCAGGGCGTCAAGCGATCCGCCGTTCTCCGTGACCAGCTGGCGGGCGGCGGCCTCGGCCGCGGGCTTGCGCGCGACCCGCTCGGTGACCAGCGCGCGGGCCAGGCTGTCGTCACCGCTCCGCGCGGCCGCGGCGATGAGGGTCAGGTCGATGACATCACGCTGGGCGTGGCTCCCGCCGACCGCGTTGGCCCGGGGCCGGATGTCGATGAGCAGGTCGATGGCCCGGTCCGGGCGGCCGGAGGCGAACGCGGCGAACGCCTCGAGCAGAGCCAGGCCCGCCCGCCCGGCGGCGCCCGCGTTGGTCGGCGCGGCCAGGTGCCGGTTGGACGCGATCACCCGCTCGGTCCGCTCGACGTCTCCGGCCAGGCCGAACGCCATCACCGCGTGCCAGTCGTTGAAGATGTAGACGGGGCTGCCGACCAGGTCGTCGATGTCGGCCGCGAGCTGTTCGGCGCGCTCGGTCACGTCCACGCCGAACAGCGACAGCCGCCACAGCAGCGCGGCCGCGTCCACCACGTCGAGCCACTTGGTAGACCGGCCCGCCCGGATGGGATGGTCGTACAGGGCGAGCGCCTCGCCGATCTCGCCGAGCTCCAGGTGATACAGGCCGCGATGCCACCAGTTGTGGATGGCGAAGTAGCTCGCGGACCAGTCCGGAGCCGAGGCGGTGAGGAAGTCGACGCCGTCCCGCTGGTTGCCTTCCATCTCGAAGACGTGCGCCAGCGCGTGCACCGACCAGACGTCCCTCGGGTTGTCGTCGAGCGCGGCCCGGGCGCGCGACTCGGCCTGCCGGTAGTCCGCGTTCTCTTCCAGCCCGAACGCGTAGATGCCCTGCACGTATCCCCAGCCGGGCCGGGAGCGCGGCCAGGCGGGCAGCACCCGGGCGGCGGTGTCGCGGAGCTCGAGCCGGTTGCCGAGGAAGAAGTACAGGTCCTGGGCGACCTTGAGGGCGAGCAGGTCGCGCGGATGGCACAGCAGCGCGCGCTCCAGCGAGCGGGTGGTGGCCTCCCAGTCACCCTCGGCCCAGTGCCGGGCGGCCCGCAGGTGGTGAAGTTCCCGCTCGCCCATGACCGTCTCGTCCAGCTGCTTCAAGATCTCGCCCGCGGCGGCCACGCCTTCCGGGGTCGTCGCGTACAGCTGCAGGTAGGCGCGGTAGATATGGCCGAGCACCAGGCTGTCGTCGGCCGCGACCGCCGCGTCGGCGTCCGCCACCGGGTCGCCTGCCAAGGCGGCCAGGTCCTCGATGGCGGCATCGAGCAGCGCCACCGAGTCCGCGCTGTCCGCCCGGACCGGAACCCCCCAGCGATCCGCGAACGCCTTGCCCATCTCGGATCCTCCCTGCCGTCAGGCCTCAGCCTCGCAGGCCAAGCCTACCCACTGGCCCGGCGCACAAGCGCACAAGCGCACGATCACAGAACCGCGTAGGCGGCAAACGCCGCCGCCGCGCCGAGCACGCTCCCCGCCACCACCTGCAGGACGGTGTGGTCCCGCACCGCTACCCGGGACCAGCCGAGCAACCCGACGAGCAGGTAGCCGACGAGCACCAGCGGCCCGTAGACCAGCGCCAGGACGGTGACCGAACCCGCCGCCACCGCGCAGTGGATGGAGATCTTCCACACCAGCGTGATGGCGGCCAGTGCCGCCACGCTGGCCAGCATGAAGGCGAGATAGCCGGTCAGCAGGGCCGGAGCGCCCAGCACGGCCAGCAGGATCAGCCCGGCCGCGACCGACGCGATGATGAACGCCAGCACCACCAGGCGGGCCCGGCGGTTGCCGACGTTCCGGTCCTCCCACCGGCCGTGCCGGATGCCGCAGGAAATGAACACGGTCGGCAGCAGGGCGGCGAAGAACGCCGCCAGCAGCCCCCATCCGGCCCCCGCCCAGCCGTCGGCGTGCGCGCCGACGCCAATGACGGTGACGATCAGCCAGTTCTTCGGCTCGAGCAGGTACGTGACCCGCGCGGCCAGCGAGCCAGGCATACCTTGACGAGCGGCCATGCACTGACGGTACCGTCCGGGTATGGCGGCGCGTAGCGGCAGCGAGTTCCTCGGGCGGCTGGCCGCCGCCCGCGTGCACGTGGAGATCCAGGGCGAGACGCTGACCGGCGGCGTGGCCGGCCACCCGGCCTTCCGCAACGTCGTGCGCAGCTTCGCCGAGCTGTACGACATGCAGCACGACCCGGCCTACCGGGACATCCTCACCTATCCCTCGCCCGCGACCGGCGATCCGGTGGCGACGTCCTTCCTGCAACCGAGAACGCCGGAAGACCTCGCCAAGCGCCGCCAGGCGTTCAAGCTCTGGGCCGACCGCTCGCTTGGCATGCTGGGCCGGACCGGCGACTACCTGAACAGCGCGCTGATGGCGCTCGCCTCGGCGGAGGACTGGTTCACCCAGGCTGGCGCGCCCTACGGCGAGAACATCCGCCGCTACTACGAGAAGGTCCGCGAGGAGGACCTGCTCTGCACGCACACCCTGATCCCGCCGCAGGCCAACCGCGCGGTCTCCGGCAGCCAGCAGGCTGGCGGCACGCTGATGGCGCACATCGTCCGCGAGGATGACAACGGCATCGTCATCCGCGGCGCCCGGATGCTCGCCACCATCGGCCCGTTCGCCGACGAGTTGCTGGTCTTCCCGTCCACCGTGCTGCGGAACACCCCGGAGGACAAGCAGTACTCCTTCGCCTGCGCCATCCCGAACGACGCGGCTGGCCTGCGCTACCTGGCCCGCGAGCCGCTCGACTACGGCCGGCCACGGCACGACCACCCGCTCGGCTCCCGGTTCGAGGAACCCGACGCCGTGGTGATCTTCGACGACGTGCACGTGCCGTACGAACGCTGCTTCGTGCTCGGCGACCCCGACCTGTGCAACGGCTTCTACACCCGTACCTCGGCCGTGGTGCACATGACACATCAGGTGGTCACCCGCACCACGGCCAAGACCGAGTACATCCTCGGCCTGGTCTCGCTGCTCACCCAGGCCATCGGCATCGAGCAGTTCCCGCACGTCCAGGCCGACGTGGCCGAGGTCATCACGACGCTGGAGACGCTGCGCGCGCTGCTGCGGGCGGCCGAAGCCGACGCGGCGCCGAACGAGTTCGGCGTGCTCACTCCCGCCTGGGCGCCGCTGAACACCGCACGCAACCTCTACCCCCGGCTCTATCAGCGGTTCCCCGAGATCTTGCGCAAGCTCGGGGCGTCCGGCCTGATGGCCACCCCGACCGAGGCCGACGTGACCGGTCCGGCCGCGGCCGACATCGAGACCTACCTGCAGTCCGCCACGCTGGGCGGGGCCGACCGGGTCAGGCTGTTCCGGCTGGTCTGGGATACCTGCATCTCGGCCTTCTCCGGGCGGCAGGCGCTGTACGAGTACTACTTCTTCGGCGATCCGGTCCGGATGGCCGGTCCCTACGTCGCCAGCTACGACCGCGAGCCCTGCAAGGCCGCCGTCCGCGCCTTCCTCGAGCGAGGATAACGGCGCGGCTAAACCCCATATCCGGATGCGACGGCTACTATCGCACCAAGCCCAGGGCCGCGGTCGCCGGAGGAAACGTGAGCATAAAAAAGGGGACGGTGATCCTGTTCATATGGCTCATCATCGGAGCCGTCGCGGCCGGGCAGCGCGGGTACTTCAGCCTCAACGACATCAACTGCTCGCAGGGCGCGACGATGGCCATCACGATCCTCGCGGGCCCGCTCAACTACCTCGGCTTTAATCCCAAGATCTCCTGCACCGCCCCCAAGCCCAGCGGCGGCTGACGGGTTCCGAGGCGCTCATCTCATGAGCCGAAGCTGAACATGCCCTCGGGCACCCCGGCGAGACTGGGCGTTCCTCGCGAACCCTCACCGGGCGGGCCGGTGATCCCGTTCGCGGGCGATGACCCTGGTGGCCTGGCGCGCACGGGCCCGCCGGGACCGGTTCGCGGCCCGGCGCCGGTCCTCCTCGGCCAGCATGTCGTCGGCGTCGTTCTCCAGGTACAACTTCACGAACATCGGGTGCATCGCATCCTCCTCAGATGGGACGGGCCCGTCCGGGGACCGGGCCTTAGGCCTGGCCGTGACCGCGCCCGGTCAGCACGCTCAGCAGGCGGCGGGTGACCGTGTGCTGCCGCCGCGGCTCGGGAAGCACCGGTGCGCACGGCAGGGCCGAGGTGGCGATCCTGGTCGTCGCCTGATGACCGAGTACGGCGCCGATTTCCTGAAACATGACTACCTCCTAGACGAGCGGGCGGCCCGGTGGCGGGCCGTCCCCGCACTCTCAAGAATCGCGATAAGGCCGGGTCCGGCGCGTCGGGCAATTGCCTCAAATCTGCGCTCCAGGGGTCCTTAGATCGATCGCCTAGTCCTCACGGCGGCCCTAAGGAGGCCCAAGCCCGCCCATCGGCATCCACGCTGTCGTATCCGCCCGGGCCCGGCGCGATGTCCGCAGCATCGGCCTCGGGGCCGCCCGGTAACACCCTTCCCAGACGCCTTGTTCTGCGCCAAGGTAGGGGCAGTGATCTTGTCCAGGTGCGAGGGAGGCCACGATGTGTTTCGTCCATTCGGGTAACGCGAGCGGGCTGGTGCAGCGGGCGGCCATCGGCGAGGCGGCCGCGGCCGCGTTCTCCGGCGTCACGGCCGGTAACTGGGCAATGGGCACGGACATCGCCGGATCCGGCAGCCCCGACGCGGTGGCCGGGCCCGGCGAGACGAGGGTGCTCGACGGCTACCGCCAGGTCCTGCACAACCGCTGGAACCGTGACCTGCCGCCCGCCGTCACGGTGCGCCCCGGCGAGGTGATCCAGCTGCTGTGCCGCGATGCCCTGGACATCGGCGAGGCCGCTCGTACGCTCACCCCGGAAGGGACGCTAACGCTTGACCTGGGCGGGGTCCACCCGATGACCGGCCCGGTCGAGGTCGAGGGCGCCGAGCCAGGCGACATCCTCGAGGTCGAGGTGCTGGACGTCAGCCCGCTGGCCGACTTCGGTTACGTGGTCATCAGCCCGGCCCTCGGCCTGTTCGGGGCGCTGCGCCCGCACGTGGCCGCGCCGCTGTCCGCCTTCACCGAGGCCTCGCAGCTCAGCGATCCGACCCCCGGCCCGGCGGCGGGTGCGATCCCCGCGGACCAGCCCTTCAACAGCGGCGCCCCGTTCGTCCAGCTGTTCGGATTCGAGCGCGGCCAGAGCACCGGGTTCGCCACCTTCACCGGCGCGGACACCGGCAGGCAGGCGCGCATCCCGATCACGCCGTTCATGGGCATCTTCGGAGTGGCGCCCATGCGCAAGGGCATGTACCGGACCCTGCCGCCGAACGTCAGCGGCGCCATGGGCGGCAACGCGGACATCCGGCAGTTCGTGAAGGGGGCGCGGATCCAGCTCCCGGTCTACGCCGAGGGCGCCAGGTTCTCCGCCGGGGACGGGCACATGGCCCAGGGCGACGGCGAGGTGTGCGTGGCGGCGATCGAGACCCTGATGGCCGTGACGCTGCGGTTCAGCCTGATCAAGAACACCGTCATCGCCGGCACCCGGGCCATCGTCCCGGCCGCGGATCCCACCCAGCTGGCCATGTCCGCCGAGATGCTCGGCCAGGGCTATTACCACACCACCGGCACCGGGCCCGACCTGATGGAGAACGCGAAGAACGCGGTCAGGGATATGATCGACTGGCTGGTCAGCGACCAGGGGGTGAGCCTGCACGAGGCGTACGCGCTATGCAGCGTGGCGGGCGACCTGAAGATCAGCGAGGTCGTGGACCTGCCGAACTGGGTCGTGTCGATGACCCTCCCCCGCGGCATCTTCAGCTAGATAATCCCGAGCGGGCCTGAAGTTTCTCGCCTGCCATCTGCCGGAGCCGGTACCTCTGGGTCTTGCCGCTGATGGTCTTGGGCAGCTCGGAGACGAACTCGATCACCCTGGGATACTTGTACGGGGCGATCGAGGACTTGGTGAATTCCTGTAGCTCGGCGACCTTCGCGGCGTCGGCCGTGGCGCCCTCGCGGAGCACCACGTAGGCCTGCACGACCATGCCGCGGCCCGGGTCGGGCGCGCCGATCACGGCCACCTCGAGCACGTCCGGGTGGCCGAGCAGCGCCTCTTCGACCTCGGGCCCGGCGATGTTGTAGCCGGCCGAGATGATCATGTCGTCGCTGCGCGCCTGATACCAGAAGTAGCCGTCGGCGTCGCGGATATAGGTGTCGCCGGTGATGTTCCAGCCGTGCTGCACGTAATTCCGCTGGCGCTGGTCATTTAGGTAGCGGCAGCCGGTCGGGCCCTGCACGGCGAGCCGCCCGGGCTCGCCGTCGGGCACCTGCTGGCCGTGCTCGTCCAGGATCGCCGCGCGGTAGCCGGGGACGGCCGTGCCGGTCGAGCCGGGCCTGATGTCGCCGTCGGCGGCCGCGATGAAGATGTGCAGCATCTCGGTCGAGCCGATGCCGTCGATGATGGCCAGGCCGGTGGCCTGGCGGAAGTCCTCCCAGACAGATTTCGGCAGGTGCTCGCCGGCCGAGACGCAGCGCCGCAGGTTCTTGAGCGCCGAGGCCTTGCCCGCGGCCAGCATGGCCCGGTAGGCGGTCGGCGCGGTGGACAGCACGGTCACGCCGTGGGCCGCGATCGCGTCGGCCAGTTCGGCCGGGGTGGCGCGCTCGATGAGCAGGGTCGACGCGCCCGCGCGGAGCGGGAACAGCAGCAGGCCGCCGAGCCCGTAGGTGAAGCCGAGCGGGGGAGTGCCGGTGAATACGTCGTCCCGGTGCGGCCTGATCAGGTACTCGGAGAAGCTGTCCGCGGTGGCCAGCACGTCCCGGTGGAAGTGCATGGCCACCTTCGGCTGGCCGGTGGTGCCCGAGGTCGACGCGAGCATGGCCACGTCGTCGGCGGCGGTATCGACCAGGGTGAACGTGCCGTCCCTGGCCGCGCAGCGGGCGGTGAGGTCACCGGGGCCCTCCCCGCCGTAGCTGAGCGCGGTCAGCTCCGGTGCCCCGGCCGCCAGGTCCGCGGCGAAGCGGTGGTCGCACAGGGCCAGGCTCGGCTCGGTCAGCCCCACGATGGTGGCGATCTCCCTGGGACGCAGCAGGGCCATGGTGGTGACCGCGACCCCGCCGGCCTTGATGACGGCGAGCCAGGCGGCGGCGAGCCACGGGCTGTTCGGGCCGCGGAGCATTACCCGGTTCCCCGGCTGCAGGCCGAAGTCCTCGGTCAGCACCCGGGCCAGCTGGTTGGTCCGGCGGACGGTCTCGCCGTAGCTCCAGGTCTCGGTGGGGGACATGAGGCAGGGGCGGTCGGCGCCGTCACGGGCGGCGGTGACGTCGAGGAGCTCGGCGGCGCAGTTGAGCCGCTCCGGGTAGTTCAGTTCCGGCAGGTCGAAGCGGAATTCCGGCCACTGCTCCCGGGGCGGGAGGCGGTCACGGCAGAAGGTGTCGAGGTGCGCCGAAGGGGATAGCCGCATCTGGCCCCACTTCCTTCTTTCCCGTAGGGTAGATCACCAGTATTCAACTTCTGTGACGGCAGTCAAGAGTCCGCAATAGGAGTGCCGCGATGAGCCCGTTCCGAGCCTCGGTGCCGCTAACCGGAAAGTGGGAGAACTTCCAGTTCTCCGTGTCCGACGGCATCGGCACGGTGATCCTGGACCGGCCGGGCAAGCTCAACGCGCTCACCTTCGAAGCG
>Ga0335081_10003718_pt1 | contig 24016 bp, 18 predicted proteins | sample Lox_Sample_35_FD_206713 | JGI IMG/M metagenome (GOLD analysis project Ga0335081, IMG submission 206713) | Soil microbial communities from Loxahatchee National Wildlife Refuge, Florida, United States - Lox_Sample_3.5 | ecosystem: Environmental > Terrestrial > Soil > Wetlands | place: USA...
GAGCCCCGCCAGTCGAATGCGGCCCGATTCCATGATCGCAAAATTCTTGCCGACAACCGCCATATTGCCCTTATCGAAATAGTGGAACGGGCGAGGTGGTTTGCGGCCCATGAGCTCCCTGGCAATCAACCGGCCGATATAGCGGCCCTGTTGGATTGCCACCTGCGCCACGCCCGGCAATGGCCGACCATTTTGCATCAACGTAGCCGTGTCGCCGACGACGAATACCCCGTGAGCGTCTGGAACGTTTAAGAATGGGCCCACACATGCTCTACCCGCCCGGTCCGTAGCAACACCAATCATCTTCACCAGCGGCGAAGGCGAAACGCCCGCGGTCCACAATACTGTGCCACACGGAATAAGTTTTCCTCCCACCGTCACCCCTTGAGCGTCGATGTGTTCCACCATGGAGCCGGTCATGACCTGAACTCCCAACTTGGCAAGGTGTTTGGCCGCCTTCGTCGACAACGATTCCGCAAAGCTTGGAAGGATCCGCTTGCCGCCTTCCAGCAGAATTATTGAAGTCTTGGCGGGATCGATCCGCCGAAAGTTCCGGCGCAAAGTCTTTGTCGCCATTTGTGCCAACGACGCCGCCAATTCCACACCGGTTGGTCCCGCACCGACCAGAACAAATGTCATCTGCCGCCGGCGTTCGTCTGGATCGTCTGTTTCTTCCGCCATCTCGTAGGCGGCGAGGATTTTTGATCTTATCGTTTCAGCGTCGGTAATATTCTTCAGGCACGGAGCATACTTGGCATATTCGTCATGGCCGAAATAGCTCGACTGCATACCGGCAGCGATCACCAAATAGTCAAAGCCTATTTTCTTAATTCCGATGTCTGGACAATTGACATCAACTGACCGGGCTCTTAGGTCGACACCCACGACCTCGCCCAGCATCACGTTAGTGTTCTCTTGCCTTGCGGCGAGCTGCCGAATCGGCGCAGCTACCTCTGAAGGGGCGAGGACCGCGGTTGCCACCTGATAGAGAAGCGGTTGGAAGATGTGATGGTTGCGACGATCGATCACGACGACCTCGGCATCGCAGTCCCGTAGCGCTCTTGCTGCGGCAACACCGCCGAAGCCACCCCCAATAATCACGATACGCTTTTGCGCCGTCGTTTGCTCCTTGTGAGGCGCGACTGCAACAGCCAGTTTCTCGGCACGCGCTGCTAACATTGCGCTCATGGAATCACCTTTTCGCTTTCGCTGTGACGAGTGAATCTCAGTGGTAGCCGATCTCGCTATGAATCTTGCCGCGGAACACCCAATAGGACCATCCGGTGTACATGAGGATCACGGGCAGCAGCACGAGCGTGCCGACAAGCAAGAAGGCCTGTGTGCGATCCGACGATGCCGCCTGCCAGAGGGTGAAATGATCCGGCACGATCATTGGATAGAGGCTGATGGCGATGCCGACATAGGAGAGCACAAAGAGGCCGATCGCTCCGAAGAAAGGCGTGGCTTGTACCTCACTGCCGAGCGCATGCCAGGTGAGCCAGGCGACAGCCGCAGTGGCCAATGGTACCGGCGCCAAGAGCAGAATATTCGGCCATGCGAACCAGCGCGCAGCGATGCTTTCGCTCATGAGCGGCGTCCAGATGCTAACGATGGCGATCGCAAGGAGAACCAAGATGAGGCAGATGCGGCCCTGGCGGCGGGCCGCGGCCTGGACGGCCCCTTCGGTCTTAAGAATCAACCACCCAGCCCCCAACAGGCCATAGCCGAACAGCAGCGCGACTCCGGTCAGCAGAGCGAATGGGGACAGAAAATCAAACGAGGTCCCGGCGAATTGTCGGCCGCTGACCCGAAAGCCCTGGATGAAGGTGCCAAGCACCAAGCCCTGCGCGAAGGTGGCGATGCCAGAGCCGAAACAGAAGGCGTGGTCCCAAAAGGTCCTGCTCTCCGCGTCGCGAAAACGGAATTCAAAGGCGACGCCGCGGAAGACGAGCGCCAGCAGCATGACCAGTATGGGGAAATACACCGCCGGGATGATGATGGCGAAAGCGAGCGGAAAGGCGGCCCAGAGCCCGATGCCGCCGAAAACCAGCCAGGTCTCGTTGCCGTCCCAGACCGGCGCGATCGTGTTCATGATCGTGTTGCGCGAGGCCGCATCGGGCGCGAGGCCGAACAGCATGCCGACGCCGAGATCGAAGCCGTCGAGCAGGACATAGAAGAACACCGCCATCCCGAGGAGCAACGTCCATAGCGGGACGAAATCGAGGACCTGGGTCATCTGGTCTCTCCCTCGGCGAGGCTGAGTGCTCCAGCCAAGACCGGCGCCTGCGGCCGTCCACCCTCGATCTTCGAATCTTGTTCCGCGCTGGGCGCCGGGCCTTTACGGACGATGCGAAGCATCAACAGAAGACCCCACGGATAGATCAGCAGATAGACGATCATGTAGCCGGCGAGCGAGATCGCGACGTCGTAGCTGGTCAGCGAGGGCGACACCGATTGCGCCGTGCGCAGCAGCCCATAAACGGTCCACGGCTGACGCCCAACCTCGGTGACGCACCACCCGGCAATCACGGCCACGAAGCCGATCGGCGCGGCAAACTCAGCAAGTCGAAGAAACAACGGCATGTCGTAGAGTCGCCCGCGCCAGCGCAGCCAACCGCCCAGCAGCACAAGTCCAAGCATCAAGACGCCGCATCCGACCATGATCCGGAAGGCGAAGAATGGAATTGCGACTGGCGGACGTTGATCAGCCGGGAAGTCCTTCAGGCCCTTCACCTCGCCGTCGAGATCGTGAGTCAGGATGAGGCTGCCCAGCCAGGGAACTTCGATCGCGAAAGAGTTGCTCTCGGCCTTGTCGCTTGGAATCGCGAACAGCGTCAGCGGCACGCGTCGTTGCGTATCCCAGCGTGCTTCTATGGCCGCGAGTTTGGCGGGTTGATGGTCGCGCGTGTTGAGGCCATGCTGATCGCCGATGACCATCTGCAGTGGAACGAGGACGGTTAGCAGCCACAGCGTCATGGACAGCATTGTGCGTCCCTCTTCTGAGGAAGGCTCGCGGCGAACGAGATAGGCGCCGACGCCGAGCACGACGAAACTGGCGGTAACGAAGAAGCCCACGACGACGTGCGCGAATCGGTACGGGAAGGAAGGATTGAAGATCACCTCGAACCAATCCTTCGCAAAGAATTGGCCGTTGACGATCTCATAGCCGGCCGGCGTTTGCATCCAGCTGTTGGCCGCCAGAATCCAGAACGACGAAAACAAAGTGCCAATCGCGACCATTAGCGCAGAGATGAAATAAGCCCAAGGCGGCACCAGCTTGCGGCCAAACAGCAGAACGCCCAGGAAGGCCGCCTCCAGAAAGAAAGCGGTCAAGCCCTCATAAGCGAACAGTGGCGACAGTACGTTCGCGATCGCATCCGAAAAGCGGCTCCAATTCGTCCCGATCTGGAATGGCATAATGATGCCAGTGACCACGCCCATGCCGAAGGCGATCGAAAAAATCTTGATCCAGAAAGTCGAGATGCAGCCATAGACTTCGCGTCCGGTAAAAAGCCTGAGGCCCTCCAGAACAGCGATGAAGGACGCAATCCCGACCGTGAAGGCCGGCAACAGGATGTGCCAGCCAATGACCCAGGCGAATTGCAGCCGCGACAGAAGTACTGGACCAAGTTCCATTGGCTAGCCTTGAACGTATCGTTACGGGGTGCCCGTCAGCGGTGTTTGGCTAGGTATCACGAAGCTAAGGCAGCGGCTCGTTTTGCTGCAGTCGCATTTGCCGGGCGGGTGCGCAGCTCAATCAGCCCGAGCAGCATTTCGTCTCGCTCCGCCTCCAGTTCATCGATCGTGCGCGAACCAACTTCGCCATGAACACTGTCGATGAGCGTCTTTTGCACTTCGGGCGTCAACACCGGCTGCCCGAGCACCTTCCACCAAGCTGTCATGGGACCGGCGAACTGCTGAAAGAAGTGCTCAATGCCGCCTTGGCCGCCGCCCAGATGGTTGAGAAGCAGGCTTCCCATGATGCCCCAACGCAGGCCCGGCCCCCAGGATAACGCGGTGTCGGCGTCGGCAGCGCTCACGACGCCTTCGGCAACGAGATGGTAAACTTCCCGGCTAAGGGCGGACTGCAGACGATTGGCGACATGCCCGGGCACTTCCTTGCGCAATCGGATCGGCCGTTTTCCCATGGCCAGGTAAAATTCTGTCACGCGTTGAATCGTATCTTCGGAGGTCTTTGCGCCGCCAACGATCTCCACGAGCGGCACCACGTGGGGCGGGTTGAAAGGATGTCCGATGACACACCGCTCGGGGTGAGATGCGCAGCCCGACTGGATCTCGCTCATGGTGAGACCGGACGAGCTCGATGCAATGATCACATCGGGTGGCAGCAGCTCATCGAGCTGGCCATAGAGCTTCTCCTTGAAGTCGATCCGCTCGGGCCCATTCTCCTGAACCAGATCCACACCCTTGACCGCCGCCGCAAGATCGGGAGTAAACGTCAGCTTCGACTGCGATGCGCCGGGCGCAAGGCCTAACCTCTTGAGCGCCGGCCAGGCGGCTTCGATGAACTTTCTCAGAGCGACCTCCGCGTTTGGCGCGATGTCGGTCGCCACAACCTCCAGGCCTTTGGCTAGGAACAGGGCCGCCCAGCTCGCGCCGATGACGCCGGTGCCGATAATGGCGACGCGGCGAATGGGCTTGGTGGTCGACATGATGTTCTCCTTATGGTGCGATTTTCAGATTTCAGCGTACGCGATGCCGGTGAGATTGCCTTGCGCGTAGAGAAAGTTCTTCTCTCCAGACCCATCAAGGTTGGCTGAATACATTGAGCCGGCAAAATCGGTTACGAACATCCGGTTACCGGGGATGTCCAGCGCGATGCCGATTCCTTCCATCAAATGATTCAGCAAGATCTGCGGATTCGGCGTGGGTTTGGCATCGATCGACGCGCGATTGACTGTGTCGCCACGTGGAGGATCGCCGCGATCAGTCCAATAGAGAAGTCGATTTTCGAGATCGAGTTCGAGATCGATCGGTTCTGGCAAGCCGTCGTACAGCACTTCGATGTCGCTGCGCTGGGCTGCGGTCTCGCCTTTCGGGATTTCTATATTAGCGCGGAAGATGCGGCCCTTATTTCCTTTGCTAGGCCCCTTTTGCGTCCAATAAAGTTTTTCGCGCTTGGGATCGATGGTGATGCCGACGCACCATCTTGTTTGATCGCGCCGATCGGCGTCGCCGCGGCCCGCCTCAACTAGGTTCTCGATTTGAGAACCGTCGAGATTGACGCGCATCACGCGCATCCCTTCGCGATCGCACCAGTATAGCTTGCCGTTCTTTTTATCGAGGTGGATCTGCTTTGGCGTGAAAGTTAAGCCTTGGGGAACGACGACCTTGCGATTCTTTCCGTCGATGTCGGCGCGCTCGATCGAGCCGTCGTTCAAGTTGGGAACACCCATGTTGGTCCAGTAGATGTGACCAGCCTGGGCATCGACCACGATGCCATCGGGAAATCGGCAATCAGTCACGATCGTCTTTTTGTCGGAGCCGTCCGGATTCATCGAATGAATTCGGCCAGCGTTCAACTCGAGAACAAATAATCGGCCGATCGCGGTCTTGCCGGCCGATGCGGGTCGCGACTTGGCGGCTTGAAGCTCAGCCATGGTTTTGCCTTTCATCCTCAGAGTTGGACGTCGATGCCTCGAGTTCGCCAGGGTCATCGACGGCTCGGTTGTGATCGTTGCTATGGAGGCAGAACATGTCGTTCGCAGTGCGATGTTGCTCAGCTTGGGTGACCCCGCTGCGCCAGTCCTTTGTTTGATCCGTGGTGTCGTACTGCCGAAGGCGTAGGGCGTGGCCCATTCTTTCCTTCTTGGTCCGCAGGTAAGATAAGGAATGTTGGTTTGGTGCACCCTCGCAGGGGATCCGGGCGACCACCTCGATGGCTGCATCGGACAAGGCACGAACCTTTCGGGGATTGTTCGTCAGAAGGCGGACCCGACTGACGCCGAGATCACGCAGGATCGCGGCCGCCAAGCTGAAATCCCTGCAGTCGGCCTTGAAGCCGAGGGCATGATTGGCTTCCACGGTGTCGATGCCGACATCCTGCAGCTCGTAAGCCTGCAGCTTCGCCATCAAGCCGATGCCGCGGCCCTCCTGATATTCGTAGATCACCAGGCCACGGCCTTCTGCGGCGATGGCCTGCATGGCCACGGCGAGCTGATCGCCGCAATCGCAACGCAGCGAGCCTAGCGCTTCGCCGGTGAAGCACTGCGAATGGATTCGCAGCAGCGGCACGTCCTGCGTCAGATCACCCATGACAATTGCCAGCGCGGTTTCGATCCGCTTGGTGCCGTTAGCGAACTCGCGCTCGAAGCCGATGGCGTGGAACATGCCCCACTTGGTGGGCATGCGTGCGGAGGCAACGCCCCAAAGCATCCCGGTCTGTGTAGCCACTTTCACGTACGCCTCGTCGCGTTCCAAATCTGTTGCGGAAACGTCCGAACGACCGACGCCTGCCGCGTGCATAGTTCAGAGCAACCTATCCAACGGCCGCTGCCGCGTGTTCTTTCGCTTCAGGAACGGCACCGCTCGCGTGCAGCGCGTCGATTTCGGCCGCGCTGAACCCGAGCTGCTCGAGAACCTGTTCATTGTGTTCGCCAAGTTCCGGGGCGCGCTTTGCGAGCACTTTTGTGATGCCATGCACCTGAATGGGACTGCTGATCGTCGAGGTCAGGTTGCCGCCTGCGCCTTCGAGCAGAACGACAATGTCATTCGCCCGAAGCTGCGGATCGTTGACGACTTCCTGAGGCCCACGCACGGCGCCGAACGTGACGTGAACGCCATTGAAGACTTCGTACCAATGCGTCATCGGGTGCGAGCCGAAGACTTCGTCAAGAATTGCCGTGAGCTGCGGTCTGTTCTGCGCCAGCTTGGCCGGATCGGAGAAACGTGGATCTGTCAGGAGATCCGCTCGGCCAATCGCATTCACCAGGGCGGCCACTCTGTCAGGCGTCACGATCAGAACGAACCAGGTGCCATCGGAAGCGCGATACACATTCAGCACGGCATTCGCGGGATGCATGCGATCGTGCAGGCCGAAGAACTCCGCCCCGCACAGCGCGGCCTGGATCGAAACGCTTGCCGACCAGACACCTTGAGCCAGCAGCGACGTTGTGACATAGGAGCCCTTGCCGGTGCGCTCACGACGATAAAGCGCCGTTACAATCGCGGAATACAGACCGACGGCGGTCGCATTGTCGCCACTGCCCGCGACCGGCCAAGTTGGCGGCGCGCCAGTGTCGCGCGTCATGGATAGCAAACCGCTCCGCGCCCAATACGACGTGATGTCGAATCCCGGGAGATTGGCATCCGGCCCTTTCTCGCCAAAGCCTGTGAGGTCCGCATAGATCAAACGCGGGTTCCACTGCACGACATCATCATATTCGAGCTTCAATTTCTTGCGTGCGGGATGCGGCGTGTTGACGATGAGAACGTCGGCCCACTTGACTAGCCGCTCGAGAACCTGGTGCGCACTCGGAGATTTCAGATCGAGCGTGATGCCGCGCTTGTTGCGGTTGACCAAATGCCACTGATAGGCGTCTTTCGCTTTCGGCTGCGGCGGGAGCTTGTGTGCGTTTCTCCAGAAGTCACCTGCGGGCGGCTCCACTTTGACGACGTCGGCGCCGAAGTCGGACAAGATCGTCGCCGCGCCTGGCCCGGCGATGAAACTGGCCAAGTCTACGACTTTCAGTCCGGAGAATATGTTGTCGTTTGCCATTGATCTCTCCCGAGACGTTATCAGCGGCGGAATCCTCAGCGTCCGAGGAACTGGGGTGCGCGCTTTTCAAGAAAGGCGGATGTGCCTTCTTTTTTGTCTTCAGTTGCCGCGCAGAGGCCGAAATAGGAAGCTTCGAGCAGCAAACCTTCACTCTGGCTCGTCTCCAGTCCCTTGTTCGTAGCCTCGAGCGCGAACTTGACCGCGATCGGAGCGTTGGCGGCGATTTTGCCAATGATTGCCTCCGCGCGGCTGATCAGATCGGCTGCCGGTACGATTTCGTTGATGAGTCCGATGCGATAGGCTTCCTGCGCGTCGATCATTTCTCCGGAGAGAATCAGATGCAGGGCCCGGCCTTTTCCGACGAGGCGCGGCAGCCGTTGGGTTCCACCGCCGCCCGGCACGAGTCCGAGCTTGACTTCGGGCTGGCCGAATTTCGCGCTCTCGACCGCGATTCTGATAGTGCACGCCATCGCGGTCTCGCATCCGCCGCCGAGCGCAAAGCCATTGATCGCGGCGATCACCGGCTTGCCGAGGTTCTCGATGAGATCGAGGACTTCCTGCCCGAAACGGCTCGACTGTTCGGCTTCGAACGCCGCCGCATGCGCGAGCTCGCCGATGTCCGCGCCGGCAATGAACGCCTTGTCGCCGGCGCCAGTCAGGATGACGCCGCGTATCGCCGCGTCATCTCGCGCATCCTCGAAAGCGGTCCGCAGGTCCCTCCAGGTCGGCGTATTCAGCGCGTTGAGCACCTTGGGCCGATTGACAGCCACATAGGCGACGGCGCCCTTCTTCCCATACGTGACGTTGGCGAGATTCAGTGCCGCTGCTTGCGAAGCGGCCGGCACTACCGCGGGCGAAGGCGTGAGCGTTGCTGTTGCAGGGACCATATTCATCTCACATGTTTGAAAGGCGGCGGCCAAGCAATCAGCATCAGCTCGCCGCTGCGCATCACACGAAGGCGCCGAGGCCGGTGACGGCCTTGCCGACGATCAGATTCTGCATCTGATAGGTTCCTTCGTAGGAGTAGAGCGCTTCGCAATCCGCAAAGAACCGCGCGGCCTTGTAGTCGGCGACAATGCCGTTGCCGCCCAGCAGCTCGCGCGCCCAGGCGACGGTCTCGCGGCACTTGGCCGTGGCGAACGCTTTGGCAAGCGCCGCATGGGCGTCCGTCAGCTTGCCTTCGGCATGCAGCTGCGCTTGGCGCACGATCAGACACTGCGAGGCCGTGATGTTGGCGATCATTCTGGCGAACAGGTCCTGCACCAACTGGAACGAGGCGATTGGTTTGCCAAATTGGATGCGCTCCTGCGCATATTTGAGCGCGGCCTCGTAAGCGCCCATCGCGCATCCGGTCGCCATCCACGCCACGGCGTAGCGCGTCATTTTCAGGACCTTCGCAGTATCGCGAAACGAGTTGCCGCCCTGGAGGCGGTTTGCTTCCGGCACCCGGACGTCCTTCAGCGTGATGTGACCGTTCTGGACCACCTTGAGCGCAATCTTGTTCTGGATCTTCTCGACGCTGAAGCCGGGCGTGGTCTTGTTTTCGACGATGAAACCCTTCACCTGGTTGTCGGCCAGATCACGCGCCCAGATGATGGAAACGTCGCACCAAGGAGCGTTACCGATCCACCGCTTCTCGCCATTAAGGATCCAGGTGTCGCCCTCGCGTTTCGCCGTGGTCAACAGGCCGCCGCTTGCACCCGACCCCACCAGCGGCTCGGTCAGCCCGAAACAGCCGATCTTCTCAAAGCGCGCCATCGGCGGCAGCCACTTCTGCTTCTGCTCTTCCGATCCGTCGATATAGATGGAACCCATGGCCAGGCCGACATGCACGCCCATGAACGTCGCGAACGATGGGTCGACGCGTGCAATTTCCATTTGGACAAAGCCTAACAGCGCCAGGCTTCCACCGGCGCAGCCGTAACCCTTCATTGCGAGCCCGCCAATGCCCAGCTCCTTCACAGCGGGCAGCAGTTCGAAAGGAAAGGCGTCGTCCACCCAGTATTTCGTAATGACTGGGGCGACCTTACTCTCCATGAACGCGCGCACCCGCTTTACCGTCGCGAGTTCGTCGGCGTTCAAGGTTTCATAAAGCTCGTAGAAGTCGGAATTCGGCGCGGGCAACGGCTTCGGTTGCTTTGCTGGCTTTGTGGCTGCGGTCGCGGTCGCGGTTGCAGGTGCCATTTCGGTCCTCCACGCAGTGCATTTGCTGCCCGCGACGATCTTCCATTTGGCCGGTTCCATCTATTGCACCTGAGTGCTACGGCATCGCCTTCTGGTTCGCCGCGATAAACCTTGGCTTAGCCGTCACGGCCACACGAGGCCGCTACTGTTCTTGCGACAACTTCCGGCGCTAGGGAGGCGTCTGGGGAGATGGGCGCCATGCAGACGCACCAGAACAGTGGCACTGCGTGCGTGAACCCGACCGATTGCGCGGACGCAGGATTTAGAAGGTTAGACCGACTAAAGGCGAGGCTTGTGTTAGGGTCTTTTTAGGTCTGGCCAAGAATCGTAGGTAAGTAAGATTGCTGCGCCGACTTCGTGGAATGTCTCGGTCATGAAAAAATCGGCTTCCGCCCCGGACAAGCAGGAGCTTATCCTCGCGAACCTATCGCCCAGCCCCGCGCAACTGGCGGGGCTCACGGCCTGGTTGGCCTGGGCCTTGGTCCGTCTGATGTTTCTTTCCCAGTTGCAAAACCGGCTCCGAGTCCAAACATCGGACAGCGCAGTTCGCGTTTGGTCGCCGAGGCGCCGCGGATCGGCAAATAGCCGATCAGTTGACAGTGTGACGATGAATCTGCCGCGGCCGCAAGTCTCCGGCGCAATCGCCGGCGGATTATGTGCAGTGTGAGCGCCTCTGGATTAAACGCCGCGGTCAATCTGCTGATAATACCTTTTCATTCTCCAATGGTGTTCGCCGCGCCTTTACCGATAGGCGATGCTCGGCACCGTGGGAACTCAAGGCAAATCATTCCAGGCCTAAACCTTGGCACTAGGGGCAGATACCAAGGCGAAGGCAAATGGCCGCTGGTCTAATTCGCGTGTCACACCTTTTCGCATATTTTCTGTGCCGTCGGCCTGCTTTTTGAGAATGGCGTGAAAGGCATGGAACGCCTCGTTTTCACTGAGTCACAGCACGATCATCGATGTCTACGATGCAGGCAATTGCTGTTCCGATGCTGGCATCGCGGAACTCAGGAGAGCGATCTAATACTAGGCAGATTTGCCGAGACCCATCTCGATAACTTTGACAATGCGCAGCTCGACCGATTGGAAGCTCTGCTCGACTGTACCGATCCTGATTTATTCGACTGGATCATCGGCGGCTTCACGCCACCGAAAGAATACGACCACGATGTGATGCGCTTGCTGCGACGCTTCGCTCGGCGCCGCACGCAATCGATTACCATTTTGACTGATGGCTGCACGAATTTCCGCAAGTTCCTCGTCGAGGGCATTTCGGGGCCGCCGGACTGATGGGCATCGGTGTTCTACTGTCGGTCTGGGCTAGACTTCTTTAGACGAATGGCGGCCAGAACGGGACGGAGGCTCGGCATGCTGAATTTAAAAATCAACGGCGAGAACCCCACCTTCGACGCGCCCGCTGATATGCCGCTGCTTTGGGTGCTGCGCGATGTGCTCGGCATGACCGGCACCAAATTCGGCTGCGGCATCGCCCAATGCGGTGCCTGCACGGTGCATATCGACGGCAAACCCGTGCGGTCTTGTCTCCTTCCGGTCGGTGCCATTGGCAACCGCGCCGTCACCACGATCGAGGGTGTTGGCGCCACGCCTATAGGCGCGAAGGTGCAGAAGGCTTGGTTGGATCTGGAAGTCATCCAGTGCGGTTATTGCCAGTCGGGTCAGATCATGTCGGCGGCGGCGTTGCTCGCTACCACGCCAAATCCTGATGATTCGGACATCGACGCTGCCATGGCAGGCAACATCTGCCGCTGTGGCACTTATGTCCGCATCCGCGAGGCGATCAAGCGCGCCGCAGGTGACGGCCAGACATAGGAGCCGCCGATGTATTCGCTTCGCCATTTTGATGGTTCTTTTTCGCGGCGCGCGGTCCTGCGCGGTGGACTGGCCGGAGCCTTCGTGCTCGGCTTCCATCTCCCGGCACGCGCCGTCAACGAGCTGGAACAGCCTCCCGACAGCACGGTAGGCAAGTTTGCACCTAACGCTTTCATCCGCATTGATCGTTCTGGACAGACGACGCTGGTGATGCCGCAGGTCGAGATGGGGCAGGGCGTATACACGGCCATTCCGATGATTCTGGCCGAGGAGCTCGATGCCGATTTCAACAAAGTGGCGCTGGAGCACGCGCCGCCTAACGACAAGCTCTACGCCAATCCACTCTTTGGGATTCAGGTTACCGGAAACTCCAATTCCATTCGCTCGTTCTGGAAGCCGTTGCGGGCAGCGGGCGCAACGGCAAGGCTCATGCTCGTTCAGGCGGCGGCGCAGCAATGGCAAGTCGATCCGGCCAGCTGCTCGACGTCCAACGGTGTCGTCAGTCACGCACCGAGCGGACGCACGGTCAGTTACGGCGACTTGATCGATGCGGCGGGCGCTCAGTCAGCCCCGCAAGATCCGCCAGTTAAGGATCCGAAGGATTTCAAGCTGATCGGCAAGCCGCTTAAGCGCTTGGACACCCCCAACAAGACCGATGGCAAAGTGGTCTATGGCATCGACGCGATGCTGCCAGGGATGAAATTTGCGACGCTCGCACAGTGTCCGGTGTTCGGAGGCAAAATCGGCCGCGTCGATGACAGCGCGGCCAAGAAGGTACCTGGCGTGCGGCAGATCGTCGTGCTTGACGACTTCGTCGCAGTGGTCGGCGATCACATGTGGGCCGCCAAAAAGGGACTCGATGCGCTCGTCATTAAGTGGAACGAAGGGCCGAATGCAAAAATAAATTCTAGCGACATTTGGGACGATCTGCGCGCCGCTAGCAAAAAAGATGGCGTGGTCGCAAAATCGGTCGGCGACGTCGCCAAAGGTTTGTCGCAGGGCGAGAGAATTGACGGCGAATACGAGCTGCCGTTTTTGGCGCACGCAACGATGGAGCCGCTCAACTGCACGGTCCACGTCACGCCGGATAGTTGTGAAGTCTGGACTGGGACCCAGGTGCTGACGCGCGTCCAGCAATATGCCGCCAAGGCTGCGGGCCTCCCGCTCGACAAGGTGACAGCGCACAACCACCTGCTCGGTGGCGGTTTTGGCCGCAGGCTCGAAGCCGACATGGTGGCGGCTGCCGTGCGCATCGGCAAACAGGTCGACGGACCGGTGAAAGTCGTCTGGACGCGCGAAGAAGATATCCAGCACGACATTTATCGTCCGGTTTATCGCGACGTTATTTCCGCAACCTTGTCGGGCGGCAAGATTGCCGCATGGAAATATCGCATATCGGGCTCGTCGATCATGGCGCGCTGGGCACCATCGATATTTATTAATGGTATCGACATCGATGCCGTCGATAGCGCGGTCGACAATCCGTACGACATCCCAAATTTCCAGGTCGAATATGTTCGCGCCGAACCGCCGGCCGTGCCGACCGGCTTCTGGCGCGGCGTCGGGCCTAATAATAATGTGTTCGCGACCGAATGCTTCATGGATGAGTTGGCCCGCAAGGCCGGCGTCGATCCGATCGCGTTCCGCGTCGGCATGCTGGGAAAGACACCGCGGCTTAAGTCGGCGCTCGAACTCGTCGCAGAAAAATCCGGTTGGGGTCAGCCTTTGCCGGCGCGGACCGGTCGCGGTGTTTGCGTGCAGCCTTCGTTTGGCAGTTTCATCGCCACTGTGGTCGAGGCCGAAGTTGACGAGCATGGCGAAGTGTATCTGCGCCGCGTGACCTCGGCAGTCGACACCGGCATTGCAGTCAATCCCGACATCATCGTCGCGCAGTTGCAGGGTGGGCTGATCTTCGGCCTGACAGCGGCGTTGTGGGGCGAAATCACCATCGAGCGCGGCCGCGTGCGGCAATCGAACTTCAACGATTATCGCATGCTGCGTATCGACGAGGTGCCGAAGATCGACGTTCACGTCATCAAGAGCGGCGAAGATCCCGGCGGCATCGGCGAAACCGGCGCAACCGCCGGGCCGCCCGCCTTGCGCAACGCGATCTATGCAGCGACTGGCGTCGCGTTGCGCCGCCTCCCAATCGACCGCAAGGCGCTGGCCACCGGCGGCAAGGCGTAAGCATCATGCGCGCGCGGGGTATTATCCTTGCAATTATCGCTTTGCTGATCGTCGCAACCGTTTTTGCCTGGAAGCTATTCGGTCCAGGACCGATGGCGTTCGCCGGAGGATCGACCGTCGCGCTCGCCGATTATCGCGGCGCCAATCCGACGGGCGTTCCTGCCGATCTTGCCAACGCGGATATCGTCAAACGCGGCGAATATCTCGCGCGGGCCGCCGATTGCATGGTCTGTCACACCACGCAGGACGGAGCGGAATATGCCGGCGGACTCGCCTTTCCAACGCCGTTCGGGACGCTCTACTCAACTAACATCACCCCCGACAAGGAAACCGGCATTGGCAATTACACCGATCAGGATTTTCTTAACGCCGTGCAGCGCGGGGTGCGCCCGGACGGTGCGCATCTTTATCCCGCGATGCCGTTCCTGTCCTATACTTACATGATCGGCAATGACGCGCTTGCGATCAAGGCCTATTTGTTCAGCTTGCCGCCCGTGCATGCCGCCCCTATGGAGAACACGCTTAGCTTTCCGTTCAGCCAGCGCTGGCTGATGGGTTTTTGGTCTGCGTTCTTCAACGAAAATCGGCGGTTTCAGCCCAACACGGCGCAGAGCCCAGAATGGAACAGGGGTGCGTATATCGGTGAAGCGCTCGCCCATTGCGGCGAATGTCACACGCCGCGAAATTTGGCTTTCGCGCTTGACAACAGAAACAAATTCAGCGGCTCGGTCTATGGGTGGTACGCCTTCAATATCACGTCTGACAAAGGATCCGGCATCGGCGACTGGAGCGACGAGGAACTGCGAAGCTATTTATCGGCGGGCCACGCATCGGGCCGCGGCACAGCAGCGGGCCCAATGGGCGAAGCCGTTGATAAAAGCTTCAGTGAAATGACTCCGGCCGATATCCGCGCACTGGTCACCTATGTGCGAAGCGTCCCTCCAATAGCATCTGCTGATCTACCGGCCAGGCTTGCGCCGCCGGCTCCGGCTTCGCCGAAGGAGGGAAATGCCACGGCCGAGGCCGTCGGCAAGCGCATATTCGAAGGCGCATGCGTTTCTTGTCATGATTGGACCGGCGTGAGCCAGATCTCGCCGTTCGCGACCATTGCCGGCACGCGCGGCGTGAACGATCGCACTGCGACGAATGTGGTGCAAATCGTGATTTCCGGCACGACGCGCCACACACCCGATGGGGTTATATCGATGCCGGCGTTCGGCGACGCCTATTCGGATACGGAAATCGCTGCCGTTACCAACTATGTGACCGCACGCTTCGGCGTGCAATCCGACATCACCGCTAAGGAGGTCGCCGAGCTACGAAGCCAAACGTCTCAGTGAGGCGGGCAGAGCAAAAGCTTGAACCACGGTATTGCGCAACGCTTAGTTGGAATTCACGACGATGTCCGCAGGCGTCGAGGATCAGCAGGAAACTTGTGGTGATCGCACTAAACCTTGGAGGCGTCTTGTGGAATCATCGGGAGCTAAAATTGCTTATTGGTGTCGTACAGCTCGGCGCTCGTGTGCAATTTCGATGAACAGAGCCGCCCGTCCGCCATGCCGCTTTCGTCGTTCACACTTGCTCCGCTGGCCGCCCGTCGGCGCCGCCATTCTTCTCGCTTCCTGTAAGCCTGCCGGCGTATTGGATCCGCAAGGGCCGATCGGGTCGGCGGAGCGACTTCTCCTGATCAATTCGACGGCGATCATGCTTGTCGTCGTGGTTCCGGTAATCGTGGCTACCTTGGCGTTCGCCTGGTGGTACCGCTCATCCAACACCCGCGCCACCCGCAGCCTGGACGAGTCCTATGAGGGACGTCTCGAGTTCGTCGTCTGGTCGATCCCGGCGCTGACCGTGATTTTGCTGGGCGGCGTCATTTGGATTGGTTCCCATCAGCTCGATCCGCGGGCACCGATCCCCGGGAAATCCGATCCGCTACGCGTGGACGTCGTGGCGCTCGATTGGAAATGGCTGTTTATCTATCCCGATCAGGGAGTCGCCGCCGTCAATCAGCTGGTCATCCCGGCCGGAACGCCGGTCGAATTTCGACTCACCTCGGCGACGGTGATGAATTCGTTTTTCGTGCCACAGCTCGGTAGTCAGATCTACACGATGGGCGGCATGACCACGCACCTCAGCCTACTCGCGGACGAGCCGGGCGAGTATCCCGGCTTTTCGGCAAATTTCAGCGGCGACGGCTTTTCCGAGATGCGTTTTGTCGTCAAGTCGGTGCCGGCCGGCGATTTCAATGCCTGGCTCGCGCAGGCGCGCGGCACCGGATCGGCTCTCGACGATGCCGGCTACGCAGAGCTGGCAAAGCCGAGCAAGGCCGTGCCGCCCACAACCTATCGCTCGGTCGAACCGAAGCTGTTCGAGCGGATCATCGACCAGACTGTGGGGGGTCCCGGAAAGGCGACCATAGGCGGAGCCTGGTGTCCGCCGGTGCGTCGGGCGGGAGGTTGACATGCTGGGAAGGCTGACTTGGGCGGCAATTCCCTTCAACGAGCCGCTTCCTATCATCAGCATGGCGGTGGTCCTCATCGTCATTCTTGCCGTGCTCGCGCTCGTCATCGTAAAGGGGTGGTGGCCCTATCTGTGGCGCGAGTGGCTGACCAGCGTCGACCACAAACGCATTGGCGTCATGTACGTAGTGCTCGGCCTGGTTATGCTGCTGCGCGGTTATTCCGACGCGATCATGATGCGCACACAGCAAGCGATCGCTGTCGGCGATGCCCAGGGCTACCTGCCGCCCGATCACTACGACCAGATCTTTTCGGCGCACGGCACGATCATGATCTTTTTCGTGGCGATGCCGCTCGTCATCGGGCTGATGAACTTTGCCGTGCCGTTGCAGCTCGGCGTGCGCGATGTCGCCTTTCCCGTACTCAATTCAGTCAGCTTCTGGCTCACCGCAACGGGGGCGCTACTGATCAATCTGTCGCTCGTCATCGGTAATTTCGCGCGCACCGGCTGGATGGGCTACCCGCCGCTCTCCGAGCTCGCCTTTTCACCCGATGTTGGTGTTGATTACTACCTCTGGTCATTACAGATCTCGGGCATCGGCACCTTGCTGACCGGCGTCAATTTCGTGACCACGATTCTCAAATTGCGCGCCCCGGGCATGACCTATTTCCGCATGCCGGTGTTCTGCTGGACCGCAATGGCCTCAAGTCTGTTGATCGTCGCCGCGTTCCCGGTCCTGACCGCGACCTTCGTAATGCTGCTGCTCGACCGCTACCTCGGTATGCATTTCTTCACCAATGAAGCCGGCGGTAACCAGATGATGTATGTCAATCTGTTCTGGGCGTGGGGCCATCCCGAAGTCTACATACTGATCCTGCCGGTGTTCGGCGTCTTTTCCGAAGTAGTCGCGACTTTTTCCGGCAAGGGGCTGTTCAGCTACCGCTCGATGGTTTGGGCGACGCTCGCAATTTGTGTCCTGTCTTTCATGGTTTGGCTGCATCACTTTTTCACCATGGGCGCGGGCGCCGACGTCAATGCGTTCTTCGGGATCATGTCGTCGATCATCGCGGTGCCGACCGGCGTTAAAGTCTTCAACTGGCTGTTCACGATGTTCCGCGGCCGGATCGTATTTCGGACGCCGATGCTGTTTGCAGTCGGCTTTATCGTCACCTTTGTGATCGGTGGTCTGACCGGGGTATTGCTGGCGGTGCCGCCGGTGGATTTCGTGGTCCATAACAGCGCGTTCCTGGTCGCCCATTTTCACAATGTCATCATTGGCGGCGTCGTGTTCGGCGTACTAGCGGGTATCAACTACTGGTTCCCGAAGGCGTTCGGATTCACCCTCGACGAACGATGGGGCAAGGCCAGCTTCTGGTGCTGGCTCATCGGCTTCTATCTCGCCTTTATGCCTCTCTACGCATTGGGCCTGATGGGCATGACCCGGCGCCTGCAGCACATTCCCGATCCAAGCTGGCGGCCGTTGCTGCTGGTCGCGGAGGTGGGCGCCATCGTCATTTTCTGCGGAGTCCTCTGCCAGGTCGCGCAGCTTTATGTCAGCATCCGCACGCGTGAGCAGCGCCGCGACCTGACCGGCGACCCGTGGAACGGTCGAACCCTGGAGTGGTCAACCGCTTCGCCGCCGCCGGCCTACAATTTTGCGGTGCTGCCCAAAGTCGAGACCATCGACGCATTCTGGCAGATGAAGCGCACGGGGCGAGCCTCGGTGAAGCCTGCCTATGAAGCAATCGAAGTGCCGCGCAACAGCCCAGCCGGTTTTGTTACCGCTTTCTTTGCGACCATTATGGGTTTTTCGCTGATCTGGCACATCTGGTGGCTGGCAGTCCTCAACTTTGTCGCCGCCGTCATCGTGGTTCTGATAGCCGGCTGGAGCATCGAGCGTGAGGAGGAAATCTCGGCTGCCGAAGTCGCACAAATGGAACGGGCCCAGTGAGGTGAGACGACCCACATGGCGATCGCAACGACACTCGACAGAACTCTAACCCCGGTTCCAACCGAGCTCGCGCGCGGCCGTGGCGGCGGCGGGCCGGCCCCCAAGCGAATCGTCGTCGCTTATGGATTCTGGATTTTCATCCTCAGCGACATGATCATGTTCTCGGCGCTGTTCGCGGCCTATGCGGTCTTGTCCGGCAATACCGCGGGCGGACCGACCGGGGCCGAGCTGTTCAACCTCCGCAACGTTTTCATCGAGACAATGTGTCTGTTGTTGTCGAGCTATACATGCGGGATCGGAGCGCTGTCCGCCGAACGAGGGCAGCCCTCGCTGTTCCTGGTCTTCGCAATCTTCACATTCGCGCTTGGTGCAGCTTTTCTGGTCATCGAGGCCACGGAATTTGCCCGCATGGTGCAGATCGGCGCCGGGCCCTCGCGCAGCGCCTTTCTGTCCAGCTTCTTCACTTTAGTGGGCACGCACGGCGTTCACGTCGCCAGCGGTTTGGTCGCGCTCGTCTATCTGGTGGCCCAGGTGCTTGTTAAGGGCTTGCGCGCCGCCGTGCTGCGCCGCCTGTTGTGCTGGAGCTTGTTCTGGCACGCGCTGGATATCGTCTGGGTCGGCGTATTCACGCTGGTCTATCTGATGGGAGGCCATTTATGAATAATCCCGAGCACGTGTTCGATGACCGCACACCGGGCGTCGAAGAGCATGAGCCCACGGCCAGTTATCTGTCGTACTCGGCGGGTCTGGGGCTCGCTATCATTGCGACGATCGCTTCTTTCATCGTGTCGCAGACCAACTTGCTCTGGCCCCCGGGTATCCCGGTCGGCTTGATCGTACTCGCCTTAGCGCAGATCGGCGTCCATCTCGTCTTCTTCCTGCACCTGGGCAGCGGCACCGACAGCACAAACAATATTCTGGCTCTCGCCTTTGGCGTGCTGATTGTCTTTCTCGTCATCACCGGCTCTGTCTGGATCATCGCCAACCTCAACAGCAACATGATGCCGATGCCCGCGCAATAAGCGGAGAAAGCCCATTATTATGCGTGCCGAAGTCCGACGAATTGAGAGCGATCAACCTTGACCGGGCAATCCTGAGGACATCGGAGGTTCACGATGGCAATGCCCACGGATGAGCCGCAAGCAGCGCCAGCCCCGTCAGCGCGAAGCAAGGCGCCCGACCCGCCCAAGATTCACGGCGACACAGGCAAGCCGAGCGCGCTGGCGAAGAAATGGTCGCCTTCATCCACCCGGCTTCCCTCGATCATCGTCAGCGTCGTGATCGCCGCCATTGCCGCCCTGTCGATCTGGTATCTGGTGCGGCCACAGCCCGTGCTGGTGCAGGGCGAGGTGGACGCCACGCGGTTCGACATCGCAGCACGCGTCGACGGGCGGGTCGGCGAGGTCCCGGTAGAGCGGGGCCAGGACGTCGCCGCCGGCGCAGTGCTCGTGCGCATCGACAACCCGGAGACGATCGCCAAGAACGAGCAGGCGCTGGCGGCTAAAGTTGTGGCAGAAGCGCAGCTCGCTAATATCAATGTCGGCACTCGGCCAGAAGTGATTGCTGCGCGCAAGGCGGAGCTCGAGCGGGCACAGGCAAGCGTAGTGCTGGCGCAGAAGACCTACGACCGCGTCAGCCAGCTGGCTGAACACGGCAATGCCCCGATCGCTCGGCTCGACCAAGCCACCGATTCTCTGCACGAGGATCAGCGTGCCGTGGATCAGGCCCAATCCGCCTACGATCAGGCGGTCAATGGTTACACCAAAGAGGAGCACGAGATTGCCGAGGCGAACGTCGGCAAAGCCATTGCCGATATCAAGGCGGTCCAATCGATTATCGACCAGATGGTGATCTACGCACCGGTCGCCACGCAAGTCTACCAGCGTAACGTGGAGCCCGGCGAATACGTGTCGCCGGGCGTGCCGCTAGTGACGTTGATCAATCTCGACGACATGTGGGTCCATTTCGATCTGCGTGAAGACCTGATCAGGACGCTGAAGATCGGCGATCGTTTCGATGTACGCATTCCAGCCCTCAGCGATCGCCGCATCACCGTCGAGGTCAGGCTGATCGCTACCAAAGGCGAGTATGCGAGCTGGCGCGCCACGCGGGCCACCGGCGATTTCGACCTGCGCACGTTCTCGATCCGCGCCTATCCTGTCGACAGGGTGCCGGAGCTGCGGCCGGGCATGAGCGCCTATTTGGACTGGCGGAAACGCGAATGAAGCCGGCGCCAAAGCCCGGATTTTGGCTCGTCGCCAGGCGCGAATGGCGATGGCTGTTGCATGATCGCGTGGCCGTCATATTGATCTTCGGCGTGCCGCTGTTCACCTTGGCGGTCCTGACCGCGGTGTTCAGTCATCCGGTGATCCGCGGCCTCGGCGTGGTGGTCGTCGACGAGGACCGATCCGCCACCTCGCGTGCCTTCGTGGAAGAGGTGGCCGCGTCTCCCAATCTCAGCATCGTCGAACGCGCCGGCGATCTCGCGGCGGCGGCGCGGGCGATACGATCCGGCGAGGCGATTGCCGCCGTCTACGTGCCGGCCGATTTCGAGCGCGACCTCAAGGCCGAGCGGCGCCCTCAGGTCGTCGCCTTCTATAACGAGCAGTACCTGACGGCCGCGGGCGTCGCGTCCGCGGGCCTGAGCGACAGCCTCGCGGCGGCTGTCAGTCGCGCCGTCACCCCGGCGGCGCCAAAAGCGGCCCGCATCGGCGCGCTCGTCGCCGAGACGATCGTGCTGGTCAATCCGGAGACGAACTACGCACAATTCTTGCTGCGCGCGCTGCTGCCGATGGTCATCCACGTGGTCATCGCGCTCGCCGCCGGCTACGCGGTCGGCTCCGAGTTTCGCCGGCGCAGCATGCGCACCTGGCTCGCCTGCGCGGGCGGCAACCCGATCATGGCGCTCGCCGGCAAGCTCGCGCCCCTGTTCGGGATTTTTTTCGTCATCATGCTGTCGGTGGCGCTCATATTGGAGGGCATGCTCGGGATTTCCTTCAAGGGCGACGTGCCAATGATGGTCGTTGCGGGTTCGCTGTTGATCGTCGGCTACCTGGCGCTGGGGGCGCTGCTGCAGCTTCTGGTGCGCGACCTCGCCACCGGCCTCGGCCTCACCGGCCTCGCTGTCTCGCCCGCGTTCGGCTATGCGGGCGTGGGATTTCCGACCCTGGGTATGAACGCGTTCGCGCAAGCCTGGAGCGCGCTCTTGCCGCTGCGCTGGTACATGGCGGTGCTGATGGGGCAGGCAGCGCGCGGGCTGCCGCTCTCCGATTCGGCGCGCCCTTTCGCCGCGCTCGCCGCGCTGACCACGCTCTACACCCTGCTCGCATTCCTGCGCTTGCGCGCGATCGCCCGTAGCACGTTACGCACAGCGCCAGCAGCGGAACCGGCGCCGTCCGTTGCCGCCTCACCCGGGGTCGGCGGAGCCTTTGTCGCCGAGTGGCAGCGCGTGCTCAGAACCCGCGGAGCTTTCATCCTGCTAGTGCTGGCGCCATTGGTCTACGGCTTCTATTACCCGCAGCCGTATCTGAACGAGATTCTGCGCAAGATCCCGATCGCGGTCGTTGACAATGATCTGAGCGAGCTGAGTCGCGGCATCGTACAGACCTTGGACGCGAGCGGCGCAGTCAAGGTGGCGGTGCGCGCCGATACGCTTGCCGAGGCGCGTGCGGCGCTCGACCGCGGCGAAGTCTTCGCCGTGGTTGGTATTCCGCCCGAAGCGGAGCGCGATGTGCTCAAGGGCACCACCGTGCCCCTTCCGATCTATGCCGATGCTACCTACTTTTTCCTGTTCAGGACGATGGGCACTGGCATCGCGGCCGCCATCAATACGCTATCGTCCGAACTCGCCGCGGGCGGTGCCCGCCCCGACGGCAGCTTGTTCAAGGCGGCGCTCGCGAGCTTGAGCCCAGCTGACATTCTGCTGCAGCCGATCTTCAACCCGGTCGGTGGCTATGCGAGCTACGTTGTGCCGGCGGCGTTCGTGCTGATCCTGCAGCAGATGCTGCTGATTGGCGCGGCGATGCTGACTGCTGCCGCGCTGGCGCAGACCAGTGGTGGAGCGTTCGCGAGCGTGCTCGGGCGCGGCATCGCCCACCTCGTCATCTATTTGCCTGCGCTCGCGCTCTACTTCATCGTGCTCCCGCGGTTCTACGGCTTCTCCACCCTCGGCCAGCCTTTGCAATTGTTCGCGATAGCGTCGGTTTTCGTGCTAGCAACGAGCTTCATGGGCCAGGCCGTGGGCGCCTGGTTCAAACGTCCCGAGACGCCGACGCTCATTTTCCTCGGCACCAGTCTGGCGCAGTTCTTCCTGGCCGGCTTTTCCTGGCCGCGCGAAGCAATCCCCAAGCCCGTCCTTGCCGCAGGTTACGTATTCCCTTCGGATCTGGCCATCGACGGCATGGTCCGTATCGATCAGCTGGGCGCGAGCCTATGGGAGGTGGCGCACGACTGGCGCGGCCTATGGGTCCTGGCCATCATCTATTTCACGCTCGCGGCGATCTCGGCGGCTCTCGTCAAGCGGAGGCAGTTGCATGCTTAGCCGCAGGCCCGCAATCATTGTGCTCGGCGTCCTCCTGGTTGCGGCGGGCGTCGGCGGATATTTTCTTTGGCGTCCTGGACCTGCGCCGTCGGTCCTCGGCGTCGTGCGAACAACCGAGATTCGCGTTGCCCCCGAGGTCGGCGGGCAACTCGTCACTATCAATGTCCAGAAGGGCGACCATGTCCGGGCCGGCGATGTGGTGGCCAAGCTCTCCGCGATCGAGTTGAGTGCGGCGGTCGTGCAGGCGCGCGCGGCGCTCGACGCAGCATCGGCCCAGCGGGATCATGTCTATGCCGGAGTGCGCGCCGAGGAGGTCGCAGCATTGGCATCGGCGATCGACAAAGCGAAATCGGGCCTGGAATACGCACAGAGCGAGCTCGCGCGAAAGGCGCAACTGGTGGCCAACAATGCGGCGTCGCAGCAGGACCTCGATCAAGCTGAGCACGACGTCGCAACCGCCCGTGCCGATGTTGCCGAGGCGCAAGCGAATCATGCCGCGGCGGTCGCTGGCCCGACACGCGAAGAGCGCGCGATTGCCGACGCCCAAGTCAAGGCAGCCGCAAGTGCGGTCGCGGTGCTCGAGCGAAGACTGGACAAGACCACGCTGCGAGCACCCGCAGACGGCATTGTTACTGTGATCGTCGCCGAAGTGGGCGAGAACGTGGGCGCCGGCCAGCCGATACTCGCGATCGCAGCAACAGACAAACAGTGGCTGTCGTTCAACGCCCGCGAAGACATGCTGCATGGCCTCACGGTAGGCGACAAGGTCGAGGTCGCGCGAGCGGGAGCGGAACCGAGACCTGCCATGGTCACCGAGCTCACACCGCTTGGCCCGTTTGCGACCTGGCAGGCCAAGCGTGCAATCGGCGACCATGATCGCAACACGCTCCGCCTGCGCCTCGACCCGGAAGGTGTTCAAACCGGGTTTGAGCCCGGCATGACGGTGTGGCTCAAGCGCTAAGCGCCCTTCGTCCAAAGCTGAAGCGGTTCCATCGAGATACTATTATGAGGCTTGGAGACGTCAGATGAGCAGTTGGCGATGGACGGCGGTGACCGTTGTTTTCATAGGCACGCTCATACTCAATCTGGCAGCCGCGCGATCGCAACCAACCGTTCTGCAAAG
>Ga0335081_10003723_pt1 | contig 23993 bp, 24 predicted proteins | sample Lox_Sample_35_FD_206713 | JGI IMG/M metagenome (GOLD analysis project Ga0335081, IMG submission 206713) | Soil microbial communities from Loxahatchee National Wildlife Refuge, Florida, United States - Lox_Sample_3.5 | ecosystem: Environmental > Terrestrial > Soil > Wetlands | place: USA...
AGCCCTGGACTAAAACAGCAAGGACACTTTTTGAGTTGAAGAATTCGGCGACTTTCGGGAGGACCCTGGCGAGGTATGCGGGATCAAGAAAGCCGCTGAGGGCACCAATGGGGATCGCCCACAAAAGCGAGACAAGACCACTGATGAATGTGATACTCCAACCTCGAATAATTCGTTGTCGCCGGGTTGTATAGGTATTTGGCCAGACGATGTCGTTTGGGGCAGGGGCGAGATGTGCTACGAGACGTAGTGGCGTGGGATCCAGGACTGCTTGTGCTGCGAGTTGCTATCATTAGAATTCTTTTATGCGAAATAAGGACATACAGCTCCGGAGACTTTGTCAAATGTGACAAATGCCATCGGTGTCGCGCGATACTCTTTCTTTCTCGCCACGAGAATCGTCTCATCTAGTCGCTGCAACTTGGCGGTATAAAAGTCAATTGCATCGACTTTAGGGCCCATTAATCCCCACGGTCCAGTGCGAATCGCGGGCCGTTGCCGAACCGACTTTCGGTGCCCATTAATAAGAGGTTGCGTATCGTGCGACGACGAAGACCCCGGACGTTCTGCCTGCTGAGGGTTTGGCTGAACGACCGGCAAATTCTGTAAGTCGTGGTCTCTTCGTCTGCCCTCCAACGCTACATACGCTTCCTCCAATTTTCGTAGGACGGCAACACGCTGTTCGGAGAGTTTATCGATTTCCGTCCAATCTCGACAGATTGTCACGGCGGTGACGTCGCCAATCCGAAGTTTTTCGAGGTGGTCTCGCAATTTGTGTTCATCCCGGAGTTCGGTTGGAATCCCCGAGAGTTTGATTGTTCGGTCTGCGACAGAGGATTGGGACCCGAGGGATTCCTGACGTAGTTTACTCACGATTCGAGATTGCGCGAGGAGGAAGAAGGATAGGAGGCCAGTGAAGACGTAGGTGAAGACGAGATACGCCCAGAGATAGGACAAATCTGGATCGAGAGCTGGCTTCTTCTTGTTGTCTGTCTCTAGCACCATGGTCCGAATGGCCGTGACGTTGTCCCAGCCGCCATCGGGATCGAACTGGTGCTGTATTGGCATGACGATCACGAGACCGATCACAGAACTGACGAGAAGGAACATGATGGACATCTTGAAGAAGCCGAGGAACTATTGTCATTTACGATGCGAAATCCCAAGTGCGTACCACGTAAGCATCGAGTCCGGCTGCTTCGAGGACTTGGTCGTCAGGGACTTTACAGACCCGAGGAATCCAAGACAACAGTCCATCTCCCAAGTTCGGTAATTTACTGCCTGGATCACGAACAGTCAGAACCCTCTGGACAAGGTGGACAGAGAGAGTCTACCTCTACCTCTCCATAACGACATGTAAAACTGAGACCATTTCGTTCGTAAGACACAAAAAGTCAAAAAGGCGATGAGTCCAAGTGGCACAGCAATAGCTAACTGGGAGGTAACGTATAACTGCGTGTCTACAAATCGAGAGAAACACACGGTCAGTGGCAGGTCGGAAATTTCATTCTGCGGAGGGGTTGTCAGGGAGGAAGACATACTTTGGATGGGATTCCCTGGACGATCCCAGAAGCCATCATGGTCATGGCTCTTGTTTGCAAACACGGAAACAAAGCGCGGCGCTGCCATCCCTCGCTTTGCTCACTCGACCGCGTCTCCGCTCATCACAAACAAAAAGAAGGGGTGGCCCGAGCATCGTACCAAGTTGAAGCGGCTAGTCCAGTTTGCAATGCCAAGATCAAACTTTGTATACTTTTCCTCTTCTGAAAATGCAACAAAAAGAGTTTAACACCTTCTATCCTCAATCCAAGCCAAAGACAACTGATAATAAGCATATATAGAGCAGTAATATATATCTTGTATTTGTAAATTCAATGCATAAAGCTTACAATAATTATAAAGGATATTATAATTAATAATTAATTGTTTATAAGTCTAGTTGAATCTTGATTCAAGAAGGTATCTGATGTGACATCAGCAGATAATATTAGCAGCTTATAACTTAATCGATAAGCTTGTCGGTTGGATTATATTACTTTATTATGTCGATCGATTCTTAAATTAGCTTAGTCATTTGGTTAGTCTGACTAAACTAACTTATAATTAAGTTTAAATATTATCAAGTCTAACTTGACTGATTTAACATTTGTAACTTCTATTTGATATTTATAACTTACGAATATTATAAATCGCAGTTAATATAATAATTTATACATTATAGATATAATAGAAATATTAATCATCATATGATTTGTGACTAATTATCAGTTACATATACTTAAGTAACTTCAGATTAGCAAAACAGCCTAACTGGACTCACTCGATATGCTGTATTATGAAAAACTAACTCAATTGATATTCAAATTAACTCAACTAATAATTTAACTTTGGTAATTCAGAATCCAGTTCACATTATAAGAATTGTAATTCGACTTGATTCAAAATCAAAAAAAAGCCAGTAGGTTTCCAGTCTATGTCCAATTTGGCTTGAACTACAGCTGGTAATATCCACCAGCTAAGCTAAACCAAAGACTGACCAGAGACTGACCAGCTTTTTTCTGGTCTTAAATCAAGTTAAGTTATAATTTTTATAATGTGAACTGATTTTAGATTAAGTCCAGTTACAATTTTTATAATGTAAACTGGATCTTAAATTAATAAAGTTACATTATTGATAGTTAATTTGAATATCAGCTAAGTCAATCTTTTATAATATAACATACTGAGGTGAGCCGTCTTGCTGATTTGAAGTCATGTACAGATATATAACAGGCAATTAAGTTGCAAGCCACTAGTAATATATGTCAGTTGAATTAGATACCTCTCTAAACTAGAATCTGACTTGACCAGTGGATATTACTTGATAGGCCTATTTTAACCACATAACTTAGTCAATATTTATCATACTCTTCTGATTTCAATATTACTTAATGCGGATAGTATGCCAATTGAAAAGCCTTAAAAAAATCTTGGCAAACTTTTGTTTTAAAAAATGTCGTGAGGGTCGGCCTGCATAGTCGTATCATGTCTGCCGACAATCTCTGATTTTTTGCCTCGCCGAGGGTATCGCTAATTCTTTGAATTTGCCTCCGCCAATAGCACTGCGTACCAAATCTACATTCTATTACCGTAAAACGTTTCTTAATTGAAGCAAATACTAGTATTATTATGCAGATTCACGGATTTGCAGACATGTGTGGCCTCATGATATTCTTTTTTGCCACGCTTGAAAATCTCTCGACAAGTGCGGACCTGCCGACGGGAATGCGTCCAGGTAAGATAAGGCGGATGTCGTCCCGAATCTCGACATCCGACTACCTGGGTTGACATCAATCATCTCTTCCCTTGCCAAAATGACTGTCGCAGAAGAACCCAACGTCATGGACATTCCATTCATTGATCGCGCGCGGCCTCATGACAAGACGGCTTCACTCGCCACCGTCGACAAAATCGTTACCCACATCCAGGAAGCCCGTTCTTTCAAATTATCAATCACGAAATCTCACCGACGCTTCGACGAGCCGTATTCAATGCCTCAAAGAGGGTTTTTGAAAACGTGACCGTTTGGAAACCGGGGGCTTGAGATTTTGGAGGGACAAGCGCTTGATGGGGCCGTCGAAGGACGCAAGAAGATGCAGTCCGAATATTCCGGAAATGATCTTATGGAAGGTTACTGTGTGGAAAAGAAAGGAATCCCTGGTATCCGATATTGAAACGGCGGTTTAACAGGTTGAACAAGCGGCCAGATTGAAGATTTTCACGCTGTTATGATCGAAGATTCTGATACGATGTATGAGGTTGCGGTGAAACGATGGAATGGATAGGGCTGTATATTCTCCTATTGGACATGCTCTGGCAATAGGTTTTGGGCTTCAACAAGACATTATTTTATGGGTTCTGAGTGTTGTGTCGTTGGAGCAACCCCGTCCCAAGGCCAAATATTTCGTCCGCATTTATTACTAGCAACGCCCGTTTTCATCAATTCGATGATGTTTTACGTTTTCACTTAGTAAATCTTGGTGACATGATTTCTAAATGGACCTGAGATGTCTTTAAGACAACGTTACACTGGGCAATCGCTTTATCCGGCGAAGATCGTTATTCCGTGCCGTTCTTCTTTGACTTTGCTTTGGATAGTGTCAATGATTGTTTCCCTGGATGTGAGGATGAGCCAGGGGCCGTTAGTGATCCGATGACTGGGGAGGGTCACATGCTGAGTAAATTCGCCCAGACCTAACGGTGGAGCTCATTTAAAGCCGTCTTGAAGGGGGTCTCTTGAGCTTGATATTCAACCAAAAAAAGAAAAAGGCAAAACAGGGATTCGGTCGAAAAGGGTAATACAGAATTGACGATTTTCCAAAAAGGGATGCTAGATGCCGGAGGCGACGCGTCTTGACACTTTTCCACCAACAGTCAGTCATCAAGTACATGGCAAGTGGTGCGGTCGACCCTGTCAATCTGACCGAACTGCGAATTAATCGCTTCATGTCGGTCATCTACCGTTGTCTGGCCATCCTTGAGATCTTGCTTTTAGAGTTCTGGGGTAGGAAAGCCGCAGGTGTACAATAAATTGAAAATGCAAAAAATATTAAGGCGCTATAATCCATTGCTTTCTCAGGTGATCCAATGAACGAAAGACCTTTTTTACCCCGGATCGCAAGGTTAAGCGGCATCGCTTTCCGGACGCTGATTGGGCGCAAAGTTGCGTCACTTGATACGCATTCCTTGCGCCCGGAGCCTACGGTTGACCCACAGTCTGCCGCTCACCCACATCCCTTCACCAGCCGACCTTTCCCCCCAAAACAGTATGGTCTACGTCATTTCTGCCTAGCTCGCCTTCTATAACAAGCCTGCGGCCTCTCTCAGCGGCGAGTCACACAAGCAAGGAATCAGACAGAATCCCTCCTGGAGTCGAGTGATCTATCCAGCGCCACCTCGGCGGAAAACCTGTTTTTATGCGTAATTCAGAGCCTGCGGTCGTCGAACATCCCGTTCCTCTCGGGGACAGTATGGTAGTCAACAGGGACCAGAATCGTCGACGGAAGCGAAAGTATATCCGCGGTGTGCTGTCTTCGGTCTCAGAGTTTATTAGCGTACATCCCACTCCATGACCGGGTGAGGGGACTGACAGGTCGGTAGACTATGCGGCCAAAGACGAGCGGATGTGTATTAGAGTGTATGTACGGTCATTGATTCCCTAGCTGACTGAATGTAGATTACGATGTTTGTCTGTTGCAAGAGGTTCGGCGTAGTACTGTCATGTTGACTGAGTTGCGCTAGGATATCGACAATTTAAAATACGATAATTGGTTGTCGGATACCAATATAGGTGCTGTCATGTTCCTATCTCTGTCTAACTGTAGAATTCTATTTTGAGTGAGTCGCCGGCAGGACCCCGTTAACGTTCAAGGTATATAGATCGAGAAATGATCCCGGCTGGGCGGAAGGAAGAGTTTATGCTCGTTCGACCATCTCTAGCATTTTTGATTCAACAATCTCCCGGTGCCATCTCACCTTGAGAAATGGGCTGACAACAGACCTCTCTGCCATATCGACGGCATTACCGCCGAATTTACGGACAGCTCGGTATATGTAATGTCCGACCTCGCTGCCAAACTAATCAGTCTAAGATTCCTTGCCGTTAACAATAACGATGATCCAACGATAGCCGAAGGAGGAAGTCACTGGTATTTCGCCATTACTTTCACCGGAATTGACGGGATATAGGTCTCTGTTAGCTGTATCGGCGGAACATGGCGCAGCACTGCATTACGACTCTCTGAATGGTTGTAACGAACAAGAAGCTCGAAAGACCACCCAAAAACTCGCGCATCTTCTCAAAAAGCGTACGTCATTTCATCAGCACAGCTGACAAATAGGCCTGAGATTCCTCTCCATGGTCTGCCCGCAGCAAGACAATTCCTCAGATTGCGGTGTATACGTTCTCCTCGCGACCAACGTCCTCGTCCAACGCCTCTTGACCCTCGATCTCACCACAACACCAAAAGCGAATCCCTGGAGTCTTGACAGTATCTCCTTCAATCCGGACAGGGGACGGCTTCAGATACAGCGCATGATAGCTCAAATGATTGCTCAGCGGGGACGGAAGATTGGGAATAAAGCGGACATTGAGATTCCTCCGAATTCGGATCCAAACCCGAAAAGTTAGCCGTTTAAGAGTCTGCCTTGGTTTGCATTTATGGCGGGGATGTTTATATCAATATTTGGGATCTGATAGCTCTATCTATACTGTTGGTTTCATGCATGTAACATGAATGTAATCTTTACACTTGACCAGTGATCCGAGTCGTCGACGTCTAGTGGCTTAGACCCTGAATTTTAGATGGTCTAAAGTCTAGACAGAAGGTTGCTACATCTTAGACTTTCAGATATTTAGAAAAATATGTGGTAGTTCGCATCCAAATCATAGACTTGACGGGATCGTTAATGATCTTCACTAAAGTATATTGTTGTCGTTATCGTTATGAATTCTTGGTTGGATAATTCCTCCTGTAGCCCCACCATTCCCATGCAATCGCCCGTAATTTCCAGCCTCCACTCGAGAACAAAGACAGAAGCGTCATCCTCGGGTGCCGAGGCCATGAGTTTCACCGTTCCCCAACGTCTTCCGGATTTCTCCAATCAAGAAAGACGTCAATACGAAAACTGGAGCCACGTAAATCGCTCAGGCTCCCGCAAAAGCCCGTTCACCTACAAAGACAAGCCCTTTTACGGAGGCGTACACCCGACACGTCAACGAAGATGGTATACGTCGAAATGGTTCCTCGGCCCCATCGTAGTGTTTATCGTCTTTTGGTGGATGCATCGGCTGTTACCGGGAACACAGAGCCAATTTGAGGACGAGTTGTATCATCATCGGGGGGATGTATTGGACTGGGAATCGAGACGGGAACGTGTCAAGGAGGTTTTTATGTATAGCTGGAAGGGCTATGTGGATCACGCGTGGGGGAAGGATGAGTACCGGCCTATTTCGGGAATGGGAAGGAATATGATACCGGACGGTCTGTTTTCTCTCACGGAATTTGATGCTTATATATAGGCATGGGTTGGGTTATTATTGATGCACTGGATACCATGATGTTGATGAATTTGACGACTGAGGTCGCGAGAGCACGGACATGGATCGAACATTCCTTGAATTGGGATCAGGACAGAGAAGTCTCCTTATTCGAAACAACGATACGAATGCTTGGAGGGTTATTATCGGCTCATTATCTGTCGGGTGATGATGATCTCTACTTGGAAAAAGCAGTGGATCTAGCGGATCGATTACTCGGAGGATTCGAGTCCCCTACGGGCATTCCATATGCCAGCGTAAATTTAAAGAAGAGAACTGGTGTCAAGAGCCATGCCGATGGAGGATCTAGTACTACTGCTGAAGTATCCACTGTTCAGCTCGAGTTCAAATATCTTGCCAAATTAACGGGGGAGACACTTTATTGGGAAACAGCTGAGAAGGTAATGGAGGCTCTCGAGAGCATCAAGGCTGAAGATGGACTCGTCCCAATCTTTGTCTCGCCGGAAACGGGTCTCTACACGACTGATGAGATTCGACTTGGCTCAAGAGGAGATTCCTATTATGGTAAATCTCTCGCCAGACCTTGACTTATTTCAAGAATATCTCTTAAAGCAATGGCTGCAAACATCCAAAGCCGAGCCCGTTTACCGCACAATGTATGATCGCGCAATGAACGGTATTAAGCGCCACCTCGTTGCCCATTCCCATCCTTCCGAATTCACTTTTATTGGCGAATTACCCTCGATAACCGCCTCATCGCTCTCTCCGAAGATGGACCATCTTGTGTGTTTTATTGGTGGAAACTTTGCCCTAGGAGCAACGGAGGGGAAAACCGTGGCGGAAGCCAAGAAACAAGGGTGGACTGCCCGACAACAGGAAGACCTCGATTTGGGAGAAGCAATTACCAGAAGTTGCTATGAAATGTATAATGTTACGGTTACGGGAATTGCGCCAGAAATAGTCAAGTTTAATACCGATCCTTTGAAGGATGAGGATATTATAATTCGACCAAATGATCGGTGGGACTCCAGTGGCCATTCTTCGTATGCTAACGGTCTAGACACAACATTCAACGGCCTGAGACGGTGGAGAGTTTATTCATCCTTTGGAGACTTACGGGCGACATCAAATATCGTGAGTGGGGATGGAAAATATTCGAGGCGTTTGAAAAATGGGGTAAAGTTGAAAATGGAGGCGGATACGCATCCATCGCCGACGTGACCCAAGTTCCTCCTCCCAAACGAGACTCCATGGAAAGTTTTTGGCTGGTATTCACTTCGTATTGACTGGGTTTTAACATATAGGCGGAAACATTAAAGTATCTTTACCTTTTGTTCGGACCAGATGATATCCTGCCGCTCGATAAATTTGTATTCAACACTGAAGCGCATCCCTTTCCCATTTTTCCCATGGACGGACATTTCAAAACGGGTTGGTCAATAAAAGAAGCATAGGAACTCTTCATGGTGCATATTTAACTTAGCATCACATCGTGCGCAATTAGTAGTTAAGTGGGAATTCAATAAATTGTTTCTCTCTTCACACAGACCGGCAAACTCTCCCCATCTATCTCTTCCCCTTGGCAACTGCCTATATCGTATTGGGCTATGAATCCATATTGTGTCTGACAAGAACACCGAATGCTATGGAGCGTCGCCCATTTCTTCGTCTTCATCTTCTTTCTTCGCTTGGGTTTCTGCGTCGTCGAGGAGGTCCTTCGGAACAGGTTGATGAAGATTGTTTGTGTCAGTAGAACTAATCCAGGAGATTTCCAATTCAAATTCCTTGTCTTTTGTGGAGTCGCCGTGCGTCAAGTAGATTCTGAACCCGAAGTCAGTTCATATCCAGAAAAATCCGATTGGGGCGACGTACATCTTGGCGGCCTTGTAGACAGCCTCACGACACGTCATATTCTTCAAATCGAGCTTCTCAAGCTCATTCTTTGCCACCTGTTTTCCCTTCCCTGCTGCAGCGCCAAAGTATCCCTGAAACGTCAGGAAATGGAGACAGAAGGCTTGAGTACCCAATATAAACCACTAGGTTCAATCATGTACAACTGTGGTCCGTCTTCATCTACTCCACCGACAATGCTAGTAGCTCCAAATGGTCGATAATAAGCATACAAAGTATGTTGAGCAACAAAGGATCCAAGTTCTCCCGCCAGAATCTGCACCATTAACTTGAAGGCAATAATTTCGAATACTTTTGTGGGAATGGGTTTGCGATAGGTTCGACGGAAATCAGCGGCAATTTGACGACTGATATGAACGAGCTGTCTACCATCGGGCACAAGCCCCGCGGTAGCCTAGACCGTTAAATCAAAACCGTTGGAGGGAGGCATACGACGCCCATATGCTTGTCTACGGTTTCTATTCGTCGATTTGCGTTTGGAAGGAGGAGTTTGGATGTCACCAGTTTTTCAACAGCGAGGACTACGCCATCTTTGACACGGAGACCAATTGCTGTTCTACGTGCATTAGGACTATTAAGGAAGAGCAACGTACCCAGCGTTGTCTACGGCTTTGTAGGCATATTCGACTTGGAAGAGTCGACCGTCCTAATTTCGCGTCAGCAATGATCGCCATGGGAATATACTGGTGAGAAAACGCTGTTGTCAAGATCATAGCCTGTACCAATGGACGTCTGGATGCGTTAGAGAGACAGATATATGAGACAGTGGTTGTACCATGGTCCGAGTCTCTAGGGCGGCAGAGTCTAGTGGTGGTCGCTGTGATCAGCAGGACGCGCAAGCCACACAGAAATTAGGGCTCAAGCCCCTAGGAATGTGAGCAACCGAGCAGTCCAATAATGGAGCGCTTGTGAGATCTTCTCTTGATGAGTCTATTGCAATAAGGTTATAGGAAACTATCTAGCTGAAGAGAACAAGACGGTCTAGATAGAAAGTCCTTTTGCTCCAAACAGGATGGAGAATTAATTCTGTTTCGCCGATTCTACCCAACTCGGTCCGCCGATTCCAGACACCTTGAGACCAAACTGTCTCGGCACGCCGTTAATACGATGGAATGCATTGAGATTCTAAGGATGTTAATAATAGAGAACAGGGAAGAAAAGGGTACTTTGTGCAAGAGGATTTGATAGCACGTCGCGCTCCCTTGGCGAGAGATGATTGTCGAGTAAGCCAAGAAATATTCCCAAATTCTAAACCATCTGATAGTTAGCACGGCGGGTGTGAATTACTCGTTACCGCTCGCCGTATTTTGCAATAATATCGGATTTATTGGACATCCAATTACGATACCAACGCCAGAGGGTCGCCGAATAGTGAACTCCAATGGTATCGATACTCTTCACTTCGAATCCTGCCGACTCGAGAGAATCCACGAACCAGCCAAGAGGCGTCGAGGCATCAGCACCTGGAAAGATATACTTATTCATGAACAATCCCTATATAGTCAGCGTGACACGAGGATAAATTTGCAAACCCAAATGAGATCCTCGAATTGCCAACTCTTACGCAAACCAGCAATTTGTAAGAAAAACAAACCGTCATCGTCCATCATGTCATAAACCTGTCTCAAAAACGCTCCAAAATGTCGCACACCAACGTGTTCTGCCATCTCAAGACATGAAATCCGTTTATAACCACCTTGGACTGTCGGTGTATCTCGATAATCTAAACACAAAATCTCCGATTTGACTTTATTTTTGCGCGAGGACGTTTCGAGAGCCCGTTGAATTGCGTTATTCCCCCACGCCGTCTGGTTACGACCCAGAGTGATGCCGGTGACATTGGCGCCATATTGGCTCGAGGCATAGGCGGCCAGAGTACCCCATCCACAACCCAAATCCAACATTTTGTCGCCCTCTTGAACACCTAATTTTTCACAGACAACACGTAATTTATTATCTTGTAGTTCCTCTAGCGTCTCTTCCCTGTTGATGTCCGAGATGATCCCACTCGTGTAAATCATCCTTTGCCCGAGGAACCACCCATAAAAATCATCTCCTCGATCATAATGATCCCGAACTTGTTCCTCATCCTGAGATCTCGAGTGGACAAGAACTTCCGGCAACATCCCAAACAAGAAGAATTTGAAAAGAGAAATGGTAAACCGGAAGGACGCCCAATCATGACGAAACTCCATTGCTTCCAACGCATCCCCACGAAACGAAACTTTCCCTGCAAAATACATTTCATGGAATGTTTCCATGGGAATTTTGTGGTTTCCACGGTAGGTCTGAGCATCTTTTTCATCGTGGAATTCGAGATAATGTTCTACGCCGCGATTGGGGAATTTGGCACGGTGGTTGAGGCGGGAGGCAAGGGTGGATACAGCAGTCCAAAACCCCATGAGGATCGGGATGGTCGTGATGCCCGCCAAGAACAAAAAGGTCCATTTCCCACCGCCGACTTTGGATTTGAGGTACCAGGGGATGCCAATGAGGAGGAGAAGGAGAAGACGGTTATCGAAGGAACGAGAACTTCCTCCTTCTGCCGGGATGGGGGCATTCGCGATCGTGGGCGAGTCCGTCGTTAAGACGCCATAGGTCGAATTGGCAGGTGTGGGGGGTGCCGAGGGAGGAGTCTTTTTGAATTGGAAGGATAGCATGACAAGTCAATTCCCTCCCGTTCTGGATTTATAGCAAGCGAATGACGGACTGGTTCGAACGACAGTGAAGATTGCGACGTGGGAAAGGCCCAAAAATTTCAGAAGTAAATGTAAATGTTTCGGTTGCGACTGGGGGGGGTAAGGGTTTCGGTTGGCACCGTGGGGGAGCCACATCCCAACGTTGAACCCCACCGGTTCCCGTCATAAGGACACTCACTTCTAAATTTGCATTGTCGTTGTCGTTAAGGTCCGCGCGGAGAAGAAACGTTGCGGAGAGCCTGCTTCAAGATTGGATTCCGGCTTCTCTTATCAGACTCTCTTTCTTATCCCCCTAAGTCGTCGGCCATGGCCACAGCAGCCCGGGGAAACATATTTCAACGATTTTGGACATGGCGAAATGCAAACACCTACCGAGCCTACTTTCTCTCTACTCATTTCTGGGTAAATATCCGCATTCAATCCGCTTTGCTAATGACTAGGGACCCGTAAGGTGTGTTTGAATATTCCGTTTCTTCATCGCTGATAACCTAGTAATTTCGGGATACCGATTGCTGCGGTTGCCGATTTACTCGGCAAGCCCGAAGAGAAGATTAATGGACGAATGACACTTGCTTTGACGATCTATTCCGCTACATTTATGAGATATGCATGGAGTATATATCTTCTCTGGCTTCATGGTACTCATTTTCGTAGTGGTCACTCCTCGCAATTACCTTCTGTTCGCTTGTCATGTCATCAATGAAACAGCACAACTTGGTCAAGGATACCGATATCTAAAGTATTGGCAGTATGTCCAACATTCGTTTTCCCTTTCATCACGTACTAACGGTGGGGGTAGTTGGGGTGGTCGAGAAGCCAAGTCAAAGAATGTTCCTCCAACTGGTAAACAAGTCGTTACGGAGACTATGCAACAGGCTATTAAGGCCGATGTTCCTCTTCCTGCCTCCCCCGCAACACCGCCAAAGGCTTAAAATTTTTATTGCAATACTAAACGAACATGATTTGTACGAATTCATGTTTTTTTCAGTTTCTAGGGGAGCGGTGTAGACGCACAGATTGGAAGAAAATGATTTAATTATGAAAAGGAATAGATATCCTTATGAGAAGACTAACTCCGCTTCCTGAAGCCAAGACCAAATCCGCCGAAGCCAGAACAACACGGGGATAAAGCATATTGTAGAATTAAACTCGGATAAAAGAGAAGGGCGGGAAAGAGAGTCTAATGAGATCCCGCTGACGATAGTCGGCGTCGTATTATTGGGATCCTTTCCCGTTCAAGGAGTTTACGTCCGATGTTGCCGAATGTAACACTTGCTGAGAATATAGCAGGTGGTATCCACCCAGTCGAATCAAGAACTGGCTGTGATATACCACTGTCGTAAGCAAAAACAAAGGCCTTGAAGATACGGTGTCATGATAAGCATAAAGCATAGCCAGCTTCCAATTCCCAATATCAGAGATGTTGCCATTCCCAATGCAGTCCGATCAAACAAGAACCATAACGCCAGAGCCGCAAATGCAATGACAGCGTACAACTGTACCTGACTCGTCCAGGTCAATCTCTACGGAATGTCAAGAGCGGTCGGGGGCTTTGGGGAGGGTGTGATACGCTTGCAGCCCAAGCAAACCCAACGACACCGCCGATATATCTCATTGGCATATTCCAAACTGCCCGGTCCCACGACTGCGAATCCTCGTCGTCCGCGTTCTCGGTCATCTTCCGCTGTCTCTTCTCTTCGACAAACTTTGCGAAATAGTAATCCACCGATGGCAATAGACATCCCATTGCTACAGCCACGACTCCCGAAAGCAATGGAAAGTGAGGGAGTTGCGTCATTCCCTGGAAATACGGCAAAGGAGATCCATACTTACTTTGCAACGACTCCAAAAGTCTACACGTCAAACGGCGAGAACAAAGCAAGGAAAGTTACATAGCAAAAGCATAACCAAACGCGAATAACAAACTCAAACTCCTGACGGTATCCCTAATCCAAGTCCATTTATCAAATTCCTCAATCACAGGAATCTCCCGTCGCGCCTCGATGGGTGGCGTAGGAAAGGGAGTAGGCAGCGCACTATCTGAAGCTGCGGCGGAAAAAATGCCAAGAAGGGCCGAGGAAGAATGTGCCAGGTTCAAGCTTGCCAAGGTCAAAAAGGACTGATTGCGTTTGCTGAGACTCAAGCCCGAACTGGTTTTGCGGACGGGAGTGACCTGACTCGCCGAGGCATCGGTTGGCGATGCAGGGTTCGATGAGTTTGCATTTGTCGAAGACTCTCGGCGGAAGTTGGCGGGGTAAAGCGGTGAGGGGTGTTGAATGGACGGGTCCATTATGTAGAGAAATTGTCAATGAGAGGCAGAAAGGGGGATGGTGTGTTGTCTTTGATCCTCTGCTGTGCCGTTGTCGGCGGAGGGACAGGATGGATTGTGTTTAAGTAATTAGTTCCCAACGATACGCCAGGGTCCGCGGAGAAAATTGTGCATGTGACAGCTGCAACCAACACACGAACCGACGATCCGCCAGGGCATACAGAAAATTCGCTGCACCCCTGGACGCCTCGCCAAGGCTTTCTGACGAGTCCGAACGAAGACCTCAAACCGACAGTTCCAACCCTCGGGAAAGAAAATGAAGTTACTGACGCACAATTTTCTGAGTTGTGCTGCAAAGACGTGCAAATCGTCTCCGGACTCGTTTCCTCTCAAATTTGAAGAGGTCGAGTTGACTTCACTCGATATGGACTATAACCCACAATTTCTCATCAATGTCCTGTCACGAGTAGACTGGGCTGCTCTCGTGAAGACTGCCGTTGATGTATTTCTGCCCCTCTTGCTGCCGAAACTAAATCGGATAGTTGGGCAACACGAGTTTACCGCAGGAGAAACCAGAAAATTTATCTCCGGAAAACGATCAGCAAATCCTCCGATTACTCCACTCTGTTTTACTCGAAGTGCCGCTCTTATCCTTGACTCTTTTGTTGATATTCTAGACGGACGTGAGCGAAGGAAAAATGATTTGTCGGAATTGTGGACACATCTACTTTATCAAAGAATCAATACCGAACATGCTGCTTGCCCCGCATGAAATCGACTAAAAATCCGCTTCGTCACTTCCTCGAATTTTGTAGGTTTAGATACAAACTTATGTGGATCCATCACGAATTATTAACCTTTTGAGAAAGATTTGTGACCACCCACGCCGAATCCTCACTAAATAATGGTACAATGAAGAGATTTCCCACCCCTCGCGAAATAAATCAAAAGGGAATCCCTTCCGGATTTTGAAAATCCCCCTCTGCTGCGATGACAAGTTCCCCACTTCATACGGTTCCAATATGCTCAGCTCAACGAGTCCAAAAACCAAATAAGATACAAAGCATTTCAACGATTGGAATATATAGAGAATAACTTCTGCTGCGTAGGAATAAGAAAACACCGATGTAGATGCCCTTCTAATTCAACGTTCCTTTACAACTTGCGCTCCCACAGAAACAGGGAATCTTAACATCTTCTCGAGGGAATTTATAATCTATGCATTAGACCCGGAAGATGAGAGGTAAGCGCACCGTAAGTAATTTCTTCACCTGCGGCGATGAAGCGGTCTGCATATATGACAATTTTCTTTTCGCCATGGACTTGAATAATCTTGGCGCTGCAGTTTGGCGTACAGCAATGATTAATGAACCGTGCGATATTCCCTGCTTTAGTCGCTAACATCCCATTAGGCCCCCATGCAAATAAACAAAACAAAAAAAAAAGGGTGTGAGGGGGGTGTGTGTGTGTTTTATACCATCAATAATGTTCTCATCATCGACCCGGAAGAGGTATGAACTCCCGATGCCCACGCGTTCATACTGTTTCTCCCTTAACTCGGCAACCTGAAACCGAATAATCTCACCGACATACTCAATTACCATCTCATGAGCCTCGATATCCTCCATCGCAAACAATCCCCAATCATGAATCGGACTCCTCAAAAACTTGAGTTGCTTCTTCCGCGCCTTTAATTGATTGAAGCGTAAGATATCACTTTCCGTTGACAGAACCTTCTTTTGTACTTCCATATCCGCGGCGAGACGACGATTATTCACTCGGTTCATACGCGAGGTTTTCCGGGCTGCTTCGGAAGCAATGGGAACAAGGGCTCTATTGCGTTGAGCAAGGTACAGGGATTTCTCGGCGTCGGAGATTTTAATGTAGCCTTCTGTCCTAGCGCTGCCTGTGATGTTGATGCGATTGTAAGCCGGGGGTTCGGGTTTTTTGATTGGTCCTTGGGCGCCGTCGAAGTTGAGGGTTTTGGATTTTTTGGCCATCCAGCACCAGTTCCATATGTCGTTGATGCGTTCGGGGGTGATATCCAGAAGGCATTCAAACAGGTACTGGTAATCCTCTTGATCACGGACAAGTGTTTGAATACCATCCAAATCGAGAAGCATTTCGTCATCATCCTCGATCTCTTCCCAATTGACCTTGGGTACTTTCGGGATCTCGGGGATGAGAGTGTTGACTTCCTCCATGACCTCGGGTTCAATGACCTCCTTGGCCTTTGCCTCAGCCTTCTTTGCTCGGCGCACCTCAGCGGCCTTCGCCTTTGCTGCCTTGAGAATCGCTGTTTTGGATAATGGAGGAGTTGTATCAATCTCGATCGCATCACCGATCTCGCGCTCTGCGCAGACTTTCTTGGCTGGTGATGGTATGTCTTCCTCGTCATCGCTCGAGGTGAAATCAATAATGCGCTTGCGTTTCGTCGGGGGTGAAACAACATCGGTTTTTGTATGTTCCTCGAGAATTTTCAGGATTTCCTCATCTGATTCGAGTTCTTCCTTGACCGCCGCCGACGTTTCTTTGCCACGAATTAGTATCTTTGCAAGAGGTTTCGCTCGAGACGGTTCCGGCGTGGACAAAGTGGTGGTCTCGCGACTCGGTCTTGAAGATTCATCTTCGTCGTCAGAGGCAGCCGTCGCTTCTCTTCTAGCTACTTCGTCCTTCTCGTCTTCCGAATCCGAGAAATCGTTGAATTGATAATGCATAGGCTGTATATCCGCTCTCGTCGGTTTCCGGTCACTGACAGCATCGCCTTTCACCGGCTCGCCTTTCTTCCTGAATCGAGGTAACAGTGGAATTCGATTTGCGATCGAAAGACGTTTCATGGTTACCGGGTCAGGTTTGATCGGAGACGAGGTCACCTTGCCTTCCGGCCACAGAAGTTTTGCCGTCGACGAAGTTCTTGAGGCAGCAGTCTTCGACTGGACATCTCTGTACAGTGCCGGATCCAGGAAATCAAGAATCTTGGGGTTGACAATTCGACTTCTCACATCCCGCAAGAACACTTCCTTCAATTCTGCCACGATTGCATCCGTTGCCTCCTCTTCCAACGTTTTTTTCGCGACGACCTTTCGCCGAGGAGGCGACGATGCCATTTCCTTTTTGGCACGTATCATATCCCGATCATCGATCAATCTCATCCGTAACTGGTATCCATCGATGTAACTCTTCCCATCTCCATGCTGTGAAAAACATTCCCGGGCCATTACATAACTGCCAAATACAATGTAGAATCCATGAACATCGTCGAAGACGGAGGGACGGTATTTTTTGAAGCAGAGGCCGAGGTCACGGGAGGAAAAACGGCGGACGGGGAGGTCACGGTCGCTAATGAAGATGTAGGGGCGGCAACCGATACGACGGGACATGATAGATGAGAGGTGTGGGATATCAGTTGTTATCGTTGTTGTGTCGTGGTTTGTAAAACGGCCCGCTTCGTCGGGGACCGTGGAGATGCCCGAAGTTCTTTCGTCTTGGCAATGGTGGTCGTGTGTTGATGCTGAGGTTGCGGAGGCGGGATGGCGATTTCGGACGGGACTTCGGTCATCGACGCCAAGACGGAAACGGGACGAGTATGACGGGCGGTATTCATCAACATCGCGTGAAGCGAGAATGCCGTCATAAGGCGATGGCGACCGCCTTCGCCGAGGAGGAGAGGGACTTTGTGTTCGTCGGCCCATTGGGGAGCGACTCCGTCTACGATGATAATCATCGCCTTTTTGTGATGAACTCCGTCGTCGACTGTATTGGTGAGAATGTCCTCGGCTCATCGATGGACTTCGACTTGAACCGATACTAGGGCTCCGTCCACGATGAACATCTCTGCCTCGTGAGCGACCGTGAGTCTGTGACAAGGAATCATAATGAGAACGGTCTCGTGAGGGCGGTGACCGAGGTTCAGGACTCTGAAGACGGAATTTGTTTTCTGATATTGACTTGTGTCGCTCACGGGGTGGAGGCGATGTGGATGTTCTTCGGTTTCGAGGATGTTCGTTAATGAGCGGGGTCCGTGAATCGATGGATCGTCTTGACTCGCTGCTATGTCGGGATCCTCCGTACGGTATTCCATTCGGTAGCGTCGGTGTCAGAAGGGTTGACGATGGCACAGGTGATTTGTCTCTCCGTTCATTCCCTTTCAAAATAGCCGATGAACTTTCCTTTGCCGCAATGGCCAGTTCTCTGGCAGCGACCTGGGCTGCCTGTTCAGCATGCCGTTTCTTTTGCGCCTCGCCGACCCGTCGAATCGTCTTCAAGCCGTCCCTGTCAATTTCAATCTGAAAAAGTGACCCTCCCAGTCTAATCTTGCCCGCTTCTGCAACTGCCTTTTTCGCGGCTGCGTGACCGCCCATATAATCTTTCTTGTCGGCCTTGTACTTGACTCGACATACACCGAGTGACGCGCCGGACGAGGCATCGACCTTGTAATCGAGTTCTTGGATTTCGCCGAATTGTCGGAATTGTGTTTGTACTTGGTCGGAGGTGACGAGTGGGGACAATCCCCATACGACGATTTGGGAGGGCGGTGGTGGACCAAAAGATTCAGAGTCAAACTAAAATCGTCAGGAGCACCGTCGCAATTCAAGAACGGGCTGGTTTCTTCTTACCTGATAATGGAACATATGCCATGATGATATACATTTTTTGCGTCCCTTTGATGAACTTGCACCGTAATTCAATTCGAATTTCCTCGGATCAGAGACCGTCGCAACCTGATAGTTAATTGACACATGTTTCGAGCTTCGGAACTTACGTCTTGACCTGATTGTCTTATTGCCTTAGGCTTACTTCTGCCAATTGACCCCTTTGGGTGCAATTCAGGATCATGAACCAATTTCCATGCCCGTTTAGTATAACTAGAAATATCGAGCAAGGTTTTGGACGGAGTAGAGGCTGGAGCGGAGGCTGGAGCAGCAGGCGGTGTTGGCACAGGCGTCGTGGCAACTGCATAAGCGGAGGCGGATCCGAGGGGGGGCGACAAAGGAAGACGATTTTCCTTCATATGGTCTCCCTTTGAGTCGGTCGGGCTATCTGTCCGTGGCGGCGAGGTAAGGCCATGGAGGAATGGAGCCGAAGAGGTGGTTGTTGACTGTGCGGGAAAGAAGGCAGCGAACCCCGAGGGTTGCGACGGAGAGGTCATCGGCAGCAACGCAGGCCTACCATTCGACGCGGGGAGAGGGGGGGAGAGGAGATTGGAGCCCTAGTCTGCGAGGCAGGTTACGCATTAGTATATATAGGACAAGCACAGCGGGGCAGCCCGTAAACCCGGAATACGGGGACGCAATAAAGACGAGACAGGAGCCAGGCTTGAGAAGGCAAAGAAGGATTGGATGGACGGAGGGGGAGGGAATATACCTGACGATGAGTGTTTCTCTGCCTCTAGATGGAATGAGAAGATATCAACGGAGCTATCTTGAGCGGGGCTTTGTAAGTAAGCTCGGGAATTCGAGGGTTCGCCGTCGCTTCTTCTGGCCACAGCGGTGTTCCACCCTCAGTGAGCGATTCGTCTCCCTCGCCTTGCGACAATCGATCGAGGACACACTGACACGAGTGCCGCAAATTTCAAATGTAACTGATCCCCCCTAACCTTTTTGACAAGATAATTACACTACTCGTGGAAGAATCTTCTCCCGCTCCCATTTCTACATTCAACGTTTTGATTAACAAAGATGCCCCCAATTAAAGGTAAAAAGGGAACTGTTGAGCCAACAAGACGATCTGCGCGGACGGCATCGATGGCCTCTGCCATTCCAACCCCTTCAAAGGCTGCCCCTGCCCGTGCGCCGCCGAAACCGAAGAAACGGACGGTCGAGAAGGAGCCCGCTGGAGGTCCGCCGATGCCGGCGCCGGGGGCGGCACCAGAAGCCAAGAAAGCCAAGAAGGGACTTGCGGTCGGAGACAAGCTTCCCGACCTCGCGCTGTTGGACGAGGATGGTAACGAGGTTAAAGTGGTCGATATCACCAGTGAAAAGGGGATTATATTGTTTGCATACCCCAAGGCATCCACACCAGGTTGCACGAAGCAGGTAAATTTTGCTCGTCTTTTTAAGAAGGTGAATTGACATGCAGGCATGTGGATTTCGAGATATCTTTCCCAAAGTTTCCGCGAAAGATTACGGGATTTATGGGATTTCGACGGATGCACCAAAGGCAAACAAGAATTTCAAGGAGAAGCAAGGGCTACAATATCATCTTTTGAGCGATCAAAAGAGCCAATTATTGAAGGCTCTCGGGGCAACCAAGGAGGGCAACAAGACCTTGAGGAGTAGTTGGGTAATCGGCAAAGGTGGAATCATTGAGGATGTCCAATTGGGGACGAGTCCCGGCGATAGCGTTTCCAAAGCGATTACGAAATTAGGGATTGACGCGTGACGACGCGCTTTTGCCCGTGATCCTCATTAATAAAAGAATGTTCGTCATCGGCAATCCGAGGCTTGTTAGGAGAGTGGTCGTAGTATGACGTAAGTATATTTATTCTACTCTTTGCAACATATCCTGCTATCATACGCCCCGAACTGAAATGCCAAAAGTCCCCTCCACCCGAACGATTCTCATCGTCATCAACATCAACCAATCCACCGAGTTAAAAGTATGGTTATCACAAATTCCGAAAAAGATAACGCTAAGTCCTCTATCCAACACAAATGACAAACAGCAGGGGAGGGCAATCAACAAGCAAATTTTGTTTTCTAAGACCCATTGACAAGAGTTAAAAGAAAATAAAAACCAGTCGCAAAAACGAAAGGGGAATATTTGCCCGCTCAAAATAAAGAGCATAGTACAAAAAAAAATCTTTGAGATCCTCTTCCAGGACATTTCGAGCAAATCATTATGGTACGTAGTTGTCCGTCAAAATATCGACCTCGGCGGCAAGAATTTTATGGATTTTCCGGAGGATACGGGGTATGTGGCGTAAGCGGGGTATGACTAGGCTGTACATCTTCCATGCACTCCGAACTGAGCCGAGGTGCCGTTGATGCACGAGTGGGTGCGTGGAAAGGTTGTTGCTGGTACGCAAATGTGGCAGCAGACGCCGATGACGGAGTTTGGGGCGCAAAGAAAGCCGCAGGGGTCATGGGAGTAATTGGCGATTTGATGTCCGTCGACGGTTGGTGCTGTTGAGAAGTGACGATTCCCAAGAACGCTTTGTCGGCGTGTCGTTGTTGTTCCACGATCCAGAAATGAAGAAGATGATCGGCATAAAATTGTATTTCCACAGGAGCTATCATTAAATTGAAATCCAACAGAATCAAAAACTGGATTTCCAAATGATTCAGTTCTGCCAATGGTAATCCCCCGACCTACAAAAAAGATCAGTCCGATCTCGCACCAAAAATAAGAACGAGGAAGGGGGGGAGGCACGCGGAGGGGTACCCTTGCGTATCTAGAATTGGTATAAAACTGATCGGAAAAGAATTTTGTGGCTACGGCAACGGTGGTAATGACCAAACGATGAACATTAAACGAATCAATCGCAAATGAATCATCATCATGAGTGGGTCCAGGCAAAGGACTATGTACTAACGGTGGTCCCGACGGCAAAACATTGTACGAAGAGTAATACGCTCCAAACAAAGGTTGAGCATGACGATTTGCAATCCGCATAATCCGATCAAAGTATACGAGAACAGAGATAAAGACTTCAGGGTCCGTCGGGCAGTACTTGAGGATCCGAGTCAAGTAGGCAGTGATGGTGATGGACGGGATATTACGCGCATGAAAGGATAAGAGACGGGGGTCGGATTTGCTTTGGGACGGTGGAGGCACGTAGGCATCCGTAGTCGCTTTGGAGGCGGCTTTTAGACGATCGTTTGCGGTGATGAGGGATTGTAGTTTTGCGGCTAGCATGGTGACGATTTCTCCGACGGGTGTTAGGACGATGTCGAGATGAATTGGAGGTGCTATTGGGGTCGCAGGGCTTGATATACTCGACACGCTGGATATCCGAGGGTGCGGTTGGGAGACGGAGATGGGAGTATTTTGACCGGGGCGTACACCCGAGAATTGTACAGGCGCAGAATTAGGCTGGGTCATGCCTGATGAAGATGGCGGGAGTGACGGTGCGGTGACATTCTTCCTTTGGGAATTTTCTTGTCCTTGATGTGGACCAAGGACGGGAGGGTTTGGAGTGGACGGCGTGGCCTGATTGGAGTAAATGGGCACGCCAGGATGTGAAGGTCTCCGGTAGACGTGTGGTGGGGGGTTGGATTGATTGTGCGCGAACTGTGGCGGGGGACAATAGGTAGGAGGATGGTAGACAGTTGTGACAGACATGGTGCTGACGTTACTGGGATCTTGAGGCGGAGGTCGCGGACGAGGTTGTTGTGGTTGTTGGTCGGCGACAAGTTGTGAAGTGTCTGACCAATTATAAGATCCCGGGACACCTGCGTCTCCGGAGGTCATCTAAATACAAGCAGGCACGATGACGATGGGAGACCGGCGATCTATCCGAGAACACATTCGGTTAGCGACTCAGACAGTTTAGATTGAACGAACGAAGGCGAGTGATCGAGGAACGTGCGATCGATCGGCCTTGTTACCACATGAATTCATACCATTTTACGGAGCGATCCAGAAGGGGGAATCAGGAGGCTGGCGGTTGATCTCTGATCACAGATCGTAAGGGCGGGGCCGCTGAAGTTTCAAGGACACTCCGTTCCGAAGAGGGGAGAGGACGCGAATGGAGGGTCGGACCGCTGGACGGGGAGAGGGGAGGGTTCCGTTGCAAGGGGGGGACCGATTAGGGGAAGTTCAGTGATGCGTTGATGTCCCAGTAATGCAGCCCGGCCAACCCAACCCAGCGAGAAAATTAGCCTGTGCAATAGTTTCGTGGCCAAAGAAAATTTGAGCGCCAAGGTGCCGCACAGCCCCCTACCAACCACAGCGCCAGGCTTTTTAACGTGTTCCTCCCAAATTTTACTTTTTATTTTGGCCCGATCACGTAATTAACCCCCGATGGCAAAGCCCGTCGGAAGTCAACGGAGGTGGCTGTCTAGCATTAAATCCGTTCTCGCGTGAAGAGGAACGATCGTTATTGATGCGAAAGATTTTCGAAGTTCAGCAGATCCTTCGAGGTTCTCTATTCAGTGAAGGACCATGCCTCAGCTCTCAATTATATAAAGTTTATTATTCTTTAAATAATCTTTTTAGATGTTTCAAGTTCTCATTACTAATTTATGTAGCAATAAAATTTAAAAGTATGAAAATAAATCTACTGATTTATTAAAGAATTATATCATAATATTAATATTAATATCAAAACATAATAATTTGCTATGAAAATCAAATTCAATTTACTATATTAATGCCATAGAAGCTAAAGTTGTTTATCACAGGTATAAATTATTAGAGAAAGTAAAACTCTAAAAACTATTAAATTAAAAGGAAAAAAGGAACATCAGATTCTTTATCTTTATAATAGCTATTTTATCATAAAATGAAGATCAAATATGGGCTTAAGGCTAAGCCTTTGAAAATGGAAAGGGAAGGGGAACAAAATGTTGCTAAATTTCCATTTAGAAATGTCAAACGTTGCAGTGTTTAACTATTCAACCGAGGATGAATAATTGCCTGTACAATTTGTGGCGAGTGAATTGACGTGCGATAACTGACCGATTTATTAATGCGGAGATGACTGGATTTTCTAACCCCGTCTACATTGCTACAACACAAAGAAAAAAACGAGAGAGAACGACCTCAGCACAACCCGCGCTGTCCCATGGACGAAGACGGAGGAGTAGATGGGCACAGAAGCACGTCCGCCTCACGAAACCGCCCTCGTCCCCACCGCCCGGCTGGCCAACGAAGACGAGGAGGACCCGAAAGGCAACCTGACAAACGCAAAGAAAGTGACTCATCCCAACCGTCTCGTCGTCGTACTCGACCTGGCCGTGTAGAACGCCAACGAATCAAGAATGAAGCTGAGGCCAACTTAACGCCGGCGGCAGGGCCGTCTCATTTGAATCCCACCGCGCCGGATTTTATCCCACAAAACGCTGCTGTTGTGGAGGTGGCCAGGCAGGTAGCTTCGTCTGCGCAATCTCATCGAGGGGGAGGTCGTGGTGGG
>Ga0335081_10003724_pt1 | contig 23993 bp, 19 predicted proteins | sample Lox_Sample_35_FD_206713 | JGI IMG/M metagenome (GOLD analysis project Ga0335081, IMG submission 206713) | Soil microbial communities from Loxahatchee National Wildlife Refuge, Florida, United States - Lox_Sample_3.5 | ecosystem: Environmental > Terrestrial > Soil > Wetlands | place: USA...
TTCTTCTTCTTCGCATTTGGAGCAGCCTTGGCAAATGTTGGCTTTGAGAACATAATTCAACGTTTTTGGTAGAAAGAGGCTGAATATTTGTTTGCCTGACCACATGGGTTGGGGTTCTTTTATTTCGGGTATGGGCATTTCGCCGACGTATCCTGTTGTTGTCAGTAGCCTGTTTACTTGGCCTCTGGTCAGGTAGTTTCCAGTTTTTGTAAAGTAGTATGCGCTTGTTACGAAGTCTCTGATAGCACCGATGATTGGACCGCCAAATCTAGGTGAAAGGATTTGGTCTTGGACCTGCATTAACAAAAGTGCTTCAGTCCGTGCTTCTTCGCTTTGCGGAACGTGAAGATTCATTTCGTCGCCATCAAAGTCTGCGTTGTATGGTGGGCAGACGCATAAGTGTAGACGGAAGGTTTTGTATGGTAAAACCCGAACGTAATGTGCCATGATGGACATGCGGTGAAGAGAAGGCTGCCGATTAAAGATTGCAATGTCTCCATTCTTCAAGTGCCGCTCAACGATGAATCCTAATTCCACAGCTTCAGCGATTTTGGTGCGATCTACAACGAATTCTAACCGGATACGTTTGCCATCTGGCCTGATAATGTATAATGCTCCAGGATAAGTTTCAGGACCGTTAATTACTAGCTTCTTCATTTCTTCAATGTTCCATGCAGTGATTTTTTCTGGAACAGATAAGCGCATGGCAACATCAACTGGAACGCCTACTTCGTTAATGTCAAGGTTAGGATCTGGAGAAATTACTGTTCGTGCTGAAAAGTCGACCCGTTTGCCTGAAAGATTGCTTCTGAATCGTCCTTCTTTTCCTTTGAGTCTTTGTGAAAGGGTTTTTAATGCTCTGCCGCTGCGGTGTCTTGCTGGCGGAATGCCTGATGCCTCATTGTTAAAATAGGTTGTAACGTGGTACTGTAGTAGTTCTGAGAGGTCTTGAATGATGAGCGTTGGAGCACCTGCTTCCATGTTTTCTTTCAGACGCTGGTTAATGCGGATGATGTCTACTAGTTTATGGGTTAAATCATCTTCAGATCTAATACCTGATTCTAATGTAATAGATGGCCGAACGTAAACTGGAGGTACCGGCAAAACCTGCAAAACCATCCATTCAGGGCGCGCTACTTTCGGATTAAAACCTAAGATTTCGAGATCTTCGTCTGATACACGTTCAAGTCTTTCTCGAATCATGCTTGGTGTGAGTGGTTCGGATCCTAATTCAGTTTGTTCAATGAACTTTGTTGGTTTCTCAAAAGTAATTTTGAATTGTGCGGAAGCACAATAGGGGCACTGTTTAGCTTTTATTTCAGTCATTATTTCCTTGTAAATTTCATCTGGAATTGTTCCTAAAAGTTCATTATACCTTTCAATTCGAGCGCGTGCCTTTTTAGAAGCGTCTTCCGATAAGAGTATGCGACCGCAACTGCGGCAAGTTGCTTTCAAAAGATCGAAAATAATTTTTGTGAATTCAATATGTACAATTGGAACGGCTAATTCTATGTGTCCAAAGTGCCCTGGGCAGCGAATGGCTGTGTTGCCGCAGGTTTTACAGCGTTGCCTTGGTTCAAGTGTGCCAAGTCTGCCATCCATTAAACCAGCTGTGATTGGTGCGCCATCTTCGTCGTAGGTATCTGGAGTTTGGATTTCAACGACTGATTGTTTACGGAGATCTTTAGGTGAAATTAAACCGAATGAAATTTCATCAACTATTTTGTGAATGTATTCTTCCTGTGCCATGATTATGCCTTCTCTTTTAATCTTAATTTTGGTGTAATGCAAAGGCTTTGAAGCTCTTGTAGTAGAAGCTTGAAAGCGTATGAAACGATTACTGGTGAAATCTTTGCTTTTTCGTCACATATTCTGCAGACATAGCGCCTTTGTTTCATGTCAAAGTATGCGATTTGACCGCAGTTTTCGCAAATGTATAATGTGTATTTGTCTGATTCCTCCAGCAATCGGTCTCTAAGTAGCATGGCTGCGCCGTGTCCGATTAAGCAGTCTCGCTCCATTTCTCCGAATCTGAGACCCCCACCTCTTGCTCTGCCTTCTGTGGGTTGTCTTGTTAACATTTGCACTTGTCCTCTGGCTCTGGCATGTATTTTGTCAGCAACCATGTGGTGAAGTTTCTGATAGTAAACTACGCCGACGAATACATCTGCTACGAATTTTTCGCCTGTGGTGCCGTTGTAGAAGACTTCTCCTCCTGTGTGGCTGAAGCCAAGTTTTACTAGGCTCTTGCGTATTTCATCAGGTCCTTCGTTTGAGAATGGTGTTCCATTTGCTGGTCGGCCTCTTGCTGAGGCTGCTTTTCCTGCGAGTGATTCGATGAATTGACCGATGGTCATTCTTGAGGGGATGGCATGGGGGTTGATAATTAGGTCGGGTACAAGTCCGTCGTCTGTGAAGGGTAAATCTTCTTGTGGTACGATTAAGCCTATGACTCCTTTTTGTCCGTGGCGTGAAGCGAATTTGTCTCCGAGTTCTGGAATTCTTTGATCTCGAACTCGCACTTTCACGAGTTGGCTGCCTTCGCCGGACATTGTGATGAATATTCCGTCGACGGTTCCTGTTTCAGATGGTCGCATGTCTACTGAGGTGTCACGCATTGAGGGTCCTTTAACTTCAAATTCTTTGTATTCTTCAAGGAATCTAGGTGGGCTTATTCTGCCTATTAAGACATCTCCACCGACTACTTGTGATTCTAAACTGATTATTCCGTCAGGTTCCAGAAGTCTGTAGTATTGTTCTCCTCTGTAGCCTCGGGTTCCTGGCTCTGGGACGGTGAATTTGTCTTTTAATCCGCCTAAGTATTGGCGGCATTCTGCTTCGTAGATACGGTAAAATGTAGATCTGGCTAACCCACGATCTATGGATGCTTTGTTAAAGATTAAGGCGTCTTCCATGTTGTAGCCTTCGAAGCTTAGCACAGCAACAACGCAGTTTTGTCCTGTTGGACGTTGTTTGTAACCCATAACTTCCATTAATTCTGTTTCGACCATTGGAACTTGCGGATAATGTAGTATGTGTGAGCGGGAATCGACTCGGTGATGGAAGTTGGTGCCATAAACGCCTAAGGCTTGTTTAGCCATGGCTGCTTGATATGAGTTACGTGGTGACTGGTTGTGTTCTGGATACGGAATTGTTGAAGCACAAATACCTAAGATGGTGTAAGTTGCTATTTCCACATGGGTGTTTGCTTCTTCAATTTTATCAAAAGTTAAGGCTATGAAGGCATTTTCTTCTTCTTCAGCATCTAAGTATTCAATTAAACCATTTTTGACAATGTCTTCCCAAGTCCATTCGCCTAAACCAATTTTTTCAAAGTGTTTAGATTGAAGTTTTGGCTCACCGTTCTCAACAATTATGAGTGGGCGTCTGACTCTGCCTTCGTCGCAATTAGCATGGACTTCTTCAGTTTCGGTTTGCATCTTTGAGAAATATGTAATGTTTGCTTCTGTAGAGATTTCTCCAGCTCGCCTTCTCTCTCGGAAAGATTTCACTATATCCTTTGGGTTGTTACAGTAGCCAATTATGTTTCCATCAACGAAAACTTTAGCTCCTGAAATACGTAGTTCGCGGCTGGCTTCTCCTGCGGGAACCGATCCCATTTCAAAAAGTAATTGTTTTACTTTGTCAGGATTTACGCCTACAGCTATAGATGCTGATAATGCGAGGTTTTTGACTAAGCCGCAGTTGGAGCCTTCAGGTGTTTCGTTTGGACATAAACGTCCCCAATGAGTTGGGTGCAAGTCTCGGGCTTCGAAGTTAGGTTGGCTTCTGCTTAATGGTGATTGGAGTCTGCGTAGGTGACTTAGGGTTGAGATGTAGTTTGTTCTGTCCAATAGTTGTGTAATGCCGACTCTGCCTCTTCCCCAGTTGCCGGTTGCTAAGGCATGCTGGAAACGTTCAGTTATGATGCCTGGACGAACAGCTGCAGAAACAGTTATTATAGGACCTTTAACGCCTATGCGTTCAAGCTGATATTTTATGTCCCTAGTTAAGTTTCTAAATGATACACGGAAAAGATCTGCTAGAAGTGGGCCACCGAGACGCAAACGCTTGTTTTTGAAGTGGTCTTTGTCGTCTGGTTGCCTTCTTCCAGTCTTTAATTGTATAACTCTGTAAGCCATTTCGCCTAGGAAAATTGCTTTTTCTTTCCGGTTTGCTTCACTTCTGCCAAGATGAGGCAAGAAGTTTTTGTCAAGTGCTGTTTCTGCTTTTTGTAACCGGTATTCTTCAACCTGCCCGTGGGCTACACGGTTTCCGATAAATAAGATTGCGTCTGAAGGTGTGTCTACACCAATAGCTTTTTCAAATGACGCAGCAAGTTGGCTTTGCATTTCGCTATCAAGAGAAACTGCCTCTGCAATATCTTTGTCTTTTTCCAAGCTTAGAGCACGCATGATGACGACGAAGGGGATTTCTGTTGGAACTCCCGGCATAGTGACATAGATTGCGTCGTCTGATTTGAGTTTAAGTTCAATTCTCGCTCTGAAACCTACCGTTGTTGAGAAAATTTTTGCTTGGTAAACCGGCGAGGTTCCTTTTTCGTCGATATCGACTATTACGCGATTTGGTGCTAAGTCTTCCATGGCGACGATAACACGTTCGGAGCCGTTGACAACAAAGTAGCCACCTTGATCATCTGGATCTTCTCCTGCTGCAATGAGTTCTTCTTTTGAAAGCTGGGATAAGAAACATAATTTTGATTTTAGCATGACAGGAATATTTCCGATGTAGACTAGTTCGGTGTCTTGCTCTCTTCCATCAATTACTGGAGTCATTTCCAATGCAATAGGAGCCGAATACGCTAAGTTTCGTAGTCGCGCTTCCATTGGGTAAATTTCATGTTTTGTTCCATCTACTTCAGTGACATATGGGCCTGTAATTCTTGATTGAGGGTCAATAACCCAAATTTGCCCAAGTTTCACCTTATATGGACTTTCTGGAACTTCAATGGGGATTTCAGCGACCTCATCGACAACTTCTTGTAATCCGTGGTCAATAAACTCGTTGTAGCTGTCAAGGTGCTGCCTTACCAAGCCTTTCTCATTGAAAAAAGTCTTCAATAAATCATGGATATCTTCTTTTTGGATAATGTTGGTCAATTTTTCAATTCTCCATAAATATTATCTTGTGATTTTGTGAGTGTTTTCAAACTTCCATCTCCTTCAAATAATGGGATCATCCAATTTGAAAAAGGGTTGAGTTAACTTTTCTAAGAGCACAACAAACAGCTACATAGCCTACATATAAACTTTTTTATGCGTATCTGCCCTAAATTGAAGGTTGCTTAAACTTTCCTAGATGCAACGCATCAAAAAAACTTTGCATTGTTGCTGTTGCAAAGAACAAAACCCAAAACAACTTAGAAAACTAACTGTAACCAGCAAATAAGACAGCACCCGGTTTAAGCGCAGTTTAGTGACTTGAAAAAACGCTTTTATTTTATTAGTACAGTGTTTGATCAAAAGGCTCAAAGGTATGTGGATTTGAAGCAATTTTTTTAGGGCTTGTTTTAGGTTGCTTTTTTGATTTGGGGTTTGGTGCGGTTACAGGTTGAGTCAAAATAAGTCAAGGAAAGTGACGAAATGCTATGCCTTTAAAAAGCAGGGTAACGTTTAAGAGACCTTTAGAGGGCTGCAACAAGTTTCAGGTCCCCAAAATCATAAGATTGGCATTCAAGTTAAAGTCAAACCAGAAAAATAAAGAAAGCTTGAGCGTACCTTACAATTTCAAATCAATGAAGTTGAAAACAAACTAGAAACCGCATAACAAAACAACTGATAATCAATCCAAACTTGGCAACTAGTACCTAACAACTTTATAGCGACTTCTCAATTGACGCTTTCTCTTTTCCTGCGCCTCAGATAACGGCGAGTTACCCGTCTTAACCTCATAAATTGTGGGTTCACCAACTTTGTTACCAAAGAAATCACGCTTCTGAACAACAAAATCGCCGCTCTCACGAATCTTCCTGCAATCATGCCCCTGCATAGTTTGATCAAACGCGAACCGATCTTTAGCAATTCTGCCTTTTGCATGTTTACTTGATAAATTGAACCTTTTTGAAACATTACTCAACTTTAAAGGGTCATCATTTGGATCACTTCTACCCATAGCAAAACCTTTGTTTGCTATTCTATAAGTTATATTAAAAAGTTGCCAATACGTAAGATGTCATTTTTAGCGCTGGATTATTTCTATCTTAGTGGCAGTACAGTTAGTTTTACTGATTTTCTCTTTTATTACAGGTAGCAACTTCTTGTCTGTTTCATATCCAATGCTATTTCGTTCGTTTTGCACGGCTATTTTTGTGGTTGTCCCTGAACCTAAAAATGGGTCCAGTACAGTTTCACCTTTTACGCTAAACATTTTGATAAGCCGCTCAGCGATTTCATCGGGGAAGGCAGCGGATCTTCTCTCCAGCTCGCTTATTGTTTGGCGGGTTCCTTTCAAAGACCAGATTTGGCTAAACCATTCATCCCGCTCAACTTTCTTAAACACACTCGAATACCGAAGGTCGTCGTGAGGCCGAAACTTTCGAAGATTCCCCTTCCTAAACAACAAAACAAACTCACAGTCTAATGTCACGTAAGCGTTAGGAGGCAGAAAACCTGAACCCAAAAATGCACCTTTGCCTTTGTATTTTGGCTTGGTTGTAGGTTTTTTCCATAAAATATAAGGTAATGTAGTGAAACCGATTTTTTCGCAAACCTCAGTTATTCTTGAATGATTAGGATAAAGCTGGAATCTGCCATTAACTGTTCGTGTTGCATCACCAATATTTATGCAAGCTATGCCACCGTCAACGAGAACACGGAATGTTTCTTGCCAAATTTTCCTGAGATAATCGTGCATGCCATCATAGATTTGCCGGACGGTTTCTTCATTTGCGTCTGTCTTCAACTTCTGCCAAAGCTTTCCGATTCTTGGGTCAGCTTCGGCGAAAAGGTGATCCCACATTTTTATCATGGGATAAGGCGGCGATGTAATCATTAAGTGCACGCTGCCATCTTGGAGTTCGAGCATTTGCTGACTATTGCCAAAGATTATTTTGTGCTCTGTAAGCATGCGCATTCTATACTGTATCGTTAATGCTCGTTTTTACTTTTGCGGTAGTTACAAACCTGAATGAAAAATGGCAAACTCAAAATAACCCAACGAGTTTAGAATCAAGGCGAAATCTATGAATAAAGAGCTCGAAATAAATTGGGACTTAACAGAACTATATCCCAGCACCACTGACCAGTCTATCGAAAAAGCCATTAGTGAAACTAAAAATTTAGCTGATGCCTTCGAGAAGGCGTATCGAGGAAAAATAGGTACACTTGATTCGACAAATCTGCTAAATTGCCTTCGTGAACTGGAATCTTTCTATATAAAAACGGGCGACGTTTCACTTTTTGCAGGTTTATCTTTCTCCGCTAACATGACAGTGCCTGAAGTACAGGCTCTTTATGATAGGGTGAGCAAGCTTGAGGCGCAACTTGGAAAGCAACTAGCGTTCTTTTCTTTGGAGTTGGGTGAAGTTGTAAAAGCTAAGCCTGAGTTGATTGAGGAGCCAGTTTTGGTTGAGTACCGGCATATGCTGGAACGAGTAAAGAGGCGTGTACCCCACCAATTAACCGAGGTAGAAGAGCAGCTTATCATCGAAAAAGATCAGTTCGGGGTGCAAGCTTGGGAGGAACTGCAAAGTAAATGGCTCAACACTCGCATGTTCGAAGTAACGGTTTTGGGCGAAAAGAAGACATTAAGTTATGGCGAAGCTAACGGCTTATTACCTCATCCTGACCGTGCTACAAGAGAATCAGCAAACCGAGCAATCTACGGTCTCCTTGGTAGAGACGGCGAAATCTTCTCGTCAGCTCTACGCAATATCTGCAACGACTGGGTAACTGTTTCCCAACGCAGAAAATATGTTTCGCCAATGGAATCAAGTCTAGTAAATAACGATACCGAAGAGCCAATAATTGGTAATTTGCTTCGGGCAATAGAGAACGGTGCAGACATGTACCGTCGATACCTAAAACTGAAGGCTAAATTGATGGGTTTGCCATTGCTTGGTAACCATGACATTGTTGCACCCTTGCCTGATGCGCCAGAACGAAAGTTCTCATTTGAGGAAGCAAAAAACCTGATAGTGAGAGCTTATAGCAGATTTGACCCAGAATATGCAACTGCTGTAAGAGAAATGTTTGCAAAACGCAGAATCGATGCAACGCCTCGGTTTGGGAAACGCAACGGAGCCTTCTGTGCAAGTTGGTATCAGGGTAAATCCGCATTTATCCTTGACAACTTTAACGGCACTTTGAGCGATGTCTTCACGTTAGCCCACGAGTTGGGACACGCAACCCACGACTATTACATGTCTCGAAGCCAAAAACTAATGAACACAAGCGTGACTTCCACAGTAGCAGAGACTGCATCAATCTTTGGAGAATTGCTTTTGACAGATTTGCTTCTCAACGAGACAAAATCAGACAATGAACAAAAAGCAGTCCTTTCAATGATTCTTGATGAAGCGGGAATGACGGCCTTCCAAGTTACCGCTCGCGTCTGGTTCGAGCAAGCGCTCTACAGCTCAGTTCAACAAGGCGAATATTTGGATTACAAGACCATCTGCAGTCACTGGGCAAAATCACGGAACCGCATCTACGGCGACGCAGTCGAATGGTTTCCTGAAATGGAAGCTGAATGGACTATGAAGCCTCACTATTATATGGCAAATTACCGCTTCTACAACTACCCCTACGTATACGCCCAAATGTTCGTGTACACACTTTACGAACGATACTTGGACGAGCGCAAAGCCTTTGTGCCTAAGCTTGTAAAGGCATTATCGGCGGGCAGCAGTTTGTCACCATTCGAAATCGGCAAAATCGTCGGCTTAAACGTGGCAGACCCAAACTTTTGGAACAACGGTTTAAACGTGTTTGAACGGTTTATCGTTGATTTAGAGAAAATAACTCAGTAGCGTTGGAAATGATTAATAAGAAAGGAAACGAAAAGTCTGTAGCCCAGAAAAGTGTGCTGAGGTAACCAAGCCAGGTCAAAGGTGAAGGACTCAAGATCTAATATTTGGCCTCTAATGGGCTCCAGATGGGAAATCCTTTCCCGCAGGGGTTCGCAGGTTCGAATCCTGCCCTCAGCACCAACCACTTATTTTATTATTTTGGCAGATAGGTCACAAATTGTGAGTTTTACCAAATGAAAATCGCGTTGTCAACTTATCCGAAGAAGCTAAAAGCTTCAAAAAATGGAATTGATTTTTCTTTGTTTTTCCATATGATTTTGGTTTGTGATATGGAAAGTCGTATAAGCAACTCATGACACGTGTCATATTTAGGTGTTGAAATGTTATCTCGTGATTGTGACGGATGCGAAAAGCAATTATCTGAGTGCAAACGTCGTTTTGCACAGGTCTCTTTGGGCGAAAAAGTTTATTGTCCAGATGGTACAGCCCACTTAGTCGACTCCAAAAGTTAAAACCAATTGGAAATGCAGTTTCTTTTAAAGTGCCATCAAGTGTCTTTTCTTGCCTGTTTAAACAGTTTTTGAATCGCGAGAAATTTGGAAACTTTGTTTACTTGAAGGCCAAATTTTGAATTAAAAAAATGTTGAAAACGTATAATTGGGTCATATTGTTTCCATAATTTGTCTTATTTAGGTTTAGAATATAACTGTCAAGATTATTGATGAATCCAAATTAAGGGAACAAACGAAAGTTTTTCAAGATAGATTTCAGGCTGGCAAACTTCTCACTGAGAAACTCCGAAAATACAATAGACAAGAGAATATAATCATATTGGCTATTCCTGCCGGAGGAGTTCCTGTCGGCAATATTGTTGCGAAAGAACTTGATGTTCCGATGGATGTAGTGACAGTTAAGAAAGCTAAAATTCCGTGGAGTACTGAAGCGGGATTTGGAGCAGTAACGTGGGATGGCGAAATAGTCCTAAATGAACCTCTTGTTGAACAGCTTGGACTGACTAGAGATGAGATTGAGGAGTCGATCTCAAAGGCCAAGAGAAACATTGAGGAGAGGCTTAGAAAATTCAGAGGAGACAAACTGTTGCCCCAGCTTAGGGATAAAATAATTATTCTTGTAGATGACGGGTTGGCATCAGGATTCACAATGCTGGCTGCTTCAAGATCCCTGAAGAAGAGAAAACCTAAAGAGATTGTTGTCGCTGTGCCGACTGCTTCTTTAAGCGCTTTCGATTTGCTAATGTCTGAGGTAGAAGAAATCGTGTGTCTTAACATAAGAAGCAGTTCGTCATTTGCAGTTGCTGATGCTTATGAAAACTGGTATAACCTAGCGGACGAAGAAGTTCAAAAAATGATCTTAAAAAAGAACAGACAAAAACTAAGTCTTTAGTAACTCTGAAAGGGCGAGATAATTAGGATACTCAGGGGGTAAGGTGACGTATTCAATATCTAAAATTTTGGTCTGAAATGGCTCATAATAGAAAAATCCTTTTCCACAGAAGATTCTGACAGTTACTTTAGACATTAACAATCAGCATACTGGGTTTAGCATTCGCTATGTTTTTCAAAGCACGCTTTCACTAAGGAAGTGAACTAATGTTTCGTTGAAATCCTACTTCTTAATCATGGTTAAGAAGTCGTCGATCGGGGTCGCTGGCATACTCGTTATGTGAACTGTTCCGCGAGCGCCTAATTCTATGGAAACACGCATAATAGCTTCGTTGTTTGGCGCCTCAACGATGTTGACGAAATCATAACTTCCCAAAACAGAGTACTGCTGCAAGACTTTTGCGCCGTAGGCTTCTATTTCCTTATCTACCTCTTTTATTCTTTCAGGTCTTTCCTTAATGGTTTTTCTACCTTCAGAAGTGAGGGTGGACAAAAGAATGTATATTGGCACAAAATCACCTATCAGAAAGGTAGGTGAAATAAGCTCTTATTCTTTTTGGATTAGACTTCTGTTGAAAACTAAGAATCTAACCCAAAATACAAAAGCCCTCGGGTGCCGCATAAGTGTGGAAGCTTAATTAAGCGTCTCAACTATTATTTTTGATGAGGGATTTTTTTGGCGACACCTCAAGAACAAACAAAAAGGAAATTGCCAGGCGTTGTTGACATTGCTTATGAGCAGTATCTGCGTGACTTGTCGCGTTACCGACTGGCGAAGGAGATAATGAGCCAAGATGTTGTTTCCATAGCTCCAGAAGCTTCGCTGGATGAAGCCGCAAGAATCATGGGTCAGAAGCATATTGGAAGCCAAATCGTTGTGAAGTATCATACACCCGTGGGAATTGTCACAGAGCGGGATTTGCTAAGTAAGGTCTTAGCGCTTGGATTGTTTCTAGGAAATGAAAAAGTCGAGAATGTGATGTCGTATCCATTATCTGCTGTTTCACCAAATGCCAAAATAAAAGAGGTTGCCCGGCTCATGATCAATAAGAAAAGTAGACTTGCGGTATTTGACGTTGGAGCCCTTGAGGGAATTATAACCGCTTCGGACCTAATCAAGAGTTTACCTGATGTTCCTGAAACTGAAGTCAAAGTTGATGACTTTATGACTAAAGATGTAATTACTGCAGATGTAGAGACACCAGTAATCAGCATAGCTCGTATCATGGGCAGACAACGCATCGGTAGCGTCATAATTACTCGCGAAGGAGAACCTTTTGGGATATTTACCGAACGCGATTTGCTTACGGCATTTTTGGCCACAGGCCGAGCGTTATACACAGAGGTTGGACCGGAAAGTTCGACGCCTCTAATCATGATTCCTGCTGGTACAAGCGTTCATAGAGCCGCTGCCACAATGGCATTAAAGCACGCAAGACGATTACCAATAGCTAAGGATGACAAGTTGATAGGCATTATTACAGCGCGCGACCTTGTCGAAGCATACGCAAAATAATCCTCTATTCCATCTTTTTTTATTTTCTGAAACTGAACCTAATTTACATGTCACGTCCAACTCAACCATGAAATCTTTAAAAACAAAATTTGCAGAATGATGCTCTGCCGGTTTGATCTGCATTCATTACTAACTATGTTTGTGTTATCTTTCGTAAGTTGTGAGTAGAATTAGTCTGTTAGAGAAATAACGACGTTCAAGATGTTGTTGGCAGTTGAGGTGCCAGCGAGGTTAACCAGACAACTTAAACTTCACATTTTGGGCCCTTGTGAGCTTTTAGAACAACAGAACTAACAGTGCTTCTTATCCCTTTTATCTTCATTATCTTATTTTTAAGGACTTCTCTAAACTCTTCGATGTCACTAGCTGAAACAAGAGTGATAATGTCAAATTCTCCAGTTACCTCGTAAAGCTCTTCCACATCATCGATCTCAGAGAGCTCCTCAATAACCTCATCCATAAGTTGCGATTCAACGAATATGTCAACAAATGCATGCAATTTATGCAACTAGTTCGCCTTCACTTATAGTGTTAGTGAACTTCTTAAGTCTATTCAAGAAAAAGACGCCCCAGATTCACATCATCTGTAAGTTGAACGAATTCAACTATTTTGCCAGCTTCTACTTGAAATGAAAAAAATAAGCGTACTTCTAAAATTGAGAAGTCTTTAGTCTCTCACTTTTTCAGTTTGGACATTAACCGTTTCTTGCTTAGACCGACTCTCGAGCTTTACCTCAACGTATCTGGCTTTGACTGAGATAGATGGTTATTTGGACAGCCCAAGTTGCTTCATGAACCCGACAACATCGTAAAATAGTCTTTCTTCAACGATTTCGCCGTTATTCCAAGTAGCGACTGTGCAGAACTCAAGTTTTGCGGTCTTTCCAGTTGGCGAAATCATATTTCCATCTGCGCCTTTCATGGGTCCTTTCATGGTTACAGTCCAATCAGCGACCGTGCACGTGTGGTCTCCTTGACCGAAGGCTATTTTGTAGGGATTGTTAACTAATCGGTTGTCGAAGGTTTTGAAGAACTCAGTAGCCTCAATATCATGGTTGTGTCGTCCTTTTGTTGGTTCGGGTTGAGCCGGCCAATAAACAGCGACGTCTTCTTTATGCCGTTTCTTGAATGTCTCCCAAAGCGGACTATTAGGTCCTGCATTCCAAGCGTCATCAAGTGTTTTCATCAACTCAAGATTTTCTTTAACGCCCATATTGCTTACCTCACTTATTTTTTCGTAAATAAGCCTAATAAACTTATGACCTAAATCGAAGAGACAAACAAATGGCAATGTGTTTCTTGGGGCTTCATGTTTCCGTCCTCGGTTACCATCTCATTATTGTCTTTCTTTGCTTTTCGAAATCGTAAATTACATTGTCAGAAAATTACCCACCATATCTACATGCAAGTATATTTCTACAGGGTAAAAGATTATAAATTAACTTAGCATTTCAACCAACTATGTCCTACGATACTTTCCAATGTCCAAATTGTGGTGCAATATTCGGAGATCCTAAACAACTCCAAGAACACAGCGTGAAAGTACATAAAGGACAAAAAAGAACCAAAGCAATTCCGTAACTATCATTCAAGACTAATTATGCAATGTATAAATCGGGTTTTCTCTCTTCAGGAGCTAATAATAAACTATAGAGATTCTGTCTTAACTATAGTTTATTTGGAAACATTACATAAGTGACTTCTATGCAATATTTTCTCAGTGATGTCACTGCAAAAAGAGAAAAAACCTAAACATCAAGAAAAAAAACAGGATGAAAAGCCATTCTTTTTTCGGCGGATTTAGATTTTAAAGATAAAGAGGGGAGAAGGTGAGTATTCAGATAAAGAAAAAGGACAGTAGTTCGGAATTGTTTGACTGGATGTTAGCTATCGATTTTGACCCAGCGGAATGTAAATGTTCAAGAAAGAACTCAGATATTGTTGCCGACATTCTATCTCTGCAAATCGAAGTTAATTAGCTTCGTTTTCGCAGGATGCAAGATCATTTAACACGTTTAGTATTTCTTTCAGGGTTCAACTAATCTCTTAATCCCGTAATTAGCTCCTGAACTTGAAGCTCAATTTGGTCTCTGATTTCTCGGACTTTTTCTATCGGTTTACCTTTTGGATCTTCAAGTTTCCATTCGATTGTGGGTTTAAAGAATGGCCCAGGGCAAATCTCTTGGTCATTACAACCCATCGTAACAATCAAGTCTGATTCCATCGCCATTTTTGCTGTAATAAGTTTTGGTTTGTTAATTAAGAGAGCTATACCTTTTTCCTTCACGACCTCAACAACGATGGGGTTTACTTTTTCGGCGGGTTTGTTGCCAGTGCTAGAACTGATAAATTTGTCTTTTCCATATTTGCTTGCAAAAGCCTCTGCCATGAAGAATTCGAAGAATACGGTAGAACAAAGTACAAGCGCAGACTTTGCAAGAATTGTCTAGAAGCACGATTTCTTCAAAATCAGAACTAAATTAATTTGTGAAGTATCTGATGCTTCTGGATTGTTAGTTAGTGCGTGTGTTTTTGAAAGTTTGATTAATTAACGCCTTCCTCAGAAATTGTTTACTGGACAACCCAAACATTTGAACTAGTAAGTTGCCAAGTGATGGTTATTTCAATCTCAGGGTTTGTATAAAATTGAATATTAGTTAATGACTCGAGCATCCCGGTTTGCTTATCAAAATAGACACCTAAATAATCGTCACGCATTGTGTTGCCTGATGGGTCGTTCGTGTCAACAGACTGCTTTTCAGTAGACCAAAAGTTTCTTGTTCTAGTGGATGATGCGAATTTTTGAGTGTCGGTGCTATTAACAATGAGTTTATCAGATCCATTTGGATGAAGCAAGTCATTTACGTTAAGGTTAGGAGTATAAACAGCCCAAAAACCGTTTGGGTCACTTACTATTCCAGTGGATAAATCAATTATTTGCGAACTGGTAACTTGAGTTCCATTTAGAAATTGCCATAACGTATTTAGTGAAACGTGTGTGTCAGTGATTCCAGTTATGGTGACTTTATAATAGTCTGTTTCATTTTCCTGTGAGAGATATGCTGGAGTTACTACATCAGTACTGCCTAAAACTGACGAACCTGCCAGTTTGTAAGTAAATGTGTCACCAACAGTAAGGTTGTTTCCAGACAAGCTAAATGGAGTAGACGTTGGTGTTGTTGGCGTATTGGGCAAAACATGATTGAAAAGACCGCTGGAGAAACCCGCTACTACTGTGATTAACACTATTAGTATCACCGCTCCGACAATCCAAATATTTCTGTCCAAATCTAATCTTTCCTTAGTGTTATCTTTTTGTTTTGCATTCGGATTTAAGATTTGTGTGTGTGCACTAAGTCTTAATCCAAGTCCACCCAAACGGTGTACTCTGACTTTCATATCCGCAACATTTCGGGCAGAAGTTTGTTGCTTGGCAGAAATTTGGTAAAGATTTTGGTATAAATCTGAAAAACCAACAAATAGTCTTATATATCAAAAAAGTGTGAAAACCTGAATTTAAAGTTGGAGAAGAGTAGAATGAAACAAACTCACAGAGTAGATTTGACCGAGATAGATGGAAATGGAGATATTTCGTGTCCACAATGTGGCATAGTAATCTCTCCTGAAGACTCCACAGAAGAGAAATACTCAATCTTAGAACCAAAGGTCAACAAGAATGGTTTAGAAGAAGTGGAGATTCTCTGTAACGGTTGCGGAAGTCACATTCACTTGACTGGATTTTCTATCCTGCAAGAGATAGCTTAAATTGTAGGTCACCGTAGACAGATGGCAATCGCTGCTTCTTTTCATCTAATAAACATTCACACTTGAATATTTCTTTAGATATATTTGCTGAAACGAGTCTATTGTGATGCATTTTGCCAAGTAAAAAAGTTGTTGGTTGGCTAGATTAAAATTTAAATTAACAACAAATTCGACAAAACACTAAATTATCATTTTATCGTATCAAAGTAATAAACTGAGTTTCCGCCAATCATTTATTTATTGCCTAGAACAATGACAAAAAAAACTAAGCAGAGAAATATTTGAAGTGCGAACGATGCTGTAAGGTGTTTACGAGGATGCCAATTGAAAAGGGAAAGCATTGGTGTCGGAGTTGCACAGACAGTTCTATGTGCGGCAACAGCCGCCAATCTGCATAGCTCATTCTTTTCAATTCTTTAAATGAAAAAACATATTAGGCTTTGAAACTCTTTTCCCGTTTCAATTATGATAGAACTAATCTTATTGTTGCTGCTGAGCATTTTAATCGTTTTCATATCTGCATTGCTCTTCGTTAATGCTATAGAATTTCTCGGCAGCCAATATAAAATAGGCGGCCCTTTTGTTGGTAGCATATTGTCTCCACTCTTCACGTCGCTTCCTGAACTAATTGTTTTGATTGTGGCAATATTTGGTCTTGGAGGAGTAAGCGGGGAAGCAATAGGCGTGGGGACAATATTTGGCGAGCCCCTTATGGCATCAAGCCTATCTTATGGGCTAGTAGGCATATTCGCACTCGTTGGGTTCTTATTGAAAAGGCGTGAGCACAAAACGCTGCAAGTCAGTACTACTTTGGCGGTACCCTTCATTTTTGTCACTATACTATTTCCTTTAACCTTAGTGCCAGCCTTAATTGCCAATAGCAGTGTTAGAATAATTTTCGGTATAGGGTTCTTGGCAGCATATTTTGGGTATTTAATCTTGATGTATCGAAGAAAGAGCCTTGAACAGATCGAAAATGCTAAAGCGCCATACGTATGCAGAATTATTCCTTCTCAGCCAGTTGGAGCTATTTCCGCAGTGATTCTGTATTTTGCGGCTCGTGAAATGGTTGGTTTAGTGAATCAAATTGCATTGGGACTTGGACTTAGTTTGATGGGGCTCGCTATAATCGTTGTTCCGGCTGCTACAGCAATACCTGAAACTGCCAGTGCTTTAATTTGGGGTTTTAGAGGCAAAGACACCTTAAGTATCGCCTCACTTGTTGGTGAGAAAGTATTGTATACCACATTATTCCCTGGAATCGGTTTGCTATTAACAACATGGTTATTGGACATTCATGCTTATCTAAGTGTTCTCGGGACGACAGTAATATCATTAATAATGCTATTCTTCATTTCCAGAAAAAAAATTCCGTGGTGGGGTTTGACCTTTGGATTGTTCTTCTTTGCAGCATATGCCATAATGATATTCTGGCTAAGAATTTAGGCAGCACCGTTTTCTAAAGCAAAATGCGCGGCGTTATCCAAGTGTCGTCAAAATCTTTAACTAATTCTGGTCTTTACGCTAACACATGAAGAACAAAATTGTAGCAGCTGTCGCAAATAAAAAGTTCGTTGTTGATGCAATCGCAATGGCTATTTTCTGGACCATAGCCTATACACCTGTGTACCTTTACACATCCAAGTCGCTTGATGCTGCCTTAATTGGTCTTGCAGCTTCTGCCATTTTGGAAATCGGGCTAGGCGGGGTCTACGGAAAATTTTCAGATTGGTTGAGACGCAAGTTAAAGGTCGCTTAGTACTTTTAGTTTCTTTACCTCAAAAAAGGATCAAGGACAGGTTTCTAAGCTTAAGAATTCATTCATTTTCAATTCTTGCTTGCCAAAATAGAGAATATTTAAAATAGACTAAACGCTGAAACTTAAACATCAATAAGGAAGTTTCGGTATGCTGGAAATGTCAGAGGAAAGAGAGAATTCACCTTTCTTGGAAGCTACCCAACACACTCTCGACATTTCGGATTCGATTTCCCTTAAAGTTTATTCTAATACTAATCCACAAAACATGAAAATAGCCGATTTACAAAAGGGCTTGGTTCTTCTCTTCGATGGAATTGACGTTATCGGGGAAGGAACAGGTTTTGGGGTTCCGATTGCTAAATATTCCGATGAAACAGTCTTTTCAGGCTCGTCCTCCCTTTATGTTCGAAGGCTCGGAAACGGCGTCGAAATCCGAAAAGAGTTTCTTATGGACCTGGTAACCAGAGACAGATTCCGAAATCTTAAACTCAAAATGCCTGGAATTCGAAAATTATCAGACTTTTTTTGCTTGAAGTACCAGAAGCACAAGCGTTTGGTTCGACCAGTCTTAATTGTGAGAAGCCTGTTTCCAAAGTTTGGCATAAAATCTAGCTTTATTAAAAGACCCCATAAGGGAACAATAATAGTTACATATGTTATGAAGAGAAACCGAATTCAAGTAAAATTGAACTTTAGTAAACTTGAGCATACTGATCTTGGAAAAGTCTTTATTCTAAATGAACAGGGAGCACATTTCTTTAGAACATATTCTGATTCAAAGGGCTTGAGGCTTGTTGATGATGAAATCGGGGCTTGGGACAACGTAACTGCGCAATCAGCAAAAATAGTAAATGAACAAAACCAAATAGGGTTCAGTCTTAAGAGCTTAGAAGGAAGCATGTTGAAACGAGGGAGAGAATTGATGGAAGGATATTTAAACTGGATTGGTCTAGATTACGAACTTGAACCTGAGAGCCGCCATTTTGAATATGAAATTGAACTTTTTGGTTGATATAAAATTTTTCAAGAAGTTTGGTCTTCTATTACCATGCTTATTACTATTGTTGTTCTGCTCTTAGCTTTAATGCTGTATTCATTTCGGCAAATCCTCTGAGTATCCTGTAACAGGCCACGAGTGAAAGGCACTAGAAGACCACTAAAATTTTTCTTGTTGAATGAACAAAACTGAACTTTCATTCGAATGCGTAATAATAAGGGCGTGTTCGCCATCGAACAATAAAGGGATATACAATCTGCTCATCCATCGTAGCTCGCGATTTGAGTCAACCTTTAGCACTTTGGGTTTGAAGGTCAAACCTTTGGTTACAGAAGGCTGAATTAATACTTCTATTTTATACCCAGTTTTGATTTCTCAAGTTGCCCGTCTTATAAATGGGTTTCAGAGTGGAAATTTCTTAAAATCTGTGATTATCTCCCATATTCGCCCTGCAGATAAATTAATCATTATTTCGCTTGAAAGAAACTTTGAAAATGCCAATGAAACCACCAATTCAAATGAAATTGATTAATTATATAACTATAGTGTGTGCCAAGCTGAAATCGGTTTTGCAAACCTTTTCCGTAGTGACGGATCTCTTGTATGCCGATTTTGATTTTAGGCTGGTGAATTGATGAAAAACCTTATTAGCTGAACTAAACAAAACCCACCTCGGAGAAGGAATTAGATGGTTTATTGTCCAAAATGTGGTACATTAAACGATGATTCTGCGGAGTTTTGCGTTAAATGCGGTGCTGCTTTGCGCACTGGTACATATGAGTCACGTCGTTATGAGCGCAGAAGAGCTGAGAATGAATGCTTCGGCCTTCCCAATGGCGGCGCAATCGTTGGCTTGGTTATTGGAATAATAGTAATATTATATGGTGTTCTTTTTCTGGCGCAACAGGAAGGTTGGATCAGTGCATCTACTAACTATCTTTGGATTGTAGTAGTGATCGTAATTGGAGTTCTCTTATCGCTGGTGCAGTCTACAGGATGAATCGACCAAGGCCGAGCCAAATTTAAGTTGAATTTTTGCCACAGGATTCTAAATTGCATTCAGCACATATCCTACGATGGTCCCATCTAGAAAGAGCTGTGTCTGTTACAAGCCAAAGCATACTCAACAAAACGAAGAAAAGATCGATTGAAGTGTTTTGCAGTGCAACGTCTACACTTGCGATTATTAGGAATGACCCCAAAGCAAAAAATGTGCTTACAACGAAACGAGAAAAACCGATTTTGAAACCTGGCAGAATTGAATGCAACAGTCCAATTGATACTCCGAAGACGCCTAACGTTAAAGGTACGAAGAAAGCTGGTCCGAAGCTCAGTGGCCCGAAGAAAAATAATCCGATCCCGATCAAAGCCATGGCTGCGCCGACAGAGAAGCCTGTGCATGTCGCACACAGAATCTTACCTCTGAATTCTAAAACATGTGCAAAATAGTTTCCGCACACAGGATGATGACCAAGAATTGTTGGACTATGCAGTTTTCTTGAACTCTCTCTATTGATAGTCACTTTTTCGTAATCTAATACTCTTAAGCATTGATCTGGATAAATCGAGGCGAATGTTCCCATTACGCAGAGGAGACCGAAAATCAAGCCTATAAGAGGTTTTCGAAATTCAAAATTGTCAGGGATTTTTCCTGAAAGAAAAACAAATACGAAAGAGAGCGCAAGCCCGAAGAAAGAAATACAGATGAGGAACAGTAGACTTGAATCGAATCGTAACTTTATTTTTTTAGACATGAAATCAGCAAATTTAGACAATGTTTTCTAGTTGTCTTATAACTCCTTGGTGCGCCATGTAACGGTACACTCTTCTTTTAATTTTGTTCTTTGCGAAAGTGCCCTTCAACAGTCTGCTTGGTGAGCCAAAGAACGATTTGTAACACTCCGTAAGTTCATGTTGGACCTGCTCTCTTGTTAAGGTTTCAGTAGGCATGGTTGCGTGGACCATGTCGTAATTAGCCCAGTTATAATCTTCAATCCAGCCTTTGCTTTTCGCTTCTTCGTAAAGGTCTGTTCCTGGAAAAGGAGTCAAGACCATGAATATGGCTATGTCGGGATCAATTTCATGAATGAATGTTCTCAATCCTTTTATCGATTCAGCTGTGTCTTGGCGGTTTCCCACGATGCATGTTGCTTGAGAAAATATTCCGTTTTGCTTGAGGTTTTTTACTGCCAAGGACGCGTGTTCCGGTTTAGTTCCTTTGTGAAAACTATCAAGAGTTGATTTGCTTTGACTTTCCACACCTAGTAAGAAATAGGTGAATCCTGCTTTGCTCAACTTTTCTACAATTCTTGGGTTATTTGCAGCATCGTCGCATCGTACTTGCATAAAGCAGGTTATGTCTTTGGAGAAATCTCGTTTGGTAAGTTCATCGCAGAGGTCTTCGGTTCGTTTGTTCAAACCAAAGTTGTCATCAGTTAACCATTGAAGACGGCTGCCGTAGTTGTTATAGAGATACTCCATTTCGTCAGCTACGCGTTTCACAGATTTATGGCGCCATGCACCTTGCCAATGTTTCCACTGAGAACAAAAGCTGCAGTGATTAGGACATCCTCTAGAGGCTTCTACGATTCCATATTTGGCCTTGGACCCCGCCATCATTGAAAAGTGGTAGCTATGAGCAAAGTCTTCAACGAATCTATATCCGGGAAAAGGCAACTGATCAAGGTTCTCTATTAGTGGGCGTTGAGGGTTGTGGAGAATTTGTTTTTCATGTCTAAAAGAGATGCCTTTGATAGTTGAAAAGTTTGATTTCTCTTTCACCGCTTTGACCAATTCCAGAAGTGTTTCCTCGCCTTCACCACGAACTATGACATCGATTTCAGGATAGGCTTCTAAGCTCTCCTGTGCTAAAGCAGTAAAGTGCTGCCCACCAGTTGCAGTAACAACATTGGGCTTGAGTTTCTTCGCAAGTTCCAGAGTTCGGGCGGTGATGTAAACGTTGCAGGTAGCTAAACCACTTGCAGCAACAATGTCCGGATCAAACATCTTTATACGCTTTTCAAGTCCGGGCCAGTCCAAGGACATAGCTTGGCAATCAAGGACCTCGATCTCAACGTCTTTCATCTCTTCTTCTAAATATGCTGCAAGCTCAAGAATCCCGTAAGGTGGAGGAAGATACTCGCCCATTACGAACCAGTAATCCTTAGGTGGCTCTATAAACTGAACCTTTACCAAATCGATGCACCAAATGTTAATTCTTTAATTATTATGTTTGAATGATATTTATTTGAAAGTCTAATTATGCTTTTGCCGAAGATTATTAGGCGCGCTATCAATAGGTTTTCAACCTATTTTTTGCAAAAACCAATCGGTTTCGTTCTTGAAAAACTATTACCCAAAGCCTTTCATACACCGTTTTTCCAATTAACCAACAACACTTTACTCCCTTCGTAAATAGGTGAGATGACTTGAAGATAGCCCGCTACAAATACAAAAACAAGGAATTCTATGGCATAATGCAACCGGATAAAGTCTTAAATCTCCTGGCATTTGCTAAACATTTCAAAACAAATTTACCCAGCAAGTTAGAGGCTTTCATCGCAGACCAAACGGCTCAGAAAAAAGCAGAAACATTGCTCACAAAAGCAAAAAGCAGCGACTTCAATGAAATCGCAACGCCCCTAAACGAAATAAGACTTCTAGCGCCAGTTGTTTTACCACCCAAAATTCTATGTTTGGGCTTAAACTTTGCCACACACGTGACTGAAACCAAGGAAAAACAGCCAGAAGAACCAGTGATTTTTATCAAGCCACAGAATACCATTGCAGGACCAAACGACAAAATTATCAAACGCCCCTTCGTTAAGGAACTTGATTACGAAGGTGAGCTAGCCATAATCATAGGCAAGAAAGCCAAAGATGTTCCCGTGTCAGAGGCACTTAACTACGTTTTCGGTTACACCATACTTAACGATGTCTCGGCTCGGGACTTCCAGTTCAAAGGCAGTCAATGGACCTCAGGCAAAAGCTTTGACACCTTCGCACCTACAGGGCCATGCATTACATTGGCAAATCAATTGCCTGACCCAGGAAACCTAAGCATAAAAACATGGATAAATGGCGAACTCCGTCAGAACGGCAACACTTGTGACATGATTTTTAGTATCGCACAAATAATCTATCATCTCAGTAGGGTTATGACCCTTGAGCCTTGTGATATCATTGCCACAGGAACGCCATCAGGTGTGGCAATGGCTATGAAACCTCAAAAATGGCTAAAAGCGGGCGACGTGGTTCGCATAGAGATCCAAGGAATTGGCACGTTAGAAAATACTGTTGAAGAAAGATAGGCAAGTTTTGGATTGGACTTGTGCTTGTTCATTCTGCTAAGGTCGTTTTCAGTAAAAAAATATAATAACACCAAAAATACAAAATCGTAAATCATTCTTACCTTGTTTGCTTCTGGATCAAAAGCTAACAAGCTGAAGAATACTAGGATCGGATTTAACAATGTTTGGCAGCTATCAAGGTTTACCAAGAGACGCAAGGTACTTAATTATCCAATCGATACTGCCGGCTGTCGCATATGGACTGTTTTACACTGACATATCCTATTTTCTTACAACTATCCAAGGCTTGTCATATAGTTTCATGGGTCTAGTAATTACCACCATGGGTGTGTCTACTTTCATATCAAGCATACCCTTAGGAATATTAGCTGACAAGTACGGACGGAAGAAGACACTCATTATAGGTAACATAATCGCTGGCATAATAATCGCTGTTTTCGCATTCACCATAAACCCAGCTGCGCTTCTAATCGCAGCGGTTTTTGAGGGCATCTCTGAAGCAGCATTCTCCGCCTCCAGCGGTGCATTGCTTGCAGAACACGCAGACTCAGAAAATAGAAACAGCGTCTTTTCACTTAACGGCTTTGCGAATAGCATGGCCTTCGGAATCGGAAGCTTAGCAATATCTGCGACAGCAATTTTCCAACTATTAGGGTACTCTAACAAATTAAGCCACGGTTTACTTTACATAACTTTCGCTGCGCTAAGTCTGGCTTCAACTCTTATCTTGCTAAAAGTTAGAGAATCTGACAGAAGCAAAAAAACAAAAAAACTAGAAACTTCAAATGAAGCTAAAGCTTCACATAAAAAGTCAAGAAATGTTTTAACAAAATACGTTCTGACAAGCGCCATAATTGCCTTCGGCGCTGGTATGGTAGTGCCTTTGATGACTGCTTGGCTCAGGCTTCAATATGGTATTCCAGACGTAGTCAGCGGCCCAATACTTGGCATAGTAAGCATTGTCATAGGAGTTTCAACACTTGCAGGTCCGCCGATTGCAAAGAAGATAGGTCTTGTGAAAGCTATTGTTGTTACTCAGGCAGCATCAACTATTTTCATGTTTGCAACGCCTCTGTCTGGAAGTTACATAATTGCCAGTTCCATTTACTGTGTCCGAGCTTTTCTAATGAACATGGCAAGTCCTCTGTCGCAGTCATTGATTATGGGTTTGGTTGATGAGGATGAACGTGGAATGGCTTCTGGAGTTAACGCTGCTCTTTGGAGGCTTCCTAACGCCTTAAGCACTTTCATAGG